>ERZ773235.981-NODE-981-length-32775-cov-5.840556_pt1 | contig 32775 bp, 31 predicted proteins | sample MGYA00580522_ERZ773235 | MGnify/ENA primary metagenome ERZ773235 (study PRJEB29015, sample SAMEA2737797) | human gut metagenome | biome: human gut; feature: human-associated habitat; material: faeces | place: China | collected 2012 ...
GCTCGGAGATGCCCTGGACGATGTCCATGCAGCCGGAGAAATCGGCGTAGAGCTGGAAGGTGCTAAAGAGGGCAGTGACCCAGAAGGCCAGGCCATCGTAGAGCTGGTAGCTGCCCAGGACGCCGGTGATGAAAAGGTTCAGCCGGTCGGCGATGACCAGCTTTTCAAAAAAGCCCAGCAGCATCACCAGCAAACCGTCCCGAACGGCCTTTTCATCCAGCGGATGATCCTCGTTGACCTGACGAAGCAGGTTTTCCGAGCGCTCAATCGGTCCGGCGACCAACTGCGGAAAGAAGGAGACGAACAGCGCATAGCGCATCAGGCTGCGCTCCGGCGGGAGCTTGCCGCGATAGACGTCGATCATATACCCCAGCGCCTGAAACGTGTAAAAGCTGATGCCCACCGGCAGCAGCACGTCAAACGCCGGAATCGCCAGCCGCACCCCCAGACGCGCGGCAATTCGCGCGAATGTATCGGTAAAAAATCCAAAATATTTGAAAAAACACAAAATGCCCAGATTGATCGCAAGGCCGAGCGCCAAAACCGCGCGCCGCCCAGCCTTGGCCTCTATCCGCCCCAGCGCCAGCGCGCAGAGATACGTCACAAGCGTGCTCGCGGCAATCAGCAGCGCATACTGCGCATTCCAGCACATGTAGAAATAGTAGCTGGCCGCGAGCAGCCACGGCCTGCGCGCCCGCATGGGCATCCGGTAATAGGCCAGCGTGACGATCGGGAAGAACGCGAGAAACGCATACGAATTAAATATCATACGTCCGCTTCGCTCACGCCTTGATCTGTTCGAGCACCGCCTGCTCCATCGCGTCCTTTTCGCAGACGGCCGTGTGGCGAATCGGCAGATTCGGGAGCGCCCGAATCTGCTCCGGTTCCTTCGTGCCCGTCCGCTCGGCCAGCGCGCGGCAGCAGGCGAAATCATCCAGCCCCGCGCAGGCCGCCTGCCCCGCGACCGCGCCCAGCACAGACGCGCCGAACTTATACGGGCTGGCGGTGGAGACGATCACGCTTCGGCGCGTGTCGCCGGTTTCCTTTTGATAGGCGCGCAGAACGGCGCTGGCCACGGCCGTGTGCGTATCCATCAGGTAATGATTCTCTTCCCATGTGCGGCGAATCTCCGCGCGGACGCCCGCCTCGTCAACGCAGCCCGCAAAGTAGCGCTTTTGCAGCGCCGCCTTCATCGCCTCGTCGATGGCGTAGCGCTTCCTGCCCGCCAAATCGCCCATGAACCGCGCGACGCGCGCGCCGTCGCAGCCGCTCAAATCAAACAGCAGCCGCTCCAGATTCGAGGAGACGAGGATATCCATCGACGGCGTGATGGTCTTGTAGAACGGGCGGTTTTCCACATCGTATACGCCGGTGTTGATAAAGTCGGTCAGCACGTTGTTTTCGTTGCTGGCGCAGATCAGCCTGCCCACCGGCAGACCGGCCTTGCCCGCGTAATCCGCCGCCAGAATGTCGCCGAAGTTGCCCGTCGGCACGCAGAAATTCACCTCGTCGCCCGGCTTGATCGCGCCCGTCTTCAGCAGATCGGCGTAGGCGGAGAAATAATACACCACCTGCGGCACGAGGCGGCCGAAATTGATGGAGTTCGCGGAGGAGAGCACGCGCCCCTGCGCGGCCATCGTTTCGGCAAAGGCGCGATCCGCAAAGATGCGCTTCACGCCGGTCTGCGCGTCGTCAAAGTTGCCGTTTACGGCGATCACATGGGTATTCGCGCCGCCGGTCGTGACCATTTGCAGGCGCTGCGCCTGGCTCACGCCCTCGCGCGGGTAAAACACGCAGCAGCGCGTCCCCGGCACATCGAGGAAGCCCTCCAGCGCGGCCTTGCCGGTGTCGCCGCTGGTCGCCACGAGGATGAAGATTTCGCGGGTTTCGCCGTTCTTCTTCGCGCTGAGCGTCAGCAGATGCGGCAGAAGCTGGAGCGCCATATCCTTGAAGGCGAGCGTCGGCCCGTGCCAAAGCTCCAGCGCGTGCGCCCAATCGCCGACGGGGCGCACCGGCGCGATGTCCGCGTCGTCAAAGCCCGCGCCGTAAGCCCCGGCAATGGCGTTTTTCAGCTCGTCCGCCGTGAAATCGGGCAGAAATTTTTGCAGAATCGCCAGCGCCCGCGCCTGATAATTAAGCGCGCCGAGCGCGGCGATTTCTTCCATCGAAAAATGCGGAAAATCCTCGGGCACGTACAGCCCGCCGTCCGGCGCAAGGCCGCGCAGGATGGCCATGGATTCGGAAACAGCGGCCGCGCCGCGGGTAGAAAGCATCGACATGACGATCACTCCTTGAAAACAAAGAAACCGCTTCCCGATAAACGGCAGGAAGCGGCGTCAGAAAAACGGGAATCAGATCTGGTACTTGCGGATGCTCTCCGGCACATTCTCCGCGTCCTCGCTGAAGCTGATGACCAGATCGCACTGGGCGTTGGCCACCAGACGCTCAAGCTGCGCGAAGAAATCCACCAGCTCGGCCGGTTCGGCCTTCACCAGCTTGAGGAACGCATCGACATAGATCACGCTGATATCGTAATTGCCCGCGAGAATACCGGCCAGAAAGCCGTAGAACGGCTCCTTGCCCTTGACGGCGTACTCGCTCGCGTCGATGAAGCGGATCTGCGGCTTGAGGCTAAGCGTATAGCTCTTGTCATCGTCGATGAACAGAACGTTGCCCTTCGCTTCCTTCACGGAAGCGTTCGCCATATCCAAAATGCGCTTGGTCTTGCCGGAACCCTTCTTGCCAAAGATAACCTGGATCACGGTCAATCCCTCCCTTTCTTGTTTTCTGATTACCCACATTATAGCTTAAAACACCCCTTCTGCATAGCCCCTAAATTTCTTTTTTCGCCGAAAAAGGCGCGGGGTCAGCGGATAAATTTGTCTTTTTTGTTGGTTTATCTTGCTTTTTTCCGTCAGGCATGCTATAAATATTTCATACAACTCTGCCAAAAAGAGGAGGCCGGATGACGGGCAATCATTCCAAATCCGGCCGCATACACATGGGATTAAAGCGCGCGGCGTGCCGCGTGGTGAAAGGAGCGACTTTTCCTCTATGAAGCGACTTGTTACCCTCTGGCTGCTGCTTGCGCTGTGCCTGACGGCGGCGCTGGCGCTGGGCGAGACGGCGCAGCCCTGCTACTGGCAGCTCACCGATGTGCGCGTCACGCAAAAAGCCCTCGACGCGCTCGGCCCGGCGGCGGTCTCCACCAACGCCGAAGCGCTCGCCGACCTGAAGCCGATCGACATGATCGAGGCGCTTTCCCAGCCGCATACCTTTTCCGTCGATGTGACCCGCGCCGCGAGCGGCTCGAATGCCCACGCGGATTACGCGCTCTCCGGCATGCCCGCGCTCGTGCCCGGGGCGGGCAGCGCGCGCCTGTCGCTGACCTCAGCGACGGTGAACCCGACCAGCTCTTTTTACGTCTACGCCTCCGTCTACGCCAGCAAAGCGCGCGTTCTGCGCGTGCGCAGCACCGGGGCGTGGGTGTTCCGCATCCCCTTCCCGCGCACGGCAATCGCCGGCGCAACGCGCACCGTGAAACTGGATGCGAAGGAGCTGCAGGGCTACGCCGATGTGTGCGTCAGCTACACCTACACCGCCATGCCGGGCAAAATGCTGGTGGAGGCCAGCGGCGATACCGTGCTTTACGATCCGCTGGGCAACGAGATCGACCGGATTCCGCGCAAGGTATCCGAGGTTCTGCCCGTGTTCGCCTCGCCCTCCGGCTCGGAAGGCGATATCCTCTTCTCCGCCGAGGCGCAGGGCGACGGCTCTGTGCTGGTTCGCTTCCTGCCGGACAGCGGGCTGACGCTGGATGAAATGATTTCGCTGATCCGCACCGCGACGGAGGCCGCGAAGGCCGACGCGGCGAGCGGCGCTTCCATCGTTTCCGCGCTGACGGCCGACAAGCGGAGCGCGACGCTCTACCTTGCGCCCGACGCGAACCTCTCCGACGACGCGCTGTCGCTGCTCATCAGCGCGGCCTCCGGCCAGGCGGTCAGCGTCGCCTCGCTTCAGGAGGCGGTGGACGCGGGCGAAATCTCGCTCGACGCGCCCGCCACGCCCGAACCGCAGGCCATGACCTACAGCCAGCTCCGGCAGATGCTCGCCGACGGCAACACCCCGACCCCGACCCAAACGCCCGCCTATCTCTCCGCGGCGGCCAAGGAATCGCAGAACGCGCAGGCCATCGTGCTCTACGGCGACGGCGGCGTTGAGGCCATCGCGCTCGTGCCGGGCACGACGGCGACCGGCGAGGCGCTTTCAAACATCGCCCATTCGCTCGCGCAGGCGCGGCAGGACAGCAACGTTTATGAAAAGCTCTTCGGCGAGAGCGTCGAGCATTTCGGCCTGACCGACACGGAAAGCGCGCTGCATTATACGCCGGAAAACGCGGACGCGGCCAGCGTCTCCATCGCCAAGCTGGATGGCGACACGCTGATGATCGTGCAGCCGGGCAGCGTCGCGCTGCTGGAAAAGCAGTTGGAGCATCTGCTCAAGACGCTTCACGCCACACCCACGCCGACTCCCACGCCCACGCCGACCCCCACGCCTACTCCTACGCCTACGCCTACGCCGACGCCCACGCCGACGCCCACACCGACGCCTACGCCTACTCCTACTCCTACGCCGACCCCGGAACCCACGCCGACGCCCACCCCGGTTCCGACTGATACCCCGGAACCCACGCCTACCCCCACTCCGGTTCCGACCGACACTCCGGAACCCACGCCTACCCCCACTCCTGTTCCGACCGATACCCCGGAACCCACGGCTACGCCCACTCCGGTTCCGACCGACACGCCGGAACCCACGCCTACCCCCACTCCTGTTCCGACTGATACACCGGAACCCACGGCCACGCCTACCCCGGTTCCGACCGATACCCCGGAACCCACGCCGACACCTACTCCGGTTCCGACCGATACCCCGGAGCCCACGCCTACCCCGACCCCGGCGCCGACTGACACACCTGAACCCACGGCCACCCCGACGCCCACGCCGCTGATGGCCAGAACGATCAACGGTGTGCCGCTGAGCATCCTGTTCCTGCTGCTGGCGCTGATTCTCATCGTGATCGCGATGCTGATCGCCGTGGTTCGCAAGAAGCGCGACTGATCCGCTTTCGCCTCCCGTTTTTCGCGGGAGGCGAATTTTTTTCTTTTGGCCGCGCATAAGGTGTAGGGAAGTCTGCCAAATCGGAGGGATGCTTTTGAATACCGCCAGAACCCTTTTCCCCGGCGCGATGGGGCCGGATGGCTTTATCTCCTGCTTTGACCACCTGATCGACGATTCGATTCTGCGGCGCAAGCTGATTCTCAAGGGCGGGCCGGGCGTGGGCAAATCGACGTTCATGCGGCGGGTGCATGCCGCGCTCTGCGCAAACGGCGAGCCCTCGACGCTCTATTTCTGTTCCGGCGACCCGGACAGCCTCGACGGCGTGGCCGTTCCGCACGCGGGGCTACTGATTCTGGATGGCACCGCGCCGCATATCGTCGATCCCGAAATCCCCGGCGCGCGGGACAGCATCATCAACCTGGGCGAATGTCTGAACGAACCGGCCATGCGGCCGCGCCTGCCGCATATCCGCGCCTGCATGGGCGATCACGCCGCCTGTTCGCGCCGCGCCCGCGCCTGTTTGGCCGCCGCCGCCGCGCTGGCAAAGGCGAATGCCGCCACGCTGCTCGCCGCCACGGATCAGGCGCGCCTTTGGGCGATGACGCAGGCGCTCGTTCAGGCCGTCCTCTCCCGCGACGCGCCGAAGGAAGCCGCACCTGCCGTCCGCCCCGTCATCACCGACGCGCTCACGCCCAAGGGCGAAATCAGCCTCATCGGCGAAAACGCCCCGCCGCGCGTGATCCGCCTGCTGTTCCATTGGGGCATGGATGGCACGCCCGTCCTGCGTCGACTGAGCGCCGCTGTTCAGGCCGCCGGTTACAGCGTCGAGGAGCACCTGTGCCCCCTCGTTCCGGGGCGGCTGCTGCACCTGACCATCCCCGCGCTCGCCACGCTCGTCACCACCGGCGAACAGCTTTCCGCCGAACAGAGCTTCGATTTTGCCGCCTGTCTCCCACAGGGCGCGCTGCTGCGCCACGAATGTGCGCTCGAGCAGGGGCGCGCGGGGATTCAGCTTCACCTGCACCGCGCAAGCGCCGCGCTGGCGCAGGCCAAGCAGCTCCACGACGAGCTGGAATCCTTCTATGTGCCGAACATGGATTTTGAAAAGTGGCAGACGATGCTGGACAAAACGCTGGAGAGCCTGAAAACATGATGAACGGATAAAACCGATCATTCGCACAAACAGCCCCCTGCAATCCGGGAAAGCGACAACCCGTTGCAGGGGGCTCATGGCGCGTCCGCCTTTTTTGCGCGCAATCTGTTTTTGCTGATTTGATATGCCGTTTGCTTATTCCCACGCCTGGTCGATGCTCACGCCCCGGAAATAATGCATGACGATCTCCTCGGCGGTTTTCCCCGCCTTGGCCATCGCATACGCGCCCCATTGGCTCATGCCCACGCCGTGGCCGTATCCCTTGCCGCTCATCTTCACCCGCCCGTCCTCCACGCGCAGGCTTTCCAGCAGGCAGGAGCGCATCTTGGTTGAGCCGATGGCGATTCGGAACGCCGGGGCGGAAACCTCCTGCCCGGAAATCAGCAGCGTTTCGGCGCGGCCGGATTCGCCGCGCTTGCCGACGGCGATGCTTTCCAGCGCATCGACCTTCGCGCCGGAGGCGTTCGCCGCCGCCATCACCTCGTCCGCGGAAAAATCGGCCTGCCAGTGCGCCGCCTCTGCCGGGGCTTCGTCATTTTCCATGCCCTTGACGCACTGGGTGTAGCTCGGCTCGGCCTTTTCGTAATCCAGCCCCTCCTTGGCGCGCGCCGTCAGCCCGCCGGAATGGGCGTGGAACCACGCATATGGCAGCTCGCCGCCCGCGTTGAGCACCTCGCCGCGCGTCTCCTTCACCGCCTCGTGGATGCGCGCGTTCACGCCCGCCGCGTCATACGCCTGCGCCTCTTTGATGTCCGTGGAGATATCCGCGCCGTCGTACATGGATTCCTTTTGGGAGACGAATTGCAGTACGAACGTGCGCGCCAAAATCGCCTGCGCCTTGAGCGCCTCCAGCGGCCAATCTCCCGCCATTTCCCCGGCCAGCACGGCGGGCAGATAATCCTCGACGGACAGGGTTTCCAGCTTTTCGCTTTTCACGTCGTAGACCCTGAGCATCGGCACGCCGGATTCGTTTTTGCTCAGCCGCTCCGGCACGAGCTGCGCCGCGCTCGTCCCCTGCGTCCGGCTCGGGGTGCTCTCCGGCTGCGGCAGGGCAGGCTTGTCCCCGCCGCCGCTCTGCGCCGCGCAGCCGAACAGGCACAGGCAGAGCGCGCAGAAAAAAATCAGCCATCCTCGCTTCATATCATCCCTCCGGGGGATAATATGCGCGGGAATAGCTGAGATATGCGCCGGTTGTCGCCCCGGCGGCCTGATTTTAATAGTTCACGTTCCACGTCGAGACATACGCGACAACGCCATCCACCAGAATCATGCAGACGTTCGTGTCGTATTTGAGCAGCGTCGCCTGCTTGCCGCCGGTGTACGTCGCCCTCACCGAGGTCATTCCCTGATCGTAATAGACGTTGATCGTGTTGCTGGCGCTGCCGTAGGCCGCCGCGAGGGTGATCGTCGTGCCGGATTCAGGCGCGCCGGGCACGGCGGGCTTGGGCGTGATATACTGCACCAGCGGCGTCGGGGTCGGCGTAACATAGACGATCTGCGGGGTCGGCGCGGGCGTCACATAGATGACCTCCGGGGTCGGCGTGACGTAATGGCTGTTGAAGCTGAGGTAGCGGGTCATCATATAGCCGTGGCGTGTACCGACATAGACCTCGCACCACGTCGCGCCGTAGGAGACGACCTTCACCTGCGTGCCGTTCTTGTATTGGCCGAGCGCACGCGCCCGCTGCGACGGCGTTTCGCGCAGATACAGCACCTGCGTGCTCCTCGGGTTGTTGACGTAGGCCGTGCGGGTCGTCACCGTGCCCGAGCTGCCGCCCGTGGTGCCCATGTTGCTCAGGTATCCGGCGGACATGAAGCCCGTCAACCCGCCGCCGGTGATCTGATACCAGCCGTTGCCCTTGAGCAGCACGGTCACGCGCGTGCCGGATTTGAGCGAGCCGATGCTGCCGTAGGCGGAGGACGGGCCGCGCCGCACGTTCACCTTGCCGCCGTTCCGCGTGGAGACCGTCGCCGTCGTCGTGCTCTTGATAATCAGCGAATCGTGCATGTAGCCGGTGTACGTCGCGCCGTTCACCGTCGCGCTGACGTAGTTCCATTCGTAGGATGCATCCAGAATACTGATGGTCGTTCCGCTGGTCACGCGCGTCACCACCGCATAATCCAGCGACGGGCCGCGCCGCAGGTTGACATAGCCGCCGTTGGCATAGGCCACCGTGCCGATGCTCCCGCTCTGCGCGAAGGTGAGATAGTTGCCCGCCATGTAGCCGGTCTTGCCATCCATCGTGCGCACGGCATACCAGCCGGAAGCGCCCTGCCCCTGCACATCTACCCAGGAGCCGCTGTCGTACTTGCCGAGGCTCTGGCTCGAGCTGCTGGGATATTGGCGCAGGTTGAGCCGGCCGCCGCGCACCACCGCGAAATCCGCCGCCAGCGCCAGTGCGGGCAGCGTGAGCAGCAGCGTCAGCGCCGCCAGCAATTTGTTCGTTTTCCTCACTTCATTTCACCAACCCTTTTATCCTGTGCATACAAGACGAACGAGCATGCCGGATTCTTCCTGTTTTTTCCCTGTTTTTCATCTTTTTGTCGATAACGGGTTCAGTATAGCATATTCGCGCGGATTTCGCCAGTGTTCCCCGGCGATTGCGGCATTTTATCGCTCATTTTGCGACGGCGCGCCCATTTCCGCTCTTTTCCAGATCCGAAAAGCGTGATACAATAGTCAGCGAACGAAACACAATCTAAAGGGGGCTTACCCATGCATAAGCTGGATCGCAACATGCCCTGCTGGTGCGGCAGCGGCAAAAAATACAAGCATTGCCATTTCGATTTTGACGAGAAGCTCGACGACATGCACCGCCGCGGCGCGGTCGTGCCCACCCACGACATGATTAAAACCGAAGCGCAGATTGCGGGCATCCGCGAGAGCGCGAAGATCAACGTCGCGGTGCTGGATTACGTGGCGGCGCACATCCGCGCGGGCATTTCCACGGCGGAGATCGACCGCTGGGTATACGAGCAGACGACCGCGATGGGCGGTATTCCCGCGCCGCTGAATTACGAGGGCTTCCCCAAGAGCGTCTGCACGTCCATCGACGATCAGGTTTGCCACGGCATCCCCTCCGAGGACGATATCCTCTGCAACGGCGACATCATCAACGTCGATTGCTCGACGATCTACAAGGGCTTCTATTCCGATTCCTCCCGCATGTTCATCATCGGCGAGACCACGCCGGAAAAGAAGAAGCTCGTCGAGGTTGCGCGCGAGTGCGTGATGGCGGGGCTGGAGCAGGTCAAGCCGTGGGGCTTTTTGGGCGACATGGGGCAGGCCGTGCACGATCTGGCGAAGAAGAACGGTTACAGTGTCGTGCGCGACGTGGGCGGCCACGGCGTCGGCGTTCGCTTCCACGAGGAGCCGTGGGTCAGCTACGTCACCAAGCGCGGGCAGGAGATGGTGATGGCGCCGGGGATGATGTTCACCATCGAGCCGATGGTGAACATGGGCACGGACGACATCTACGTTGACGCCGACAACGACTGGACGATCTACACGGAGGACGGCATGCCCTCCGCACAGTGGGAGATTCAGGTGCTGGTGACGGAAACGGGGCACGAGGTCATTTCGTGGTAAAACGGGCGCCGGGGCATCGATAAGACGCGCCTCTCCCTTCAAAAAGACGTCCGCTAAAAATAGTTCCTTCATAAAGATGCCATCCAAAAACTGCATCTTCCCGCAAAAAATGGGCTTGACAAAATTCTCACACGGGCGTACAGTATAGACGAAGTTCAAAACTGAATGGTCTTTGGGGCAGGGTGAAAATCCCTACCGATGGTATAGTCCATGAACCCTCGAGCGATCGGGGGCCGATCTGGTGCGATTCCAGAACCGACGGTGACAGTCCGGATGGGAAAAGACGTTTGTGTTATCCGTTTTTTGCGGCGCGGTCATATGCCGTTCCGAAATGAAAGGATTTCCCGAGGCCAATTTCTTCTTTGGCTTCGGGAATTTTTTACATTCGGGAGGAAACAACCATGAAACGCAACCAAACCCGCCGCCTCACCCTCGCCGCCATGATGGGCGCAGTCTCCTTCGTGCTGATGTATTTCAGCTTCTCCGTGCCGGTGCTCTCACCGTTTGCGAGCTTCGACCTTTCCGCCCTGCCGGATCTGATCGGCGGCTTTGTGCTCGGCCCGGTCGGCGCGGTGGAAATCATCGCGGTCAAGGTGCTGCTCAAGCTGGTGTTCAAGGGCACGTCGTCCATGTTCACCGGTGAAATTCAGAAATTCCTGCTCTGCACGGCCTACGCCCTGCCCGCCGTGCTGTATTATCAGAAGCACAGAACCAAGCGCGGCGCGGCCGTCGGCCTGCTGCTGGGCTCCGTCGCCGGCGTGATCGTCGCGATTCTGACCAACGTGTTCCTGATCTTCCCGGCCTATATGGCGCTCTACGGCATGGATTGGGCGGCGATTGTGCAGATGTGCACCGCCGTGAACCCGTGGATCACCAACGTGCCGACGATGGTGGCGTTCTCCATCGTGCCGTTCAACGTGATCTCCTTCGGCGTGACCTCGATTCTGGCGATGCTGCTGTATAAAAAGATCAGCGTCCCGCTCAAGAAATTCGCCATGATCGGTTGATTTCGTTCGGCTCAGTAAATGGGCAAATCCGAAATTTTGCACAAATTCCGATAACGGGCGCGTGGCCGCCTGACTCCTTCAGTCACGGCTGCGCCGTGCCAGACCTTCGGCGTTCCGCTTGCCTGCCTCCCGCACCGCGGGCGGCAAGCTCCACGCCCTCGAAGAGGGAGCTCTTTGATCGGGTTATCTTCCGCCTAAGCAATAAGTCGCGTGGTGTGCGCCCGCGTTTTGTGCAGAATTTGTCTTTTGCTCAATTATTGTAAAGAAAAATATTTATATTGCAAAGGAGCAAAATCGTATGCAGTTCAGCAAAGAACAGAACCTGACCTTCGAACAGGCCGTCGAAAAGATGTTTGAAAAGCTCGGCGACAGCAAAATCATGGCGCTCGCCAGCGCGGTCGGCACCCACGTGATGGTGCGCAACGTGAGCTGCCTGTTCTACAACAACAAGATCTACTTCAAGACGGATAAGAATTTCCGCAAGACCCAGCAGCTTTTCGAAAACCCGAACGTCGCGCTCTGCTGGAGCGGCGTTCAGGTCGAAGGCGTCGCGGAAAACAAGGGGCTTGTTGTTGACGAGCCGGAGCGCACGTTCGAAACCCTCTATAAGAAATACCTCTGGGGCAGCTACAACAAGTATTCCCACGAGGACACGGAGATTTTGATCGAGGTCACGCCGAAGTTTGTGGAAATCTGGGATACCAGTCTGGATAACTACGCCTATCAGCTTTTCATTGATTTTGAAAAGCACGAGGTCGTCTTTAAGCCGTATGACGAGCGGTAAGGCGGGCTGAAAAAGCATATACGCAAGGGGTCTGTTGCTGAATCGTTTTTCTGCAACAGACCCCTTGTCCTATCTTCCTTCGGCCGCGCGTTTTGTCAGCGCAGCGTCAAACCGTTTTGATCCGTCTTTTCCAGCACATCAAACGGAACCAGAACGGGTTCGCCGGACGGTTCCTGCGGACGGATATCGGTGCCATTGCTGAACACCATGAAACGTCCGTCCGGCATCGGGCAGACGCTGAAACCGTAATCCCCATGATAATAGAATCTTCGCACATCCGTCGATACCTCCCGCATATCCTGATCCAGTTCCATGACAAACACGTTGTATTGATCGCGCGAAACCGCAACGCCATGCCCAAAGATCATCAGCCGGCCGCTGTCCGGCTGGAAAGCGAAGCCGCAGGAAAGCACCAGTCTGTCCGCAGACAACGTGCGGCTGAGCAGCACGTTGCCGTCCGCATCCACACGTTCGATGTGAATGGGGCTGTATTTCTTTCCACTTTCCTTTTGGAGGACATAGAGATATCCGTCCCCCGGACAGCGTATCCCGATATATTGCCGATATTCGCGTTGCCAAAGGATGTCCCCGTCCCTTAGCGCGTAAACGGTAGATACGCCGTCATCCCCGGCGTAGCGTCGGCTGTTCACCACATACAGCGTATCGTCCTTTGCCCTTAAAACCGACATGACAGCGCTTTCCGGCTCAAACCGATAGGTTTGCAGCGGCGTTCCGTCATACCGGTAGATTTGCATCATGCCGGTTTCTCTTTTATAGACGGAAAACGCATCGCCAAGCACCGTGATCTCTGTGCGCTCTCCGTAATCCGGAATCGCCGCGATTTGCTCCACGCCCGCGTCCGTCCAGCGATACACCGCGGCCGTAACCGCGCGTTCTGTCCCTTCTTCATCCTCCTGCAAGACAGTCTGCGCAATCACATAGCATTCGCCGCCAACCGGCATAAATTCGAGGGGACTCCAGCTCTGATCGACTGCGACCTCATACGGCAGATCGCGATATACGCTGCCGCCGCGCATCCATTCGAAATGCCAAAAATATCCGTCGCCGACCGTGCCCACCCGGTCGCTCCATGTTTTGAACAACATATCGCCGTTTTCCAAAATCGGGTTCGGCGCAAAAACCGCAAACCCGTTGGTCTTCACCGCATAAGCGGAAAAATCCTCGGCCAGCGCCGCGTGTGCAAAGGCAAGCAGCGCCATCAACAGCAGCATCGTTCGTTTCATTCCGTTCTTCCTCCCGTTTTTTTCTTTCCTTTTCAGGAACATTCTTTATACTAATTCGCAGTTAAAATGCTTAACAGAGCGCATCAGATTTTTTGTTCTGACGAAGCCAAGTGAAGTGAGGCGTACTGGAGGTACGTTGAACGGAACGAGGCAAAGTCAGAGCGAAAAAGATGGTGCGCGGATTAAGCCATTTTAACAAGAATTAGTATTATTCGACGTTCTCAAAGAAATCCCCGCCGACGGTATCCGGCCCGACGGTCGTATAGACGAGCGAAAATTTGGCGTTGCCCGTCTTGCCCTCGTCGGTGACGACATAGCGCGTCTTTTGCTGGGTGACGTGCAGCAGGAAGGCTTCCTGCGCGAGCTGTTCGCCCGTCTTGCCGCCCATGGCGGACAGCGGCACGTTCCAATCCATGCGGATCACGTTCTCCTCGCCCATGTGCAGATAGAGCTTTTTGACCGTCCACGCGCCGTATGCCTCGCAGAGCGCGGGGAGCACGGAGGGATTCGCCGCGTTCTCCACGCAGTAAACGCTCGCGTCGGCGGTGACTTTGTGCGCGCCGTGGCCGTATTCGCCGCCCCTGTCGTGGGTCACGACCACGTCCGGCTTATACCGGCGAATCAACCCCATGACGTATTTGCGCACCCTTTCCCTGCCCCATTGGTCGTATATCACGGCCATGTTGGTGGAATATGCGTCGCCGAACGGGCCGATCACGGGGTATTGGCGAACGCCCATGTGCCACAGGCCGTTGAGCAGCTCGCTCCGCCGCGCCGCGCTTGCGCCGCTCATGTAGGCCACGACGACGCTCTTCTCCCGCTCGACCGCATAGGTCGGAATCGTGCCGCCGAAGAAGATCAGCTCGTCGTCCGGATGCGTCGCCAGCACGAGCAGATCGGCCTTTTCAGCCGTCGGCTGCCAGCGCTGCACCCAGTCCGGCAGCTCGCCCTCGCTGAAGACGAAGACCTCGTTGAATTTGAGCCGCGTGGTCACGCCCGAGTTTTCCACGATGCGGAAATGGTTCTGTCCGTTCAGCTCGACCAGCGCGTGCAGGTAATCCGTGCCGCCCTCGGCGACGACCCGCCATTTGCCGTCCACGCGCTCCTCCACCGCCCACGACTGGGGCATTTCGGTAAAGCAGACGCACAGATAGCCCGCCGTTTCGCCCTCCGGCAGCTCAAATTCCAGATACGGCCTTCTGACCCGTTCGCTGCGCCACGCCGTCGTATAATCGCCGTCGTGCGCGGCCGCGGTCTTGACCTTTCCGGAGGTGATGACGCAATCCGCCGTCAGCGCCTTGGCCTCCTGCGCCAGCGCGCGCATGGGCGTGAGCAGGAGCGCCAGCGCCAGCAGAGCTCGCAAGATTTTCATCGTCCGTCCCCCGCTCACAGCTTGAGCGCTGCGATGGCCTCTTCGCCATCCATCTCGCCCGTCTCCGCAAAGCCGAACGACGTGAACAGCTTTCCGAGCCGCTGGTTATCTGGATCATAGGAGAGCCAGCAGTATTCCGCCTCTCCGAAAGGCTTGGTGCGGACGTATTCGACGACCTTTTCAATCGCCTGCTTACCGTAGCCGCGCCCCTGCCAGCGCTCGTCGATCATCAGCCGCCACAGGCAGTAGTTGCCCGCGGAAATCGCCGGGTTTTCCTCGCCCGGCAGGTCGCCGTAGCCGATCATCACAAAGCCGACGAGCGCCACGCCGTCATACAGCGCGAACGGCGCGGCAATTCCACCCGCCTCACGGGTCGCAAACGCCTCCAAAATGCTTTCGATGTTGGAGGCCACGTAATCCGCCTGCGCGCGCTTGACCTTGAGCCGCGCCACCTGCCAAACGTTGTTTCTGTCGATTTTTCTGAGTTCCAGCATCTCTTCTTACTCCACCCTCACACTTTTTACGCCGAAATACTGCGCCATGGCCTCATTCGTCCAGAACGCCGCGTCCTCGTAGGCGGTGGGCTTGCCGGTCACGGTCTGCACCGTCCACGCGGGCAGAACCACGTCGTCCGCCGCCCCGGCCGCCTCGCACAACGCATATTCGCGCTGAAACTGCGCGATATACGCATCCTGCGTGCCGTCAAGCTGGTCGCTCACCAGCTTTTCATAATTGCGGAGCTGACCGCCGCACAGACACACTGCCAGCGCCGCCGCCGCCAGCGCGAAGCAGGCGATTTTTCCCCGCCCCGCCGCCAGCGCCGCGCGCTTTTCCGGCCTGACGCGCGCCAGCGCCATCATGCAGACGACCGGCGCGAACAGCAGCACATAGCTGTGATACATGTTGATGACGCGCCCCGAACCCGCATACCCGGAGGAATACATGTGCGGGATAATCATCGCGCAGAGCATCAGATAGCCGCCCAGCAGCGTAAAGCCGATCCGCGGCAGGCCTTTTCCCGTCTCCCCGCGCTCGTTCATCCGTCGGCTCGCCGCCGGCAATGCCAGCAGCAGCAGCGCCAAAAGCGGCGTTTTGAGCATGAACCGCAGGATGTATTTCACCGCGTCACGCAGCGTCCAGCCGATTGAGGCCAGCAGATAGCCAAGCCCGCTCTCGTGCGCGCCGTCCGCCGCCATGCGCACGCTGTTGCCCGGCGCGATCACCGAAATCAGCAGCCCCACGCCGATGGGCAGAAGCATCATCGCCGTGCGCACCGCCGCCGCGCGCTCATGCGCCGCCGCCCGCCAGAGGGCCAGCATCAGCAGCGCCGCCGCCGTCATCATCGCCGTGATGTAGTTATCCATCCCCAGCGCGAAGAGCAGCGCCCAGCAGAGCGCAAAGGCGAGAATCGTCTCCGCCCCGCGAACCGGGCGCTCGCTCAGGCTGTCCCCCAGCGCGAGCGTCATCAGCGCGACGGCCTGCGTGCCCATGTAAAACCACGCGCCGTTGAACCAGTACACGCCCTCCACGATATCCGGCAGAAACAGGAGCTGCGCGGCGGAAAGCGCGGCAAACGCGGCGCGCCACGGCAGATTCAGCCGCTTTTGCAGAAAATGCTGTAAAAAGACGCGCGTTCCGATCAGAATGAGTCCCAGCAGCACAAAGACGTGCCCGCCGTAGTGCTCAAGGGAGAACACCGCCGGGTTGAGCGTCATAATCAGCACGCCCGTCACCGTGCCCTGCCAGTCGCGCCAGGTGCGCAGGGTATAGCTCAGCGCGTCCTTGAGCACGTGCAGGATGCTGCCGGTCTGCACCCACGTCGGGTGCGTATAGACGGCGAAGGTGAAATCATCCGTCGCCGGGTGCGCCGCCTCCGCGCCGAGGAAAAACGGCAGGAGCAGCAGCGCCCAGACCAGCGCCCCTACCACCGGAAGCGCCTTTTTGAAGGTTTTCATGTCACATCCGTCCGTCCTTCATGTCGATATCCTTAAAGTCGTTCATTTCAAGGTTATCGGCAATGCTGCGGTCGTCCGCGCCGAGCATCAGCTGCCTGCGCATGCCGAGGCTCTCGCGCGGATCAGTGATCTTCGCCGGGCCGTTGACACAGCCGCCCTCGCAGACCATGCCCTCGATCATCGTCTCGTTGAGCTTGCCCGCGCGCAGCAGCATCAGCGCCTTCTTGCACTCCGCCGCGCCGGAGCACTTGACGCAGCTGACCGGCATATCGAATTTCTCCTCGGCGAGCACTTCCTGCACCGCCGCCGTCACGCCGCCGGCCGCCGCGAAGTTCTTGCCGTATTTGCTGCCCTGCTGCACGTCGCCGGAGGCCATCGCCTCGGGGTCGATGTGCTTCGCCTCGAACATGGCATACAATTCGTCGAACGTCAGCACATAATCCGCGCCGATCTTCCCCGCGTCCTTGTAGCGCTTGACCTCGCTCTTTTTGGCGATGCACGGCCCGATGAACACAACCACCGCGCCGGGATGCTTCTTCTTGATGAAGCGCGCCGTCGCCACCATCGGGGAGACGGTGTGGCTCACCTTGTCCAGCAGCGCCGGGTAGTGCTTGGCGACCATGTTGTAGAAGGCCGGGCAGCAGCTCGTGGTCATGTGGCCGCCCTCGCGCGCGACCTCCTTGGCCTCCTGCGCCTCGTAGTAGGCCGTCGCGTCCGCGCCGAGGGACACCTCCATCGCGTCGTCAAAGCCCAGACGCTGGAGCGCCTTAATCATCTCGCCCACACTCACGCCGCCGAACTGCCCCTCGATGGAGGGCGCGAAGCAGGCGTAGACCTCCTGCTTTTCATCGCGAATGGCCTCGATGACGTCGGTAATCATCGACACATCGGAAATCGCGGAGAACGGGCAGGCGACGGTGCAGTTGCCGCAGGAGATGCACTTGTTGTAGTCGATGGACGCGCGGCGGTTCTTCTTATCCACCGAGATCGCGTCCACCGGGCAGGAGCGCACGCAGGGACGGCGCGCGTCTGCGATGGCGTTGTACGGGCAGGCCTGCGCGCACATGCCGCACTCGCGGCACTTGTCCGGGTTGATGATCGCGCCCTGATGGGTCATGGTAATCGCGCCGAAGCGGCAGGCTTGCAGGCAGCGCTGCGCCATGCAATGCTGGCAGTTGCTGGTGACGGTGTAGCGCTGCAGGGGGCAACCCTCGCAGGCGCTGTTCATAACGGCGACCGGCTGATCGGTGAAGGTATAGTGGTTTTCGCCGTCATACACGGACGCGCGGCCGCAGGCCCAGTCCACGCGGTTGCGCAGCACCTCGCGCTCGCGGTAGACGCAGCAGCGGTGGGTCGGCTGGCTGCCGTGCGGCACGATTTCCAGCGGAATGAACTCCTTGTGCGCCTCCAGCGTGCCCTCAAAGCAATATTTCGCGACGTGCACGAGCACCTCGCGCTTGCGGTCAATGCGATCGATCATACGTTTCCTCCCTGAAAGGATACGGTTGAGGCTTTGCCCCTAACCCCACCAGAAACCCGAGATTTCTGGATTTCCCATTGGCATGCGCGGCCGTGGCAAAAGGCGTTACGCACCAAATTCATCCTTGCACCGCGCGAGCATCTGCCGAATCGGAAGCTGATACGGGCAGCGCTTTTCGCACGCGCCGCAGCCGACGCAATCCCCGGCCTTCTTGCCCATGGCCGCATAGCGCTGCTTCGCCCAGTCGCCCAAGCCGTAGCGATTCAGATAGCCTTCCAGCACGAAGATGCCGCTGATGGCGATGCCCGCCGTGCAGGGCTGGCAATAATTGCAGCGGCGGCAGAACTGCGTGCCCAGCTCCCTGCGGATCACATCGAGCTGCGCGCGCTCCGCCTCGGTCAGCGGGGACGCATCCTCGATGGCCTCGATATTCTGGTCGATTTCGCGCACATCGTACATGCCCGGAATCACGACGGAGACATTTTCGTTGCGCCCGATGAAGCGCATCGCCAGCCGCGCATCCTCCAGCGCGCCGCCCGCCATCGGCTTCATGCAGATGAAGCCGACGTTCTGCTCGCGGCACTTCTGCATCAGCGCCTCGCCCTGCGTCTCCACGATGTTGTAGGGGAACATGACGGTTTCCACCCAATCCATCGTCAGCGCCTTTTCAAACACGCCCGCCATGTGCGCCGTCACGCCGATATGGCCGATCTTGCCCGCCGCCTTGGCCGCCAAAAGCGCCTCCAGCGCGCCGCCGGGCGCGGTCACCTGCTCCAGCTCCGCGAGGGACGGGTTGTGCACCTGATACAGGTCGATGTGATCCGTGCGCAGGTTGCGCAGGCTGATCTCAATATCCCGCTCCATCTCCGCCCGCGTGCGCGCCATGGATTTGGTCGCCAGCACGAATTTCTCGCGCAGGCCGCCCTCCAGCGCCTCGCCCAAAAAGGATTCGCTGACCGTGTAGCCGCGCGCGGTATCAATGTAATTCACGCCGCGCTCGACCAGTCGCTCCATCAATTTGCGCGTAACGGCCGCATCCACCTTCTGAATCGGGATGCCGCCAAAGCCCATGCGCGACACGCGCAGGCCGGTCTTGCCCAATGTCGTATATTCCATATGTACGCTCTCCCTGTCTTTCCGCTTGACGCTTGCAAAAAAGATTGAAACCTGTTGATCCACGATCTATTATAGCGTTTTTTGCTTTTCTTGGCAAGGCAGGGATGCGTGAATCGCGCCCGAATCGTTCCGCCGCAGCCGACAAGCATTTTCCGCGCATATTGAGACGGTTTTCCGCCATACTAAGCTGCGAGCGATTGGCTCACAAACCAACATGGAGGGATTGCATCATGGAAAACCAGACGATCAACTGTTCCGTTTCTTCCTGCCGCCACCACAACGCGCAGAACCGCTGCGAACTGCGCAGCATCAACGTCTGCGCAAACTGCAACTGCCATTCCGGCAAGAGCGACGAGAGCATGTGCGGCTCCTACGAGTGCGGCTGCAAGTAACGAAAGGAACGTCGGGACGCTGTCCCGAACCCTGGCAGGAGCCTGAGGTTCCTGCACTTCCCGCTTCTGTATCGCTGCGCGGTACAGGCTAAATAAAAAGACGCGGCTTTTTCTTCAAGCCGCGTCTTTTCATTCATAATCGTCCCCGCATCGCACAGCGATACAGATTCGGAAGGCGTCGGAAACGTCGTTCCCGACCGGGGGTTGGGGATCAATGCCCCAACGTCTCCCCCGCTTAAACGTTGAAGCGGAAGAGCGTCACGTCGCCGTCCTGCATCACATAATCCTTGCCCTCGCTGCGGACAAGGCCCTTTTCCTTGCAGGCGGTCATGGAGCCGTTCGCCTTCAAATCGTCAAAGGAAACGATCTCCGCGCGGATGAAACCGCGCTCAAAGTCGCTGTGGATCTTGCCGGCGGCCTGCGGCGCTTTCGTGCCCTTGCGAATCGTCCACGCGCGGCACTCGTCCGGGCCGGCGGTCAGGAAGGAAATCAGCCCGAGCAAATCGTAACATTCGGCGATCAGGCGATCCAGACCGCTCTTGCCGATGCCCATTTCCTCGAGGAACATGTCCCTTTCCTCGTCGTCCATCTGCGCGATGTCCTCTTCGATCTTCGCGGAGATGACCAGCACCTTGGCGTTCTCGCCCGCGGCGATGGCCTTCACATCCGCCACGCCGGGGAGACTGTCCTCGTCCTTGCCGAGGTCGTCTTCCTTGATGTTGCAGGCGTAGATCACCGGCTTGGTGGTCAGCAGGAACCACTCGCGGGCAATCTCGCGCTCCTTGTCCGTCATTGGGCAGGTGCGCGCGGGCTGGAGATTATCCAAATGCGCCAGCAGCTTTTCACCCAGCGCGGCCTCATCGGCAAAGCGCTTTTCGCCGCTCTTGAGCATCTTCGCCGCGCGCTCGGCGCGCTTGGCGACCGTCTCGCGGTCGGCGGCGATCAATTCGAGGTTGATCGTCTCGATGTCGTGCTGCGGGTTCAGGCTGTCCGCGTGGCGGATGATATCCGGATCCTCAAAGCAGCGAACGACGTGCACAATCGCCTCGCACTCGCGGATGTGGGAGAGGAACTTGTTGCCCAAGCCCTCGCCGTGGCTCGCGCCCTTGACCAGACCGGCGATATCGACGAACTCAATGACGGCCGGGGTCGTCTTCTTCGGGTGATACATGGCAGAAAGCTCATCCAGCCGCTCATCCGGCACGGCGACAACGCCGGTGTTCGGCTCGATGGTGCAGAACGGGTAATTCGCCGCTTCCGCGCCCGCCTTGGTGATTGCGTTAAACAAAGTGGATTTGCCGACGTTCGGCAAACCGACAACGCCCAATTTCATATATGTTCACAACTCCTTTATTTACTCACTTTTTCAAGTGTTCTCTATGCTATTCCGCACCAATTTGGCACCAATTCCGGCTTTCTAGTTTCCCAGCGCCTGAAACTGCGCCACGGCATCGACCAACGAATCGTCTGTGACATGAACATACCGATCCATTGTTGTTTTGATGCTGGCATGACCCAACAGTTTTTGCAGCACCTTTGGCTGCATCCCTCTTTCAATCGCTCGCGTCGCGTAGGTATGCCGCAGGGCGTGCATACAGAATCGTTCAATGCCCGCTTCATCGCACAGCTTATACAAATGCGTGTCGTAGGAACTGTTCTTGGCAGGTTCACCCGTGCGCCAGTTGACGAACACCAGATCACGCATGATGAGATTCTTCTGCACTCCACTGCGTCGATCCATATACGGCAGCACCATTTCAAGCAACGGCGCTTCCTTTCGGATTTCTCGCTCGGCATAGCATGCTTCCAGAACGTCATACGCCCGGTCAGTCAGAGGAATCGTCCGATAACTGGCTTTTGTCTTTGGCGGTCCAGCTCGCCAGACACCGTTCTCATGACGATATTCCAGCGTCTTACTGATGGTCAGTCTGCGCCGCTTCCAATCAATCGAATCCCACGTCAGCCCAATCATCTCCGCAGTACGCAATCCCGTTTCCAGCAACAAAACATATTGCCGATAGTTGTGGGAACGCTGAGCAACTTCCAGAAACTTCGTCTGCTCGTCAATCGTCAGGAAATGAATATCATCTGGCGCGCGAAGCGGCTTATTCACCTTTACGCCTTCCAACGGATGCTTGATAATCATGTCGTTGATCAATGCGGCCTTAAACATCGTTCCGATTGTGATGTACGTCTGACGGATAGTCGAGCCTGCATAATGCGCTTCCATGCTGTTAAATACAGCCTTACAGTGCATCGGCTTCACATCGCATAACATCATATTTCCGAGGACAGGTTTAATGTTATGCACATACCTGTCATGGTAATTTCGGATGGTATTAGGTGCTAAATCTCGAATCAGATTTTCCATCCAGAATTGAAACCATGCGTCCACCGTTATTGTTGAACATGTCGGCAAGCCATTATGACGATCCGCATATTGGGCATCCGCAAGCCAGTTTCTCGCTTCAGGCAGCGTGTCGAAGTGCTTTTCTCGGCGCTTTCCATTCTTCGCGCAAAAACGTGCCGTATACTTTTTGTCTTTTCTTTGGCTGATCCCTTTTCCGCACTTTCTGCCTTTCAGGTCTCTACCCATCGTTCAAGTTCCTTTCTTATACCTATAAGAAAAGAGCCCAACACGGTTACTGATTATAACACAACCCTACCCTTTTCTCAAGGCACGCCCCGATTTTCCTTGCGATTTCTATCTCAAATCGCGAATTTTCCGCGAATATACTGTTCAAATTCCACTCTCTTAACCAGTTTCCGCGTTCCAATGTACAAAACGAACGGGCAATTCGGCATTTTCAGCAAGGAGTCGATTTTGTTGATGCCAATATTGCTGTATTCCGCCGCTTCGCGAATCGTCAGTGTCATTTTGCACTGAATCGGGACGTTTTGAATCCGATCACTGTCATTTCTAATATTCAGTTCCATTTGATTTAACCTCCATGTATCATTTTGTCGTTCGCCTTTCAAAGGCAACACCTGTTTATGTTTCCGCGCATCTCAAGCCGCCTTGGGCAAGGCGTCATAGCTTTGCAGCTCCCCTCAAATCTTCGAGAGGCCGTGAGGAAGTATCATGATCCCCCATGCCGTCGTCGCGTCCAACTTGCCAAATTGGGTTCAGACTGCATGAATCGCTCCGGCTATGCCATCGTCGCGCTGCTGCCCTGCCGCTCTTGCATGGGTTTCGTACTTGAGATTGCGATTATGTACTTATCAAAGATCAAAAGGATTTCTTTTAAGTGTTTTCTTCACCTCTGTGCATCCTCACTTGCAGTCTTTCATCCCCATATAACACGAAGTCATCCCTTCGCCGAACCACAATTTCTTTCCGTTTCATGGGAAAAGTCTTGTTTCGCGCTCATCATAGCATGTTCATATCTTTTTCGCAAAAAATTGAAATTAATTATATTTTTATAATCTTATAAATAAGGGCAGTTCCCAACTTTCGAGAACTGCCCTGTCTTTTTGTTATCCTTGTTTCACTTTGAACGCACCCCAAGCCGCTTTCGGCAAAGCGTCATAGCTCCGCCGCGCCATTTGACGAACGCAGCAGAAACTCCCCTCCAGTCATCGAGGGGCTGTGAAGAAGTATCATGATCCCCCATGCCGTCGTCGCGTCCGATTTGCCAAATCGGGTTCAAGCCGCATGAATCGCTCCGGCTATGCCATCGTCGCGCTGCCCGCTTTATCGCTCTTGCATGGGTTTCGTACTTGGGTTGCGGTATGCCATTGTCAAGGTACAAAAGTGCTTCCTAATTAAGCCCTTCACCTATCACGCTTAAAACGGCACTTTTGCACCCTGTTTTTCAAAGAAAAATTTAATTTTCTTTTTAGCTTGTCTAATCGACTTGGAAACATTCTGATGGGCTACACCTTCCTGTTCTGCAATCTGTTCAACCGTCATTCCCCTAATCGCATACAGCGTTAATCTTTCAAATTGACGTTCCGTCAGGATTGCTCTGAGCTTCTTCTCATCTATACATACTTCTCTGTTTTGTTCTTCTTCCGGCGCTGGAATTTCCTCTCCTTCTAATCCATAAATCGCATGGTCATAATCCTTGCGCATCACTTTTTCTGTCTGTTTATAATCTTCATCCGACCACGCTTTCCAGCGACGAAATTCTGCTTCACTTTCAAAATCACTTTGGGTCAAAACAACTTCGCCTGCCGCGCCCGCATAAACAATCGCATCTGCCCGTTTCTTATTTCGAGCAGCGTCATTTTTCTTATCAAACATTGCTTTTTTCCTTTCTGTCGTGCGTAAAATTGCAAAACAGAAAGGCGGCGGATCGCGGCAATGTTGATCTCTTTTGAGCATCAAAAAAGCACTGAACGAGATTCATACTCGCTCAGTGCAAATTCTGTTGTTGAAAAAAGCTCGTGCAGCCTGTTTTCTGCACGAGCTTCGTAGCTAGTTAATCAAAAGTTCTTTCATTTGAATATCTGGAAACTGTCGAGTTTCCAACCGTATAACAGGCTCGAACTCGATATGTTCCGCTCCCGGTAATATACTTGGACACATCGCTTGCGACAAGCATATCCCCTGTCGTATCCGAAGGAATTGCATCATCCATAGAAGCCACAAACTCCCATGTATTTGTTCCTGCTTTTCTATAAAGGTCACAGTAATTCACATGAACTTTGTAGCTTTGTTTTTTTACGACAACATCGAACGTTACTCTTTTTCTTGCAGATAATGCAACAGATGCCGCATGTATTTCCTCGCTAGCGTATGGAATTATCACACTTGCAACAGCACAATTCGCAATCATCAAGAGTATCAAACTGATTATTAAACTGCTTTTAATTTTCTTCATCTTTTATACTTTCAACAAACTCTTTAAGCTCATCTAAAGTATATTTTCCATGTACCGTATAGTTTTCTAAGTTTTTATTCCACGTTGCTGTTAGTGTATCAATATTTTCAGTTAAATATACTTTCTTAGAGCCTATCAGTATAGTCCGACCTGTTTCATTCTGTTCTAATCCTCCTACAACTGAATCTGCATCTGGGAACACAACACATCTATATTCGATTTCATCCTTTTCGCGGATATATCTTTCAACATAATATACGACCGAATCTATACGCTTATAACAATATTCCTCACAAATCCAGCCAGATGGAAGACGTTCAGGATGAATACTTTGGACTTCAATCAGTCCACTAAGCGCACTAAAGTCGCTTGTTTTAATTTCAATATCTTCATCTGCCCTATCGGCAATCGCTTTTTTCAACATAGCCAGCTCAACTTCTTGCCCATTGAGCTGATAGACCTCGCCTCCATCCACCGTTTGTCCTTCAATCCATTTGCGACTCAACAGCGTCTGGCCAGCCATCGGCAACATAATTGCCGCAACAACAAGGCAAAATACCGCCGCCAACGTCTTGGCAGGATGCCCTTGTCCATTCGCTGTCTGTTTTTCGCGCTCATGCAGCGCCGAATCCAGTTTTTGCCTTGCCACCTCCTTCTTGCTGGTATAATGCTCCCCTGTCGTGAGGAACCATTGCAGGTCAATACAGGCTTGAATCAGTTCTCTGTCTCGCTTTCCTTCCGGCCGGGCGCTTTCTGCATCAATAATCGCGTCCAACCGATTCAGCATCTCCTGCTGTGAAAGCCCCTGCGTTTTCAGGCTTTCCAAAAGCTCTGCGCCTTTGTTAGTTGCCATGTACTGTTCCTCCCTACTTTATAATTTGACGAATGATCAAAAGCGTACCCAAAATACACAAAATAAAATAATTTTTTCCCTGTTCCACCAACCGCGCTTTCTTTCGGATTCTGCGAATCGCCGCTCGAATCCCTTCCAGCGTTCCGCCGTTGGCTTGCTGAATCTCTCGTGCACTTTTCTCGCACATAAAATAATCCTCAAAGATTTCCTTCTCGTTCAAAGAAAGCATCTTGAGGATCATTTCAATTTTCTCACGCTGTTCCTGCTGCTCATACCATTCTTCGAGACGTTTCTGTGCCCTTTTATCTTCAATCTGCATCACCGCCGGATCATCAATATCCGCCGCCTGTCGAGACATCTTCGTCGATGCGCGCATCCGAAGATTATCAATCTTGTTATAAACCGTTTGCGTGAGCCACCCCAAAATACATGGATGATGCTTGAGCTGCCCATACTTGCTCCACGCCATTTCAAATGCTTCGATCACACAATCTTCAATTTCATTTCGCAGAATCGGATCATTTCCCGCGCGCCGTTTCGCTCTTACGACCAGAATATCGTAGTTCTCGGCGAAACACTCGTGAATCCATTGATCCCTATCTTGTATGCTCATGGATTTTTCTCCCCGCGCATAGCTTCAATCAATGTCTGCATTGTTCGACAGACGACGTCTTTCTGGTTTTCATCACAGGCCATCAGCATATTTATAACCTGTTCACACTTTACATCTGCCTGATGCTTATCCATCTTGAAAAGGTAGTCTGCTGACATATCCAAAGCATTGATAAGGGTATACAGCGTTTCAGCCGTCGTGTTCACTTTTCCTTTTTTCGATTTTTTCAATCGTTCGCTCGGATAAGCCTGTTTTCTCACTCAATACGCGTCGAGAATACCCTTTATGCCGTCTGGCTTCCCAAATACAGGAACCGATGTGCTCAATCACGTCATTACGCACTGTATTCACCTCGGTTTAATCCTATAATACCAGATTTTCAGCTTCAACCACCTTGTAGTTCCAACAATATGTAATTATAATTCCAAATTTGTACCATTACGATTCCAAACATCCTCTATCTAAGGATGTAACCATAAAAATCACCTTTCTTGCCTTTTCAACCACGCGCAGTTTTCTTCTCCGCATGGTGCTTTTAGAAACAAACTGGCCTTTTTCCCGCTGCATTTCAAACAACGTATCTATGGACTTTCCTTTTCCGTAATACTCCTCAATGAGCCATCTTTCTTCCATATCCATACTTTCAACCACAACATCATAAAGTTTCAGGTTCTCCCGCACCTTTTTGAGCCTCTCCTCCAAAAACTGCTTCTGTTCCTGTGCCTGAGTCCTTTCTTCTGCCGCCTTCTCGCGAAAGTCGCTTGCCGCCCGTTCGGTTTTACTACCAAACCTGGATTGTGCGCGTGGCATCCCGGCTTCCTGTATCGTTCCAAGTTCCATGCTTTCAATCACATCATTTTCATTGTCATCCATTTTCAACTGTTTTATCCTACGCTGCAAGGCTTTTTCCACACCCAGAAGTTCGCGATGGCTTTTAAGCAGCCATTCCGCGTCCACCATTTTGCTTTCCTCCCATACGTATGTCATCGTGTGCTATGCATCGAAATAACTTCTGATGCACCTTCTGATTCGATAATGCGCGTTTCTAATTGTGCCCTGTGGAATACGAAGTTTTTCTGATATTTCAACAAGCGACATTTCTTCTTCATAAAAAAGTCTTATAATCTGCCAGTAGTATTCCGGCCAGACATTCGCCTGTTTCTCCAAAATTCTTTCTAAATCCATATGCATCAGGAGTTCGTTTTCAAACATTTCTTCATACTTCACCTCTCCAATTTCTGCGCACATCAGCCTTTTTCTTCGCTTCATCTCCTTCCACGCGCTCCGTTTCGCCACCGTGATAAGCCATGATAATAGCCTGTCCGACCTTCTGATCTTCTTCGCCTGAACCAACGCCTGCAAATACGCATACTGGACGCATTCTTCCGCAATATCCTCCGGACAGCACCTTGTTTGAATATAATGTACCAGCTTTCTATGTGTCTGTTCATCAATTTGGTTCAGCTCTTTCCGGATATCATCGGTAGTCATCAGTGCTTCCTCCGTGCAGCCTAACCCTTCATCTCCTCACGTCGGATTGTGGGTAGGTACTACACAGTGCAGAAGCGCATCTGATTCGTTGCAAAAAGGAGCTGAACTCTTTTTTCCAGCTCCAAACCGCCTTTTCTTCTTCCATCTTTTGTTTATTTCTCCAATGAATATGCTTTTTAGGGGCGTTGCCCCTCCATTACATAATTTGGAGAATTGAGGAAAATGGACTCATTTCACCAAAAAAGGCATAAAAAAATCAGCGCCTGCCAAGAAAGCAAGCGCTGATTGTTATTCCTTATAGAAAGGACATCATTTTTTAATATGAAAGTTCATTTTTATTTGAATCAAAAAATCTCACGGGGCCACCATTAGATGCCTTTGAATTATCATAATAATAGTGTAGGCACTCATAACACGTTGCACACCTTCCAATTCTGATCATATATTCGCATCCGTTTTGAAGCAATCTACCAGACTTCGATTTGCCTGCACTATTCTTACTTCCTGCAACATAGTTTGCTTCAAAAATTGCTCCCTTATAGCTTTCCATCCACACATTGTGGACAGCCTCCATATCTTCTGTTACTTTCTTATTTTCAGAAATATAACTTGGTGCGTAAGCCTGCATTTTTGTTGTAATATCATATCCCATAGTATCGCTCTTAGGTACGAGCAAAAAATGCCATGTGTATGTTTTAATTGCCATATTAATTGCTTTTCGTGCTTCTCCATCAAATTCTTTACCCCGGCACTCACCCGCTGATACCGCAAGGATGTAGTTCCAAAAATTCAGCACTTCAATATTACTCCCCCCATTAAAATAATTCATCAACCGAACTTTATCAGTGTCCTTAGGAATGGTTCTTTCATTTAGCACTGCTCTCCCTGAAGTTTTTGTTCCAATCAGTTCACCATTGCTGGTTCTAAAAATCCCATTTCTCCTGTCTTCCATATTTTTTACAGCGTATTTATAGTTTTCAGAAAAAACATACCCCTTCTGAAGAAGTTCCTCCGGTTCCGCAATTTGTATCATTTCTTCAATTTTCCATTCATCGCCATACTTTACAAACGACACCAGCTTAAAATTAATGCCATTTCCAAAATATTTCGTATTAGTTCTTGTCTGTGCTTCAAGTTCGAGTACGAGAACAACAGGTTCTTCACCATATTCATCGTATAACATTCTCTTTACATCCTCAAATCGAATTTCATTAGTGTTTCGAATGAAAATGGTTTCGATGTTATAGACACCTTCATTTTCCATTGGTTTATCGGCTTGTCGCATCAATGCATTACAGGTAAGAGGTTCATAGCACTGCGCCGTCTCTCTATATTTCTTCTCATTGATGCTTGCACTCCATTTTTCCAAAAGTTGTTTAATTTGATTGTTCATTTTTATTCCTTCTTTCTGTTTCACTCTTTTGATTAATTTTCGTGTTATATTTTACGTCTAGTTTTATAGCAATAGAAAGTAATGGAAAATCGATACTTTAAGTCACATTTCAAATTTTGTCCCTCTTGAAAAAATCCAGACACTTTTGATATAATAATTCACAGAATATCAAATTCGAAAAGGGGGATCGAAATGGTTAAAAAAGCACTCTTTTTCTTAATCTTATTCGCTTTATCTGTGCTCTTTATGCTCACAAAACCCACTCCTCACATTTGGTCGTATGACAAGATTCAAATGCAGATTCCTTCAAATTTGGAAGTTCACGATACTTTTATATCCGATACTACAGGTAAAATTGTCGCTGAAATTGAACCATCTGATTTCGACATGGAAAGGTTAGAATCTGAATTTGATTATTCATCTGAAAAAGAATGTGCAGAGCGTTATTTATGGACTTCCCGTTTATATGTAGATGATGCAGCTTCCGAAACTCTACACCTAAAAGATTCATTTAACGTTTATATCTATTCAGGTTATTTTCAGATCTCCGATACCGAATCTCAAAATGTGTACATTCTCTTAATACCGCATAACAAAATAAAACGTATTTATACCGTAACATTATACGCCTACTATTTCGATTTTGCTTCCGTCCTATCTATTGCCAACAGTATCTCATTGCTGGATTAAAAGAAGGTGCATTTCATTTCAACGAATTGCATCTCCAATTAAAGTATTTCATTCCTTTTTGACAGGCTTTCCCAGCACAATTTCCCGTGCTGCAATCGCCACGTTGTTTCTCTGCGTCAAACGCCCATCTACTGCCACAAGATCGCCCTGATGCAGATTCTCATTTGCCCAATCCGCCAAACGATTCCAGCAGTGGATGGTGTACCGCTCTTTCTGCCATTCGCCTGCCCGATTCTTGTGCCGGGTTTGGAGCTGGAATTCTGCATGAACGATCTGTTCGTTTACTTTGTGCGCAACTATCGGCTCCGCAATCAAGCCGGACAATTCAACATGATTCATAACTTTTCTCCTTTCTTTTTCTGTAACATTCATTCTTTTTTGATTAACCATATTTCATAGAGCATGCCTCCTTTTTCCCATCAAAAAAACAGCCGCTCTCTGCCGCTGTCTCTTATAACAACCATTTTCGTGGATAAGTTAATGCTTCTTTTGTTTGATCCCCGACAATCCCATCCACTTTTAGGCCAAACTGCGCACCACTGATCTTTTGAAAGCCTCGCACTGCCGCTTCCGTTTGTGCGCCAAATACGCCGTCAGGTTCACCCGCATCATAGCCAAGGCAGGCCAACCTTTTTTGCAGTCGTTTCACACGCGAATCTTTCGCCGCACGTCTTTTCAATATGCGTTCACCCAGTTCATATCCAGCAGTTACCCGATCTCGCTCATCTGCATAGTCCTCGGCAGAAAAATCGAACGCAATCTGCTCAATATGGATATATGTACACCGCGTATCATCACGACGCTTTACAGCATCAAGCTGGTCAACCGTATGTCCACAAACGACCAGTTGCCCCCTATCCGCATAATCGCGGCTTAAGATTGCGACATGCGACGGATTCCGTTCAATATCACCGGGAACGCCTTCCGCTACTGTAAAAACAAGATCGCCCGCTTTGAGACTTTCCGGCGTTTCTTCGCAGGAAAATTCCAATCGGGGCGATCCAAATTGCTGATAGTTTTTCAACTGCTTTAAGAAGCTATCCACGCCGCGCCAGCTAAAGCTGCTTCCGCCGCGCAATCCGTGCCACTCAAACCCATTGTTTTTGAAAGGCAGCCCTCCTGCATACAGGCATTGCGAAACGAAATTCATACAGTCGCCGCCGCCCTTCGTGAAGTCGTTATACGCTCGATTTCGCGAAAGTGCCCATCGCCGGGCATACTGTACCGCATCCCGTCTGGCATACTGAATCACTTTTCCTTCCATCCAATCCCTCCTTTCTGCAAATAATCGTTTGACATTCTTCCATTTCCAGTCTACAATACAGATAGAAACCAAGCTTTACAGAAGATGCAAATGAGGGCGCACTCCATTCCACAACCTACTGCAAGGAGGACAAGCACTTGAAAAAGACTACACTGTTAGCGACTTGTTTTACTCTGCTTCTCGCATTTTCTTCCCCAGTTTTGGCTGATGGTCACTATACCTCCGGCGATGATATGGGTATCGAGGGTACTGGCGCTGGCGTTGTGATCTCCAAGAGCGCAACCATCCGCTCCACCCCTTCATACAGCGGCAAGAAGGTCACCAGTGTTCCCGGCGGCTCATTCATCCTCGCTTCTCCCAACGTCGAAAATGATTGGCGTAAAGTGACTTATGTTGAAAATAGGAAAACTTACGACGGATGGATGCTGGATGATTATATGGTTCACGACCAGCTTATCCTCACCTTGAGAAAAAGCAATATCCCCGCCTATGCCGCGCCCACTTTGGAAGCGAAGAAGGTCGGCTCCCTCTCCAAATATACTCAGCTCAACGTAATCGGCACATGGGATGATTTCTACATCGTCAGTTTGCGTGACGCATCTGCCTTTATCCCGATGGATGCCGCAGTTTGGACATCTGCCGAATTAAACAACTGGCTCAGCTTCACCACCAACGCTCGAACAACATGCGAAACCACCCTTCGTACCGGGCCAGGTGAAGATTGGCCGGAAGCCGTCACCTGTAAAGCCAATACAGCAGTAAGTGTCTCAAATATTTATGAAGAAGAAAACGGATGGTACTTCGTCTGGTGCGACGATAAACCCGCATTTGTTTTAGGCTCGGATATTCAGTTCAATTAACCCGACGAAAAAGGCAGCTACACGCCCGTATAGCTGCCTTTTGTATTGATTTGGAATGTTCTTGCGTTAGTCCATCAGCGGATGGCGAAGAGCTTTCTTCGTGTTGTTGCCAACAATACCATCATAGGTAAGACCGCCGAGGTACGGCCCCCAATACTTCTGGAGCTGCTTAACAGCGGCTTCCGTCTGCTTGTTGTAAACGCCGTTAATCGCGCCGGGATCAAAACCGATATACGCCAGCCGGGTCTGAACGTTTCGCACGTCCGTGCCGCTCATCGTGCCGCTGGAAAGATACTTGAGCGTCCGCGTACCGAAATCGAGGTGAGCGGTGTTGTAATCCTCATCCTCGTAATATTCAGAACGCGCATAATCGTCCTGAAGCGAGCCGGACAGCGTTCCCGACACATCATACCCTTCGCAAATCTTTGCGCCATCGTAATAGAATCTCAGGATTTGATAAATCGGCACGCCATGTTCTACGGCATACTTAGCGCCGTACTGGCTCATGCCGTATCCATGTCCCGACTTGGCTCGTCCAGAAGCCGCCGTCCACGGATCATCCTTGGCGACCAAATACGGAATCTCACTTTTTTCCGAAGTCTGGCCACCGTTGGAAGCGCAATACTGCGTAAGCGCGTACTTGCCGCTGTAGCCGACTACGCTGCCCTCCGTCGAATAGATCGCAGTGTCGCTCAAATCCTTGTGATACCCAGCGGAATAAGACTGCGCACTACTGCTGGTGTCCGTGAGATTTTGGGGGTTATACGCGTTCATATACAGCGCAAAAGTTCGCGCTGCAATAGCCTGAACCCGAAGTGCTTCGAGTGGAAACTGATCCGGGTTCATTTCGACCGGGACAACGCCGCGAAGATATTCTTCGACATCCATCGAAACGAAGCTGCCCACACTTACGCCATGATATTGGGCGTTAGTCGCATTTGTCATCTTTACAGAAATGTTCATAGCTTTTTGTCTCCTTTGCTTTTTTGCGTCCGAACTGGCCAGTATCTTTCGCGTTACATATATGTTATCACGCACAAATGTCCTTTGTGAATTGACAAAACACTGCCAGTTTTATGCCACCATGCTGCTGACATATTCCTCTATCTTTTTCAATGCCTGCTGTTGATAGCGCATGAGCGTCCGAGTTGCCCTGTATTCGTATTCATCCTTTTGTTCATATTCTGCTTCAATCCTTTTCCACGATTTACCATCAATCAAATGCAGCTGAATAATGTACCGTTCCTCATCTGAAAGAATCGAAAGCCAATTTTCAATCATACGCTTATTTTTACGCATTTCTTCCAGTCGTTTTTTCTGGTTGAAATTCAGTTCTGATTCTTCATTATTCAGCATTTCCAAGTCTCGCTCGCACGCACAATACGCTTTATACTTTTTCAAATGAGTTTGGATTTGAAAGATGATATCGTCCACTTTTTCATCTCCCCCTCTAATGTATCTTTGAACCTAAGACTATTCATCATTCTTACAATCGAGTAGGAGGGGGTGATTAACCTCCGTCCTCTCACCGCACCGTGCGTACCGTTCGGTACACGGCGCGTCCAATACAAG
>ERZ773235.983-NODE-983-length-32699-cov-4.684965_pt1 | contig 32699 bp, 9 predicted proteins | sample MGYA00580522_ERZ773235 | MGnify/ENA primary metagenome ERZ773235 (study PRJEB29015, sample SAMEA2737797) | human gut metagenome | biome: human gut; feature: human-associated habitat; material: faeces | place: China | collected 2012 ...
AAACCATTCCATATGCAGTAACAAAAAACGGAACATATACTTTTACCGTAACCGGAACGGTGAATGGAAAAAGTTACACAAAAAATGTTAGCGTAACAGTAAACCAATTTAAAGATGTATATGAATATATGCAAACAAACACAAAAGTAACATATTCAGATGGAAATGTTTGGGTACCAGAAGAATTTAGAATTTCAACAGACTCAGCAGAAACAGTGCAAGGCGGAGTAGTAATAGAAGATAAAGATGGAAACCAATTTGTATGGGTGCCAGTTGCAACAATTGCAGACTATAAGAGAATAGAGTTTCATCGAGGTACATTAACGCTGTATTCAGAAAACTTAGCTACCGATGAAGAAAATAGCATAACAAAATACAAAGGATTTTATATAGGAAGATACGAAGCCGGAGATAAAGAAAGCACAGAATTAAAAAAACTAAGAGAGTATGGGGAAACAGCCACAAATACAGTAACGATAAAAGATGGCCAGGCACCATATAATTGTGTAACAATAGAACAAGCTAGAAGTTTAGCAGAAGATTTTAAAACACAGCAAAACTATAAAGCAACTATAAAAACAAAATTAGTAAGTAGTTATGCGTGGGATACTACTCTATGTTTTATACAGAAAATAGTTGATAATTACGGAAATAGCTCACCTCAAGGAAATTATACTGATACAACATTTTCATATACAGATATAACAGGAGCGAGCAAAACAAAGGAAAAAAACTCAAAGGCATTAGTCCCAACAGGACAAACTACTCCTGTATGCAATATTTATGATATGGGGGGAAATGTCTATGAATGGACAACGGAAACTTGTTCGACTCCTAAATATCCTTATACAATACGAGGAAACGGCTGTGATGACCATTATGTGAATGCTTCTGCGGGTGGACGCAGTAATATTGAAGATAGACCTGATGTTTACTTTGGCTTTAGAATTACTTTATTTTTGTAGATGGTAAAGAGCGTTTAATTTTAACTGTGTAAAATCATATTTTTATAATTAATTTTAGATATATACAATAATATAACAAATTTGTATTATTGTATATATTTTTATGTATTAAAATAATATTTTAATACCCTTTCACCGTATAATTCAATTAATTGGTGTTTTACATTTTCCCAGTTTCTTGTTCCTTTTGACCAGCTTTTTTCCAAGTCTTTTATTCTTAAGTACAATACTTTTAATAGTGCTTCTTTACTTATAAATGAGCCTTTGCCTCTGGTCACTTTTCTCAAGCTACTATTTAAGCTTTCTATTGGATTTGTTGTATATATTATTTTTCTTATTTCTACTGGATATTCGAATATATTAAATATATGTTCTATAACACTATTTAATTTTTTTATTAACTTCTCGTTTGACTTATATTTTTCGATAAAGTTTTCGTATTCTAATTTTGCATTATTCCCATTACTTGCTGTATATATTTTCTTTAAATCTCCTATTATTTCTTTTGATTTCTTCTTGTCTAATATTCCATATATGTTTCTCACTATGTGAACAATACATCTTTGCGTTTTTACTTTTGGATATATTTTTTCTATTGCTTCTGAAAGTCCGCTTAATCCATCTAATGATATAAATAATATTTCTTCGACTCCTCTTGCTTTTATTTCTTCAAATACTTCTGTCCAAAATGTTGCTGATTCATTTTCATTTATCCATATCCCTAATACATCTTTTTTTCCGTCTTTGTTTATCCCAAGCATTACATATATTGCTACTTTTTCACTTATTAAATCTCTTTTTACTGGTGCATATAAACAATCTACGTATATAAATGGATAAAATTTCTCTAATGGTCTTTCTTGCCATTTCTGTACTTCTTCACTTACTGATGATGTTAATTTACTTATTGTTTCTATGCTAAGCTCTACCTTGTATATATGTTGTATCATTTCGCTTATATCTTTTAAGCTCATTCCTTTGGCATACATTGCTATTGCTATCTCATCAAATCCTTCTAATACTCTTTGTCTCTTTTTTACTATTTGTGGTTCGAATTTTCCGTCTCTATCTCTTGGGGGACATATTGTTATTTCTCCTGTATCTGTTTTTACTTTCTTGGCTTTTGATGTATATCCGTTTCTTCTGTTTTTATTTTCTTTTTCTCCATGCTTACTTTTATCATATCCTAAGAATTCTTCCATTTCTGCATCTAATAATCTCTGTATTACTTTTCCTCTAAGTTCATTAAATATATTTGATACATCTTTTCCACTTTTTAATTCATTATTACTAAGTATTAAATTTACTATTTGCTCTTGTTCTTCTGTCATATATCTTGGATCTTTGGGGTCTAACTTTTTATTATTTCTTTTCATTATAAATATTCCTCCATTTTCTTTGGATATATCTCATAAAGTATATTCATAAGCCTTACCCAGCCTTTTTTTGAATATGTTAAGCCTCTTTCAAATGAACTTATGTATTCTGTAAAATGTTCTATTACGTCATCTATGTTTTCTTGCAATGGTTGTCTTTCATTTAATCTGTTTATATGTCTCTTGATTTCTCTTATTGCATAATATTGATATAATAATTTTCTTATATCGTAATTATATTTATACAATTTTTTTATATCATCTTCTTGTCTTTTAAATACTTCCAAGACTAATCGGTTGTGCAAATATTGTTGTTTAAATAATTCTATATTCTCTTCACATTTTTCTATGTCTTCTGCTAATATTAGATTTTTTAACTGTATTTCTAATGTTCTTGATGTTTTGGTCGCAAAATATCTATCTATTGCTGACATTATATCTTCTGGGGATCTTATTATTTCGATGTTATTATATATAATTTTTGTACATCTTTCAATATTTTTATTTTGCGGTGTTACAAGAAACATTATATTTTGAAGATTTCTTGCTTTTAAATCTTCAAATACTCCTAACCAAAATCTATTATCATTTGTATTTTCAAAATATATTGCTATTATCCTCCTGACTCCTAATGCTGTAAATCCATATATTACACATAAATTTTTTACTTCTATTTCTTGTTCATTTTCTACTGATATTGATCTTATTACAATGTATACCGATATATAACTCCTTTCAAATCTCCTTTTTTTAAATTCATTAATACTTATTTTTCTCATATTCATGTTTTCTTCTTTCCTGCACAAAAAAAGTGTGCATAATCAAAATTTCTTTTGATTTTACACACTTAAGTTTATACTCTCGCTAAACGAGTCCAGAGCGGTAAAATAGAAACAAGGGAAATTATATATTCTAAGAGAGCTTGGAACTTAAAATAATAAAGTGAATATGGAGACTTGATAAGAAAACTATATAACAAATTATATTAAATACCCAAAATCTAGTAAGAGGAATGCCTAGATTTTGGGTAAATTTTTTTAACTAAAATAATAGAATGAACAACTTTAAAACAAAAAAATTAGCAAGCTCTCAAAAGCTTGCTATATTTGGTTGCGGGGGATAGACTCGAACTACCGACCTTTGGGTTATGAGCCCAACGAGCTGCCAACTGCTCCACCCCGCGATGTCTGAACTTTTTTTATTATACAACTTATATAGATACTTGTCAATAAAATTTTTTATTTTTTCCATATTATATTGTATGATTTTTATTCTAAATATATTCCAAAAAAATAAAAAAATGAAAAATAAGAATAACCCTAGGGAAATCAATATGATAAGAATATTGCTACAATTCACATAATATAGGAATGAGCCGCAAAAATGTTGAAAAATAAGCCTTTATTCGACATTATATGAAAAATATGCATATATCAAAAAAACACAGCAAATAAAAAATGTAATAAAAATTTAATAAAAGTGCTTATAACCCCTTCCGCAAGCGAATTTTAGTTACATTAATAGTAAGGAAAAAATACCCATTGCAAAACCTAAATTAAAAATGTAATAATAAATATATATAAATAATTCAGGGAAAATAGGGGGAACAAAATGCAAGTAAGATTATCTAAGTTTATAGCCGTAATGTTAGTTGTAATTATTTTAGGTTCAATTTCATTGCCGGTGGTAAGCTATTCTGCGGAATTATTTTTAAGTGAAAATGAATTGGAAAGCCAAAACACTACATCAAAAGATGGAAGTGTCAATTTTGATGTGCAATATGAAAATGGCAAGCATGGCGCAATAATAGACCAGAATAAAAACGATGAAAAAATAAATATTGCACTATCTTTGAAAAAAGATGGGTATATAAAAGACACAACAATAGACTTATCGAATACAAATTTTGAAATATCTCAAGTAAAGAAATCTGATAAAGTGCAAAACTTTGACGCAGAAAATAAAAAGATAACCTTTGGTCAAATGACCAGCAAAGATAAAATTGCTGAACAAATAATAATTACCCCAATAAATAAAGAAGAAGTAAGCGAAGATAATTTTAACAAGGATAATCACATAAAACTTACATGTACATTCGTTAATACAAACTTGAAAGAAACTAAAGTAGAACAAGAAATAGTTATTCATACAGAGTGGATGGCAAAAAATATAGAAGCAAATTTAAATTATGAAGTAACAAAATATATTCCATATGCAACAGAAAATGAAAGCAATTTAATTGTTCAGGGAAAAATAACATCAAATGTAAAAGATGATATATTGCCTGTAAAAAATACAAAAATTAATATTAATACTCCACAAATTGCAGGAGAATACCCAGAAAAAGTTACGGTAATAAATTCTACAGAAGAAACAACAGAAGAAATTAATAAAAATGGTGTTACTTATGATGAAAATACTGGTAAATTAACAATAGAGGACAAGAATGAGGTAGAGAATGGTAAGATAAAATGGCAAAAGAATAAACCACAAGAATATATAGTTACATATATTTATTCAGCCAAAGTTTATGAAAACATAAAAGATCAATCGATAAAGTTAAATTATCAACTAGATTCTGAACTTGCATTATATAGCAATAAAGATATTACAGTAAAAGCCAAGGCAACAGTTGAAAAAGAACAAAAAGAAAAACTAGGAGAAATTGCAGAAGTTATAATTGAAAATCCAACAAATGAGGACATATATAAAGGTTACATGTATAACAACAAAGTTACTGCTGAGGAGAATAAAAGAGAAACAGAAATTGCAAATAGATATACATTAAATATTGCATATTCAAATTTAATAGATTCTTTTACAATTTCGCAAAACGATGATAAGTTTACAACAAGTAAAGAACAAGAATATAAAGCAAATACGTATAACAAAGAATTAAAAATATCAAAACAAGAATTTGATAATGTATTGGGAGTAGATGGTAAGATTGAAATTCAATCTAAAGATGGAACACTTTTAAGTACAATTGATAAAGATACAAAAGCAGAACAAGACGAAATTAAAATTGACTTGGCATCATTTAAAACTGAAAACATTGTATTGGAAACATCAAAACCACAAACTGAAGGAAGCTTAAATTTTGAAATTACAAAAGCGATCGCAAAAGACAATGATTATAGCATAGAAGAAATTAAAGAATTTACAAACTTAAAATCTTCATTAAATGTTGTTGCTAAGAATTCGGATATAAATATAGTAAATCAAAGCATAGATAATATAACACAGTTAAAAGAGCCTACACAAAAGGTAAACATAACAACAAACAATGATAGATTATCAACTGTTGAGAAAAATGATAATATCGAATTAAAAATAACTTTGGAAAATGATGGGGCAGATGATTTAATGTATACTAACCCAAAAATAAAAGTTAATTTGCCACAAGGTATAGAAGAAATAAATATAAAAAGTGCAAGAATATTTTTTGACGAAGAATTAAAATTAGAAAATATTAGTGTACATACAAATGAAGATGGAACAAAAGTTATTGAGACTGCATTACATGGAAGTCAAACAAGATATAATAATCCATCAGCACAGGGAACCACAGTTGTAATAACAACAGATATAACATTAAACAAATTGACACCAACTACAAACGCACAAATAGATGTTTTTACTGAAAATGACGATGAAAATAAAACAGAGGCGAGCAATAATACAAATTTAAAACTTATAGCCCCAACAGGAGTAGTTACAACAAATAGTATGAAAGGCTACAATGGAGAGGAAAAGCTAGAAGTTATAAATGGAGAACCAAAAGAGGCATTAATATCAGCTAAATCTAGTGAAAAAGAATTAACATTTGAAATGAATGTTATAAATAATTATGAAAACTCTTTAGAAGAAGTGGTTGTATTAGGAAGAACGATGTTTAAAGACAATAAGGATATTGCAACTATGCTAAATATGGGTACAACAATAGATATTCCGTTATCATCAAAAATCACAATAACTGGTATTCCTGAAGAAAATGTTCAAATATATTATTCTACAAATGGTGATGCTACAACAGATTTAACAAATGCTAATAATTTATGGGAGAAAGAAATAACAGACTACGCTACTATAAAATCATATATGATTGTATTAAAGGATTACTCAATGGAAATGGGTGATACATTTAAATTTACTTATACTGCAACAGTACCGGCAAATTTAGATTACAATAATACAGCATATGAAACATATGGAGTATATTTTAAAAACAATAAAGAAACTGTGATAATTGATGATAAGGCTTTTGCTACTAAAATAGGCATAAATACAGGCAAAATGGCTACATTGGAAGCTAAAATAATACCAAAATTAGATGATGGAAAAGAAATAAAAGCAGGGGAAAGTCTAGATTATACTATATCTATAAAAAATTTTGGAACGATAGATGCTGAAGATGCAACTATAAATATAAATATTCCAGAAAACGTAGAATTTATTCCTCAAGAAGGAGATTCATATAGAATAAAAACAATAATGCCTCGTCAAAAGTTTGAAATACTTGAAGAGCCAGAACTTACAGAAGAAGATATAGATAATAATCCAGATTTAACAGAAGAGCAAAAACAAGAACAAAAAGAAAATTTGAGACAGTATAGAGAAGCTATGGAAGAACAAAAGAAACAAATAGAAGAGTATGAAAAAATGATAAAAGAGATGGAAGCAGAGGGGATCGAATTTGATGAAAACATTACAGAAACAAAAAATGTTTTGATAATTGATATTGGGAAGATTAAGGCAAATTCAGAATTTGCAAAAAAGATAACTTTTTCAACACTTAGTTCAGAACTGATAATAAATGATGGAAAAGTAGAGATTGAGGCAACAATTAAGTTTAACAAAAATGAAAGTGTAACATCAAATAAAGTAACAAATTACATAAAAAGAGTACACTTTACAACATTTGTAGATTGCTTAAATGATGAAGATATATATGAAGTAGGAAAAACTTTTCAATACATTGTAGCAATATCTTTGAATGATTATTACAAAACAGTAAAAAATGGTAAATTGGAATTAACAATTCCAGATGAATTAGAAATAAATGATATTACTGATAAAAGTGGTAATAAATTATCAAAAGAAAATATAAGTCAAAAGAATAATATAGTAAGTATTAATTTGGGTGATATAAATTCAAATGAGCCTATACAATTAAATATTAAATTTTTGATAAAAAATTTTGACGGAGAAAAATATAAAAAAGAAATAACAGTAAGTGGAAATGTAATGGCTGCTGATGTTGAAAAAGAAAAAATTTCAGATATATCGATTGAAATTAATAAACCAGGAATAAAGATTACACAAAGTTGCAATATACCAGAAAAAGCAGAAATAACAGCTGCTGAAAACTTTAAATATATATTTACAATAGTTAATCAATCAGCAATAACACTAGAATCAAATATGTTTTCTGATAAATTACCAGAAGAAGTACAATTTAAAAGATTGGAAATTATATATTCAGATGGTACAACTGATTCAGATGTACAAGTAAACGATAATGGTACAATACAGAAGTCATTTACGCTAAAAGGAGAAGAACAAGTAATAATTAATATTGAAGTTGTTGCAAAATCATTAAGCAAAGATACAGTAATAAGCAATAAAGCAACTATAGAACAAGAAAAAATTGGAAAATTAGAAACTAATATTATAACACATTTAATAAAAATGTTTGATAAGAATAACATAAAACCAAACCCTGGAGAAGACGATACAAAAACAACAAAGAAAATAATTGGAACTGTGTGGATAGATTCTAATAAAAACGGAATAAAGGATGATTATGAGCCAAAGGTTCAGAATGTACCAGTATTATTGTTAGATGAAAATGGAAATATTGTAACAAATTCAAAAAACGAAGTCTGTGTTGTATGGAGTGGAAACGATGGTACTTATATTTTTAGTGATATATATAAAGGAAACTATACAATAGTATTTTTATATGAATCTTCAAAATACAGTGCAACAATATATAGAAAAGATGGAATTGACGAATCTAAGAACTCGGATGCAATAGATAAGACTGTTGTATATGAAGGAAAATCTAGAATTGCGGGTGTTACAGAAAATATATTAGTAAAAGAAGAAAATATATATAATATAGATTTTGGTTTAATAGAAAAAGCAAAATTTGACTTAAAATTGGATAAAATAGTTAAGAAAATTACGACAAATAATGGCAAAAGAGTGGAAGAACATCAATATGAAAATAATTTTGCAAAAATTGATTTTGAATCTAAATATGTGAATCAATCATCTATGATAATAGAATACGAAATAAAAGTAACAAATGAAGGAGCAATAGAGGGATATGCAAAGAAAATAGTTGACTATATACCTAAAGAGTTTAAGTTCAGTTCAGAGCTAAATAAAGATTGGTATGAAGGCGGAGATGGTGCAATATACAATGTAAGCCTTGCAAACGAAATAATAAAACCAGGAGAAACAAAAAAACTGACTGTGGTATTAACTAAAAATATTAATAGCGAAGGTTTTGGAATGTTTAGCAATACTGCAGAAATATATGAAGCTTCTAATAATTATGGAATGACTGACATTGATTCAACACCAGGGAATAGAGTGCTAGAAGAAGATGATTATTCTAATGCTAATGTGTTGGTGGGAATAAAAACTGGTGAAGTAGCAATATATACAACTTTAACTATATGTATAATAGCTATAATTGGAACTGGTGTATATGTAATAAGAAAAAAAGTTTTAAGATAGAGAAAGGGGAAAGAATAAGTGATAAGTAAATATTTAAAAAAATTGAATAAAATGCTTATAATAGCATGCTTTATTTGGATAATTAGTTTATTCTTTGCCCACAATACAGTATTAGCTTATGGAACTTGGCAAGGAGACGAAACAAGTGGTATGCCACAAAAAGGGCAATACTCACCCAAAGGAGGATTGTTACCACAAATATTAAAGGAAAAAACATTTTCTGGTGATGCAGACACAGAGTTCCCATATACGCCATGGAGCACAGACGTAAGTGCTGGTACTGTATACTGTGCAGACTCTGGTTCTGCAATTAGATATGGTAAATATGATCCCGCATTGCATTATGCAAATGAAGGTGTAGGGGCAATATTTGGTATTGATTATACAAATTATAGTTCATATAAATTGCTCATGACAAAGTTATGTGATGAAATTGGTAGAGAAATATTTGATAATATGAATAAATTCTTAGAAGGATTAATGACCAAAGATTGGAAATACATAGCTACAATACCAACAAGCATTGGTTATAAACAAATACAAGGGCCAACATATTATAATGACATTTATGACATTGATACGAGCAAGCCTATCGTTGTAACCAAAGCTAATGCTGAATACGGAGATGGTGAAACAAGTTATAACTATACAAGAGCTGAAATGTCTGCATTAAAAATAGCAACAAAAATATTTAAAGGACTGTCAAATTGGGATAAGACATATACCACAGATGATAAATCCACAAACATGAAGGCATGGGAAGTTAGTTTATGGCTTGGTGACAAAATAGACGGACCAAAAGCAGTAATAATGGAAACTGAAGACAGGGCAGAGGATGGATACAAGCAAAAGGGAAATACAAAAACTGCCAATAACTTTACTAACAGTAAAAGTGCAAATGTTGCATATATTCTTACTGCTATGGAGAATGCTTATAGTGGAGCAACAAATTCAATAAGAGAAAGATACAATTTAGCAGATATTCAAACTGCATATTGGGAGGCTGTTGATTTCGATGGAATAAGCAAGGCTCATGAAACACAAAATGGTCTAACTTTATTTGAAAGAGCTAAAAGTTATCAAACATTTGTAAACAAGGATCTTACAAATTTTCAAGCTAAAATAGATATGTCGCAAACGCAGATAATTACAAATAGAAATACGAATAATTATATAGTTGGACCAATAACAATAAATTATCCGTATTACGAAGATATATCATATTTAAAATCAATATATTTAAAGATAAACGAAGATAAAGGAGTATCATCAAAAACATTAATATATGATGAAAATAATGATGACTTTGAAATAGAATTTATAGGGCAAAAGGTATCTGGCTCAAATGGATTAAAAAAGGAATATCCTGCATCTGGAAGCCAATTTTATATAAAATTTTCTGCTTCTGAGACAGCATATCCGACAAAAGTTGGATTGTATGCAGATGTAGAACACATTAAAAGTTCGAAAATTGAGTATAACGAGCTTGACACAAAAGCTAATGTATATCAATATATTGGATTTGTTGCAAGTAGTAGAGATTATAATGCAGACCATAGAAAAAAACGTCTAAGACTGGCATATGGAACTGCACATGCTACAATTACATATTCATACAAGGTGCGTGTGCCCAAAAAAATCATATATGTTTTTGGAATTCCAGTTGTAGTATCTTGGAAATGGGTAACTAGCTATGGATGGAAAAATTTCACTATAGATTCAAACCACTATAGAGATAGAACATATGATATTGCACAACCATTTGTAATGATGACAAGAGAACCTGTAGATGAGATAAAATCTCAGAAATTGACAGTCACTTTGGAAGGAAAACGTGAGTATGATGTATATCATATAGAACAACATAAAGATAATATAACTCCTCCAAAAAATCCTGGTATAAATACAGATACATCAGTAATTGATTTAACTATGAAGATTTCAGGTAAAGTATGGGTAGATGGAAGTGTAGGAAAAGAAAACCAATATGATGGTAAAAATGGTGAAGGGGATACTCCGATGTCAAATGTAAAAGTTTCGTTATACGAGGTATCAAAAAAGCCAACCACAAGCACAAAACCAAAGCCAACATTACCAACACCAACAAATCCAGATGAACCTCAAACACCAACAATAACTGCTCCAAGATTTCTAGTATATAATAGAAATACTGGAGAAGCTCTTTTAGAAAGAGGAAGCACAACACAATGTTCAGTTGCATCTATTACTAAAATAGTAACAGCATTAGTTGTCGCAGAACGAATGAACCTAGACGATGTAGTAACAGTTAATAGAACTGCTGCAGGTGAAAATCTAAGAAAAAGTACTTGGAGTCCAAAATTACAAATAGTAGGACTTGAGGCTGGAGACAAAGTTACAGTAAGAGACTTGTTAAGAGCAGTACTTGTATATTCAGGTTGTGATGCGGCGCAAGCGCTTGCAGACTATATGCCTGGAGGTAGCCAAGCTTTCGTAAATTTAATGAATGAAAAAGTACGTTCATTAGGCGCAACTTCTAGTCACTTCGTTACTCCATTTGGTGTAAAAGCAGAAGATAAATCTTCTGCTAAGGACTTGGCTAAAATACTAGATGCTGCAATGGATAACCCAATATTTGCAGAGTACTTTAAAGAAGGAGAAAATCAATCAACATCTATAACAATTACAAGAAATGGTACAAGTTTCCAAAGATCACTTTACAGTACAAACCCATTAAAAACAACACCAGGAATAGAAGGAACAAAAACAGGTCAAATTAGGGTTTCTGGCTACTGTGTAATTGCTTCATTTGTATATAAAAATGAAGAATATGCAATAGTTGTACTAGGTGGAACAACAAAAGAAAATAGAAATTCAGATGCAAGAAAACTTGCTCAATGGTTATTAGAAAAAATATTATATGAAAAGAGCAAAGAAGGAAAAACAGATTCTACTACCGGTTCTACTGGAAGCACAACAGGAGGAAGTACTGGTGGAACAAGTTCTTCAACGTTTATTGAAAAAGGAAGATTTGTAGCAGCAACAACAACAGATGAGAATGGATATTATGAATTTTATGGTTTGAATTCTATGTACAATTATTACGTAAAATTCACATATAATGGACAATATTATGAACCAACAAAATATAATGCTAACAGAGATGATGAAAATTGGGACAACAATTCTAAAGGAATGGATGTCGCGGATGAAAGAAATATATTTAATGCTAAGTTTAGAGATATTGGTTCGGCACCAGAGAACTTACTAGAACCGGCTGCCGAGATGCATACAAGAGCAGAATTAAAAGAACAAGGCTTAATAGATGATTTTGGCAACATAGTAGGAGAAGTAAGCGAAGATGGAACAAGAGAATCTACAGACACATATGTAAATGAGAGCATGATGGATTCATATACATGTAATGGAACAAAAAAGATGGATTTATATCCAAACATTGATGTATTCGTAAATGATGACAAAAAACATAGTTTACTAGAAACGTCTCAAGTATTAGACCTAATAGAAAGTAAGGACGTAAAAACATTATATGCGGATCCAGATGTTATGAGACATGTAAATCAAGGTCTTGTTGAAAGAGAAATTGTAGATTTAGCATTAAGAAAAGATGTATACAAAGCAACACTAGAAATTAATGGAGAAGTGGAAGAATATACATATGACAAGAGAAACAGCGTAATTTATGAAGGATGTTGGGATATAAAAGGCAGAAATAATGGATATTATAATCAAAACTATACAAGAGAAATTTATAGAGAAGACTATTCGTATAAAGTGGATGATTATAGTAATTTAGGAATTGCGTCGAATTTACTTGGATTATCACAAGATTCTGAATTAAAGGTATTTATAACATATAGGTTTACTATACGTAATAGTTCATATGGAATTGCGACTGCTGTAACAGAAGTTGTAGATTATTATGATCCTGATTTTACACCGGTTCCAGAACGCTCATATTTAGGAGATAAGGACGGAAAAAGTATAGGAAGCATAACATTAAATGAAAAGAGTAGATATTCAGAATCAACAATGAAGAAAATGGATGGATATAATACAATATATGTAACAGGTTCAAATATATATAGTAGTGCAAAAGATGATGTGGCAACAGCAGGCTGTTTCCCATTATCAGATCCAGATAAGAATAAAGACATATATTTCTATGTAACATTTGAAGTTAAGAAAGATGCAAATAGAAACATACTTCTAGATAATGATTCAGGTAAAGAAAATGTTGCAGAAATAAATGGTTATAAATCTTATTATGGAATAAAAGCAGTTGCTCCAAACTTTGGAAATACACAAGCTATGGCAGAGTTTGTAAGAGGCGATATTGCAGGTATTCCAGATACAGATTCAACACCAGGTAACTTACGTGAAATCGATACTTCTAAATTTGAAGATGATACAGATAAAGCTCCAAACATTAAAATTACGTTAAACCGTCAAAATGTTAGAACAATAAAAGGTACTGTTTGGGAAGACAAGAGAACAGAAGAAGTAAATAATGCAATGGTTGGAAATGGAAAACGCGATGATGGGGAAACCGGAATAAATGGAGTAAGAGTACAACTTGTAGAGCTAAAGGAAAAATCTAATGGAGATGGCGTAGATGGAACCAGGTATGAATATATCTGGAAAGAAGTAAAAACTGGAGATACTAGCCAGACTCTGTCGACGGTAATACCGAGAAGAGGAAATGTAACATTCTCAGACTTAACATCACAAGGAATTGGAACTGGAGAGTACTTATTCCAAGGATTAATTCCAGGAGAATACATTGTGAGATTCGTATACGGTTCAACAGATGAAACTGTATTATCTGAACAAGCTATTGATTATAAAACAGGAAAAACAATAACAAATCCAGTAACACAAAAATTGGGATATAATGGAGAAACAACAATAAATCAAAAATCTTATAATGGTAATGATTACAAATCTACATCATATCAAGTAGAATCTGAATTGTTTAATGGTGTTGGAGCATATATAAACAACACATCAGGCTCATATAAATATAATTTTGAAGAAGCTGATGGAAAGAATCAATCAGATGCAAAAGATATAATGAAAGATATGGATTATAGTAACCTTGCAAGCATAATAGAAAGTATAGGAAATTGGAGACTAAAAGTAGCTAAAAATCCACAAAACTTAACAAGTATTGACCATACAAGAGAAATAGTAGAGAAATATTCTAATGGAGATGTAACAAATGAACTTGCTGAAATATTAGCATCATATGAGCATTTGCCATCAAGCGAAAGCAAGGCAAGAGAGAATTTAGATACATTTATTAAGAATACGTATATGGTAGCAGAAACTGGTATTATAGACATGAAATACGAATATAATAGGGAAGAATCTGGTACAAGCTCTACAGGAAAAGGAAATATAGGAAGTTCAAATGATGATGAACAAGGTGGACACTATGTACTTGAAAAATTAGACTTTGGATTAGTTGAAAGACCAAAAGCACAATTAAAAGTTACAAAGCAAGTAACAAATGTAAAAATGACTTTAGCTAATAACAGTGTGCTATTTGATGCAGTTGAAAAAGCAACAAACGTATTATGGATGGATCACACAGCTCACGGACAAGACACAAAAAATGTTTATAGTACAAACAAAAACTATAAAAATTATCTAATGTTGAATCCTATTGTAAGAGCAAAAGCGTCAAGCAAAGGCAAAATTCAACTTACAATGGACCAAGAACTTATGCATGGTGCAACACTTCAAATAACATATGCAATAACTGTTGCAAATGTTGGTGAAGTAGACTATAAAGAAGATCAATTCTACTACACAGGGAAAGTAGGAGACACAAGTACAATAGTAAAGACAAATCCAAGAAAGTTAATTGACTACGTTGGAACACAAGTTCACGAATGGGATGATAGAGATGATAATACGGCAACTAGAAACAATTTACAATTCAGTAGCGAGTTGAATCCAGAGTGGCAAGTAATTGACAAAGATAATGTATTAGGTAGTTTGGTAAATAAAAAATATGAAAGTGGTGTAAAAAAATACACCAAAGACCACATAATTATAACAGAAGCTATATCGAAAGACTTAATTCCATTAATTGCAGACAATTCGAAAGCAAAAGATAATATTGCAAAGGAATTCAAGGAGAACCCAATGAACGCATTAGAAACAGTAAATGCATCACAAAGTGTAAGCGGAGTTCAATTAATATTAACTCAGATGATTACACAAGATAACACAGATGATGATAAAACTTACAACAATATGGTAGAGCTTGTAACAACAAAGAATACAGTCGGAAGAAAGATGGCATATTCAATTGTTGGCAACCAAGACCCAACAATTGAACCATATGAAATAGACGCAGACGACTCACAAGATGTTGTAATATTACCACCATTTGGAAACAAACCAATATTCTATGTACTAATAAGTGCAGTAGCATTTATATTAATAGCTGGTATTACTATAACAATAGTTGTATTAAAAAAGCATAAATAGAATAAATAAAATTCTAATTATTAAGATAAAAACTTGATAATTAGAATTTTTTTTGCCGAACAAGTGAAAAACTTAGGGAAATATATATAGTAGGAATAATAATAAATTAACATAAAAACGTACAAACTGCAAAAAGCTTGAAATAAGCGGGAAAAATTAATTACTTTTAGAAGTAAAAATAATTATAAAAAAATAAATGATTAAAAATGTAATAAAAATTTAATAAATGTGCTAGTAATGCCTTCCGCAAGCGGGTTTCGCCCAGTTCATCTTCACGGTTTAAAACCCCATTGAAAAAACTGGGAAAAAATGCAATAATGTAATATGAATAATAAGATTACATAACTTTAAAAAAAGTTAAAAAAACATTGAAAAATAAGCAAAAATAGAGTATAATTAGTTATAGTGAATTTTTTAAGGAGGAGCAAAGATGCAACAAAAATTAATTAAAGTAATTGCGATGCTATTAACTACAACAATATTGTATGCCAATTCAGCAGCAGTTGTAAGCTATGCGGCAGACAATTTTTTAAGTGCAAAAGCATTAGAAAATCAAGGAACATCAACTACAAATGAGAATGTAGAGTTTGATGTTTATTATGATGGAGGAAAACATACTGTTTCAGCAGATGTTAATGCAGAAGATACGAAATTAAATATTGCATTAAACGTAAAAAAGGCTGGATATATAAAAGATGCAGTAGTAGACTTCTCAGACACAAACTTTAAAATTGCAAAAACAGAAGAATCTGATAACATTCAAGCAGTAGATGCAGAAAACAAAAAAATAAGCTTTAACCAAATAAACAATGGCGAGAATGTAACAGAAACAATAAACATAGCATTAGACAAAAAAGACGAGATAAGTGAAGATATGTTTGACAGAGACAATACAATAAAATTTACTGGAACATATGTAAATGCTAAAGGTGAAGAAGTTGCAGTTAAGAAAGATATAGTAGTTCACACAAGCTGGACAGCATCAACTGCAAAAGCTAAGTTGGATTATGAAATTACAAAATACATTCCATATTCAGCAAACAATGTAAGCAAGCTAATCACTCAAGGCAAAATTACATCATATGTTGAAAACAGCGTGTTACCAATAAAGAATACAAACATAGAAGTCAATGCTCCAAAAATTAATAATAAATACCCAGAAGCAGTTACAGTAGTTGCAAACTCTACAAATGCAACAAATGGTGACGCAAACGGAGATAATTTTTCTAAGAATAACTGGTCATATGATAGCACAACTGGAAAAATAACAATTACAGTAAATAATAATGCTGTAAATGGAAAAATCCAATGGGCTAAAAATACAGCAGATGAATTTATAGTAACATACATATATTCATCAGATGTATATGAGGCTGTAAAAGATTCAGTTACAAGAGTTACATATGATGCAAGCTCAAGTATGAACTTATATGTAAAAAGTGGAGTAAACAAAGTAAGTGCACATGTAGATGGATACGAAGATCAAACTAAAAAAATAGGAGATATAGTAGAATTTACATCTAATGCAACACAAAGCATAAGCAAAGGTTACATATATAATAACAAAAATGCTGCAGACGAAAATAAAAAGGAAACAGAATATGTGGCACAGTATACAGCCCATGTTTCATATGCAGATGTAATAGATGCAATAGTATTAAAACAAGATGTTGACCAATTTGTAACTGCAAATGGAAGCGAACAATCAACAACAGTTGGTGGAGTAAATTATGCTTACAACAAAACACTAGCAATATCAAAACAAGAATTTGATAAAGTGTTTGGGGAAAATGGTGAAATTACTATTTTAAATGAAGCAGGAACAACACTTGCAACAATAAACAAAGATACAGAAGTAAAAGACAATAAAATAGTAGTAAACTTAGTACCATTTAATACAAACAGTATAACAATAAAAACATCAAAACCACAAGCAGAAGGAAATGTTATATTCGAAATAACAAAAGCTTTAGCTAAAAATATTGAATACAGTACAAGCCAATTAAAGAGTTTTACACAAATAAAAACTCAAGTAACAGGAACAGCAAAAAATTCTGATATAGATATTGTTAGTACAGAAAGTACAAAAAACGTTGATTTAACAGAACCAATACAAAAAGCAAGCATAACAACAAGTAATAATAGATTATCTACAATAGTAAAAAATGAAAATGTAGAAATTAAAGTTACACTAGAAAATGACAGCGCAGACGACACTATGTATACAAACCCAAAAATTAAAATTACATTTTCAGAAAATATAGAAACAATCAATGTGAAAGATTGTAAAGTATATTTTGATGATGAGCTTGAAATTGATGAAGATTCTATAATGTTTTATGAAAATGGTGACGGTACAAAAACACTAGAATTAAAATTAAAAGGAACACAAACAAAATATAATAATGTTGCTGCCAAGGGTGCAACAGTTGTATTAACAACAGACATTACATTAAATACATTAACACCAACAACAAATACACAAATAACAGCAGAAATAACAAATGGAGATTCAACAGTTACAAATGTAGCAACAGACGTTAAATATATTGCTCCATCAGGAGTTGTAACAACAAACTCAATGACAGGATACAATGGAGATGAAAAAATAGAAGTTATTAATGGAAAATCTCAAAAAGCCTTAATACCAACAAAAGAAGAACAAAAAGAAGTTACATACACAATGAATGTAATAAACAATTATGAAAACACACTAGACCATGTTGTTGTATTAGGAAGAACACCATTTAAAGATAACAAAGATGTATCAACATCATTAAGTTTAGGCTCAAATATTACAATGCCACTTGCATCTGGAATAACAGTAACAGGAGTAGATGCTTCAAAAGTTACAATATATTATTCAGAAAATGGGGAGGCAACAACAGACCTATCTAATTCTCAAAATGGATGGACAACAAGTGTAACAGATTATACAAAAATAAAATCTTACATGATAGTGTTAAATGAAGATTATGCAATGAACGGTGGAGACACATTCACATTTACATACAAAGCAACATTACCTGCAAACTTAGATTATGATCAAGAAGTATATGAAAATTATGGAGTATTCTTCAACAATAATAAAACATCTGGAACAATTACAGATAAAGCAATAGCAACAAAAATAGGTTTTACAACAGGAAGTATTGCCAAATTAGATGCAAAATTAATATCAACAATAGGTGAAGGTGCTAGTGTAAAATCTGGAGAAATACTTGAATATGAATTAACAATAAATAATACTGGTGTAGTAGATGCAGAAAACACAACAGTAGAAATAAAATTGCCACCTGAATTAAGCTTTATTCCACAAGATGGAGATGACTATACATATAAAGTTCCAGAAGATGAAGAATATGATGAGTCTAGATATGAGGAATTATTGAATTTACCAGAAAATGAAGTAATTGATCTAACAAAATATGAAAATTTGATTAGTGAATTGCAACAATATGAAGATAATGATGTTGATTCTGAAGTATTAAAAATTAATTTAGGAAAAATTACGGCTAATTCAACGTTAAAAAAGACTCTTAAATTTAGAGCTCAAAGTGATGAAACAAAGAAAGTTGAATTAAAAGCAACAGTTGGATATAGTGATATGATATCAGTAGAAACAAATACTGTATCAAATATAATTGAAAAAGTATATTTCGACACACAAATCGGTTCAAAATATAAGAGCCTCAAAGAAGGAGAAACATATTCTTTCCAAATCGCACTAAGATCATCTCAATATAATTATGAGCTTGAAAATGAAAGTGTTGATAATAGCAGAAAAAATACAGTTGTTACAATCACATTGCCAGATGAGCTAGAGTATGACTCTATAAAATTAACAAGATTTAATGAAGATACATTTGAAGAAGATGATATTACTTCAACAGCAAATGTCAAAGTAAGCGGCAGAAAAGTAACTGTAAAAGTCGGAGATGTAGATGGAGAGAGAGGCAAAACCTTAATTATAAACACAAAAGTTGGAAAACTAGCAAATGAAGTTTACAAAAAAGAGGTAACTATTACAAGTAATATAAAAGCTGACAATACAGAAACAGAGAACATTGATGATATATCAGTTACAATAAATAAACCAGGAATTAACGTTGCACAAACAGCCAATATTCCTACTGGAACAACAATATCAGCAGGAGAAAATTTTGCATACACATTTACTATACAAAATTTATCAGACATATATTTAAATGATGTAGAATTTACAGACGCATTACCTACAGAAGTAACATTTAAATATTTAGAGATTGTATATGAAGATGGCACAATTGATAGTAGTTTTGATATAAATAGTGATGGAAGTATAAATACAAAATTCTACTTATCTGCAGGACAAAAAGTAACAATAAATGTACATGTAGTAGCAAACTCAATAGACAATGATACAGAAATATCAAATAAAGCTAAGTTTAAAAATGAGGATATTGGAGAAGTAGAAACAAATTCAGTATCACACATAGTTAAACATTTTGAAAAAACAGATGTAAACGTAGATCCAGATGATACAAATAAGGAAACAAGAAAAGTAATAGGAACTGTATGGGTTGATGCTAATAAAGACGGAGTAAAAGATGCAAACGAACAAAGAGTTTCAGGAGTTAAAGTTTTATTATTAAATAATAATACAAGCAATATTGCAATGGATTCAAACAATGAACAATGCATAACAACAACTGGAACAGATGGTTCATACATGTTTAACAATGTACCACAAGGCAAATACAGTGTAATATTCTTCTATGATTCAGCAAATTATAGCCCTACAACATATAAAAAATCTGGAGTAAGTGATGAACAAAATTCAGACGCTATAGATAAAACAGTTAACTATGAAGGAAAAGATCAAATAGCAGCTGTTACAGAGGAAATAGTATTAGCAGATAAAAATCAATTCAATATTGATTTGGGTATAGTCGAAGACGCTAAATTTGATTTGAAACTAGATAAAGTTGTACAAGCAATAACAGTAAACAACGGAAAAAATACAAAAGAACATGTTTACAATAGTAAACTTGCAAAATTAGATTTTGAATCTAAATATGCAAATACATCATCAATGGTTGTTGAATATAAATTCACAATTACAAATGATGGTGGAATTGCAGGATATGTTAAGAAATTAGCAGATTATTTACCAGAAGAATTAAAATTCAATTCTGAATTGAATAAAGACTGGTATGAAGGTAAAGATGGAGTTATATATAATGCTTCACTTGCAAACACAATAATTAATCCAGGAGAAAGCAAAGAAGTAACATTAATATTAACAAAGAATATGAATGGTGACGATGATTTTGGATTAATAAATAACTCAGCGGAAATATATGAAACATCAAATGATTATGGTGCATTAGATATTGACTCAACACCTGGTAATAAGGCTACAAATGAAGATGACTACTCAACAGCAAATGTACTAACATCTGTAAAAACAGGTGACGTAGTAATTTATACTACATTAATAATCACGATAATTACAATAGTTGGAGTAGGAATTTACATGATAAAAAAGAAAGTATTAATATAGAAAGGAGATAGAGTAATGAAGAAAAATAAAACATTAAAAAAATGTTTAATAACAACAATAGCAACTGCAGCAATTTCAATAACAGCATTTTTTACTACAAGCAATGTCTCATTAGCATATGGAACTTGGCAAGGAAATGCGACTAGTGGTATGCCACAATTAAGCTATAGTGATTCTGGTCTATTTCCTCAAATATTAAAACAAAGAGCTTTTACGGGAAATGCAGATAATCAATTTCCATATGAAGCTTGGACAACGGATATGAGTACTGGTACAGTATATTGTAATGATGCTGGTAAAGCTGTAAGATATGGTGAATTCGATTCCGAGAAACATTATATAGATGAAATTGGTTATACAACAAGTAATGGATATGGATATTCGGCTTTTGAGAGAAAGGTAAAACAGTATTTATGGCAGGTGGCAAAAGAAGATGCAGACCGTGCAGGAAGAACATTTTTATTTGCAGTATGTAGCAATATACATTACGAACAAAAATATGGACCTGGAACCCAAGGCTCTGAAAAATGGGCAATTGAAAAAGACAAACCTATGATTTCGGTAAGGTATGGGGCTATAGTTGCAGGAAACCAAAACCTAGCAATTATGAGCGCACAATCTAAAGCCAGAAGCAAGTCTAAAGAACTTATGAAAGAGTTATTATCTAAATTAGGCGATTGGAAGACTCCAAAAGATACTGACGACGATACAACAAATCCAGCAAATAAACAAAAAGACTGGAATGGCGATGCAATATATGGTCCGGAAGTTGTTATAATGGAAACTCAAGACAGAGCAGAAGATCATTATAAACAGGTTGGATCTACAGAGGCCACAACAAATACACAACTATCTTTTGTATTAACTACAATGGAAAATGCTTATTCAGGAACAACTGGTTCAATACGTAATAGATATTCTCTATCAGATATTCAGACTGCACATTGGAAGGTTGCAGACTTAGATGGAATTATACCTAATGGAAACCATTTAACAAGCAATGGATTAACACTTTACAACAAAGCATTATCATACCAAAAGTTCTTGGATACATATATTAATGGCAATGGATATAAAGCACAGGTTCATGGTATTAAGAGTGATTCATATTCTTCTGGAACAAAAACAGGAAAACAAGACGAAGAAAATACTAACAGTGTTACAGAAGACCCTCAAGCAGAAGCACAGGTAATTGTAAACCAAGCAACTAAGAGCTATATTGTAGGACCTCTAAGCGTTACATACCCATATTATGAAGATATTTCATACATGAAGGCAATATATTTAGTAACAGATAAGGGAACTGATAACGAAAAAACATTAGTATATGATGAAAATACAGATGACTTTGAAATAGAATTTATTGGAGCAACTGTATCGGGTTCAAACGGATTGAAAAAGAAATATCCTGCATCAAATGCTAAATTCTACGTAAAATTCTCGGCTGAAAAAACAAATTATCCAAAAACAGTAAACATGTATGTGGACCTTGAATATCTTGAAAAATCAACTGTTAAATTTAATATATTAGATACAAAAGCAAATGTATACCAATATATTGGATATGTTGCAACAACAAGTTATAGCAAATACCGTTTAAGAGAAGGATACGGAATGGGAACAGTTAGATATGCATATGAACGTAAGACTTTATTTGGGTCATATGTAGCGTATAAAAAGTTGACTGTAAATTATCTTTCTTCTTCAAAAGGTGTAATTGTCGTACAACCATTCGTACAGATGACTGAATATCCAGTTAGAAGCCTACGTGCTCAACAGTTAAGGGTTGCTCTTGAAGGAAGCAGAACATATAACATATATACTGCAACAGTAAGTGCAAAACCAGACAGCAAAAAGCCAGATAAGCCAGATACACCAGACATAGACATTCCAATTAATTTAACATTCGAATTAGGCGGAAGAGTTTGGGTAGATGGCACAGTAGGAAAAGAAAATGATTATGATGGATTATTTAATAAGCAAACAGATACACCAATGTCAAATGTAAAAGTTTCACTATACCAAGTATCTGGATTAGATGGAAATCAATCAGGCAAATTTATTGCAGCAACAACAACAGATAATAATGGAGAATACTTATTCCAAAAACAAAATGCAATGTACCAATACTATGTAAAATTCACATATAATGGTCAATATTATCAACCAACAGTTTATAATGTAAACAGACAAGATTCAAACTGGGATAATACATCAAAAGGCTTAGACATATTAAAAGAAAGAGATACTTTCAATGCAAGCTTTAGAGAAATTGGTTCAGCTCCAAAGAATACAGTTACAACAAACAATCCAAGTGAAATGCATACAAGAGATGAACTTGAAAAAGCTGGAACAATTGATAAGTTTGGAAACATAAAGGGAGAAGTAAGTTCAAATGGAGAAAGAAAGTCTAAAGACGAATATGTAAATCAATCTATGATGGATGCGTATACATGTAATGGAACATCAACCAAAGATTTATATCCAGGATTCCAAGTATTTGTAACAGAAGATTTCTTAAATGCAAAATCAAATACTGCACAAGTATTGAAATTTGTAGCAGCACAAAAAATTGAAACATTGTACAAGAATCCAGATGTAATGCATCATATTAACTTAGGATTAGTTCTAAGAGAACAATTAGACTTAGCCTTAAGAAAAGATGTATACAAAGCAACATTAGAGATTAATGGAAAAACACAAGTGTATACATATAATAAGAGAGATGGATTAGAAACAGACGCAGCTGGAAACTCTTACTGGGAGGTCAAGACAAGACTTTCAGATGCAAGTTACTATGGAAATGATTATTCAAGAGAGCTATACAGAGAAGATTATGATTACAAAGTAGATAATTATTCAATAGTAGATAATGCTACTACATTAGAAAATTTAGGATTATCTGAGGATTCTGAATTGAAAGTATATGTAACATATAAATTTACAATACGTAATAGGTCAGAAAATATCGCAGCAGCTGTAACAGAAGTTGTGGATTACTATGATGCGGATTACGCATATGTACAAGACCGCTCATATTTAGGAGATAATAACGGAAATAAGATCGGAAATGTATATTTGAAAGATGCTAGTAGATATGGGGTAGAAACTCAAACTACAATAGCCGGATATAAGAACTTATATATTACAGGTGATCAAAGCTACAGTAATGCAACAAATGATGCTGTAACAAGCAACATGTTCCCATTATCAGACCCAGATGACAACAAAGATGTATACTTCTATGTAACATTTATGGTAAACAAAGATGCTGCAAGAAACATACTTCTAGATGAAGATGTTGCAAGTGGAACAGCCAAGGGTGTTGGTAAAGAAAACATTGCGGAAATTAATGGTTACAAATCATATTATGGCCAAAAAGCAAAAGCTCCAAATACAGGCAATTCACAAACACAACAAGAATATAAGACTGGAGATATAGCAGGTATAGCAGATTGCAACTCTACACCAGGTAACCTAAACCCAACAGATGTACCAAAAGACGGAGTAATCAAGTATGAAAACTTCGAAAATGATACAGATAAAGCTCCAAATATTAGAATTATCTTAAACAGAGATAACTTAAGAACAGTAGAAGGAACGGTATTTGAGGATACTAGAAATGTAGATGAACAAAATGCAAGAGTCGGAGATGGACTAAAAGACAATGAAACCGGAATAAACGGTGTAAGAGTACAATTAGTTGAGTTAAGACAAGAAAAAGACGGAAAAATATATGAGTATATATGGAAAGAAGTTCTTTCTGGAAACACTGATTCAACAACACCAATTATAAACAACAGTGGTTTAGTACCAAATTATACAATAGACACTGCAAATGCTGATGGAAAATACAAATTTACATCATTTGCACCAGGTAACTACATTGTAAGATTTATATATGGTTCTGGTGAAAGCACAGTTCTCGGAACAACGTATACAAATTATAACAATGGAAACGAAGAAGAAAATCCTGTAACAAACTTATATGCTTCACAAGAAGGGTATAAGAAGAAAACAGAAGGAAGTGGATACTCTGCTTCATCTGCAAACATAGGATTAAACAAGAATTCTTATAATGGTCAAGACTATAAATCAACTTCATATCAAGTTGGTGTAAACAATGGCTCAGGAGCATACACGAACAATAAAACAGGTTCATATGAATATAACTTTAGAGAAGCAGACAAAGGACAATATTCAGATGCCAAAGATATAATGAACAAGGATGATAATGTTGTAAATGTTGCACCAAATGCAGATTACTTAGTAAACTGCAACAATGCAAGAAAAAATGTTGAGGCTTACTCTAATGGAGATATGACAAACAACTTAGCAGAAATATTAGCTTCTTATGAAAGCATACCAGAATATAATGGTACAAAATATACTGCTGAAGAAATGAAAAACTTGTTAAATGAATTTATGAAAAATACATATATGATTGCAGAATCTGGAAAAATAGATGTGAACTTCGAATATAACAGAAATGGTGAAGAACCTGGAGTAACAAATACATCTGGTACAGGACATGACAATATAGGTAAAGAAAATTATCAAATGGCTGGCTACTATGTATTAAAAGACTTAGATTTAGGTTTAGTACAAAGACCAAAGGCACAGCTTAAAGTTACAAAACAAATTACAAATGTTAAATTAACACTTGCAAACAATAGCACATTATTCGATGCATCGGCTAGAGCAACAAACGTATTATGGATAGATCATAAAGCACATGGACAAGATACAGATAACGTGTACAGTACAGACAAGAACTACAACAATAGTTTAATGCTAAACCCAGTAGTAAGACAAAACTCTACAAATAAAGGTAAAGTACAACTAACGATGGATGAAGAATTGATGCATGGTTCAACACTTCAAATAACATATGCTATAACAGTAGCAAACGTTGGTGAAGTTGACTATAATGAAGAACAATTCTACTACACGGGAAAAGTTGCAGACACAAGCACAATAGTAAAAACAGATCCAAAAGTTTTAGTTGACTATGTTGGAACACAAGTAAATGATTACAATTCAAACGATGATAACACGTCAACAAGAAATAACTTACAATTTAACAAGGCTCAAAACCAAAATTGGAATACAATTTCAAGTGCAGACTTGTTAAACAATGGATTGTTAAATACTGGATTAAAAGATAATGTTAATAAGTATACAGACGGTCACATTATAACAACAACAGCTGCTTCGAAAGGTTTAATACCAGTAATTGCAGACCAAAGAAATGTAAAAGACAAAATTGCCAAAGCATTTAAAGATGACCCAATGAACGCATTAAACACTGTAAACAGTACACAAAGTGTAAGTGGAGTACAATTAATATTAACACAAATGATTACTCAAGACAGTAGTAGTGATGACAGAATATATAACAACATGACAGAACTTGTAACAACACAAAATACAGTTGGTAGAAAAATGTCATACTCAGTTGTAGGTAACCAAGACCCAACAATGGAACCACGCGAAATAGATGCAGACGATTCTCAAGAAGTAGTAATATTACCTCCATTTGGTAACACACATCTATTCTACGTATTAGGCGGAGCAATAGCCCTAATCTTAATCGCAGGAATAACAATAACATTGGTAGTATTAAAAAAGAGAAAATAATCTAAACAATAAAAATTAGAGATATGTGAAAACATGTCTCTAATTTTTTTACTATATAGAGTTGTTTGGAATTTATTTGATACGATTAATTAGTCTGACTTAAAAATTATTTTTGATATAGGAATTATAAAACGATTTAAAACTTCTTGAACCGTGAACAACAAAATGTATGTAAACTGTTTTTGAATCTTCAGAAATATCATAAACTATTCGATACTTTTTATAAATGAGTTCTCGTAAATGTTTATCTGGAAGTTCGGGAACATATCTACCTAAATGTGGAGCTTTTTCCAACTCATATATGCGAGAATATATGCTTTCGGAGGTTTCATTCGCATATTTAATAGAGTCATGTGATATATATTCAAAAATAGAATCTATATCTTCATGAGCCTCATTTAACATGAAAATTTGCATATTTTTTCCTCATCCTTTCTTTAGATTCTTCAATAGACATTACTCTACCATTTTTTATATCATCTTTACTTTTTTGTAATTTCGAATGTAGATATAAAGTATAAACTGCATCGTCCCAAGTTGTATTGTCAGGTAAAGTATTGACTGTTGCAAGAATTTCTTGCTTTTCATTAATCATAAATTTCACTATCCTTTCTTAAAAAATCTAATAATAGTATAACACGAATATATTAAAAATACTATGCTTTTTGATTTTTATTTTCAAATTCAAAACGAGAAAACAAGTGATACCATTTTTGAAAGCAAGACCCGAGTTCGCCTTTTGAGGAGTTCGAAGGAGCTCCGACTAAGAACAATGTGTCGGGGCTAAAAAATGGTATCATTAGTTTTCTTTTTATGTACGAAACAATAGAAAGTTTTTCTAAATTTTTCATATTTTCTATTGACATAAACATACCAAAAATTGTATAATTAGTATAGTGTTGATAATATGGAATATTTTCAACAAAATTTAAATTTTATTAATCTCCAACGAGATAGCAAGGGTGGTTAATATTAATAAATTAGTAATCAAAAGTACTAAATAAAATAGGGAACATACAAAAGAACTAATTGACAAAAACAGCATAGATTGTCAATAGGTTTTTTGTTGTCTTTTTATGGTATTGATAAATTATCAAAAAAGAGGAATTGTTTTAGAAAATACTAGTAAAAAGCAAGCTTAAAGGAGCAGTGAGCAAGCAATTTACAAAGTGGCTAAAAACAAGAAGGACTTTTTTGAAATCTTACATATTTCAAATTCTGCTTTAATTTTTATTATGAGGTGAGTAACTTTGAATCTAAAAGAAGTAAAACACGAAAAATGCACAAGAAAATCTTTTTCTAAGATAGGTGATTTCGTAGAAATGCCTAACTTAATTCAAGTACAAAAAGATTCTTATAATTGGTTTATAGAGGAAGGTTTAGGCGAAGTATTAAAAGATATTTCTCCAATAGTTGACTACTCTGGAAACTTAGTACTTGAATTCTTAGACTATCACATGGAAGAAAAAACAAAGTACACAATGGAAGAGGCAAAAGAGAGAGACGCTACATATTCAACAAGATTACATGTTAAAGTTCGTCTTATCAACAAGGAAACTGGTGAAATTAAAGAGCAAGAAATCTATTTAGGCGATTTCCCAGTAATGACAGACAGTGCAACATTTATTATCAATGGAGCAGAGAGAGTAATTGTAAGCCAATTAGTTCGTTCTCCATCTTGCTACTATGCACAAGATTACGACAAAACAGGAAAGAGAATCTACACATCTACTGTTATGCCTATAAGAGGTGCATGGCTAGAATACGAGACAGATGGAAATGATATTTTCTATGTAAGAGTTGATAGAACAAGAAAATTACCTGTTACATCTTTATTAAGAAGTATAGGATTTGTAACAGATGAGCAAATATTAGACCTATTTGCAAATGATCCAAAAATCAAGGCAACTCTTGATAAGGACACAATAAAAACTCAAGATGAAGCAATAATTGAAATATATAAGAAATTAAGACCAGGGGAACTTCCAACAGCTGATGCTGCTAGAAACTTATTTGATGGTTTATTCTTCGATAACAGAAGATATGATTTAGCAAAAGTAGGAAGATACAAATTTAATAAAAAATTATGCTTAGCAACTAGAATAACAGGACAAGTTGCTTATGATGATATAGTAGATCCATCAACAGGTGAAGTTTTAGCAGAAAAGAATACAAGAATTACTGCAGAAGCCGCAGAAGCTATTCAAGATTCTGGAATTAATATAGTAGATGTATTAGTTGATGACCAAAAAGTAAGAGTAATAGGAAATGGAATAGTAAATATCCACAAAATGTTACCAAATGTGGATTTATCTGACCTTCACTTCAAAGAAGGAGTTAATTACAATGTATTAAAATCTATAATGGATACAACTCCAGACGAGAAATTACATGATGTAATTAAAGAAAGATACAACGAATTAGTTCCTCTAACAATCACAACAGAGGATATGATTGCATCTATCAGTTATCTATTAAATCTAGATTATGGAATAGGAAAAGTTGATGATATAGATCACTTAGGAAACAGACGTATTAGATGTGTTGGTGAGTTACTACAAAACCAATTCAGAATTGGTTTAACAAGACTTGAAAGAGTTGTTCGTGAAAGAATGACAATACAAGACTTAGACTCTGTAACACCACAAACATTAATCAATACAAAACCTATTACATCATCAATAAGAGAATTCTTTGGAAGTTCTCAATTATCACAATTCATGGATCAAACAAACCCATTATCAGAGCTTACTCATAAGAGAAGAATTTCTGCATTAGGACCTGGAGGTCTTTCTCGTGAAAGAGCTGGATTCGAGGTTCGTGATATTCACTATACTCACTATGGTAGACTATGCCCAGTTGAATCTCCAGAAGGACCAAACATTGGACTTATCTCTGCACTTTCATCATTTGCTATGATAGACGAATATGGATTTGTAGAAACACCATATAGAAAAGTTGATAAAGAAACAGGTAAATTAACAGATATAGTTGATTATATGCCTGCTGATGAAGAAGATAAATATACAATCGCACAAGCATCAGAACCAGTAGACGCAGAAGGCAGATTTGTAAACAAAATGGTAAAAGTAAGACGTAGATCTGAAATTACAGAGGTTAAGGCAAGCGAAGTAGACTATGTAGATGTTTCACCAAAACAATTAGTTTCTGTTGCTGCTGCCATGATACCTTTCTTGGAGCACGATGATGTTAAGCGTTCTCTAATGGGATCTAACATGCAACGTCAAGCAGTTCCACTTTTAATACCAGAGGCTCCAATAGTTGGAACAGGTATGGAATACAAAGCTGCACGTGATTCTGAAACAACAGTAACTGCTAAAAATGAAGGTATTGTTGAAAAGGTTACAGCTGACGAAGTACAAGTAAGAAATAAGAAAAATGAGATAGACCATTACAGACTACGTAAATTCAAGAGAACAAATGGTGGTACATGTATTAACCAAAGACCAGTTGTTCAAAAGGGTGAAGTAGTTAAAGCTGGAGACATCCTAGCAGATGGACCAGCTACAAAGAATGGCGAAATGGCATTAGGAAGAAACGTAATTATAGCATTCTCTACATGGGAAGGTTACAACTACGAGGACGCCGTATTAATAAGCGAAAGACTTGTTAAAGAAGATGTGTACACATCAATCCACATCGAAGAATATGATTGTGAATGTCGTGATACAAAATTAGGTCCAGAGGAAATTACAAGAGATATTCCAAATGTTGGTGACGACGTATTAAAAGACCTTGATGAAAACGGTATTATAAGAATAGGTGCAGAAGTAAGACCTGGAGATATATTAGTTGGTAAAGTTACTCCAAAGGGAGAAACAGAGCTAACAGCAGAAGAAAGATTACTTCGTGCAATATTTGGTGAAAAATCTAGAGAAGTTAGAGATACATCGCTTCGTGTACCACACGGAGAAGCTGGAACAATAGTAGATATCAAGATATTTACTAGAGAAAATTCAGAAGAACTAGCTCCTGGAGTAAACCAAGTAATTAGATGCTATATAGCAACAAAGAGAAAAATATCAGTTGGTGATAAAATGGCTGGACGTCATGGTAACAAAGGTGTTATTTCAAGAATATTACCAGAAGAAGATTTACCATTCTTACCAGATGGTACACCAGTAGATATAGTTCTTAACCCAATGGGTATACCTTCTCGTATGAACTTAGGACAGGTTCTTGAAGTTCACTTAGGTATGGCTGCTCGTGCATTAGGCTGGAAAGTCGCAACACCAGTATTCGATGGTGCAAAAGACTATGAAATTGAAGACTTGCTAGAAGAAGCAGGACTACGTCGTGATGGAAAAACAATTCTATACGATGGAAGAACTGGAGAGCAATTCATTAAACCAATTACAGTTGGTGTTATGTATATGATGAAACTACACCACTTAGTTGATGATAAAATACATGCTCGTTCAACAGGACCTTACTCATTAGTTACACAACAACCTTTAGGTGGTAAAGCTCAATTCGGTGGACAACGTTTCGGAGAAATGGAAGTTTGGGCATTAGAGGCATATGGTGCTGCATATTCACTACAAGAAATGTTAACTGTTAAATCAGATGATGTTGTAGGACGTGTTAAAACATATGAAGCTATTGTCAAAGGGGAAAACATTCCAGAGCCAGGCGTTCCAGAAGGATTCAAAGTTCTTGTAAAAGAATTAGAAGCTTTAGGCTTAGACATAAGATTGTATACACATGATAACAAGGAAGTTGAGCTTAAAGAAGATATAGACGATTCTACAAGCTTTAGTAATATAGAAAATAAATCTCTACATGAAGAAAATGTTGTAGATGAAAATGAATTATCAGATGGATACACAGAAGAATCATCAGATGACGAAGATTCTGAAGATGACAAATTATTTGATGACCTAGATGATGAAAACGATGACATCATACTAGATGATGATTCAAGCATCTTAGAAGATGAAGATTTTAATGATGACGATGAGTAAAACTAAATAGGTACTTTTAATTCCAAGGGGGAAAAAATAGTGGATGAATTAGAAAATTTTGATAAAATGAAAATTGGCATAGCATCTGATGAGAAAATAAGAGAATGGTCACATGGAGAAGTTAAAAAACCAGAGACTATCAATTATAGAACATTAAAACCAGAAAAAGATGGTCTATTCTGTGAAAGAATATTTGGACCAACAAAAGACTGGGAGTGCCATTGTGGTAAGTACAAAAGAGTAAGATATAAGGGAATAGTTTGCGACAGATGTGGCGTTGAAGTTACAAAATCTAAAGTAAGAAGAGAGAGAATGGGGCACATAGAGCTTGCTGCCCCAGTAGCTCACATCTGGTATTTCAAAGGAATACCAAGCAGAATAGCTTTAATGTTAGATGTTTCACCTAAAGCCTTAGAGAAAGTTATATATTTTGCATCATACATAGTAACAGATAAAGGTACATCAACATTAACAAAAGGACAAATACTTTCTGAGAAAGAATTTGTAGAGGCTCAAGAAAAATTTGGTAGAGACTCATTCAAAGCAGAAATGGGTGCAGAACCAATAAGAAAATTACTATCAGAAATTGATGTTGATAAATTATCAGAGAAATTAAAGAAAGAACTTGAAAAGGCTAGCGAACAAAAAAGAGCCAAATTGGTAAAAAGATTAGATACAGTTGAATCGTTCAAACTTTCAAACAATAGACCAGAATGGATGATAATGCAAGTTGTACCAGTTATACCACCAGATTTAAGACCAATGGTTCAATTAGACGGTGGAAGATTTGCAACATCAGACTTAAACGATTTATATAGAAGAGTTATAAACAGAAATAACAGATTAAAGAGATTACTAGAACTTGGAGCTCCAGAGATAATTGTTAGAAACGAAAAGAGAATGCTTCAAGAATCAGTAGATGCTTTAATAGATAATG
>ERZ773235.996-NODE-996-length-32399-cov-4.909226_pt1 | contig 32399 bp, 14 predicted proteins | sample MGYA00580522_ERZ773235 | MGnify/ENA primary metagenome ERZ773235 (study PRJEB29015, sample SAMEA2737797) | human gut metagenome | biome: human gut; feature: human-associated habitat; material: faeces | place: China | collected 2012 ...
GGTGGGGCGATGGGGCAAAGCCCCATATCCCAAAATGCTTAGATATCTGTTTTTTGAAATGTTCGGTTTAAGCTTGACAGCTTTCTTTTATCCTTTGGGAATTGCGCGCTTTGCGCGTGTGAGGCTTGTATTTGCCGCCGGAGCATGATAAAATAATCCTGTATGACTATAAACGCAGTTTGCCCGAGCGGCAGTTAAAGGAGCAATCATTTTGGCAACAACAGTTGGGCTGATCTCTCTGGGATGCAGCAAAAATCGCGTCGATTCCGAGCAGATGCTCGCGGTGCTCAAGGAGCACGGCTATCAGATCGTTTCCGACCCGTCGCGGGCGGAGGTCATCATCGTCAACACCTGCGGCTTCATCCAGTCCGCAAAGGAAGAAGCCATCTCCACGCTGTTTGAAATGGCGGGCTACAAGCAGACGGGCTGCTGCCGCCTGCTGGTGGCGACGGGTTGCTTTGCGCAGCGCTACCCGGAGGCCATCCGCGAGGAGATGCCCGAGGTGGACGTGATTATGGGCGTGAACGACTATCAAAAGCTCGATCAGGCCATTCAGGAGGCCGCAAAGGGCGGCCGCCCCGTTTACACCGACGACGACGGAAAGTTCCACGAATTTGGCCGCGTGCTGACCACGCCGAAATACAGCGCCTACATCCGCATCGGCGAGGGCTGCGACAACTGGTGCTCGTATTGCGCGATCCCGATGATCCGCGGCGGCTACCGCAGCCGCCCGAAGGCGGATATCCTGGCCGAGGTCAGGAAGCTGGCGGCGCAGGGCGTCAAGGAATTTACGCTCATCGCGCAGGACACGACGCGCTACGGCACGGACGACGGCGGCGAGAGCCAGCTGCCGCAGCTGATCGAGGAAATCGCCGCGATTCCCGGCGTGGAATGGCTGCGCGCGCTGTACTGCTATCCCGAGCGCGTGGACGAGCGCCTGCTGGATACGATGAAGCGCCTGCCGAACGTCTGCGATTACCTCGATCTGCCGATGCAGCACATCAGCCAGCATATCCTGAATGATATGAACCGCACGGACACCAGCGCGCATATCCGCGAGGTCTGCCGCATGTTCAAGGAGCGCGGCATGATGCTGCGCACGACGCTGATGGTCGGCTTCCCCGGCGAAACGGAGGAAGATTTTGACGAGCTGATGGATTTCGTGAAGGAAATCAAGTTCGACCGCATGGGCGCGTTCATGTTCTGCCCGGAGGACGGCACGCGCGCGGCGGAAATGCCCGACCAGATTCCCGAAGAGGTGAAGCAGGAGCGCTATGACCGGCTGATGACGCTCCAGCACGGCGTTTCGCTGGCGCAGAACAAGGCGCGCGTGGGCACGACCTGCCGCGTTCTGGTGGAAAAAAAGCGCGGCAGCCGCTATGTCGGCCGCAGCGAATACGAAGCGCCGGAGACGGACGGCAGCATCTTCTTCGGCTCGGAGGAGCCGTGCGAGATCGGCTCGTTTGTGAACGTGAAGATCACGGCCGCGAAGGCGTATGACCTGATGGGTGAGCGCGTATGAAAAAGTTTGTGGAGACGCTGAAACAGACGGGGCGGGCGATTCGCGCGATGAACCTGCCCAACAAGCTGACGCTGCTGCGCGTGGCGCTGGTGCCGCTGTATTTGGTGCTGCTGTGGTTCTTTGACAACGACAAGTCGATGCAGATTTGGCCGCTGCTGGTGTTTGTCGCCGCTTCGCTGACGGATATGCTCGACGGGCGCATCGCACGGTCGCGCAACCTGATTACCAACTTTGGCAAATTCATGGACCCGATTGCTGACAAGCTGCTGACGCATACCGCGTTCATCATGCTGACGGCCATCGGCCGGCTGAACGTGACGGCCTGCATCATCTTCATCGCGCGGGAATTTGTCGTCTCCGGCCTGCGGCTGTGCGCCGTGGAGCAGGGACACGTCATTGCGGCGGGCATGAGCGGCAAGATCAAGACCGTGCTGCAAATGATGCTGGTGGTCGTGCTGACGATCACGGGCGAGGGCATTCTGCCGGGGCTGCTGACGCTGGCCGCGGCGGTGATGACGCTCTACTCGATGGGCGAATACGTTTGGCAGAACCGCGCGGTTCTGGGAGGCGCGAAGTGATCGCGGAGATTGTGGCCATCGGCACGGAGCTGCTGATGGGGCAGATTGCGGATAGCGACGCGCAGATGCTCTCGCGCGAATTGCAGAGCCTCGGCATTGCGGTGTATCATCATCAGGTGGTGGGGGACAACCCGCAGCGGATGCGCGAGGCGCTGGCGCTGGCGCTTTCCAGAAGCGATTTGGTCATCACGACGGGCGGCCTCGGGCCGACGCAGGACGACCTGAGCAAGGAAATCGCCGCCGAGCTGCTGGGGCTTCCGATGGAATTTGACCCCGAAAGCTGGGACGCAATCGGCCGGTATTTCGAAAAAATCGGGCGCGTCTGCCCGATGAACAACCGCAAGCAGGCCATGTTCGCCAAGGGCTGCACGATTCTGCCCAACGCATGCGGAACCGCGCCCGGCTGCATGATCGAAAAGGACGGAAAAATCGTCGTTCAGCTCCCCGGCCCGCCGCACGAGATGGCGGATATGTTCGGCCGGCAGGTTTACGGCAGGCTGGCGAAAAAGACCGGCGGCTGCATCGCCTCGCGGTTCATCCGCATTTACGGCATGGGCGAATCACAGGTGGCGCAGATGTGCGCGCAGTGGATTGAAAACGGCGAGGGCGTGACGGTCGCGCCGTATTGCGCACTGGGCGAGTGTCAGCTCCGCGTGACGGCGCGCGGCAGGGACGAGGACGAGGCGCTGCGGCAGGTCGAGCCCGTGGTGGACGCGATCTGCGGCGTGCTGGGCGACTGTGTTTACGACGTGACCGAGACGAGCGAGGGCTCCATGCAGGAGACGGCGGGGCGCGCGCTGGTGGCGCGGCGGCTGACCGTTTCGACGGCGGAGAGCTGCACGGGCGGCATGGTCGCGGCGAGCCTGGTGGATTATCCCGGCATTTCCGAATGTCTGTATGAAGCGCATGTGACCTATGCCAACGAGGCAAAGGTGAAATACTGCGGCGTGAAGCCGGAGACGCTGGCGGCGTTCGGCGCGGTCAGCGAGCAGACGGCGTTTGAAATGGCGAGCGGCCTGCGCGAAAGAAGCGGCGCGGACATCGCCGTGGCGACGACCGGCATCGCAGGGCCGGGCGGCGGGACGAAGGAAAAGCCCGTCGGGCTGGTATATGTCGCCTGCGCGGACAGGCACGGCGTGACGGTTGAGCGGCTGCAGCTCGGCGGCGACCGCGCGCGGGTGCGCAGGCTGGCGACGCTCAAGGCGCTGGACATGGTGCGCCGCGCGGCGATAAGAGGGTAAAAACAGGAGGGGCAATATGGCAAGCGATAAGGGCAAAAAATCCGCAAAGACGGTCACGGCGATTCCGGCGAACGACGACGGCACCGAAAAAAAGCGCGCGCTGGATATCGCGCTGGCCGGCATTGAAAAGCAATTCGGCAAGGGCGCGGTCATCCGCATGGGCGAGCGCGCCGTGCGCGATATTCAGGTGATTCCGACGGGCTGTCTGGATTTGGATATGGCGCTGGGCGTGGGCGGCGTGCCGCGCGGCCGCGTGGTGGAGATCTACGGCCCGGAATCCTCCGGCAAGACGACCGTTGCGCTGCACATCGTCGCGGAGGCGCAGAAGATGGGCGGCGTGGCCGCGTTCATCGACGCGGAGCACGCGCTCGACCCCGTCTATGCGCGCAAGCTGGGTGTGGACGTCGATCAGCTGTACGTCTCTCAGCCGGACACCGGCGAGCAGGCGCTGGAAATCTGCGAAGCGCTGGTTCGCTCCGGCGCGATTGACGTCGTGGTCATCGACTCGGTGGCGGCGCTCGTGCCGAAGGCCGAAATCGACGGCGAGATGGGCGATTCGTTCGTCGGCCTGCAGGCGCGCCTGATGAGCCAGGCGCTGCGCAAGCTGACCGGCATCATCAACAAGACGAACTCGACCTGCATCTTCATCAACCAGCTTCGCGAGAAGGTCGGCGTGATGTACGGCAATCCGGAGACGACGCCGGGCGGCCGCGCGCTCAAGTTCTATGCGTCCGTGCGCATCGACATCCGCCGCGGCGAGCAGCTCAAGGACGGCACAACCGTCGTCGGCAACCGCACGAAGGCGAAGATCGTCAAGAACAAGGTCGCGCCGCCGTTCAGAACCGCAGAGTTCGATATTCTCTACGGCGAGGGCATCAGCAAGGAAGGCAGCCTGCTGGACAGCGCGGTTGCGCTGGATATCATCCACAAATCCGGCGCGTGGTTCTCCTACGGCGACCAGCGCATCGGTCAGGGCCGCGAGAACACCCGCAAGTTCCTCAAGGAGAACGCGGAAATCGCCGCGGAAATCGACAAGCTCGTTCGCGCCGAGCTGATGGGCAAGGATGCGCCCGTCGTGCAGAGCGCGGCGGATGACGACGAGAGGCCGACGGACGACGGCATGGACGATCTGCCGAACCTCGACGACGAGGAATAAGCAAGAAGAACCCGCCTTGAAATCAAGGCGGGTTTCATGCTATACTATATACGATTTTGATAGACTTTGAAACGACGCGACGAACAGGAAGGATACCATGAAGCAGGAAAAGCTGGAAGACCGATTGCAGATGCGCAGGCTGACAGTGGACGATACCGCGCAGTATAACGCGCTGCTCCGTTATGCGTTTCAGGTGACGGACAGCGAGCTGGCCTCGCTGGGCTGGAACCAGAAGGAGATGGAGCGCAGCAAAAAACCCGTGCTCAAAAAGACGGAGTCGTTCGGTTGGTTTGACGGGGAAAAGCTGGCTTCGCAGATCAGCGTCTACCCGATGCAGGTCAATCTGTTCGGCACGATGTACAACATGGGCGGCGTGACCGGCGTGGCGACCTATCCGGAATACATGGGGCACGGGCTGATGGCGCACCTGATGAAAAAAGCGCTTGATAACATGCGCGAAAACCACCAGTGCGTGTCGATGCTCTTCCCGTACCTGATTCCGTATTACCGCAAAAAGGGCTGGGAAATCGTTTCGGATAAGATGACCTACACCATCAAGGATACGCAGCTGCCCAAGCACCGCAAGGTCGGCGGTATGGTCGAGCGCGTGGATATCGACAGCGAGGATGTGCACCGGGTGCACGACGCATTTTCCGCGATGCGCCACGGCGCGCTCAAGCGCAACGAGCTGGAGTGGGAGGAATACTGGCGGTGGGAGGCAGACGACGTGCTCGTCGCCGTGTATTACGACGCGAACGAGAAGCCGACCGGCTACCTCGTCTACTACATCGCCAACGACGTGTTCCGCATCAAGGAGCTGGTGTACGTCAATCAGGAGGCGCGCCACGGCCTGTGGAACTATATCTCCGCGCACTTTTCGATGATCGAAAAGGTGGTCGGCAACAACTACACCAACGAGCCGATGGCGTTCCTGCTGGAGGACAGCGAAATTCAGGAGGAAATCGAGCCGTATATCATGGCGCGCATCGTCGATTTCGAGGAGTTTATCCGGCAGTATCCGTTTGATATTATCTCCATCCACGACGACCTGCATTTCATTATCGACGACCCGATCATGGAGTGCAACTGCGGCGATTTCTCCCTGCGCTGGGACGCGGCGGGCAACACCATTCTGGAGCGCGGCGGCACGCGCGGCGAAACCGTCCGCTGCGACATTCAGACGCTGACGGCCATGTTCTACGGCTACAAGCGGCCGACCTACCTCAAGCGCGTCGAGCGGCTGCAGGCCAACGACACCGCCGTGCGCATTCTGGAGGATATCATCCCCATCGAGCAGCCGTATTTCTCGGATTATTTCTAAGAGTGAGGCGTTACAACCATGCAAAACGAAGCGGCCGCGCTTCTTCGCTGCCCGATCTGTTCGGGCAGTTTTCATCAGGAGGGCAAAAGCCTGCTCTGCGGCAAGCGCCATTGCTACGACATCGCCAAGCAGGGGCACGTCAATTTCGCGCCGAACGCCAAGCCGTCCTTCTACAAAAAGGAGCTGTTTGAGAGCCGCGCGAGGGCGTTTGAGGCGGGCGTTTTTGCGCCGGTTGCCGCCGCCGTCGGCGAGGCGCTGGAAAAATATGTGCGCGCCGAGCGCCCTGTCGTGGCGGACGCGGGATGCGGCGAGGGATACTATCTGCGGAGCGTCTGCCCGGAACGGGACATGATCCGAATCGGGTTTGATCTGTCGAAGGAGGCCGTTCTGCTGGCGGCGAAGGGCGACAGGCGCTCGACGTATTTCGTCGGCGATTTGGCCAACATACCGTTGGCGGACGGCTGCTGCGACGCGGTGCTCGACGTGTTTACGCCGGCGAACTACGCGCAGTTCGGGCGTATCCTCAAAAAAGACGGCGTGCTCATCAAGCTCGCGCCGAGGCCGGGCTATCTGCGCCAGCTCCGTGAGGCGGCGGGCGGCCGACTGGCGGCCTACGACGGCGCGCCCGTTTCGGATTACGCGCACGCGCATCTGAACGTGCTGGAACAGAGGACGATCACCTATACGATGCCGGTCAGCGGGGCGCTGGCGCTGCATCTGGCGAAAATGACCCCGATGCTCGCCAACATCGACGCGGGCAGCCTTGACCTGAGCGGCGTGACGGAGATCACCGTTGACGAGACGATGATCGTCGGCGCCATCAAACGGGAGGAAGAATTGTGAAGACGTTTTTTATGAATGACTACGGCGAGGGCGCGCATCCGATTGTGATGCAGCGGCTTCTTGAAACCAACATGGAGCACACCTGCGGCTACGGGCTGGATGATTACAGCCTGCGCGCGGCGGACGTGATTCGCGAGAAATGCGGCCAGCCGGGGGCGGCGGTGCACATCATGGTCGGCGGCACATCGGCCAACAGCATCGCGATTGCGGCGTTCCTGCGCCCCTACGAGGCGGCAATCTGCGCGCCGACGGGGCACATCAACGTGCACGAAACCGGCGCGGTGGAAGCGACGGGGCATAAGGTGCTCCCCTGCGCGGCGAAGGACGGCAAGGTGACGCCGGAGGGCGTGGAGGCCGTTTGCGCGCTGCACACGGATGAGCACATGGTTGCGCCGCGGCTGCTCTACATCAGCCAGCCGACGGAAATCGGCACCGTCTACCATCTGGACGAGCTGAAGGCGCTGCGCAGGGTCTGCGACGCGCACGGGCTGATCCTCTTTGTGGACGGCGCGCGGCTGGGGAGCGGGCTGACCAGCGCGGAGTGCGACATGACGCTCCGGGATCTGGCGGCGCTGGCAGATTGCTTCTACATCGGCGGCACGAAGAACGGCCTGCTCTTCGGCGAGGCGATGGTGATCGTCAACCCGGCGCTGCAAAAGGATTTCCGCTTTATGATCAAGCACAACGGCGGTATGATCGCCAAGGGGCGGCTCGGCGGCGTGATGTTTTTGGCGGCGCTGGAGCATGACGATTATTTCGCATGGGCCAGACACGCCAACGAGATGGCCGATATCATCCGCGCGGGCATGGAGCGCGCGGGGATTCCCTTCTTCCAGCGGACGACGACCAACCAGATTTTCGCCGTGCTGACGGAGGAGCAGAACGCCGCGCTGGCGCTGGATTTCGCTTATGAGCGCTGGGCAACGCTGGATGACGGGCGCGTGGCCGTCCGCTTTGTGACCAGCTGGGCGACGACGGCGGAGGATTGCCGGAAACTCGTCTCCGCGCTGGAGGCGATGGCCTGATGGCGCGCGAGGGGCGGTCTCATGTGCGCAAGAGAAAAAAGGGCTGTCTGGTTGGCTGCCTGACGAATCTGCTGCTCGTGCTCGGCGTGGCGGCGCTGCTGTTTGTCGGCGCGCACGTGCTGGGCTTTGTGAAGAGCGACCCGCAGACGGGCGCGCCGACGCTCCGCTTTGACAATCTGCCGGAAATCAAGCTCGGCGACTTTGATCTGAGCAAAATCGAGCTGCCGGATGTTTCAAAGCTGACGGAGAAGCTGCCCAAGTGGGCATACGGCGTGAACCCCAACGGGCTGACGATCAAGACGCTGCGCGCGGGCGACGGCGAGGCGGTTTTTGTCTGCGCGGACGGATACACCATGCTCGTCGGCGCAGGCAGCGGAACGGGCGCGGCGCTCTGCGGCCAGCTTCTGCTTTGCGGTGTGAACCACCTGAGCGCGGCGGTCGCGATGGGCTCGGAGGATGAACAGCTCGGCGCGATGAAAATGGCGCTGGGGCTGACGCGGCCGGATTATCTCTTTGTGCCGCCGACGCAGACGAAGGGCAAGGCCTACGCGCAGATGATCGACGCGGCAGAAAAGCGGGGGACGCAGATCGTCTCCGCGACGCAGAACATAGCCTTTACCCTCGGGCGGGCGCGCGTGACATTCATCGGCCCGGCGCGGACGCAGCACACGGACAGCCGCGACGACGGGCTGACGCTGCGCATCGACTACGGGGAGACGAGCGCCGTGGTGACGGGCTGCATCACCGCGAGCGGCGAAAAGGAGATCGTCGCCTCCGGCGCGGCGGTCAAGTGCGACGCGCTGATCGCCTCGCGCGGGGGCAGCGAAGCGGCAACCTGCACCGAATGGGTGGAGGCAGCCAAGCCGGGCGTTGCGTTTGTCACGGGGAAAAACCCCGCCAACAGCGTGCGCATCCGGCTGCAAAAGGCCGGGGCGACGGTTTACGCCGCGAAGGAAAACGGCGTGATGACGCTCTATTCGGACGGACAGAAGATCACGGTTCAGCCGTAAACATGCGAAAGACCCTGCCGGGCGGCGTCCAATGCCCGACAGGGTCTTTCTGTTAAGAAACAGGGAGAAAATAGGGGGAGGAGTGATCCTCGCTCGATTGGGTTGCGCTCAAGCGGGGCGCACACCTGGCAGGTGCGTCAAGCCTGCAAGGCTGCGGAGAGGCGCGTCAAACCTCATCCGCCATTTTGTTCAGGGAGGTGTTAGTTATCTCTAACAACAAGGTCATTATACAGGATATTGAGCGGCTTGTCAAGAGAAAAATTGAAAGTATTCCGCTGGGAATTGTATATAATTGGCGGCGTTATATATGAGCTGGGATAAAAGGAAAATTTATCATTTTTATTAGATCTAAAACGTTTCCTTTGTGCATTTGTAAGTTGAAAAAAAACAAGGAAGAGTGGTAGAATAAAATAGAGAAGAAATGGGTATATATCTCCCCCTATGGGAAGTATATGCGGCTTTCAATGGAAAGATGAAAAAAAGATCGGCGAAAGGGGCATGTCGATATGAAAAATAAAAGAAGAATTTTTGCATGGATGCTGTGTCTGGTGTTGCTGGGCGCAGCGTCTCCGATGCGCGTGAACGCGGAGGATGAGCAGCAGAGCGAAGGAATCGTTTTGTATGAAGAAGGCGGAAAGCCCGAATACACCGAAGCTGAAGCGGAATCTGAAGTTTACAGCGAGACGGAAACGCCGATTGAGACGGAAGAGGCTGAAGAAGAGCCGGAAGCCACGGAAGAACCGGAAGTTGTGGAAGAACCGGAAGCGACGGAAGAACCGGAAGTCGTGGAAGAGCCGGAAGCGACGGAAGAGCCGGAAGCGACGGAAGAACCGGAAGCGACGGAGGAGCCGGAAGATACGGCGACGCCCGAACCTACGGCAACGGTTGAGCCGACGGCAACGCCTGAACCTACGGCGACGGTTGAGCCGACAGTGACGCCCGAACCCACGTCCACACCTGAGCCGGAGGAGCAAATCGAAACAATCGACTGGGCGCAGCTCAGACTGGACGGAAACGGCGATTCGGCGCGGCTGGTGATCGGCGTGAACAACGCGGACGGCGTGCGGCTGGAGCCGTTTGCGGTAGCCATCGGCGGCGACACGGACGCGTGGCAGGCGGATGATTTCTGGATGGACGGCGCTTCCCTCAGTTGGGAAAACGGCGAAATCGTTCTGTGGGTCTACGACGGCGTGGCGCAGGGCGGCGAGGTGCTTTGCGGCGGCCGTCGGCTGACGCTGACGCTGAGCCGAAACGGCGATGCGGAAACGATGCTCACCCTTGCGGCGCTGGACGGCGACGGCAACGAGCTGGATCTGCGCAACAGCGGCGACGGCAGAATCAAATTGCAGGCGCATTGGGATGCGAAGGTCGTCCGGCAGCCGGTGCAGATTGAGACGGAACTGATCAGCAACGGAAGCGACGGTCTGGCTTATGGCGACACGCTGGAAATGACTGCCGTGGTCAACGTCCAGCCGACGGATGCGAAGTGGTCGATCCGCTGGCAGTACAGCCAGGACGGCGAACACTTTGAAGACGTTGAAGGCGCAAACGAGATGCGCTATGCGGTAAAGCTCGACAAAATCAACGCGCAATATTACTGGCGCTTTGTGGTATCGGTTGAAGACTGAGCGACATGTTTTTGGAGGACAGGATGGAAAGGATGAACCATCTGAAAAGGGTTATGGCTTGGGTGATGACGGCCGCGATGCTCGTCAGCTCTTGCCCGACGACGGCGATTGCCGATGAAGTGGTCAGCCAGGTGCAGAAGCCGGTTGCGCAGACCCTCAGAAGCGGCGAAACGTATGGCTCTTTGAAGGAAGCCTATGAAGCCGAGTTTGAAACGACGACGGACGAAACGCACATGTCTTTCGCCGACCGCGTTCGGGATGTCGAAAAGAATGGAAAAGATACCTTGATTTACGCGAACCTGCGTCCGGCGCAGAACGCGGCGCAGTGGAAGACGGGCGAGGTCGTCCCCTTTACATTGAGCATGACCTTCCAGCTCGCCACGAACCTGACCGAATACAGGGCGTTTGACCTGAATTCGATGACGTTCGACGAGTACATTCGATATCGCCCGTTCGATTCCTACGACGATATCAGGCTGCAAATCAGCGCGCCCGGCAATCTGCGGATTTCCGCGACCGATAACGGAGGTTGGACGGATACCCTGAACGTTGACAGCGTCCAAAGCGTCGTTCCCGCGGACGGCAGCAACGCCGTGACGCTGAATTATACGTTCTTTGGCCGCATGATCGATAACGGTGAACATGCCGACGGCGATCTCATCACGCCGACGGTTTCACTCTCCGCGTCGATCACGCCGAAGATGCACTACTATGACAAAAACGGCGAAGAGAAAGTTTACGCCGGTACGCCGATTGACTATCGGGCAACGATCCACACGAACGCCTTCCGGAATGCGGCGGAAGCAAAGACGTGGGATGTCCAGAACGAGGCCGTGAAGTACACGGTAAACGGCGACGAGGTAACCTTCACCTATCAGGTGCGCACGGGCGCGCTGGGAACGCAGGGCGAGATTCTGCGCCAGAACAGCGGCTACGTGGATAAGGGCGTGCTCGATCTTTCCGGCTATACGCTCCAGGAAACGATTCAGCCGGTTGAGGGAAAGAATGGCGCGAAGATCTATCCGAAGCAGGCCACAGTGACACTTGGAGACAGCGCCTATACCTGCGATATTGTGGAAAACGGGGATGGCACGCGCAGCCTCGTAATGCCCGCAGACGGCGAAGGAAACACGATCCACAACACGGCGGCGCTGGACGGCGATAATACCGTTCATCCGTCGGTCTATGCGTACAACAATTACACGGTCAACCTGATCTATGACAGGGCGGACTTTGAGCTGGACTGCGACGACGAACGGCTGGATGACGTCGCCTTTAAGGGCTTGGGCGTCACGCTGGATTCGACGCTGAACTACACGGTTTACGGCGACGGCGATGAAAAGAAGGCCGACAGCAGCAAAACGCTGTATTATCATTTCGTGCGTCAGGGCGGCTACATCCTGCCGGAACAGTATGTGAAGCTGGCGGCAGATGTAGCGGACAGAACGGCCTATTCGGGCAGCGATGCGGTCTTTGCGATTTATAAGGTCAGCGAAGTGACGCCCAACGAAAAGGGCGAGCTGGTGCTTGGCGAGAACGCGAAGCCTTCCGACCGGATCGGCGCGTTTAAGACGAGCCGGGAACTGCCCGAAGGCGACTACTATGTGGTGCGCACGGGGATGGAAGCGGGCTATACCAACGTCAAGCCGGGCGACCAGACGATCAAAATCGGCAAGGCGTCCTATCCGTATCAGCTTGTGGCGGTAACGGCCGGAACGAAAGAAAACGCGGTGAAAGCCAAGTTCGAGGATTACAACGCGCAGAACGGCCAGTTTACCCTCGAAAAGAAGTTCTATGCGCCGGACGGCACGCAGAATACAAACTCCAGCCTTTCCGCGGAGTTTACGCTGACCGCGAAGAACGGCCGCACCTACACGGTGAAGGTCGAAAACGGAAAACCGACCACGGTTTATCTGCCCGCGGATACCTATACGATGAAAGAAACAGGCGTATCCGACGGTTTTGCCAAGGCGGCCGACGGGATTGTCGACATCGAGGCGGGCAGTCAGACGCGGATGACGGACGACAACGCCGTGAAGAACTATTCGACGGATGGTCTGCTGAACCTGAAAGCCTATCTGCGCAAGTATGAGCGGGGCGACAATCTGGAAGCGGATCAAAGCCATTACACAGTGACCATCACGCGCGACGGCGAGACGGAGCCGGTGAAGCAGACGACGCTGGAGGAGGCGAAATCCGTCTATCTGCCGAGATTCGACGGGGACGGGCAACTCATCACCTACCGCGTGAAGGTGGAGAGCAACGAACAGACGGACGGTCTGTTTTACGCGAGCAGGAAGAACGGCGAGGAGGAGAAGCCTGAAGAGGAGATTCAGATCACCTTTACGGACGACGCGAGAATCCAGAACGCCGACTATTTCTTCATCAAGCAGCAGGAGCTAACCATCACGAAGCGGCTTGTCGATGTGAGCGGCCTGAACAAAGAACAAACGTGGACGATCACGGTTCAGGCTGCCTGCGAAGCGGGCGACGCGCTGCCGAGCCGGACGGTTGAACTGACGACCGACGGCGAACAGAACGAGGCAAGCCAGACCCTTTCGCTGCGCGGCTGGGACGAAAAAGGCCATGTGGTGACCTATACCGTCGTCGAAGAGAAGGCGGAAGGCTATGCGGTGACGTACAGCGAGAAGAGCGTGACGCTGGTCGACGGTACGGACAAGACGATCACCGTCACCAATACGCGTCAGGTCGGCAAGACGACCTTCACCAAAGAAGGCAGCGACAACGCGACACTGCCCGGCGCGGTTTATGCCGTGCTGACCCGGAAAGCGGATGGCACGACCTATCTGGTCGGGCGGACGCCGACGGACGGCGTGCTGACGGAAAAGACGCCGGCCATTGTGGATGAAGCGGGGCGCTTGACCCAGCCCGAAAATGTGGCGGAAGCGTATCGTTTCACGACGGACGCGGACGGCAGAATCGAACTGGTGCTCCCGGTGGAGGAAGGAACTTCCTATTATTTGCAGGAGCTGGCCGCACCGGAGAACTACTATTTGAATATGAAACTCGTTCCGCTGACGGTTGCGGCGGGCGACGACAGCCAGAAGGCCGGACAGGTTGACCGGCGGAAGTATCAGCTTGAGGTGACCAAAGATTTCCCGGACGAGGTGGCGAACGGCAGCTTTGCGACGTTTACCCTGTACGACGAGACCAAGCAGCAGGTCGGTGAGCCGGTCACGGTGCGCAAGCCGGATCAGGCGGTCGGCGTGTTCACCATCCCGGCTTACGGCACGTACTATGTCAGGGAAACGGCGGTTTCCGGCGACATGATGCTCAACGACGAAAAATTTGGGCCGCTGACGTATAGCGAGACGGATCAGGCGGAGAATCCGACTGTTGCCAACAAGGCGAACGTCGGCAGCCTGACGGTTGAGCTGCGCGACGAGAAGAAGGAAAAGCTGGGCACGCAGCCCGCGGCCATCGATTATGTGGACGCGAAGGATCAGGCGAAGTTCACGGTCTTGGTGGGCACGTCGAACCTCGCGGAGGACAGCTATGCCTATCAGGCACTGCTGAAAACCGGCTTTGTGCTCGACAAAACGACGAACACGCTGGTTTACACGGGCGAAAAGGGCGCAAGCCGGGCGTTTAAGCTGTCCAGCCTGCCGATTTACGGCGATCCGAACGACAAAACCACAGCGCTGACGTACACGGTGAAGCAGGAGCAGGCGGCGCAGAGATATTTCAAGGCGGAAGACGTGCAGCGGTTCAAACTGGACGAAAATGCCAGCCAGACGCTGACGTTTGAAAATGAGCCGAAGGCCGCTCTCAACGTCAGCCTGAACTACCAGAAGGAATATGAGCTGGAGCGCGGCAACGCGCCGGAGTATCCGCTGACGGGCGCGACGATGACGCTCTACGAAGTGAAGGACGACGGCACGCTTGAACAGGTTGAGTCGATCAACATGACGAACCCGACTGCGACGATCTCCGGTCTGCACGGCCTCAAGCACTATGTGCTCGTGGAAACGGAAGTTCCGGACGGATACTGCGCCTATGAATCCAAAGATCCGGATCATGCGCACAGCGACAACGCGGCATACAACAGAGAGCCGCACGATTATCAGGATGTGCTGAAGAACTTCAACTATGTTGAATTGACGGGCGAAGAGACCGATAATCAGAACGACAGTCAGAGCAGCATCACCAATTACAAGGACTATGTGCAGCTGAAGCTGAACAAGATCGGCTACACGGTTCAGTTTGAAGACGGCGCGACGACGGAAGGCGTTGTCGTCGGCGAGACGCAGCCGCTGGATTACTGCCAGTTTGAGGTTTACGCCATCCGCACGAGCGACCTGACGAAAAGACAGCGCGAACTGCTGGCCCGCAACAGCGCGTTTATAGCGCCGCAGGCGGGAAAGACGGTGGAAAAAGGCACATATACTGGCCGGGAAGCGGAGCTGGAAGCTATTTTCACCGCCGAACCGCAGAAGAGCAAACTGATTACTGACGGAATCACCTATGAAACCGGCGCGAGCGGCATGGGCACGGGCGCGTTCATGACGGACGCTTTTGAGCTGGGCGACGACGTCGGCAAATATACCTTCCTGTTCCGGGAGGTGAAGATCAACCACGCAGGCGGCTATCAGAAGGTCTACGGCGGCGTGTGGTCTGCTGCGGCGACAGAGGTCAATGCCGTGACGGAAGTGGACGCATACAACGAGGCCGATGTGCTGAGCGGCGGGGAGACCGAGTTCAAGGGTCTGTTCCAAGTGAAGCTGGATAAGGAATACTGGCCGTCCACCGAAGCGAAGGACAACAACCGGGTCGGCGAGCTTAAGCCGCTGGCGGGCGTGACCTTTGAACTCCTGCTTGCGCGCGAAAACGCGAACGGCCTGTTGGAGGCCGTCAAGGGCAGAGGCGAGTTCAGCACAGAATTTGTCACAGGCTGCGAGAGCGGCATGAGCGCGGGCTACGGCGTGAGCATCACCGTTTCGCTGGAGACGCTCTATACGGAAAACGGCGGCGCGGACAATCCGGATAACCCGGTGAAGCTGGGCGTGGATGAAAACGGACAACCCTTCTACGAGGCCGATTTTATCCTCCGCGAGAAGGATTACCCGATTAACATGGTTTATATGCAGGAGCGGTATGCCCTGCATGTGAAGGCTGTCAAGAATGCGCAGGGTGCGGATTACGTGACGGTTGTAGACGATTATCTGAACAAAGACGGACAGCGCAACTCCATCAAGAACATTCTCGGCGAGATGACCTATCTGACGGTCGCCAAGTATGTGGACGGCGAGCGCTATTACGGCGGAGAGGGAAGCACGGATGCGGTTTACACCATCACGGATGCAAAAGGCAAGGTGTATACCCGTGTCACGCTGAACAACGCGAACCATTATGAGACGACGGTGCAGCTGCCGCGCGAGACGACGTTCACGATTGAAGAGACAACCGCGCCGGTAATCGAGGGCGTGCAGACCGACAAGAGCGGTTTTGTGTTTGACGGCGAGAATGTGAACGGCACGTCGGCCAACCGACTGACGTTCACCACGGGCGAGTACAAGAGCCAGATTGCCGTCTGCTCCACGAATACGCGTTTCCATTCGCTGACCGTCATCAAGCGGGACGCGGATGAAAAGCTGGTCGAGGGCGCGCCGATTCAGATTGGTTATTCCAATGGCAAGAGCGCGGTTCTGAGCAGCAACGGAAGCGCGCTGGCGAACACGCGACAGACCACGAACGAAAAGGGCGAGGTCATTTTCAGCCTGCCGATCTGGGATTATCGCACGAGCGAGGCGGGCAATTATCCGAAGGCCAAGTACGCGATTGCCGAGACGCTGGATGAAAAGTGGGAGACTAAAAACTGGAACCCGAACGCAGTGGTCAACCAGTATTTCAAGCTGCTCAACGGCGGAAAGCTGACGATCGCGGGCGCGGACGTTGACAAACCGATTACGGTTTACAACCCGGCGACGACGAGCGTCACCCTTCACAAGGTCAGCGATCGGAGCGGCGATACGGCGGATTTGAAGCCGATTGCGGCGTATTTTGCCCTGTATTTCTGCCCGTTCAAATCGCAGGACGAGTTCGAGGGCAAATTGAACTATCCGCAGATCGGCTATGTGTATCTGCCGCATACGGGCACAACGGACGCCGAAACGGGCGAAATCACGTTTGACGGCCTGTATTCCGGCTGGTATAAGCTGGTCGAGACGATTCCGCAGGGACAGGTGAACGCGGGGCAGCTGTTTACGACGTGGTTCCGCGTCATCTGCGACGAGGATTACAAGCATCTGGACAAGAGCGGGAAGAGCAAGAGCTACACGAGCGAAGTTCAGTTCTTCGATTCCGCAACGCTCAAAAATCGGAGCGACGCGGGCCGCCAGGACGCGAACAACAGCGTGACGATCACCGATCACACCATCGATGTGACCAACACGCCGCGCGCGTATCTGGAAATCACCAAGACGTTTGAGTCTTCTCAGACGCAGAGCATCCCGAAAAGCGTCGACTTCTATGTCTATAAGAAGGGGACGACGGAAGCGGCCGAACTGGAAATGCGCGTCGTCGATGCCAATGGAACCGAAAGCTGGCAGAAGGTGGCGCGGCAGCCGATTACGCTCGACGGCTTCACCGAGACTGAACGGAGTCAGTCCGTCGTCGTGCGGCTCGATCCGGGCGCATACACCGTTGTGGAAAGCACGGACGAAAGCGCGGGCTACTGGTTCGCCAAGTCCGCGGCCTATCGGAATGGAAAACCGGAGACGCCGGTTTACAACCGCACGACCGTCGCGAACGGCCGGATCATCAGCAGCCGGGACGTGACCGTCACGCGTTACAACGCGATGGACGTTCAGCGCCAGATGAAGGTTGACTTTGTCAACGCCGGCACGCTGATGGCGGGTCAGATTGAGAAGACCAAATGTCTGAACGAAAGCGAAACGCCGACTGCGCTGGAAAACTGCTTCTTCTCGCTGTATACGCTGGACGAGCAGAACAATAAGCGCTATTATGCGGGGCGTGAAAGAAGCACGCCGTTTGGCGACTGGACGGGCACGCGTGAAAACGCGGCGCGCTTCAAATCCGACGAGAACGGCATGGTGCAGCTGAACAAAGTTTATGCGCCGGAAGACGCGATGACGGACGGCACGCTGTACACCTATTACGTCGAAGAGATTTCCGCGCCGAATTACAGCTATCAGCTGGCGTATGACGCGAAGATTGGTTTGGCGGCGGGCAGCGTGGCCAAAACGATTTCGATGGTGAATACGCGCGGCGTATCCATTCAGGTTCGCGTGTTTGGCAGCGTGAGCGACAACCGCGACGATGATACGCCGGTTGTTGAAGGCGCTGTGCTTCACATCATGAAGAAAGACGCGGAAGGCAAACTGCACGAGGTTCTGCTTAGCGCCGAACAGCCGTATCTGTATCAGACGGTGACCTCCGACGAAAACGGCGACGTGCTGTTCCCGTATCTGCCGAGGCTCGAAGAGGGCGAGGCGTATGTCGTCTTTGAGCAGCCGGACGCGGGCGCGATCGGCGACGATCCCGCCAAGCCGTACCTGAACCCGGTGAGCCGGGGCTACAAGGCCTATTACGATTTCAAAAAGACGGACGCGAACCACAGCATGGACGAGCAGGAGGTTTCCAAGCTTGACGGCGCGGCGGGCTATTATACCGTCGTCACAGGCGAAGAGCTGATGGCCAATCCGAACGAGCTGTTCAGCACGCTGCACTTCAACGCATATAACGAGCCGAAGGGCAGACTGGTGATCCTCAAGCGCGACTATGAAAACAAGAGCGCGCTGGTCGGCGGCGCGAAGTTCAGCGCAGCGGAGACGGACGGCACGGACGAGACGCACAGCTATGCGTTTGCGAACCTCGAACCGACCGCCGCAGACAGGACGGAAGCGCCGCAGACGCTTGAAATCGACGAAAAGACGTATACGCTTGCGAAGGACAGAACGTATTACACGGACGAGCGGGGGTATCGGTATACCTACGTCATCACGTCGTATGTTGAGCGCGGCAAGTACGCTTTCGCGGAAACGACGACTCCGGCGGGCTATATCGAAACCGAGGCTTCGCAGTCCGCAGGCATGCCATGGCACACGGAGGCAAAAGCGGAGCTGACGAACAAAGGCGGCTTTGCCGCGGCGGCGTTCGCCAACATCCCGAACCGCGATCCGTATCTGGATAAGACCGTTTCGGCGGTCAACGGCGAGGCCGACGGAAAGCTGGGCAACCTGCAAAACACGCAGGCGGACGGAAGCTGGCAGACGGTGACCTTTGAAATCCGGAAGACGACGAGCGACAGCGGCGCGGCGGACGCGAACGACGCAATCCGCTACCCGATGAGCAGCTTCGTGATTACGGACAACAAGGTCGAATATCAGACGGTGGACGCGCACGGCAATAAGAGCGGCTGGCTCGACGGCGACGCGGAAACCGTGCAGACGCAGCACTTTGTGGAAGGCGTGACCGTCGGCAAGATGAGCTTTGCGCAGCTGGAGGAGGCCTATGGCACGGCGGCGGAAGGCGACAGAATCTATGCGGATGTTTACGGCCTGATCGGCACGCAGGAGACGCTGATTCAGTCGAACATCGACGTGACCGACAGCGGCGCGGACGTTTCCCTGAAAGCGAAAGACGGCGGCTGCATCTACACGGGCTTCAAGATCGCGTATCATATGCAGAACGGCCGGGATATCCCTGCGGGTCTCAGGCAGGATACGCCGATTGTGGTGACGATGCGCTTCCATCAGGAATCCGGCGAAGCAATCGACCGCGTTTGCGATGTGCGCAATACGGCGGGCCTCAACCTGGCCTATGCCATCGGCGCGAAGTCGCAGGAGAGCGTCAGCAAGACCTATACGGATGCGGCGAACTGCGATGCGGATTCGTCGATCGGCCTGCCGAAAGCCAAAATCACCAAACAGGTGCAGCGCGCGGAGATTGTGCAGAACCCGAACACGGGCGACTATGTCGTGACCGTGGAAGCGGAAGCCACCAACCCCAAGAGCAACAGTCTGACGGTGAGCGCGGGTTCCGGCGCGCATTATACGATTGTCTTTGAGAATATCAGCGGTCAGGCGGAGAACCTGCCCGCAATCGAGGCGCCGATTCTGGTCGATACGCTGCCGCGTCAGGCCATGGCCGTGAAGGCGGAAGCGACGAGCGACAACGCCGCGCTGAAGCTGACGACGACGGTATCCCAGGACGGCTACACGGTTGTGGTTCGGGGCGACGGCCGGCTGGAAGCGGGCCAGAAGATCACCCTGACGGTGGACGCGCTGTTCGTCGGCGAACGCATTCTGGAGCAGATTATCGCGCACAACACGGGCATGGATGCCAACATCGCCTATGCGATGAGCGGCGTGCAGACCGTGAAGAACACGAAGAACCCCTTCGGCGTGCCGTTTGTCGATGAAGCGGGCAACGAGATCACCGGCATGGTGAAGCAGCAGCCCGGCGACAGCCAGAGCGGCGAACTGCCCGACTTTGAAGGGCAGCACGGCATTTCGGCGAAGGCTGAGCACAGGTCGGCAGAGCCTTCCGCGCTGACGATTTCCAAGTATGTGGCGGGCACGATTACCGGCAAGAACAAATTTGTCAGCGGGTCGAACGTGGCCGTGACCGGCGCGAAGACCGAAAAGGACAACGAAATCAACCGGATCTATTACAGAATTCTGGTGGAGAACCCGTCGCTCTCGCCGGCAGCCAACGTCGCCGTGATGGACGAACTGCCGCACACGGACGACTGGCGAAACGACAGCAGCACCAGAGATTCCAAATGGGATGTGGCGCTGGAGAGCACGGCCATCAGCGTGACCAAATACGCGGCGGACGGAAGCTCCACGGAACTCAAACCCGGCGAAGATTACACAGTCTACTTCACGCAGAAGAAGATCACGTCTCAGAACCGGAATACCTATAACGACTATTTCAACGCCGACAACATCAGAAAAAGCTGGGCGACGAGCATGGCCCCGGCAGATGTCCACGGCTTTGCCGTGATGCTGACCCAGCCGCTGGCGGGCAAGGAGCGCGTGCTGATTGAATACACCTGCTCTGCGCCTGAGGTGACGGATTCCTCCGTTTACTTCACGACGGCAAACAACATTGCGCGGCTCAGCTATGACCAGCACAGCGGCGTGGCGAGCGACGTGACGCGCGTGGCGATCATCCCGGAGAAAGTATGGCTGGGCAACCGCGTCTGGATCGACTTCAACGGCGACGGCATTCAGTCCAAAGACCTGTCGGTCGAACCGAATTACGCGTACACGGGCGAAGGCAAGCAGCTGACCATGCAGCTCAGCCAGCGGTATAACCGTTACCGCCCGACGACGCAGACGCAGACGATCACCGACGGCAGCTATCAGTTTGACGAGCTGTTTGCGGCGGTGAAGCTTGCCAGCCTGAAAAACGATCCGAATGATTCGGCCGGGAACGTTGTGGCGACCAACCTGTCCGGTTCGGAACGCTATACGTATCAGCTTACGCTGAGCGGCATTCCGGAAAGCTTCAGGGTCACAAGGAAGGGCGTGAACAACCCGATCGCCTCCGATGAGGACAGCGATTTCGTGGCCGATGGAAACGGCAGCGCGGCGACCAAGTGGTTCTATCTGCCGGTGCCCACCGAAGAGATGGTGAAGAACAACCAGCTGGGTTATCCGCAGGTGGACGTCGGCCTCGTGCCGGTGCGCAACCTTGAAATCACCAAGAAGGCGGACAACGGCGCGAATGTTTCCGATGCGGTGTTCGCGATTTACGGCCCGTATACGACGGAGGAACTCGACAATCTGACCGCGGTTTCGGCGGCGAAGAAGGTCGGCGAGATGACGTCGAGCGGCAATGTGTACAGCTTTGTCAGCACGCAGAGCGCGTATCTGACCTATGCGGACAGCTATCTGGTTGTTGAAACGAGCGCTCCCGCGCCGTATCTGAGCACGGGCGCGACGTTCAGCGGAGAGGGCATTACGGCGCACGGCGAGGTTGAAATCGGCGGCGAAAAGCACAGCTGCTTCGTGCTGAAAGGCATGAACACGCTGCCCGGCGACTTTAAGGCCGACAGCCGAAAGACCTATCGCGTGAGCGCGACCGATCTGTACAGCGCGGCGGGCACGTATATGCTCACGGCGCAGAAGAAGGTCTTTGCGGAGGGAACGCAGGTTGAGCTGGAGCGGTATGCCAACCTCTTCCGCATCTGGGTCACCAGTCCGGATGACCCGAATCTGACCAAACGCGTTGCGGCGGGCGGAAACGTCACAGTCGACGAGAACGCGGTCTTTGTGCAGGCGGATGAAAACGGAAAATTCGACCTGACGATGAACTACGCGACCATTCCGGAGACGGGCTGGACACAGCGCGACTGGGAAGGCATGACGTACACCTATCAGATTGAAGAGGTGGATACCGCTTTCGACGGCGTGACCTACGACAAGACGAAGTACACTGTGACCGTGACGCTTGAAGACGACGGACAGGGCCATCTGACCCCGAAAGCGGAGATCTCCGGCGGCGAGGACGGAAGCATCGTTTTGAAGAACGAACTGGCGCGCCGCGATCTGACGATTTCCAAGACGACGGCGGGCAACGCGGTTTTGAGCGACGACGCGTTTACCGTGAAAATCGTACTCAGCCGCAATAATAATGATATTGTGCCGGTGGATGGCGATTATCCGATGGATGGCGCGGAGGAGACGACGCTGACCGTGAAGAACGGCGAAGCGACGCTGAAGATCCGCGACGGCCAGACGGTGACGATCAAAGATATTCCGGTCGGCACGACCTACATCGTCAAGGAGACGGACGAGCGGGCGCAGGGCTACAACATCGACGCAAGCGCCTATACGTCCGGCGGAAGCGGTGTGATAGCCACGGAAGCCAAGGTTGAACTGAAAAACGTCCGCAACGCCGGTTCGCTTACGATCCGCAAGAAGATCGAAGGCAAAGATCCGATCAGCGAGCGCGAGTTCAGCTTTACTGCGGCGATCACCTATCCGGCTGGCGTGGATTTGAACGACACGAACAATCTGCCGAAGATTCCGATGGGCAGCCAAATGACCGTTGAAGACCGCACGGTGACGATTAAGGACATCCGGATCGCTGTTTCGCAGACGAAACCTGACGTCAACGTGACGATTGGCAACATCCTCTATGGCGCAAGCTACACGGTAACCGAAAACGACGGCTTCGCGGAGTGGGGCTATGCGGCCTATTACGATGAGGACATGAAGTTTGGCGAGTCTACGCCGAACAGGGTTGTGAACGCCGAAAACCAGACGGCGCTGTTTACCAACGTGCGCAGCGCGGGCAAGCTGAAAATCGGCAAGACCGCGACGGGCACGGGCGTGGGCAAGGGCCTGGCGGCGGGTACGGAAACGTATGGCGTCACCCTGACGCTGGTAAACAAGACGGTGTCGCTGGACGGCCACGTCGGCCGCTCGAATATGCCGAGCGAGGGCGAAAAGACCACGTATCCGGTGAAGCAGGAGCAGGTCGGCCAGACGGTGACGCTGACGCTGAACCTGCATAACGGCGAGGTTGTGACCTTTGATGACCTGCCGGAAGGGACGAGTTACGCCGTTGTCGAGGACGAACAACCGTATCGCAACATGGGCTTTACCGTCAGCTATGCGGACGGGAACAGCAGCACGACCGAAAAGAACAAGGGAAAGATTTCGAAAGAAACGGCCTCCTCGGTTCAGATCACCAACGTGCGCGACACGCACAGCGTGAGCATCACGAAGAACGTGCTCGGCCAAATGGCCAACGAGGGCGATGCGTTTGACTTTAACGTCAGAATCGAAAAGAAGGACGATGCGCTGTCCGATGAGGCGGTTTACCGCGAGTACACCTACACGGTGAACGGCAAAACGGCAACGATCGATTTCAGACGGAGGGACGTACAGACTATCTCCTTGAAGAAGGGCGAGACGGCGGTGATCGATGACGTTCCGGACGGCGCGGATATCATCGTGACGGAAGCGATGAGCGAGAAGCACGAAGACGAGGGCTACACGCTCAAAACGACCCAAACGGAGAACAACGAAAAGCCGAATATCATCGGCTACACGTTCACCAACGAGCGCTATATCGGATCGATTGAGATTACGAAAGCGCTTGCGGGAACGGGGAGCGATAAGGGCTACGGCAAGACGTTCACCTTTGACGTGAAGCTGTGGAATGAACACAACCTCGACCTGCTGAACGCGCAGACGAGCACCATGCCCAGCGGCGTGGACGGTCTGACGAAGACGAACGAGCAGCGCGACGGGCACGACGTTTACGCCGGAACGGTGAGCATCACCATGGGCGCGGACGGACAGCCGGTGAGCGCGAGCATCACCAACATCCCGGCGCATACGAGCTATGAGATTGTCGAACGCGACTATACGGACGACGGCTACACGACCCAGACGCCGCAGAAAGCCTTTGGCATCATCGACGTGGTGAACGAAGCGGGCCGCGAAGCGGTCATGACGTTCACGAATACGCGCGAGAGCGGCACGCTTGCGCTGAGCAAGGCACTCAAGGGCAACGCGACGGACAGCGAAAAGGAGTTCACGTTCCGCGTGAAGCTCGAAAACGCGCGGTTCGACACGGCAACCCAGCGCGACGCGTATGACGTGGTCATCCGCGAAGCGAACAAGGCGGACGTGCAGACGACCGTTGCGCGCGATGCGAAGGGCGAATATGTGCTGACGCTCAAGGGCGGCCAGACGGCAACGCTGCTTGACGTGCTCTACGGCACGACGGCGACGGTAGCCGAGGACGACTACACCGCGGAAGGCTATGAAGCGGTGAGTACGCAGACGGCGGCGGTCAACGGCCAGACGCCGGATGCGGCGGCTGCGTTCACCAACGAGCGCAACGTCGGCGTGTTGAGCGTAACCAAGAACGCGGTCGGCAACGCGGTGAAGTTCGAGAAAAACGGCAGAGCCGTATTCAGCTTCTCGGCCACGCTGACCTATGCGGATTGGATCGATCTTACGCAGACAAACAACCTGCCCACGGTGGATGGCAAGACCCCGAAGAACATGACCGTGGATGCGAAGAACCATACGGTGACGCTCAGTCTCTCCATCCCGGTGACGGAGGCGGCGCGCGTCGGCAGCCTGAATGTGGAAAATATCCTCAAGGGCACGCGGTACGCGGTGCGCGAGGCGTTTGACGCGCAGGACGGCTATTATCTCACGGTTTCGACGCAGAATGGCCGGGTGAACGGCAGCGAAGTGACCGGAACCATCGCGGATGCGCTGACCGGCGACGCAGTCTTCACCAACACGCGCAATGTCGGCGCGCTGGAAATCACCAAGAAGCTGGAGGGCACGGGCTATAACGACCGCGTGGCCGTAAGCAACGCGGTGCGCACGAGCTTCGGCTTCACGGTGCGGCTCTGGCGCGAGGATGGCGTCCGGCTGACGGGCGACAACCGGCCGACGCTGAACGGAAAGGCGCTGACGCTTGAAACCCGGACGGAAAACGGCTTCACCTACGACGAAGCGCATGTCACCGTGGATATGGCGGACGGCGCGGCGGCGACGGGCGAGGAGCGCGGTGTGACCATCGGCAATATCCTCGTGGATACCCATTACACGGTGATCGAGGATGAAAACGGCTATCAGACCGAGGGCTATGTCGTCCGTCAGGGCGAACAGGGCGGCGTGATGACCGACGCGGGCGATACGCTCCGCTTCGTGAACACGCGCGACACCGGAAGCCTTGAAATCGTCAAGAACCTGGACGGCAGAACGGCGGAATTCGGGCGCGAGTTTGAATTTACCGCTACCTTGAGCCGAAACGACAATATCGCTTTGGCAGGCACGTATCTCACGCAGAGCGGCCGCACGGTTGCCTTTGAGGGCAACGCGGCGGGCGGCGTGACGGCGCGGGTTCGCGTTGCGGGCGGCGGATCGCTCACGATTCTGGGCATTCCGTCCGGCACGAGCTACACGGTATCCGAAGCGGATTACACGGCGGATCGCTACACGACCACGAGCACCGGCGCTGTCGGCGTGGTGGAAACGGCGGCGGTACGCGCAACCTTCCTCAACACGCGAGCCAATCCGGGTTACGGCGCGCTGACCGTCACCAAGACGGTTGAAGCCATCGGCGGCGCGGAGATTCCCGATACGCAGTTCGTCTTTGACATCGCCTTGACGCTTGAGGACGGCGAGAACTTTACCGGAACGCTGCGCACGACCAGGACGAGCGGCGAAACGGGCAGACTGTACTTTAACGGCGGCGCGGCGAGCATCCGCTTGAGCCACGGCGAGAGCGTCACGCTCAGCGGCATTCCGCTTGGCACGAGCTACACCGTCACTGAGCGCGCGGCGCAGGATATGCGCGTAAGCTCTACGGGCAGCGAAGGCGCGATCAAAGGAACCGGGCATATGGCGGCGTTTGTCAACACGATGACGCAGGCGTACACCGACCTGATTGTGCGCAAGGCGTGGAACGACGCGAATGACGCGCAGAAGCTGCGTCCGCAGAGCGTGACGGTCGATGTGACGAGAAACGGACAGACGATCACCACGATGACGCTGAACGCGGCGAACCGCTGGACGCAGACGCTTACGCAGCTGCCGATGGTTGACGACAACGGCGAGGCGTATGACTACGACGTTGTGGAAAACGATGTGCCGGAGGGCTATACGGCCAGCGTCGTGACGCGCGGAACGACCTTCACGGTCATCAATACGCACCGCATTGACGACGGCTTTGTCCCGGTTGACCCGGAGAACAGACGTCGCGGCGGATTGACCATTCTTGACGACCTCGGCGTGCCTCTGGGCGGCGGTATCAACATGAACGAGGGCGACTGCTTCAACTAAAAGCGGCGTCCCCGCTTCCCTGATACGCAGGCCATCAAGAAGGAGACTTTGCCATGAAAAAACTCATTTTAGCGCTCTGCCTGTTGCTCATGGTTTCCGTGGGTGCGGCAGGGGAAGAGATGCAGACCGAAACCGCGCCGACCGTCGCTGAAATCGCGCTGACGATGCGTCCGGAGAGCGAAGAGCCTACGCACCTGACCGTCGGCAACTCGACGAAGGTCAGCGGAAGCTTTTTCACCACGCAGTTTGGCAACAACACCAGCGACATCGACGTGCGCTACATGCTCCACGGCTACAACCCCATCGTATGGATGAACCAGCTTGAATTCACGACCGATCCGATGGTCGTGGATTCGCTGGAATCCGCTGATACGAGAGCGGGCAGAACCTACACCATCCGCATTGTGGACGGCCTGACCTACAACGACGGCGTCACCCCGGTGACGGCGGAGGATTACGTGTTTTCCTATCTGCTGCTGACCTCGCCGCAGTTTGCGGCCCTCGGCGCAAACACGGGCGCTTATGCGCACGTTGTGGGCTATGAGGCGTTTAGCGCGGGAGAGACGGACGTGTTTTCCGGCGTGCGGCTCATCGACGAGCGGACGTTCAGCGTGACGGTCAAGGCGCAGTATGAACCGTATTTCTACGAGCTGTCGTATCTGTCCGTCTATCCGTATCCAATCGGCGTGATTGCGCCCGGATGCGAGGTGCGCGACGACGGAGAGGGCGCGTATATCGCCAATATCGACGAAACGGCAGTCGAGCCGGTCTTTACGGCGGAGCTGCTGCAAAGCACGGTGCTGGACGCGGAAAACGGGTATCTGTCCCACCCGTATCTGACCTGTGGGCCGTATAAGCTGGTCAGCTATGACCGCGAAAGCGGCACGGTGGAATTCGCGATCAACGAATTTTACGTCGGCAACTATGAGGGCGTGCGTCCCGTGATTGACACGGTGACGCTCGTCCCGGTGCTGCCGCAGGACATGAAGGAGAAGCTGGAAAGCGGCGAAATCGACCTGCTGAATAAAGTGGTCGATGGCGACGTGGTCAACAGCATGCGCCCGATGCTCAGCGAAGGCTATTCGCTGCTGAACTATGCGCGTCTGGGATATGGCTTCTGCGCCTTTGCCTGCGAGCAGGGGCCGCAGCAGTTCAAGGCGGTGCGGCAGGCGATTGACTACTGCTTTGACGCGGACAGCTTTGTGCGCGACGCGCTCAAGGGCTATGGCGTGACGGTCAACGGCTATTACGGCCTTGGCCAGTGGATGACGCTGGCAGCGATGGGCACCATCCGCCCGGAAGGCATTACCCCGGAGGAAGAAGAAGTCTGGGATGCGCTGAACCTCGACGAGCTGAATCCCTATACGCTTGATCTGGGCAAGGCGAAAGCGCTGCTGGAGGAAGACGGCTGGACGCTGAACGAAAACGGAGAGCCGTTTGACGAAACGCGCGACGCCGTGCGCTGCAAGGATGTGGACGGCGAGTTGATGCGCCTGTCGCTCGACTTTGCGCAGGTGAAGGACAACGATTTCGCACAGCTGGTCGTCGATCAGTTCAGCGAAACGCTGCCGCAGGTCGGTATCGAGTTGGTTGTGCATGAGGTCAGCTTTAACGAAATGCTCAGCGATTATTACCGTGAGGACGGCGAGCGGCTGTACGACATGAATTTCATGGCGACGAATTTCGTTTCCACGTTTGATCCGTTTATGACGTTCACCGATGATCCCGACTTTGTGGGCGCGATGAACACGAGCGGCATGACCGATGAGCAGCTTATCGACATGACTTGGGACATGCACAAGACTGAGCCATACGACGCGCTGACCTACGAGCAGAAGTGGATCGAGTTCCAGAAGTATTACAACGAGCTTCTGCCGACGATGCCGATTTATTCCAACGTTTACTTTGATTTCCACACGAATTGGCTGCAAAACTACTACGCCGGTTCGGAGATCAACTGGCCGGAAGCGGTGCTTTACGCCTATATCGCCGAGCCGGTTGAAACGGCGCCGGACGAGGTGCAGAGCGGTTTGGACTTTGACGACGACATGAAGATCGACGGCGGGAACGACTTCGGCGACGATGATTTTGAGATCATCGAGTAACCGCTCAAACACAGGTATATCAAACGAACCCCTTCCATGGCCGGGCGGCCGCGGAAGGGGTTCGATGTTTTGGGGAAAAAGAGACGGAGCGAATTACACCAGATGAAGCACCTGAAAGAACAGAATATACGCCAGCCCATAGTATGCGATGACGGCAACCAAATCGTTGACGGTCGTAATCAGCGGGCCGGATGCCACGGCGGGATCGATGTGAATCTTTTTGAAGAACATCGGCACAGCGGTGCCCACAAGGCTGGAAAGCACCATGGAGAGCACCAGCGCCGCGCCCGCGCACCCGGAGATGCACAGGGCATAGAACAGCGTTTTGCCCTTGAGCAGCCAGACGTACAGCCCGATGAACACGAGCGCCAGAAGGCCGAGCAGCAGGCCGCTGAAAAAGCCGACGCGCATTTCCTTGAAGACCAGACCGAGCTTTTGCCTGCCCGTCAGCCTTTCATCCATCAGCACGCGGATGGTGACGGCCAGCGACTGGGTGCCGACGTTGCCCGCCATATCCAGAATGAGGGACTGGAAGCAGACGATCAGCGCGACTTGCGAAACGACGGACTCGAACAGCCCGACGACGGAGGAAACGCCCATGCCGAGAAAAAGCAGGATAATCAGCCACGGCAGACGCTTTTTGAGGCTGGTTTTCAGCGGCTCATGCAGATCCTCCTCGCCGGTCAGGCCGCCCAGCTTGGCGTAATCGTCGCCCATCGCGTCATCCACGGCCTCGACGATGTCGTCCGTGGTGATGACGCCGATGACGCGGCGCTTTTCGCCCAGCACCGGGATGGAGGCTTCGGCGTAGCTGCGCAGGCGATCCAGACACGCTTCGATCTGCTCATGCGCCAGAACGGCCGGGAAATGGCGGCTGATGAGCGAATCCAGCGCGGTATCCTCGCGCGCGACGATCAGATCCTTGAGGTCGATGGCGCCATAGAACGATCCGTCGTCGTCGTTGACGAAGAGGGTGGAGATATTGTCGTTTTCCTCGGCCTGCGCAATCAGCGCGCGCATGGCCTGCTTGACGGACAGGTGGCGGTTGATGGAGACGAAGTTCGTGCTCATCGCGCTGCCGATTTCATCCGGCTGGTAGGAGCAGATGAGGCGGATGTCGTGCTGCGATTCGGGATCGAGCTTCTCCATCAGCGCGCTGCGCAGTTCCGGGGAGACGGTTTCCAGCGCGTCAACCGCGTCGTCGGCGTCCATGGCCTCGACGATGTCGGCGGCCTGCTCCTGCGGCAGCTCGCGGAGGTATTTGCCCGCGTCGCTGACATAGGCGAAGACGTCGCCCAGCCGCTCGACGCCGAGCAGGCGATACAGCCGCGCGCGCTGGCGAACGTCGAGCAGCTCGAGCGCGGCGGCGATGTCGCACTCGTGCGCGTCGTGCAGCACGACGGCGAGCTGCTCGTCGGTCTGGCCGCCGGAGCGAAGCAGGCGCGCCAGCTCGCTGACGCGGGCGGACATGGAAAGCGATCCTGCCCTTTTTTCTTCCATAGCGATCCCTTATTTCTTCATGTATTTGTGAATCTGGTCGAGCACGAGCTGCGTGCCGTCCGCGTCCGGCAGGGCGGCGAGGCGCTGACGCAGCAGCTCGCGATCCGCCCAAAGCGCGTCGATGGCGGGCGGCAGGGATTCGGCGGTCAGCTCGCTCTGCGGCATGACGTGCGCCAGACCGCGCGCCTTGAGCGAATTGGCGTTGAGCACCTGATCGCCGCGCCCGCTGTGGTAGGGGATCAGCAGCGCGGGCTTGCACAGCGCCATCAGCTCGGAGAGCGAATTGCTGCCCGCGCGGGAGAGCATGATATCCGCGCAGGCGAACGCATCCGGCAGCTCGTCGGAGAGGTATTCAAACTGCTTGTAGCCCGGCGTGTTTTCAAGCGACGCATCCAGATTGCCCTTGCCGCAGACATGGAGCACGTCGAACCGCTTGGTCAGCGCCGGAAGCGCCTCGCGGAGCACCGCGTTGACCGTCTGCGCGCCCAGCGAGCCGCCGATCATCATTAAAACGGGCTTTTGGCCGTCAAAGCCGGCCAGCTTCAGACCGCGCGCGCGGTCGCCGGAGAAAATCTGCGCGCGAAGCGGCGTACCCGTCAGAACGCCCTTCGGGGCGAGCAGCTTTGCGCACTCCGGGAACGTCGTGCAGACGGATTTGGCGAACGGCTTGCACAGCTTGTTGGCCAGCCCTGGCGTGATATCGCTTTCGTGCATCACCACCGGCACGCCGCAGATGGCCGCGCCGAAGACGACCGGAACGCTGACAAAGCCGCCCTTGGAGAACACGACGTTCGGCTTCAGCCTGCCGATGACACCGATGCTCTGGAACGCGCCCGCGATGACGCGGAAGGGATCGGTGAAGTTTTTCCAATCGAAATAGCGGCGCAGCTTGCCGGAGCTGACCGCGTGATAGGTCACGCCCTGCATCGGCTCAATCAGCGTGCGCTCGATGCCGTTCTTCGTGCCGATATAGTGAATATCCCAGCCCTCCTCGAGCAGATGGGGGATGAGCGCCTGATTGGGCGAGACATGGCCGGCCGTGCCGCCGCCGGTTAAAACAATGCGTTTCACGCAAAGACCTCCCTGAGTTGATTTGGCTATATTATAGCAAGCAAAAAGCGGGGGGTCAAGGGGAAGGCACGGCGTGAAAACTGCGTTAAAAAAGTGTTCAGTTGGTGTAGCGTTGCCGTAAAGCGGATGGAAATTTGTCACAAGCGGACGAATTTTTATAAAGATAACAAATTGGTGCGGAAATTCGGGGCGAAATGTGTTATAATCAAGCTGTTCAATACTGTCAAACGGGAGAATCTCATCGACATTATGAAGGGGTATTCAAGCATGAACGAGAACATCGAGTCGTCCCAGAAATTCCCGATGCGGCCTGTCGCGCCGCTGGGCGTCATCGCCATGAACGGCTGCGAGGAAATGGGCCGCAGGGTCAACGAGTATCTGATGAACTGGCAGGTGGACGCGACCTCCGACCAGAAGCTCCACAGCTTCTATGGCACGGATAAGAACGGCTTCCTGCTGGAGGCGCACTGCCCGCGCTTCGGCACCGGCGAGGGCAAGGGCATGATTAAGGATACCGTTCGCGGCTATGATCTGTTCATCATCTGCGACGTGGGCGCGTATCAGTGCACCTACAAGCTCTATGGCCGCGAGGTTCCGATGACGCCGGACGAGCACTACGCCGATCTCAAGCGCATCATCGCGGCGGTCAGCGGCAAGGCTTACCGCATCAACGTCATCATGCCGATGCTCTACGAAGGCCGCCAGCATCGCCGCACCTCCCGCGAGTCCATGGACTGCGCCGTGATGCTCCAGGAGCTGGTCGCGATGGGCGTTTCCAATATCATCACCTTCGACGCGCACGATCCGCGCGTGCAGAACGCCATCCCGCTGAGCGGCTTTGAAAGCATCATGCCGACCTACCAGATGCTCAAGGCCATGTGCCACACCTACGATGATCTGCGCATCGACAAGCATCACATGATGGTCATTTCCCCGGACGAGGGCGCGCTCAACCGCAACATCTATTACAGCTCCGCGATGGGCGTGGACATGGGCATGTTCTACAAGCGCCGCGATTACACCCGCGTGGTCAACGGCCGCAACCCGATCATCGCGCACGAGTATCTGGGCGACAGCGTGGAGGGCAAGGATGTGTTCGTGGCCGACGACATCATCGCTTCCGGCGACTCCATCCTTGATCTGGCGTATAACCTCAAGCGGCGCAAGGCCAAGCGCGTGTTCGCGGGCGCGACGTTCGCGTTCTTCACCAGCGGGCTGGAGGCGTTTGACAAGGCGTATGCCGAGGGCATAATCGACCACGTGTTCGCTACGAACCTGACCTATACCCCCAAAGAGGTGCTCGAACGCCCGTGGTTCAGCCAGGCGGACATGAGCAAATACATGGCGTTCGTCATCGCGACGCTCAACCACGATCAGTCCCTGAGCTACCTGCTCAACCCGTGGAACCGCATCGAGAAGCTGCTGACGAAGTACCGCGCCGATCATCCCGTCGAGGATTGAGAGATTCCCCGCACACAAGCATAAGTGAAATGGGCTGTCAAGCTAACAAAACCGATATTTCAGGAAAAATCAAGTATTTGCGCCCGAAGGTTTCCAAAGGGCGATCGGAAAGCCCTTTGGTGGGGC
>ERZ773235.997-NODE-997-length-32377-cov-5.421447_pt1 | contig 32377 bp, 29 predicted proteins | sample MGYA00580522_ERZ773235 | MGnify/ENA primary metagenome ERZ773235 (study PRJEB29015, sample SAMEA2737797) | human gut metagenome | biome: human gut; feature: human-associated habitat; material: faeces | place: China | collected 2012 ...
GAGCGCCACCTTGCCAAGGTGGAGGTAGCGAGTTCGAGCCTCGTCGGCCGCTCCAAATGGAGTGGAACTGTTCACTCCAATATGGTGACGTGGCCAAGTGGTAAGGCAAGGGTCTGCAAAACCCTCATCCACCAGTTCAAATCTGGTCGTCACCTCCAAAGAAATCCTGAACGTGAAAGCGTTCGGGATTTTTTGTTTTATTGCATCCTTCCCTTCCCCATGCTACAATAGAACTATCTTTGTGAAAGGAGCGCCTGCCATGCCCGCAAAACCAGAACTTCATACGACCCTGACGCCGGACACGCCGGTGCGCTACCTGAAGGGCGTCGGGCCTAAGACCGCCGAGCGGTTCGAGAAGCTGGGCATCGTCACGCTGGCCGACCTGCTCTGTCACTATCCACGCCGTTACATCGACTTTACCAAGCCCTATTCCATCGCCGAAGCGCCGAACGACACCGAATGCGTCGTCAAGGCCGAGGTGTTCGCCAAATCCGGCGGGCGCATCCTGCCGGGCGGGCGGCGGATGGAGCGGATCACCGCCGGGGACGATGTGTCCAGCCTAGAGATCACATGGTTCAATAACCCCTACGCCGCACAGAAGCTGGAACTGGGGCAGGAATATTATTTTCAGGGCATCGTGACGGGTGGGATGCTCCGCCGCCAGATGGTGAACCCGCAGGTGCGCACGGCCGAGCAGATCGCCGCCGCGCCTTTTGAGGCCGTCTACCCCCAGACCGAGGGCGTTTCCAGCAGCCTTATCGCGAAATGCGTCCGGCAGCTTCTGCCCCACGCGGAGCTGCTGCCCGACCCGCTGCCGGAGGAGATGCGGAAAAAATACCGTCTGCTCTCCAAGGCGGATGCGGTGCGGGCCATCCACTGCCCGGAAAGCGAGGACGCTGCTTTCGCAGCACGGCGGCGGCTCATCTACGAAGAGCTGCTGGTGCTGCAGCTCGGCATCGGCCGGATGAAGAACCGGGGCAGCGCCGCCACCGGGGCCCCCATGCAGCGGCTGGACACGAAACCCTTCTGGGACACCCTGCCCTTCTCCCCCACCGGAGCACAGCGGCGGGCCGTGGACGAGATCCTGACCGACATGGCGGGCGAACAATCCATGAACCGGCTGCTCCAAGGCGACGTGGGCAGCGGCAAAACGCTGGTGGCCGCCGCCGCCATCTGGGCGTGCATCCGCAGCGGCTATCAGGCGGCCCTGCTGGCCCCCACCGAGATCCTTGCCTCCCAGCACGCTGAGAACCTGAACCGGATGCTGGCCCCCTTCGGGATGCGGGTGGCCCTGCTGACCGGCGGGATGAAGGCCGCAGCCCGCCGCAGGACGCTGGCGGCCATCCGGGCCGACGAAGCCGACCTCGTGGTGGGCACCCACGCCATCCTGAGCGAGGGGGTGGAGTTTGCGCGGCTGGGCCTCGCGGTGGTGGACGAGCAGCACCGCTTCGGGGTGCGGCAGCGCGGCATGCTGGCCGAAAAGGCCGAGAACCCGCATCTTCTGGTCATGAGCGCCACCCCCATCCCCCGCACGCTGGGGCTGCTGATCTACGGCGACCTCGACATCTCGATTTTGGACGAACTGCCGCCGGGCCGCAAGCCGGTGAAGACCCGGTGCATCACCGGCAAAAAGCGGCAGGACCTCTACGGCTTCCTCGACCGGGAGATCGACGCCGGGCGGCAGGTGTATATCGTCTGCCCTGCCATCGAGGACACCCCGGACGGCGGGCTGAACGCCGTAAAGACCTACTACGAGGACATCGCCAAGGCCCTTTTGCCGGAGCGCCGGGTGGGGCTGATGCACGGCAGACTCAAGCCAAAGGAAAAGGCCGCCGTCATGGAGGATTTCAAGGCCGGGCGGCTGGACGCGCTGGTGTCCACCACCGTCATCGAGGTGGGCGTGGATGTGCCCAACGCCACGGTCATGGTCATCGAAAACGCCGAACGGTACGGCCTGAGCGCCCTGCACCAGCTGCGGGGCCGGGTCGGACGCGGCGCGGCAGAAAGCTGGTGCTTCCTCGTCAGCGACAACACCGGCGAGAATGTTCAGAAGCGGCTCAAGTTCCTCTGCTCCACGGCAGACGGCTTCGCGGTGGCCCAGTACGATTTGGAGACCCGCGGCCCCGGCGACTTTTTCGGCAGCCGCCAGCACGGTCTGCCTACGCTGCAGATCGCTGACCTGATGAACGACACCCGCACCCTCCATGCGGCCCAGAGCGAGGCCGCTGCCCTGCTGGCCGAGGACCCGCTGCTCACGGCCCCGGAACACGCCCTGCTGGCCGCACAGGTCCAGCAGATGTTCGAAAAGGCGGGCGCGATGAACTAAAAAACAGAAAAGGGCTGTTGCCAACTCCTTCCGTCATCGCTCACGCGATGCCACCTCCCTCAATGAGGGAGGCTTTCACAGCTCACCGTTACGCCAAGGCTCCCTCCGAGAGGGAGCTGGCACGGCAAAGCCGTGACTGAGGGAGTTCGTTGCAACAGCCTCTTCGATTTTTAGCAGGTTTTTCCTTCGCACAGGGCTTTGACTTTCTGTGCGGCGGCGCTCACGAGCTGGCTGACGGGCTGTTCGGGCACGCCGACCACATAGTTTTCGCAGTGGTTGATGGGCACGAGCACCCGCTTGGCACCGCTCTGGCAGACGGCGGCGGCCATCGCCGGGGTGATCTCGCCCAGCAGGGCGTCCGCGATGACGATGCCGATAGGCCCCACGATGACGTCCGCATGGCGGCAGTTGACGACCACGGCGTTCTCGCCGGTGGCCGCGCGGGCCGCGCCCGCCTTGAGCATCGCGTTGGCAGCCAAGCTGTTGGTGCCGACGGCGGTCAGCTCCGCCTCCGGGCAGGCCGCCGCAATGGCCGCCACCAGCTGGCGGCCCAGTCCCCCGCCCTGCCCGTCAATGACCAGAACGTTTGCCGCCATCAGAAGTCGATCTCCTCAAGGCGCAGCAGCGCGAGGATGTAGATCTTCATGGCCTCCAAGAGCTTGTCGATGGGGGCAGACTCGTTGGCACCGTGCATCGGGCCGCCGAAGGAGGGCAGCTGAACGTCGTTGTGCTCCGGGCCGAAGCTGACGGCATAGGGGAAGTGGCGGGCGTAGGTGCCGCCGCCCATGGTGAACGGGGTGGCGTTCTCGCCGGTGACCTCGTTGTAGGTGTCGATGCAGGCCTTGATGGCGGGGGTGTCGGCCTCAATGTAGAAGGGCTTGGCGCTCTCGACATTCTCCAGCGATGCACCGGAGCCGATGGCGGCGCGGATCTGCTCGGCCATCTTGTCGCCGGTGGTGCAGGTGGGGTAACGGCTGTCCATGGTCTGCACCATCTTGCCGTCCTGCATGTAGATGCGGCCGCCGATGACGGTCAGCGGGCCGAAGGGGCCGTCGGCACAGGCGACGCCGATGCCCTCACCGGCGGTGGAGGCGTGCAGCTTTTTCAGCGCCTCCAGATAGGCGCGCTCGGCGTCGTTGCACAGGCCGTTGTCCAGCAGGTAGTTCACCACCAGACCGATGGCGTTGACGGTACCCTGCGGAGACGCCGCATGGCCGGACTTGCCCCAGCCGCGGATGCGCACGCCGGTGCCCTCCGGCTCCAGCGTGATGTTGGGGGCATTCTTCAGCTTGGTGATGTCGGTCTCGACCAGTGCGCTGGCGCGGTCGGGCACGGCATTGTTGGCCACGCCGCCCACGAACTCCTTGATGACGCCGTTGCAGACCGGGCTGACCAGCTCGGCACCGAAGTGGCCCTTCTCACCGTTGCAGACCGGGAACTCGGCGTCCGGGGTAAAGCAGAAGGCCGGGGCCGGGTAATTCTTCAGGTAGTACTCCACATCCCGCATGGAGGTCTCCTCGTTGTCGCCCACGAGGGCGCGGATGGGATAGCGCAGCGGATAGCCCTGCTCCTTGAGGAACTTCAGCGCATAGAGGATGGTGATCATCGGGCCCTTATCGTCGGCCACGCCGCGGCCGATGAGCCAGCCGTCCCGGACCTCCATCTTGAACGGGTCGCCCGTCCAGCCGTTGCCTTCGGGCACCACGTCCACATGGCAGATCGTTGCCAGATACTTCTCGGCATCCGCGCCGGGCAGCTCCGCATAGCCGATGTGATTTTCGCAGTTGCGGGTGGCAAAGCCCATCCCTGCCGCCAGCTCCAGCGTCTTGTCCAGCGCAGCGCGTGCGCCCAGACCATAGGGGGCACCCTCGGCAGGGGCACTCTCGACACTGTTGATGGAAACGAGCGTCTCAATATCCTTGAGCCACTGGTCCTTGTTCGCCGCAATGAATGCGTCGATTTTCTGGTTCAAAGCCTGATCCATGGTTGGTTCGTCCTTTCTTTGTCGTAACAGACACTTCGCTGTCTATTCTAACACACTTCACCTTATATTGCCAGTGGTAATGGAGATGCGGCCAAGCTTAGCCTACTGCAAACAAGCCGCTTGCCGCGCCCAGAACCCCCATGCTGGCCAGCCCCATGATGATGCCGGCCAGCAGCACACCGCCCATGCAGGCAATGAGGACATCCTTGAACTTCATGTCGAGAATGGACGCCGCCAGTGTGCCGGTCCATGCGCCGGTGCCGGGCAGCGGGATGCCCACAAAGAGCAGCAGAGCCGCGGTCAGGCCCTTGCCCGCCTTTTCCTCCAGCTTGCGGCCGCCCTTTTCGCCCTTGACGATGAAGAACTTGCAGACCGGCCCGATGACCGGCTTGTGGTAGCCCCAGATGAGGAACCGCCGGGCAAACAAATAGATGAAGGGCACCGGCAGCATATTGCCCAGCACGCAGATGATATAGGTGGGCAGCACCGGCAGCCCCAGCCCCAGACCGATGGGGATGGCACCGCGCAGCTCCACCACGGGCACCATGGAGACGAAAAAGACGATCAGATAGTTTTTCAGCATGAAAAGCTCCTTCATAAATAGGTGTTACAGGTCGATGACCAGCTCGACCGGGCAGTGGTCCGAGCCGAAGATCTCGTTGTGGATCTCCGCCGCTTGGATCCTGTCGGCGATGCGGCGGGAGACGAGGAAGTAGTCGATGCGCCAGCCCGCATTCTTCTCGCGGGCATGGAAGCGGTAGCTCCACCAGCTGTACTTCACCTCGTCCGGGTGGATGACGCGGAAGCTGTCGGCAAAGCCCGCCGCCAGAAGTTCGGTCATCTTGGCCCGCTCCTCGTCGGTGAAGCCCGCGCTCATCCGGTTGGTCTTGGCGTTTTTGATGTCCATTTCGGTGTGGGCCACGTTCAGGTCACCGCAGAGGATGACCGGCTTTTTCGCGTCCAGCCCCAGCAGATAGGCCCGGAACGCGTCCTCCCACTCCATCCGGTAGTCCAGCCGCTTCAGCCCGTCCTGACTGTTCGGCGTGTAGCAGTTGACGAGATAAAATTCCGGGTATTCCAGCGTCAGGACCCGCCCCTCATGGTCGTGCTCCTCGATGCCGATGCCCATCGTCACGGCCAGCGGCGGCTGTTTGCACCAGCACGCTGTGCCGGAGTAGCCCTTCTTCTCGGCGGAGTAGGTGTACTCGGTGTAGCCCTCCGGGGCGAAATCCGCCTGACCGGGCTGCATTTTCGTCTCCTGCACCGAGAAGATGTCGGCGTCCAGCGCCGCAAAGCTTGCGGCAAAATCATGGGTCAGACAGGCCCGCAGACCGTTGACGTTCCAACTGATGAGTTTCATCTCGTCGCTCCTTTTTGATGTTATGCTTGATATTTCGTCTTCCATGCACCGCTGTGGAAGCGGGCGGTAAAGCAGATGACACGGCAGGTCCAGTCCACCACCATGGCGATCCAGACGCCCACAGCACCCCAACCCATCCGCACACAGATCAGGTAGCTGAAACCCAGCCGCCAGACGGCCATGCTCAGGATCGAAACGACCATCGTGAATCTCACGTCGTTGGCCGCCCGCAGGGCATTGGGCAGCACGAAGGAGGCGGGCCACAAAAAGAGGCCGCAGCCGGAGTGGATCTGTACCAGCAGAACGGCCAGCTCCATGGTCGCGCCGGAAAGCGCATAGATGCCCACCAGCGGCTTTACCAGCAGGAAGATCGCGCCGTTGGAAAGGCCCATGGTAAGGTAGGCCCAGAGCAGCAGCTTGCGGGTGTAATAGACGGCCTGTTCGTTATCCCCCGCGCCGACGCAGCGGCCCACCACCGTGATCATGGCCAGACTGATGGCCTTGCCGGGGATGACGCCCATGCCGTCGAGGTTGTTGGCCACGGCGTTGGCCGCGATCTGCACTGTGCCAAAGGTGGAGATCATGCTGACGACGAGGATGCGGCCCGCCTCAAACAGGCTGTTCTCGAAGGCGGACGGAATGCCGATGCCCAGAATGCGCCGGGTCAGGCCGCCGTCCAACCGCAGGGTCTTGGGGACGCTCAGCAGACTGCCTTCTTCCTTTTTATAGCACTTGCGCAGGATCAGGGCCGCCGCCACCACGCGGGAAACGACGCTGGGCCATGCGACGCCATCGACGCCCATTTTCAGGCCGAAGATGCAGACGGCGTTGCCCACGATGTTGATGATGTTCATCAGAAAGCTGATCTGCATGGAGATTTTGGAGTTGCCCATGCTGCGGAACAGCGCCGCGCCGCCGTTGTACAGCGCAAGGAACGGGTAGCTCAGGGCGATGATCTTCAGGTAGAGCACACCGGCTTCCAGCACGTCGGCATCAATGGAGCCGTAGAATAAGCGGATCATGGGCCGGGCCAGCACAAAGCAGACCACGCCCACCAACACGCCGAACAAGCCGCTGAGCAGGAGGAGCTGGCCGGCGCTCTGGTCGGCGTGTTTCTGCTCCTTGGCCCCTAAGTACTGGCTGACCACCACCGCGCCGCCGGTGGCCAGCGCCGCAAACAGCACGATGATGAGATTGTTGACCATATCCACCAAGCTGACACCGGAGATGGCCGCTTCACCGCAGCGGGAGACCATCATCGTGTCCGCCATGCCCACCGTGACTTCCAGCAGCTGCTCCACCAGCAGCGGCCCGGTCAGAACGAGCAGGTCGCGCTCTGAAAACAGCGGTTTTCGTCCGCCGAACCGAGGCGCATTTTTCAGTTTCGTTGCTTCCATTCGTTTTTCCTCTTTTTGGATTTGGGCGCAAAAATCCCGCTTCCCACCCACTTTGCTGCCAAAAGGCCGCAAATGCACATTTTACCATGCTTGTATTCATCTTAGCACAGCCCGTCTGCCTTGTAAAGAATCCTTCCACAGATTTCAGTGATTCTTTTCATCGGCACGTCGTTTTGCCAGCAGTTTCCAGCGGAGCAGAGCTTGTTTTATCACTTTTGCTAAGTCGAAGCTTTCAATTTTGTGCGTTGTGACAAAATATCGAATTTTTGCTCGATTAGGAGAACTTTTTTCAAAAAAGCCCTTGCATTTTCTTCTGAAAAGTGCTATCTTGTATCCAACAAGAGTGGCAGTAGGATACAAAGGCTGCGACGAGCTTTGCACCTCCCCTCTCTTGGGTTCATCCTTCTAATTATTATGCTATTTTCTTCATTTACCTTCTTATCATTTACCCTGTCCCGCAAGGGACGGAAAAAGCGCCTCCCCAACCTGCATGGGGAAGCGCTTTTTCCGTTTTTAGGTTCTTATCCAAGGATAGACCTTACTCCATACAACCTCTCCGGCAATGCGAAGCATTGACGGAGAGGTTGTACGAAGGATCACTTCTGAAGCTGCTCAAACGCCCTTCGTACCTCTCCTGAAAAATACAGCGTCCCCAGCGCACAGACGGGGCCGCTGCCGCCCAGCTCCACAGCGCGGGCCACACCCGCTTCGATGGACGGAGCCGGTTCGGCGTTGCCGCCCCGCACACGGATGTGCTCCGCCAGCGTCTCGGCGGGCATGGCGCGGGGGGTGTGGGCCGCCACTGTCACGAACTGCTTTGCCAGCGGCAGCAGCAGGGCCAGCATCTCGTCCACATCCTTGTCCGCCATGATGCTGAGCAGGAAAACGAAGTTCTGGCCGGGGAAGCGGTCCTTCAGGCTCTGCACCGTGGCCCGCATCCCGTGGGCATTGTGGCTGCCATCCAGCAAAAAGGCGGGCGAATGCCGCAGCAGCTCGAACCGGCCCGGCCAGCTCACCGTCTCCAGCCCCTTGCGGATGGCTTCTTCCGGGATGTTCCATCCCCGCTCCCGCAGCACCCGCAGCGCCGTGATGGCGACGGCGGCATTCTTGGGCTGGTAGCTGCCGATGAGCGGCAGCCGCACCCCGTGGAGACCGTCAAAATCGAAGGTCACCTCGTCGAGGCCGCCGCCCTCCACGGTCAGCTTGGAGAAGTCCACGACCCGCAGCGGAGCGTGCTGCTCCGCTGCCACGCGGGCAATGACGGCGTCGGCTTCGGGCACGCCGCCGTAGCTCACCACCGGGCTGCCGGGCTTGATGATGCCCGCCTTGGCCGAGGCGATGTCGGCGATGGTGGGGCCCAGCTCCTTGACATGATCCATTCCCAGCGCCGTGATGACTGCACACTCCGGCGGGTCGATGACATTGGTGGAGTCCAGCGTGCCGCCGAGGCCCACTTCCAGCACCACGATGTCGCACTGCTTTTCGGCAAAGTAGAGCATTCCCAGCGCTGTGATGACCTCGAACTCGGTGGGGACGTCCGCCATCGCGTCGGCGGCGGGCCGGATCTTCTCCACCAGCCGCACCAGCTCTTCGTCGCCGATCTGTTCGCCGTCCACTTGGATGCGCTCGTTGAACCGGTTGATGAAAGGCGAGGTGTACAGCCCCACGCAATAGCCCGCCGTCCGCAGACAGGACGCCAGCATGGCCGCGGTGCTGCCCTTGCCGTTGGTGCCCGCCACATGGACGAACTTCAGCCGCTTGTGGGGGCTGCCCAGCGCGGCCAGCAGGGCGCGGGTGCGGCTCAGGCCGGGCTTGTGCCCCGCCCACTGCACCGCGTGGATGTATTGCATTGCTTCTTCGTAGTTCATAGCGCTCGACCTTATCTAAAAGATTCTGTGTGTTCAGGTTTTTGCTTTGATCATCGCTGCCAGTGCCTTATTCTCCAGCAAGATGCGGACCAGCACGGTGTTGACCGCGCTCAGCACGATGGCGTTGGGGATGCGGGCCGCCAGCACCGGCCACTGGTATCCATAAAAAATGTGAAGCGCCAGCGAGTTGATGACCACCGAGCCCACCAGATGCCCGGCCAGTATGCTGATCTGGAGCCGCAGCCCCAGCCGCAGACTGCTGAGCTTCTGGAACAGCAGACCGGACACCAGACCCACCGAACCGGCTCCCAGCGTGATGAGCGGGTTGATGGAATAGCCGGACAAGGTGCCGCCGATCAGATCAGCCACCGCTCCCACGGCGAAGCCGCCCGCCGGGCCGAACCAGACTGCCGCCAAGTGGGTGGGCAGCGCGCCCAGATTGAACCGCAGAAAGCCGGTGGAAACGGTCAGCACACGGGCAAAGATGATGCTCATAGCCGTCAGAAGGGCCAGCATCGTCAGGGTACGGACGGATAATTTGGAATGATTCATCGTTCATCCTCCATTCAGGATAAGCAGAGGCGGACGCAAAAACGCCCTCCCCTGTGACGAACCGCACAAAGGAGGGCGTGAATCCAACAAACTTCACTTCCAAACGAAGCCGCGCAGACGGCCTCGCCTGCACCCAAGTCCATGCAGCAGCGGGATGCAGACCACGCACCGCGGGTCTCCCTTCGTCCGCAGCACAACTCCCCGTTGATGCGGCACTTAACGCGCGTGGCCTTACTCTGTTGATAGTGTTATTATATGCCTTTTTTCAAGTCCGTGCAACGGCATCATTGCAACAGATTTGCCAATTTATCTCACAAATTTTTAGCTGATATATCCAATGACTATCGAACCTGTGCGCGTTGCTTTCCGTCGAATTTTATGTTATTCTGTAAATGCCGCTCCACTCCGGCCCATTTTCTATGGAAAGGAGGTGAGGCCAGTGAACGCCATTTTCAACTTCTTACTGTCCGTCGCAGCAGGTGTCGCAGCTGACGCCATCTGCAAGTGGCTTGACGAACAGTTCCGCAGCGGCAAGCACTAACCCCTAGGCAAACAGGAAGCCCCTCGGTATTAGCGGTACCGGGGGGCTTCTTGCTGTTCGATTGCGAGACCAATGAACATTTTCAACTTCTCTGGTTTCATTATACACGTCTACGGAAAATTGTCAAGTCGCTTTCGGTTTCCTTTGACTGTACCGATAAAAAGTGATAAGATGGAGCAAACATCATTCAGAAAGGACGTATCCGTCTATGAAATTCAGCGAGATGAACTACACCCGCCCCGACATTGACGCGCTGCTGGCCCGCTGCAAAGAGCTGGCCGCCAAGGCCGCCTCTGCCGCTTCCGGCGAAGAACTGGTGGAGTCCTACTACGAGCAGAGCCGCGCCTTTGCCGACTACAACACCGCCGCCAATCTGGCAAGCATCCACTACACCTGCGACACCCGCGACGCCTATTGGAAGGCCGAGCAGGACTTCTTCGACGCCAACGGCCCCGCCGTGCAGAATGCCAGCGTCGAGATCAGCCGGGCGTTTCTGGCCAACCCCCATGTGGACGCACTGACCAAAGCCTTCGGCACCACCTGCGTAGCCGGGATGAAGAACGCCGTCCTCGGCATGGACGACCGCACCGTGGAGCTGCAGAAGGAGTACAACGCCCTCGTCAGCCAGTATCAGCAGGTGTATGGCGGCGCACTGGTGGAGCTGGACGGCAAGCAGCTGACCATCCCCCAGCTGGGTCCCTACAAGGAAAATCTGGACCCCGCCGTCCGCCGTGCCGCCTACGAGGCCGAGGCCGGTTACTTCGACGCCCACCGCGCCGAGCTGGATGAGCTGTACACCAAGATCGTCAAGAACCTGAACGAACAGGCCCACATCCTCGGCTACCACGACTACAGCGAGCTTTCCTATGTGCGGATGAACCGCATCGGCTACGGCCCGGAGGAGATCAAGCGCTTCCGGGATCAGGTCGCCAAGGATGTGGTGCCCCAGCTGCAGAAGGTCATTGAGCTGCGCCGCAAGCGCACCGGCATCGAGCACCCCACCTTCGCCGATCTGCCCGTCACCTTCAAGGACGGCAACCCCTCCCCCATCAAGGGCTACGACGCCCGGATGGCTGCGGCCCGCACCATGTACCATGAGCTGAGCCCGGAGACCGCCGAGTTCATCGACTTCATGCAGGACAACGAGCTGTTCGACGTGGAGAGCCGCCCCGGCAAGATGTCCGGCGGCTATATGACCAGTCTGCCCGCCTACAAGGCCCCCTTCATTTTCGCAAACTGGAACAACACCTCTGCCGATGTGGACGTGCTGACCCACGAGTGCGGCCACGCCTTCGAGGGCTACGTCGCCGAGCGGAACCCGAAGGTCCCCGCCGACCTCGAATGCCCCGGCATGGAGAGCGCCGAGATTCACTCCATGGCCATGGAGTTCCTGACCGCGCCGTGGCACCACCTGCTCTTCGGCAAGGACACCGAGAAGTACGCCCTCGTCCACGCCGAGGACAGCTTCCTCTTCCTCGCTTACGGCTGCGCTGTGGACGAGTTCCAGCACCTGATGTACCAGAACCCCGACCTGACCCCCGACGAGCGGAACAAGGTCTGGCTTGATCTGGAGCACAAATACCGCCCGTGGATCGACTTCGACAACCTGCCCTTCTACGGCCGCGGCGCGGGCTGGCAGCGTCAGCTCCACATCTATGAGTGCCCGTTCTATTATATCGACTACTGCCTGTCCACCATGGCCGCGCTGCAGTTCTTCCTGCTCAGCCTGAAGGACCACAAGGACGCATGGCAGCGCTACCTCAAGCTGGTCCGCCGCGCGGGCACAGCCAGCTACTCCGAGCTGTGCGAGACGGCGGGCCTGAACATTCCCTTCACCGACGGTTCCATCAAAGCCATCGCCGAAGAGATGGAAGCTTGGATCGCCGCGCACCAAGCCTAAACCTCTGGGGGAGCTGGCGCGAAGCGCCTGAGAGGGCAAGGACGCTGACAAATGCTATTATAATGATGATGAATCCGTCCCCCTGCGGACGCAAAAAAGGAGCGGTATCGCTATGGCAGAAAAAGAGATCAAGGGCATCCAAAAGTTTTTTGAAGAGTTCAAAGCGTTCGCCATGCGCGGCAACGTGCTGGATATGGCCGTCGGCGTGGTCGTCGGCTCGGCGTTCACGGCCATCGTGAACTCGCTGGTCGGCGACATCATCTCTCCCCTCATCGGCCTGTTCTTTAACGCCGACTTCTCGGACGTTGTGATCCAGATCGGCGATGTCGGCATCGGCATCGGTTCCTTCCTCAACGCCATCATCAACTTCCTGATCGTGGCGTTCGTGCTGTTTGTGGTACTGAAGGCATTCAACGCCCTCTTCAACAAGAAGAAGGCCGAAGAGGAAGCTCCCGCAGAGCCGACCACCAAGGTCTGCCCCTACTGCCAAAGCGAGATTTCCATCAAGGCCGTCCGCTGCCCCCACTGCACCTCCAAGCTGGAAGGTTTCCCGGAGATCAACGATTGATCTTTACGTTTTAGCGAGCAAAGCGCCCGGCAGCTCCATCTGAGCCGCCGGGCGCTTTTTTAGGCGATGCGTAGACCGTGCCGCCCTCTCCTCCCTGCCGTCTCAGCAAGGGAAAAGGGGGCGGGGTCTTTTATTTTTAGGGTATTCCGGCCTTACTGCACGCCGGTCAGCTCAGCGAGCTTATGATAGATCTCGGTGTTGTCGAACACGCCGCGGAACTTCTCGGCGCCGACGCCCTTGGCATAGATGTTGACCATTGCGCCGGTGTGGGCGTAGGTGGTGTGGTCCATGCCGGACTTATGGTTGATGGTGTGGCAGATGGCCATAGAGAAGGGGATGTAGGTGCCGTAGAGTTCATAATCCTGCTGGCTCATCTTGCTCTGGGAAGACGCGCCGACCTCCAGCGTCCGCTCGTAGGCCTTGCGTAGGTTCTCCACCTCGTAGTCGGTCAACAGCAGCTTGCCCGCGCTGGCAGCATCGGGGTCAGTGGGCAGGGTCAGGCCGAAATTGGCCTTGACGTCGGCCATGGCCGCCTCAAAGGGGGTCTTGTTGGCGATGTAATTTTCCACGTAGGTGGAATCAAATTTCGCATAGGACATCTTCTGGTGGGTCAGGTTGGTCAGGAAGGTGTCGTAGTTGGTGGTCTTGTAGCCGATGGCCATGCCGCCCGTCTCGTGGTCGGCCGTGACGAGGATCAGGGTCTCGTTGGGGTGGGCGTTGTAGAACGCCTCGGCGGCCTGAACGGCGTTGCTCATCTCCAGCACGTCGTGGATGGAGGCGGCGGCATCGTTGGCGTGGCAGGCCCAGTCGATCTTACCGGATTCGGTCATCAGGAAGAAACCCTTCTTGTTTTCCAGCAGCTCGATGCCCTTTTTCACGTAATCGGTCAACTGCCACTCGCCGTTGGCGGCGTCCATGGCATAGTTCATCGCCTTGCCGTCGGCAAGGTTCTCGGCGATGATGAGGGTCTTGCCCGCCCCGGCCGTCAGCGCCGCCGCGCCCGCCTGTGTGGTGACAACGTTGTAGCCCGCCTGTGCGGCGACCTCGTGGTTGTTGGGGCCGGTGCCATCGCCGTTCACCTTCTGGAACTCGCCGCCCGCAAAGTATTCGAAGCCGGAATTGGCCAGCTCTACGCCGATCTGGTAGTAGTTCTTGCGGGTGTTCTGGTGGGCGTAGAAGGCAGCAGGGGTGGCGTGGTCGATGTTGACGGTGGACACCACGCCGACCTTATAGTTTTTCTGCTTGTGCAGCTTCTCGGCGATGGTCTCGTAAGGCACATCGCGGGTCCACGGGCACATGTTGATGACGCCGCTCTCGGTCTTATTGCCGGTGGCGATGGCGGTCGCGGTGGACGCGGAGTCCGGGCAGAAGGATGTGCTGTCGTAAGTAGTCACGCTGCCGACTTCGGGGAAGGAGGTGAAGCTCAGCTCCCCCTCGGTGATGGCCCCGTTGTTCTCGGTGGTGCCTTTATAGAAGCGGGCAGACTGGATCTGGGCAGTACCCATGCCGTCGCCGATGAACAGGAAAATGTACTTCGGTTTCTTCAGAAAATCCAGCAGACCGTTCTCTTCTTCCGCAGCGCCGACGGCATCCGGCTGGGCTGCGCTGGCCGCCACCGGGGCAGCACTCAGCAGACCGGCAGCCGATGCCGCAGCACCGACCTTCAGGAAATTGCGGCGGGTGATCTTGTTCTCTTTCATACGGAAATCCTCTCTTTTGGTGCCCCTTGGGCCCTTCTTTCGTGCTTCTCTCGGAACGGTTTTATTGTACCGAACTTCCCCGCCGCCCGAAACCATGGAGAGGAAAAGCTTGTGTAAAAGCTTCGCGCCGCCGACGCCGCAATTGTAAAGAGAGGATATCTCTTGTAAAATTGAAACCACCCAACCACTGACCCCCAGCAAACAGGAAGCCCCTCGGTACTGACACTACCGGGGGGCTTCTTGCTTTGTCTTGTGAGACTCATGGAATTTCCACTTTTCCGCCCTTATTATACGCACCTGTGGGCAAAAAGTCAAGGAGTTCCTTTTATCTCGCTCTTACTTATTATAGACGTCCTCTTTCAGCAGCCCTTCGCTCTTGGCGACGCAGATGCTGGCGACGGCATCGCCGACGACATTCAGGGAGGTGACGAGCATCTCGATGGGGCGGTTGATGGCAAGGATCAGGGAATAGGCCAGCAACGCACCGTCATTGACGAAGCCCATGCCGGACAGGATGGTGAAGAGGATGACCGCCCCTGCACCGGGAGCTGCCGGGGTGCCCACCGAAGCCAGCAGCGCCAGCAGCGCTACCACCACCAGTTGACCGGGCGTGACGGTATAACCGGCGCAGCCCGCAATGAACACCGTGGCGATGACCTGCATGATGGCGGTGCCGTCCATGTTGATGGTCATGCCCAGCGGCAGAACAAAGGAGGCAATGCTCTCATCCACGCCGAACTCTTCCTCGCTGACCTTGATGTTCAGGGGCAGGGTCGCAGCGCTGGAAGAGGTGGAGAAGCCGAAAACGGCCACGTTTGCAATCTTTTTGATGAACTTGATGGGGTTCAGCTTGGCGCCCAGTGCCACGACCAGCGGATAGGCCACCACAAGGAAGACCAGCAGCAGGATCACCGTGACCACCACATAGACCAGCGCGGGCTTGAGGTAATCGATGCCGTAGATGGCAAAGGTGCGGGTCAGCAGCACGAAGACGGCGAAGGGCGCGAAGTTGCTGACGATGAAGTTCAGGAAGACCACCACCACATCGTTGACCTCGCCCAGCAGACGGCGGAGGGTGGCGGTGCGGCTCTCACCGAGGGTATTCATGCTCAGCCCGGTGGCCACAGCAAGGAAAACTGCGCTCAGCACCGCACCGTTGCTGCCAAAGGCCGTGATGATGTTGGAGGGGATGATGTTCAGCACCACATTCAGGGGGTTCGAGCCGGTGGAGCCGGTGGCCTCGGTCAGGCCCTCAATGTGGGTATTGAACAGCCCCATGGAATAGGTGGTGTAACCCACGACGCCCGCCAGCAGCAGCGCCAGAAAAGAGCACAGCAGGAACCAGAACAGGGTCTTGGCCGAGATGCGGCCCATGGTGCGGGTGTCCGCAATGCTGCCGATGGCCAGCGCAATGGAGGTGAAGACCATCGGGATGATGACCAGCTGCAGCGCCTTGATGAAGAGCTGGCCGATGATGTAGAAGAGGCCGAAGGCGCGCTCGGCCCCTTCCGCCGTGATGTCTTGGAACAGGAGGTTGTTGATGGTGGCCCACACCTCTGCGCGGCCGCCGGAGATCAGGCTCTCCCGCAGGAACATGAAGGCGATGCCGGCTGCCAGACCACACACCAGCGAGATGGCCATCCGCTTGGCAAGAGATAACTTCGGTTTTTTGGTTTTCGTTTCCATGATATACTTCCTCACTTTTTCTAGGTTTGCTCAAAAAAACACCCGGAAGAAGAACTTCCGGGCGGAAACACTTATGCCTTGAACTTCAACAGCGGCACGCCTACGGCGGTATCACCGGCGGCAGCAACACTCATTTCGGGGAGATCATCGCCATTGGTCACGATGATGGCCGTTGCGGTGGGATGGCCAGCGGCACGGATGGCGTCCAGATCGACCTTCAGCAGCGGGGTGCCGGCCTTGACCTTGGTGCCCTCCTTGACGAGAGAGGTGAAGCCATTGCCTTTCATCTCCACGGTGTCCATGCCAACGTGGATCAGAAGCTCGATGTTGTCGTCGCTCATCAGGCCGACGGCGTGGAGGCTTTCCGGCACCTGCGTCACAGTGCCGTCGAACGGAGCATACACGGTGTCGCCAGTGGGCTCGATGCCGCAGCCGCCGCCAAGGATCGCCGAAGCAAAGGTCTCATCCGGCAGCTCTTCCAGCGGGATGACCTTGCCTTCCAGCGGCATCATGACGGTCATTTTCTCGCCCTTGAATTTCGTCTCGGCAGCCTTGCCGCCAAACAGCTTATCGAAAAAGCCCATAGTTCATTTCCCCTTCTCTTTCTGCGCCGTATCCCAGCGCGATCTTCATCTAAATAAAGATATCATATCGCGCCAAAAAAAGCAAGCCATTTTTTGCACAAAGCCTATGAGATCTTTGGCGCTCACAGCAGCTCCAGCAGCTGTTCGATCTCCTCCATCTTGGTGGCCCAGCTGGTCGCGATCCGCATGACGGTGTGGGCGTCGTCGTACTTCTCCCAGAAGCCGAACTTGGCCTTACCCTCCAGCGCGGCCAGCTGCTCGTTGGGGAACACGATGAAGAGCTGGTTGGTGGGGGAATCCATGAAGAACTGGTATCCCTTCGCCGCAAGGCCCTTCTTGAGGGCGTTGGCGGTGGTGATGGCGTTCCGGCTGATCTTCTCATACAGGCCGTCGGTGAACAGGACGTCGAACTGCAGCCCCAGCAGGCGGCCTTTCGCCAGCAGAGCGCCCTGCTGTTTGACCATGGTCATGAAGTGGGCCGGCGCACCGTGGGGGAAGACAACGGCCTCGCCGCAGAGAGCGCCGACCTTGGTGCCGCCGATGTAGAACACATCGGCCCACTTTGCGAGGTCGGGCAGGGTGACGTCCGTGCCATCCGCCGCCAGACCGTAGCCCAGCCGTGCGCCATCCACGAAGAGGGGCATCTTGTACTCCTGACAGACCGCGTGGAGAGCTTCCAGTTCGGCCTTGGTGTAGAGGGTGCCGTACTCGGTGGGGTGGGAGACATACACCATGCCGGGGAAGACCATGTGGTCATGGTTGCTGTCGGCGTAGAAGGTGGCGCAGAAATTCCGGACCGTGGCGGCGTCCAGCTTGCCGTTTTTGTGGGGCAGCCCCATCACCTTGTGGCCGGTGAATTCGATGGCCCCGGCCTCGTGGCCGTTGACATGGCCGGTGGCTGCTGCCACGACGCCCTCCCACCGGTGCAGCATCGACGCAATGACGATGGCATTCGTCTGGGTACCGCCGGAGATGAACGTCACGTCCGCTTCCGGGCACCGGCACGCCGCGCAGATCTTTTCCTTCGCGCTGGCGCAGTAGGGGTCGGTGCCGTAGCCGGGCACCTTCTCGAAGTTCGTTTCCATCAGCTTCTGCAAAATGGCCGGATGGGCACCTTCGCAGTAATCGTTCTCAAAATAAAGCATTTTCCCTCGTCCTCTCTGTTAAAGGTATCTTTATTATGAGCTTTCGGGCGGAAAATGTCAATTGCGGCAGATTCCCCTTTTTTCTCCGGTCAAGAATCTTGATTCCTTAGCTGTTTCTTAAATAAAAATATGGTATACTTTCAGAGTGGGATCGAATACAGTTCAGGAGGGATCACATTCCATGAAGCAGACCATCCGCAAAACAGACATCCTCGTGCTGCTGGGCGTATTTGCGCTGGCATTCCTCGTGATGTTCGGCATCCAGCGCATCAGCGGCCGCATCGACGGCGTGGCGTCCATGGTATTTGTTCTGGCGGTATTTTTGATCTCGATCTATACCGACGGTTACTTCTGGGGCGTCATGGCATCGCTGCTCAGCGTGCTGGCGGTCAACTTTGCGTTCCGTTCGCCCTACTTTGCCTTCAACTTCACCCTGCCGGAGAACCTGTTTTCCGGGCTGGTGATGCTGGTGGTCTCCATCATGACCAGCACCCTGACCACCCGGATCAAGATGCAGGAGCAGCTCCGGATGGAGAGCGAGACTGAAAAAATGCGGGCCAACCTGCTGCGGGCCGTCTCCCACGACCTGCGCACCCCGCTGACTTCCATCTACGGGGCTTGTTCGACCGTTATCGAAAATTATGACTCTCTGGATAAAGAGCAAAAAGTTAAACTTCTTGGCGAGGCCTGTTCCGACGCCCAGTGGCTGAATCGGATGGTGGAGAACCTGCTCTCGGTCACCCGGTTCGACAACGACAAGGTGGCGGTGCAGAAGACCCCCACCGTGCTGGAAGAGCTGATCGACACGGTGCTGGTGCGGTTCCAGAAGCGCTACCCGGACGTGAACGTAAAGGTCGAACTGCCGGACAGCTTCATCGTCATCCCCATGGACTCAATGCTGATCTCGCAGGTGCTGACGAACCTGTTGGAAAACGCGGTGCTCCATGCCGAGGGGATGACCCAGCTGACGCTGAAAGTCTTCACGGTGGGCAGCCACGCTGTGTTCGAAGTAACGGACAACGGCTGCGGCATCCCCAAGGAGCGGCTGAAGAAGCTGTTTTCCGGGATGCTGCCCGCCGAGGACACCGCCGACCACGGCAAGCACAGCATGGGCATCGGGCTTTCGGTCTGTGCCGCCATCGTAAAAGCCCACGGCGGAGAGATCAAGGCCGAGAGCCGCCAAGGCGAGGGCACGACCATCCGCTTCTGGCTGGAAACCGAATCCATTGAGACGGAGGAAAATCAAGATGAGCAATAACAAATTCAAAGTGCTGGTCGTAGAAGACGAGGCCAATATCTGCAGCTTCATCTATACCCTGCTGGAGACCAACGGCTACCAGACGTTTGTGGCCCCCTCCTGCGAACTGGGGCAGTCGATGTTCGGCTCCTGCAACCCGGACCTGATCATCCTCGACCTCGGTCTGCCTGACCGGGATGGCGTGGAGCTGATCCGATATGTGCGCCAGAAGTACCTGACCCCCATCATCGTGCTGTCGGCCCGCACCACCGAGGCGGACAAGATCGAGGCGCTGGACCTCGGTGCCAACGACTACATCACCAAGCCCTTCGGCACCGGCGAGCTGCTGGCGCGGGTGCGGGCGGCGCTGCGCACCAACCGCTACAGCTCCAGCCCCACGGGCACCTTCCGTGCGCAGGACCTCACCATCAACTACGAGCGCCGCAAGGTCTTCGTGGGGGAGGAAGAGATCAAGCTGACCCAGACCGAATACAACATCGTCGCGTTTTTGTCCGAGCACGCCGGCCGGGTGATGACCTACCCCGCCATCGTCAAGGCCATTTGGGGCGACACCGACTGCGGCAGCACCAAGAAGCTGCAGGTCAACATGGCCAACATCCGCCGCAAGCTGGGCAGCCGCCCCGGAAAGAACACTTACATCTTGAATGAGCTGGGCGTGGGCTACCGGATGATCGACGAAGACCGCGACTCCCACACCGAGGAGGACGCATGATCCTTGCGCTGATCTTATTTGCGCTGAGTTACATTCTGATGCTGGCTTTGCCCCAGCAGCGGCCCTTTGCGGCGCTGGGCGGCAACCTGACCCCCATCGGCGCTTCGGCCAACATCGCAGCCATCGGCATCCTGCGCAAAAACGGCGAGACCGTCCGCACCAAGGACTTTCTGCGCATCGGCATCCCCTTCACGCTGGCCGCCGTGCTGACGGGCTACGGCTGCCTGTGGTTGGTGTGGGGGTAAGCACCCGTTTGTCTCAAAAAACAACGTAGGGATAGTCAATTATAACAAACTTCTGCAAAAAAGTTTCTATGTGTTAACTTTATGCAAACTACTTGCATTTTCCAAATTTCGTGCTACAATAACGGCAGCAATACGGAGCGTCCCGCTCCCTCAAACCGGCCCTTCTGGGCCATACAAGCAACACGAAAAAAGGAAGGTATATCCATATGGTCAACATGAAGAAGATCGCCCTGTTCGCCGCTGGCACCCTGTTTGGTTCTGCCGGTTTCAAGCTTCTGTCCAGCAGCGATGCCAAGAAGGTCTACACCCAGACCGCCGCTGCCGTTCTGCGCATGAAGGATTCCACCATGGAGACCGTGAACAAGGTTCAGGAACAGGCCGGTGACATTCTGGCAGACGCAAAGGCTATCAACGAGGCCCGCGCTGCCAAGGCTGAGGCCCCTGTCATCGAGGACGCTGCTGAGGAGACTGCCTCCACCGAGGCTGCCGAATAATCCAAGGCCCTATGGGAGCCGCCTGCGGGCGGCTCTTTTTCATGGTCAGAAAGGGAACGAGTATGAAATGCACCATTTTGCATGAAGGCCGGGGCCGGATGCGCGTCCATGTCTGCAACGTGCGGATGACGCTCCACCGCGCCGATGTGCTGGAAGCTTATCTCAACCACCACGACGCCATCGAAAAGGCCACCGTCTACGAGCGGACCGGCGACGTGGTACTTTATTATAATGGCAAGCGTGCCGACGCCGTCCGGGCGCTGAGCACCTACAAGTTCGACCGGCCGGAGCTGGACGCCCTTGTGACCTCCGCCGACAGCCGGAAACTCAATCAGGAATATCAGGAAAAGATGTACAGCCTTGTGGCAGGCCACTGCTTCCGCAAGTTGTTCCTGCCCGCCCCCATCCGTGCGGCCTACACCATCTGGCGCTCCATCGCCTTTGTGTGGAAGGGCGTCAAATGTCTGTTCCAGCGCAAGCTGGAAGTCGAGGTGCTGGATGCGCTGAGCATCGGCGTCTCGGTGCTGCGGGGCGATTTCAACACCGCCGGCTCCGTCATGTTCCTGCTGAACCTCGGCTCCCTGCTGGAAGAGTGGACCCGCAAGAAGAGCCTCGATGATCTCGCCCGCAGCATGGCGCTGAATGTGGACAAGGTCTGGGTGCGCAGCCAAGGCACCGAAGTGCTGCTGCCGCTGACCAAGGTCCAGCCCGGCGACGAGATCGTGGTGCGCTCCGGCAACATGATCCCGCTGGACGGCACCGTGATCGAAGGCGAAGCCATGATCAATCAGGCCGCGCTGACCGGCGAATCCATGCCGGTGCGGAAGATCGAGGGTGCCACCGTCTACGCGGGCACCGTGGTGGAGGAGGGCGAGTGCGTCTTCTTGGCCAAGGCTGCGGGCGGCTCCAACCGCTACGACAAGATCGTGGCCATGATCGAGGAATCCGAGAAGCTGAAGTCCAGCACCGAGAACCGTGCGCTGGAACTGGCCGACAAGCTGGTGCCGTGGTGCCTCGCGGGCACCGTGGTCACCTACGCGCTGACCCGGAACGTCACCCGCGCCATCTCCATCCTGATGGTGGACTTCTCCTGTGCGCTCAAGCTCTCGATGCCGCTGGCCGTCCTCTCCGCCATGCGCGAGTGCGGCACGGCCCACATCACCGTCAAGGGCGGCAAGTATCTGGAAGCGCTGGCCAAGGCCGACACCATCGTGTTCGACAAGACCGGCACCCTGACCCGCGCCACCCCGCAGGTGGTGGACGTCGTCCCCTTCAGCCAGAGCGAGAAGGACGACGTGCTGCGCCTTGCCGCCTGCCTTGAGGAGCACTTCCCGCACTCGATGGCCAACGCCGTCGTCCGCGCCGCCAAGGAGCGGAACCTCGCCCACGAGGAGGTGCACTCCGAGGTGGAGTACATCGTGGCCCACGGCATTGCCAGCCGGGTCAGCGGCGAGCGGGTGGTCATCGGCAGCTACCACTTCGTCTTTGAGGACGAGCACTGCATCATCCCCGCCGACGAGCAGGAGAAGTTCGACTCCCTCGCCCCGGAGTATTCTCACCTGTACATGGCTGTCTCCGGCCAGCTGGTCGGCGTCATCTGCATCGCCGACCCCCTGCGCCCGGAAGCCGCTTCCGTCCTGCACCAGCTGCACAAGCTGGGCATCCGGAACACCGTGATGATGACCGGTGACAGCTACCGCACCGCCGAGGCCATTGCCAAGCAGGTGGGCGTGGACCAGTTCTACGCCGAGGTTTTGCCGGAGGACAAAGCCAACTTCGTCCAGAAGGAAAAGGCTGCGGGCCACACCGTCGTCATGATCGGCGACGGCATCAACGACTCCCCCGCCCTCTCCGCCGCCGACATCGGCATCGCCATCAACTCCGGTGCTGCCATCGCCCGCGAGATCGCGGATGTGACCATCAAGGCCGACAGCCTTGAAGAACTGGTCTTCCTCAAGACGGTAGCCAACGCCCTGCAGCACCGGGTCAGCGCAAACTACCGCTTCGTGCTGAGCTTCAACTCCACCCTCATCCTTTTGGGTGCGCTGGGCATCCTGCAGCCCGCCGCTTCGGCCATGCTGCACAATCTCTCCACCCTCGGCATCAGCCTCAGGAGCATGACGAATCTGGTGCAGACGCCCTCTTCCGTGCCGCAGATCGCGAAATAATATTTCTTCCCCTAAAACGCCGAAAGCCCCCTGCACATACCGCGTGCAGGGGGCTTTCTTTCTATGCTTTCTCCGGGGGAAGAAATTACAGGATGTCGATGTACTCGCCGGCCAGCGCTTTATTCATGCTGCGGACGGCGCAGAACTTGCCGCACATGGAGCAGGTGTCGCTGTGGTCGTCTTCGGGCAGACGGGCGTCGCGGATGGCCTTGGCGGTCTCCGGGTCGATGGCACAGGCGAACTGTGCGTCCCAGTCCAGCACGCGGCGGGCGTCGCCCATCTTGTCGTCGATGTCGCGGGCGTGGGGGATGCCCTTGGCGATGTCGGCGGCGTGGGCCGCGATCTTCGAGGCCACGATGCCCTGCTTGACGTCGTCCACGTTGGGCAGAGCCAGATGCTCCGCCGGGGTGACATAGCACAGGAAGGCGGCACCGCTGGCAGCGGCCACGGCACCGCCGATGGCGGCGGTGATGTGGTCATAGCCGGGGGCGATGTCGGTGACGAGGGGTCCCAGCACGTAGAACGGGGCGCCCATGCAGATGCTCTTCTGCACCTCCATGTTGGCGGCGACCTGATTCAGGGGCACATGGCCGGGGCCTTCCACCATGACCTGCACGTTGTGGGCCCAAGCCCGCTTGGTCAGCTCGCCCAGACGGACCAGCTCCTCGATCTGGCAGACATCGGTGGCGTCGGCCAAGCAGCCGGGGCGGCAGGCGTCACCCAGCGAGATGGTCACATCGTGCTCTTCGCAGATGTCCAGAATTTCATCGAAGTGCTCATAGAACGGGTTCTCGTTGCCGGTCATGCACATCCATGCGAAGACCAGCGAGCCGCCGCGGCTGACGATGTTCATCTTCCGCTTGTGCTTGCGGATCTGGTCGATGGTCTTGCGGGTGATGCCGCAGTGGAGGGTGACGAAATCCACACCGTCCTCCGCGTGGAGGCGGACCACATCAATGAAGTCCTGTGCGGTCAGGGTGGCGAGGTCCCGCTGATAGTGGATGACCGAGTCATACACCGGCACGGTGCCGATCATCACCGGGCACTCGTGGGTCAGCTTCTGGCGGAAGGGCTGGGTGTTGCCGTGGCTGGACAGGTCCATGATGGCCTCCGCGCCCATGTTCACGGCGCTCATGACCTTCTGCATCTCGATGTTGTAATCCTTGCAGTCGCGGGAGACACCGAGGTTGACGTTGATCTTGGTGCGCAGCATGCTGCCGATGCCCTCCGGGTTCAGGCAGGTGTGGTGCTTGTTGGCGGGGATGGCGACCTTGCCCTCGGAGACGAGCTGCCGGATCTCTTCGGTGGTGCGGTACTCCTTCTTGGCGACGATCTCCATCTCCTTGGTGACGATGCCCTTGCGGGCGGCGTCCATCTGGGTGGTATAGGTTTGCATAGTCAGTTCCTCCAGTTTGGTCTAAAATACTCTCTACCATTTATATACAGAGGGGCCGGATATTTCAGATGATACTGGATTCCGGCGCCTCCGCAAAACAACATTGCGGTCTTCATGAAAATCTCCTTGCATGAGTTTTCTAACGCGGCCGAAGGTGGTGCCCCCGGTCGGCCGCGACTCCCTCAGTCTGCTTCGCAGACAGCCCCCTCAAAGAGGGGGCCTTTCAGCCTCCCTCCCAGAGGGAGGTGGCATCGCGCAGCGATGACGGAAGGAGTTATAGCATCTCCGCTAACCTTCTCAATTCCCTGCACTCCTCTTCAATATCCTCCGCCGCGAAGATGGCGCTGACCAACGCAACGCCCGCTTCGCCGCAGTGGGCGAGGGAAAGCAGGTTCTGTTTGCTGATGCCGCCGATGGCGACGACCGGCACGGGGACGGCGGCGCAGATGGCGCGCAGCGTCTCCTTGGGCAGGGCGGTGACGTTCGTTTTCGTGGTGGTGGTGAACATCGCGCCGCAGCCGAGGTAATCCGCCCCGGCCGCCACCGCGGCCTTGGCTTCGGCAACGTTATGGGCCGACACGCCGATGATGGCGTCGGGGCCGAGGATGCGCCGCGCTTGTGCGGGGTCCATATCCTCCTGCCCCAGATGCACCCCGTCCGCGCCGCACTGCGCCGCCAGCGCCACGTTATCGTTCAGGATAAAGGGCACGCGGTACTGTTTGCACAGGGCGGAAATCTCCCGCGCCTCCGCCAGAATGGACGCATCGGCGAGGTTTTTCTCCCGCAGCTGCACACAGGTCGCGCCGCCCTTGAGGGCCGCTTCGACCTGCTGGGGCAGGGTGAGTTTCCCGACCCATGCGCGGTCGGTGACGGCGTAAAGCCGCAGCATCTCAGCAGTACAGTTCATAGTTTGCTCCTTGGTCCAGCTCTTTGCCGGTCATGTTGGAAACGGCGTCCATCAGGCGGATGCGCAGCGTGCCGGTGCCCTCGCCCCCGGTCAGGGAGGCGGCGGCCCGCTCCCCGCACAGACCCATCATGCAGACGGCGGCAGCGGCGGCTTCCAGCGGCGCTTCGGGGTTTGCCCCCACGAAGGCCGCCGCCATCACCGACAGCATACAGCCGGTGCCGGTGACTTGGCGCAGCAGCGGGGTGCCGCTGCGGATGCCGTAGGCCGTGGTGCCGTCCGTTACGATGTCCTCGGCCCCCGTCACCGCCACGATGCAGTGGTGGGCGGCGGCGAAGCGCCCCGCCAGCGGCAGCAGCGTTTCCAGCTCCGGGGCCTTGCCCGCATCCACCCCGCGGGAGACGAGGCTCTGGCCGCTCAGGGTCTGCAATTCCGAAGCGTTGCAGCGCAGCACCGTCAGGGGAATGTCCTGCAAAAGCTTTTGGGCGATCTCCTGCCGGTACGCGGACGCGCCCACGCCCACGGGGTCAAAGACCACGGGCAGGCCCAGCTCAGCGGCCTTGCGCCCCGCCAAGAACATGGCGTCGGCCTTGCGGGGGTTCGGGGTGCCAAGGCTCAGGCAGAGCGCCCGGCTCAGGGCCGTGATCTCCCGGACCTCCTCCGGGGCATCCGCCATGATGGGCGAGGCCCCTGCCGCCAGCACGATGTTGGCACAGTCGTTGGCCGTAACGAGGTTCGAGATGCAGTGGACCAGAGGGGAGACTTGCCGCACTCGGTCCAGCCGCTTTCCAAACGCAGTTTCCACACCGGCCTCCTCAGCTCAGGCTGGTCTGCATCGAGTGCAGAGCGCCGGAGCGCTGCAGCGCCGCCAGCAGCACGCCCGCGATCACCGCGCCGCCCGCCGTGGAGACGAGGAAGGGCACGATGTAGGCGTAGAACGCGATGTCGCCCGCGCTCTTGCCCATCAGCAGGATGGCGACGGGGTAGGCGCACAGGCCGCCGAGGATGGAGGTGCCGAACACCTCACCCACCAGCGTGGGCAGCAGCTTTTGGGTCTTGTGGTAGACGACGCCGCACAGCAGCGCGCCGAACATGCTGCCGGGGAAGGCCATCAGGCTGCCCAGACCCAGCAGGTTGCGCAGCAGCGAGGCCACAAAGGCCACGCCGAGGCCCCAGTAGGGCCCCAGCAGCACCGCGCACAGGATGTTGACCATGTGCTGCACCGGCGCGCACTTGCTGCCGAAGATGGGGAAGCTGAACACGCTGCCCACCACAGCAAGCGCACACAGCATTCCGGCCAGAGCCAGTTTTTTCACCGAGAGATTTTTCATAGGGATCGCTCCTTTCGATTTTCCGGCAACAAAAAACAGGAGTTCCCGCTGCGGAAACTCCTGTAAAAACTCATACACGCTATGACTTCCTACGGCGGCATTATCCGCATCAGGTAAAAGGGTCGAAGTTCGGGTACTTCCTCTCAGCCCGCGTCACGAGCTCCCCTGTATTTTGTTGTCGGGTGTATTCTACACCATTCGGGCTGAAATTGCAAGAGGGAGTTTCCATTCGGGGGGAAACTGTGCTATACTGGGTGGTAGAATTCCTCCCCCAGCCGCCTGACGGCGTCAGCCCCCTCTGGGAGGGGGCCTAGGCTCCCTCTTTGAGGGAGCTGGCACGGCGGATGCCGTGGCTGAGGGAGTTGATACCACAACAAAGGAGATTTGGTTTATGGGTCTTGTAAAAGCAGCAATCAGCGCAGCTTCCGGTGTGATGGCCGACCAGTGGAAGGAATATTTTTACTGCGACGCCCTCCCCGCGGACGTGCTGGCCGTCAAAGGCCAGAAGCGCACCGACCGCCGTTCCTCCAACAAGCACGGCAGTGAGAACATCATCTCCGACGGCTCCATCGTGGCCGTGGCCGACGGCCAGTGTGCCCTGATCGTGGAGCAGGGCAAGGTGGTGGAGCTGTGCGCCGAGCCGGGCGAGTACACCTACAGCACCGGCACCCAGCCCTCCCTGCTCAGCGGCGGGCTGAAGAACATCGACGACGCCTTTGCCGAGGTGGGCAAGCGGATCGGCTTCGGCGGTCAGGCCGCCACCGACCAGCGCCTGTACTACATCAACACCAAGGAGCTGGTGGGCAACAAGTACGGCACCCCCAACCCCGTGCCCTTCCGGGTGGTGGACCAGCGGGCCGGCATCGACATCGACATCGCCATCCGGTGCTTCGGCGAGTATAGCTACCGCATCGTCAACCCCATCCTGTTTTACACCAATGTCTGCGGCAATGTGGAAAACGCCTACACCCGCGACGCACTGGACGGCCAGCTCCGGACCGAGCTGATGACCGCCCTGCAGCCCGCCTTCGCCCGCATCAGCGAGCAGGGCATCCGCTACTCCTCCCTGCCCGCCCACACCACCGAGCTGGCCGACGCGCTGAATCAGGCCCTGAGCGCCAAGTGGAGCAAGCTGCGGGGCATCGAGATCGTTTCCCTCGGCGTGTCCGGCGTCAAAGCCAGCGAGGAAGACGAGCAGATGATCAAGGACTTACAGCGCAGTGCCGCCTTCATGGACCCCACCCGCGCGGCCGCTCACCTCGTGGGCGCACAGGCAGCGGCCATGCAGTCCGCTGCCACCAACACCTCCGCCGGCCCCGCCATGGCCTTTATGGGGATGAATCAGGCTGCCGCTGCGGGCGGCGTCAATGCACAGACCCTGTACCAGATGGGTGCCCAGCAGCCCGCTCCGCCCGCTGCCCCGGCGGCGAAGGGCTGGACCTGCTCCTGCGGCCAGAGCGGCAACACCGGCAGGTTCTGCACCTCCTGCGGCCAGCCGAAGCCCGAAGCCCCGACGGTCTGGGTGTGCAGCTGCGGCGCAAAGAACAGCGGCAAATTCTGCTCCGAGTGCGGCAAGCCGAAGCCCGCCGCCAAGTGCCAAAACTGCGGTTTTGAGCCCGCCGACCCCGCAAACCCGCCGAAGTTCTGCCCCGAATGCGGCAAGCCCTTCGGCGCATAAGAGAGGCAACTGTCCATGGCTGATAAAGTAACGAACTACCAATGCCCGGCCTGTACCGGTCCGCTGCACTTCGACAGCAACACCGGCAAGCTGGTGTGCGACTACTGCGGCTCGGCCTATGAGGTCGCCGACATCGAGGCCCAATACGCCCAAAAACAGCAGAAGGCCGACGCGGCCGCCGCTTCCGACGAGAAGAAGGCTGCGGCCCGCCGTGCAAAAGCGGCCGACGAAGACCCGGTCTGGAGCGAAGCGGAGGCCAGCGGCCTTTCCAGCTACTCCTGCACCACCTGCGGCGCGGAGCTGGTCTGCGACGCCACCACGGCGGCCACCACCTGCCCCTACTGCGGCAACCCCACCGTGCTGGGCGGCAAGCTTTCGGGCAAGCTGAAGCCCGAATACATCCTGCCCTTCAAGATGGACAAGAACGCCGCCATCGCCCAACTGACCAAATATTATAAGGGCAAAGCCTTCCTGCCCAAGGCGTTCAAGAGCCAGAACCACATCGCCGAGATCCAAGGCGTCTACGTGCCCTTCTGGCTGTTCGACGCCGAGGCCGACGCCCGCGGCAGCTACGACGGCCAAGTGAGCGAGAGCCACCGCGAGGGCGACTACCGCGTCACCACCACCCAGCATTACGACGTCCGCCGCGAGGGCACGGCCACCTTTGCCCGCGTGCCGGTGGACGGCTCCAGCAAGATGCCCGACGAGCACATGGACTCCATTGAGCCCTTCGACTACAGCGAGCTGAAGCCCTTTTCCACGGCCTACCTGCCGGGCTTTCTGGCCGACCGGTACGACGAGGACGCCAAGACCTGCGCCGACCGGGCCAAGACCCGCATCGAGAACTCCACCGCCGAGGCCCTGCGCCAGACGCTGTCCGAGTACGCGGTGGTGGACACGCGGGAAGAGAACATCAACGTCCGGATGAAAAAGGCGCACTACACCCTGCTGCCGGTCTGGATGCTCCACACCCGGTGGAAGGAGCAGGACTTCCTCTTTGCCATGAACGGCCAGACCGGGCGGCTCATCGGGGACCTGCCCGTGGACAAGGGCCGGGTGGCCGCGTGGTTCGCCCGCATCGCCCTGCCGCTGATGGCCATCCTCATCTGGCTGCTGTACTTATAAGGAGGTGCGCGGAATGAAAACTCTGACTTGTTCTCTCCGCCGCCTCGGTGCGGCGCTGGCCGCCGCTGTGCTGGCGGTCTGCCTCAGCCTCCCGGCCATGGCTTCGGCCCCGCTGGTGCGGGATGACTACGGCCTGTTCGACGGCGACACCCTCAGCGAGCTGGAAGCCGACGCCGAGGACGCCGCCGACGGCCACGACTGCGATGTGTATTTCCTCACCGTGGACAGCATTGGCGACGAAGACCAGCGTGCCTACGCAAAAAACTACTACCGCGACAACGATCTCGGCTCCGGCAGCGACCGCAGCGGCATTCTGTTCATGATCGCCCTCGGCTCCCGCAAGTACGTCACCATCACCTACGGCGGGGGCGTGACGGCCTTTACCGATTACCGCATCGAGCAGATCGAAGATGAGGTCGTGCCCATGCTGTCGGACGGCGACTACGCCGACGCAGCCCAGACCTACATCGACCTGTGCGCCGATACGCTGGATTTCTACGCCGAGAACGGCGAGCCGCTGGATTATGACAACGACCCGGACGGCGGCCTCGGCATCTTCGGCATCCTCATCGTGGTGGGCATCCCGTCCCTCATCGCCGCCATCGTGTGCAGCATCCTCTATGCTCAGATGAAGACGGCCAAGCGGAAGACCGAAGCCGATGACTACATCGGGGCCGGGCTCAAGCTCCGGGTCCAGCGCGACCACTACACCCACACCGACCGCGTGGAGGTCTACGACCCGCCCCACGAGGAAAGCTCTTCCTCCGGCGGCTCGTCGGTGGACAGCGACGGCTTCGGCGGTTCGTCGGGCGGCTCCTTCTAAAGCGCAAAAAGACCGGTTTCGCAAGCTGCGAAACCGGTCTTTCTCTTTATCCTTCGATTGCAGTACTGCATCAGCACCAGCGTCATGAAGGGGGAAACGCCCCGCCCGTCCGCGGGGAATCCGTTCACCCCGCGTTAGCCTCCAAATAATCTGCCACATCGCCGATGGTCACAAAATTGCGCAGTTCCTTTTCGGGGATGCGCAGACCAAACATTTCCTCAAGATCCGCCACAACGGTCAGGATCTCCATGGAGGACAGGTCGAGGTCGTCCATCAGGACGCTGTCTTCCCTCACGTCCTCCGGGCTGATCTCTGCCACGTCCTCAAGGATCGCGAGGATCTGGGACACGATTTCTGCTCTTTGCATCAAAAAATCTTCCTTTCCATGATGGATTTCAGCGTCGCTGCAAGGGCGCGCTTCTCCGGCGCGGCCCCCTGCGGCCCGGTCTCCCATTCTGGCCCCGGCCTTAGCCGACGTCACACAGCTTTATAATACCCGTTTTACGGGGCAATTGCAATATTTCGCCGGTCAGGTTTACAGATTTTCTACAAAAGCGTTTCTTACCTGCGCAGCAGCTTGCCCAGCGCGTTGCGGGGCAGCGGCTCTGCGGTGCACTCCACGGCGCTGATCCGCTTGTACAGCGGCAGGGTGCGGTTCAGCTCGGTGACGAAGGTGCGGACAGCCTGCTCCTTCTCCGGCTCGCAGCAGATGACGGCACCGATCTTCTTGCCCATCTCCTTCACGATGCACTCCTTGATGTCGGCGCACTTGCCCAGCAGCTTTTCCAGCTCTTCGGGGCTGACGTTCTCGCCGCTGTCGAGGATGATGAGGTTCTTCTTGCGGCCGGTGATGTAATAGAAGCCGTCCGCATCCACGCGGCCGAGGTCGCCGCTGTGGAGCCAGCCGTCCTTGTCGATGGCCTCGGCGGTGGCCTCCGGGTCCTTATAATAGCCCAGCATGACCGCGCCGCCCCGGACGCAGATCTCGCCGGTCTCGTCCAGCTTGACCTCGCAGAAGCCGTCCGGCTTGCCCAGTGCGCGGAGGTGTTCACCCTCCTGCGCCACGTTCAGCAGACCGTAGCCGGCCAGCTCGGTCATGGAGTAGCACTGGTTGATGTAGATGCCGTGCTCCACAAGGTAGTGCAGGATCTGCGGGTCGAGGATGGCGGAAGAGCAGCTCAGGTTCCACAGGCCGTTCAGCTTTTCCTGATTGCCGCGGCGGATCTCGTTGTAGATCATCTCCACCAGCACCGGCGGGGTGGACATGGCGTCGCTGTGCATCATGCTCATGTCCCGGCGCATATCGCGGGGGTCGGCGCAGAGGTTCAGCGTCCAGCCCTGAATGCCGTAGACGAAGTAGCAGATGAAGCCGGACAGGTGGAACATGGGCACCAGCGTGAAGTGGCTGAAGAGCTGATCCATATCCTTCGGGGCCACTTCGGGCATGACCTTCTGGCCGTCGATGTACATCTTTATGGCGGTGAAGTAGTTTTTCTCGCTGAGCATGACGCCCTTGCTGCGGCCGGTGGTGCCGGAGGTGAACAGCAGCATCCGCAGCCCGTCAGGGTCGATGCGGTTCTCAAAGGCGGCGGGTGCGCTGCCCTCGTAGGCGTTCATGGGGCGGAGCTTGTCGCCGTAAGCGGCCTTCAGCTCCTCGGCGTAGCCGTAGTCGATGCCGTCGGTGAAGATCAGGGCGGGCTCGCTGAGGCCCAGCTCATATTCCAGCTCCGGCCAAGTCTTCTTCTGGTTCAGGGTCACGATGACGGCCCCGGCCATCATGGTGCCGAAGGCCACCACGCCGTACTCATAATTGGTGCGGCTCAGGATCGCGATCCGCTGGCCCTTGAGATCCGCAACCGTTTCCTGCAGATAGCCGGTCATCTTCCGGATGTCGGCCACGTACTCGCCGTAGGTCTTCTCCTTCACGGTGGTGGTGGCGTCGTCCACCCAGCGGAACGCCGGGCGGGAAGCAAACTTCTCCTGCATGGCAGCGACCATATCATAAACCGTCATGGGCATCTCTTTTTCCGAAACCACGGCACAGCACTCTTCTCTGGTCATCTTTTGCACACTCCTTATTCGTTCGGTGTTCCCCGGCCGCCACCCAATTTCAGCGGCAGCGCAGCTTTCGTCTCCCAGTATACAGCACGGCGGGGGCAAATGCAAGTTTTAATTGCACAAATATGCAATTTAAACTTGCGCTTGACTTGTGCAGGGAGATGGGATTTGCTCCCATTCGTTGCGCAGGGGCGGCGGCTGTGGTACACTTTGCACAGCCTTGGGGGCTTTTTTTGTTCTGCCCGCTTTCATTGACAGAACCTCAGAAAAGCATTATACTTATTTATAACGATTTTGTAACTTTTAACATCTTGCGCCCGAATTTCGGCAATCAGCCACCTCCAAGGTGATCTGGCGCAAAGGAGGGCTTTTCATGGAGGGTACCAAACCCCGCACGGCCAATTCGCTTGGCATGTTCGACCTGCTCAAGGGCATCGGTATGCTGACCATCGTGTTCGCGCACACCGGTGAGCTGTATCCCATGGGTTCCGGCAGCATCAACCTGCTGACCTTTTTTATGTTCGCCTACCGCGAATCCCTGATGGCCGCGTTCTATATCGCCAGCGGCTACGGC
>ERZ773235.1002-NODE-1002-length-32279-cov-4.287798_pt1 | contig 32279 bp, 30 predicted proteins | sample MGYA00580522_ERZ773235 | MGnify/ENA primary metagenome ERZ773235 (study PRJEB29015, sample SAMEA2737797) | human gut metagenome | biome: human gut; feature: human-associated habitat; material: faeces | place: China | collected 2012 ...
TAACGCATAAAAATACCCCTTTCACTGGATGTCCAGTAAAAGGGGTACATATCACCGGCTGACACGGTGTGGCGGGATTTTTTTCACGCAATTGTCACATTAAATACACAAATAAAACATTTTTTGGACTAATTTTAACCATAAATTTTCCATATAATATTTTGTAAATTGGCTGAATGTAAGGAGGAATCAGTTGTGATTGAAGTTAAGAATCTGGTCAAGAAATATGGCAGTCATACAGCCGTTGACAATCTATCGTTTACACTTGAACCGGGAAGAATTTACGGTTTTCTGGGACCGAACGGTGCCGGTAAATCCACTACAATGAATATAATAACGGGATATCTCGGTGCGACAAGCGGAGATGTCATAATAGACGGACATAATGTGCTTGACGAACCGGAGGAAGCCAAGAAATGCATAGGATACCTGCCGGAGATACCGCCGCTTTATACGGATATGACGGTTAACGAATATCTGCATTTTGCCGCGAAGCTTAAGAAACTTCCGAAAGATAAATCAGAGGATTTCATCGAACAGGCGAAGGAGATGGCTCATGTCAAGGATGTGGAGGGCAGGCTTATAAAGAATCTGTCCAAAGGTTACAGACAGAGAGTCGGACTTGCATATGCGGTCCTTGGTTTTCCGGATATAATAATACTTGATGAGCCGACAGTAGGCCTTGACCCGAAGCAGATTATCGAGATAAGGGACCTTATTAAAGAACTTGCGAAGAATCATACGGTCATTTTAAGTTCGCATATTCTTTCGGAAGTCAGTGAAGTATGTGATTATGTATTGATAATATCCCATGGACGTCTGGTTGCCAGCGATACGATAGATAATCTGTATAAATATATGGGTGAGACCTGTGAACTTGAGATTGTGGCCAAGGCTGACGAAGGAAGCTTCAGAAATGCCATTGCAGAGGTGCCGGGAATAAATGAGACGGAATGTAAGACAGAAGATGATTTTGTCAAGGCAACGATTGATTATGACGGCAAGGATGATACACTTGAAGCTGTTTTCTATGCACTGGCACAGAGCCGCATACCGGTTTATGAAATGCATAAAATAACCAAGTCGCTTGAGGAACTCTTTATTGAGCTTACAGCCGACACAAAGGAGGCCGAATAATGGGTGCAATATTTTCAAAAGAAATTAAATCCTTCTTTAATTCTATGTTGGGATATGTTTTCTGCGCGGTAATGATTATCCTGATAGGAATATATTTTTACATATATAATCTTTCATATGGATATCCGTGGTTCTCATATTCACTTATGAGTGCGCTTTCGATAATGATGTTTGCAACGCCGCTTTTGACAATGCGTTCTTTTGCCGAGGAAAGAAAGAGCCGCACCGACCAAATGCTTCTTACGACACCGGTCAGGATATGGCAGATTGTGCTTGGCAAATTCCTGGCATATGCGGTTATATATGCAATACCGTTGCTTGTGTCATGTCTGTGCCCGCTTATCATTAATCTTAAGGGAAGCACATCATATCTTAAGGTTGACTATCTCACAATATTTACGGCGTTCTTCTTTGGACTTGTGTACATCAGCATTGGTGTGTTCATATCATCACTTACGGAGAGCCAGATCATAGCGGCAGTCGGTTCGTTTGCGGCTGTATTCCTGCTGGTGTTCTGGAGCGGACTTACCGGATACATACCGAACACGGTAATGGCAGCACACATCGGTCTTATGGTTCTGCTTGTACTTGTGTTCCTTATAATATATGCTTTGACAAAGAACTGGATAATTGCCGGAGCAGTCGGCGGCGCAGGATTTATAGCATTACTGGCTGTTCGCCTTGCAAAGTCATCCTTACTCAGTACATGGTTCAATGCAGTTACCGATAAAATGGATTTATCCAAACCTATATCGAACATTGCGTATTACAATCTGTTTGATATAAGCGGAATAGTAATGTATATTTCCATTATTTTTGTCTTCCTTATGCTGACTGTTTCAAGTCTTAATAAGAGAAGATGGAGTTAGGAGGTCAGCCATGAAGAGAGAAAAACATAATTTAATCGGAACAAAGGCTTTTAGAAAAGGTTCTTATTCCACAGTGATTATGGTAGTAATAATTGCTATTGTAATAGCGGCCAACGTGATGTTTTCAAAGCTTCCGACGGCTGCCAGAAATATTGATGTCAGCAGTAACGATCTGTATTCAATAGGTGATACCACACATTCGGTTCTTGACGGATTGAAGAATGATGTTGAGATAGTTGTAATTAAAGATAAAGAAAGCACGGATAAGAGAATTTCAACACTACTTGCTAAATATGCCGATTATTCGGACCATATCAAGGTTACATATAAGGATCCGGTCCTTTATCCTTCGGTTCTTACCACATATGATACAGAGGAAAACAATATCGTTATCAAATGTGATGCCACAGATAAGACCACAAAAGTTGCATTCAGTGACATAATCGTTACATCAACCTCTTACTACGGAAGTACGTATGAGACGTCTTTTGACGGAGAGGGCCAGCTTACCAAAGCAATCGATTATGTATCTAATGAAAACAACAAGCTTATATATACAATAAGCGGACACGGTGAGAGCAATCTCGGGAAAAATATATCGGAACTTATATCTAAATCGAATTTCAATGTGAAATCCGTCAACCTTCTCGTAGATAACGGAATCCCGGATGATTGTGATATGCTTATATGCAACCAGCCGACGAAGGATCTTGCCGATGATGAGCTTAAGCTTCTCAGAGAGTATATGGAAAACGGCGGTAAAATGACAGTTGTATTAGCTGATACTACGACCGAAACACCGAATTTTGACGCGCTTATGGCAGATTACGGAATTTCAAAGGTAAACGGACATATCGCCGATACCGAGAGATATTACGGACAGAATGTATATCAGATTTTTCCTAATTACAGCTCAGGCGACATAACCGGCAAATTCGGTCCGGAAGAATATACACTTTTATTTGGTTCGCTTGGATTGAAAATTGAGAAAACAGACGGAGTTACGGTTGATGAATTTCTTACAACATCCGATAAAGGCGCAGCCGTTGTCGGTGAGAATGATTATACCGAAGGCAAATATACACTTGCCGCAGCCGCAACAAAAGACGAATCAAGATTTACTGTTTTTGGCTCGGCTTCGATCATTGATGATGATTTTACGTCATATTACAAGAATCTTATGGACCTGCAGGTGTTCATGAATTCGATAACAGCTAATTTTGATGATGTCAGCAACATATCGATAGACAGCATAAGCCTTCAGACAACATATAACACGATAGCCAACGGAAGCGGAATCGGTGCCATATTTATAGGTATAATTCCGGTAGCGCTTCTTATCCTCGGATTCTTAAGATGGTTTGGCAGAAGAAAGCTTTAGAGGTGGTGCAGAATGAATAAACAGATTAAAATAATAATAATTCTTGCATCAATCCTTGTAGTGCTCGTTGCCGGAAATATCATTATTAAGAAAGTAACGAAGTTCAACTCTGAAAAAAGCCAGAAAGAAAGTGAAGCGGAATCGTTGGCTGCTGCAATTAAGGTTAATGATTACGATGAACTTTCAGCAATAAGCTTCGGGGATTTTACTTTTACATGTAAGGACGGTACGTGGAATTATGACGGAGACAGTGAATTTCCGCTGGATTCATCAATTATTAAGAAAATAGCCGATGAATTTGCAGGACTTCCGGCAAGCCGGGAAATCAGTAACGCGGATTCGATAGAAAGCTACGGGCTTAAGGATCCGGCATATACCGTGAAAATCACATCCCCGGACGGTGGCAGACAGACTATTTATATAGGTAAAAGCTATGACAGCGAATACTATGTAAAGGATGCAGAAAATGATACGGTATATACTTGCAGCATTTCCTGTATGAATGACATCAAGGCGGATGAGATAGCGCATTTTGCCAGGATAGACAGTGTCAATACAGTCTGGAACAGCAAATATTACAGTTTCAGCCTTGCAAATAAGGACGGCAGCAGCCTTGTACTTAATAAGGACAGAAGCGTGGATGTATATTCGGAAGATGAAACAGATGAGAATGGTGATAAAGTTCCAAATGTTGTGTGGAATGCATCCGTAAACGGAGGCGAAGCATATGAAGTCACGGATACGACAGATTTATCATCTGTGCGTAATGCGCTTGACATAACATATGACGGATGTCTTGAATATAAATCGGATGATAAAACGCTTGCCGCATATGGTCTGGATGACCCGACGTGCACTATTAAGATAGGGTACACAGATGAGAATGATAAAGATTCCGTCATTACATTAACAATAGGAACACTTGATTCGGATAATAAAACATACAGCATAAAGTCAGACAAATCAGATGTAATATACTATATTACAAGCGGTAAGGCAGACACAATCAAGAAATGTTTTTCGTATGATTTTAAATCCGATGAGACAGAAACAGATGCGGATACGGCAGCAGAATAAAAAGTACTTGCATTTTATTTGAGAGTATGATATTATTTTACAGTCAATGATGATTTTACTAGGAGTGAGCTTTTCGGAGCTCACTCTTTTGTATGGAAGACAAATGCCATAGAAAGGATGTGACAGTGTGGCAAAACGTGACGATTACGAAGCCATGGCAGAGAAGCTTATTATGCCGATAATCGAATCCAACGGATACGAGCTTGTGGATATTGAGTATGTCAAAGAAGGTCAGAATAATTACCTAAGGGCATATATTGATAAGCCGGGCGGAATTACCGTGGATGATTGTGAAGTGGTAAGCAGAGCATTCAGTGACAAGCTGGATGAGAAGGATTTTATTGCAGAGTCCTATATATTGGAGGTAAGCTCCCCGGGACTTGGCAGACCGTTCAGAAAAGACAAGGATTTCGAACGCAATATCGGTGAAGAAGTTGAACTTAAGTTATATAAGCCGGTTGAGCATAAGAAAGATTATGTCGGACTTCTGAACGCATATGATAAGGACACGGTCACTATCGGACTGGAAGATGGCAGTGAGAAGGTTTTTGAGAGGCGTGATATCGCCGTTATAAGACAGACTGTATATTTTTAGATAAATAGGAGGATAAATGAAAAAATGAACAGTGATTTAATGGAAGCACTCAGTGCTCTGGAAAAAGAAAAGAAAATCAGCAAAGACACCTTAATTGAGGCAATAGAAAATTCACTTCTTACGGCCTGCAAGAACCATTACGGTAAAGCGGACAATTTTATTGTCAAAGTTAATCCGGATACAGGAGATTTCTCAGTGGTTGCGGCTAAAGAAGTTGTTGAGAATGTAGAGGATGACGTTACGCAGATAAGTCTCGCAAAAGCAAAAGAGATTAATTCCAAATACGACATCGGAGATACCGTAAACATTGATGTCAAGTCGGCAGAACTCGGAAGAATCGCAATCCAGATTGCCAAGAATGTAATTCTTCAGAAAATCCGCGAGGAAGAGCGCAGGGTTCTTTATGATGATTATTACAGCAAAGAAAAAGATGTTATGACCGGTGTGGTACAAAGATATGCCGGACGTAATCTTATAATTAATCTCGGAAGAGCGGATGCCGTTCTTAATGAGAGTGAAATGGTCAAGGGCGAGCATTACAAACCTAACGACAGAATTAAGGTATACGTTGTAGAAGTTAAGGATGATAAGAAAGGACCGCGTATCCTTGTTTCAAGAACACATCCGGAGCTGGTTAAGAGACTTTTTGAAGAAGAAGTTACAGAAGTGCGTGATGGCACAGTTGAGATTAAGAATGTTGCAAGAGAAGCCGGATCAAGAACCAAGATGTCAGTCTGGTCCAAGGATCCTAACGTTGATGCGGTAGGTGCATGTGTCGGAGTTAACGGAGCCAGAGTTAATGCAGTAGTAGATGAACTCGGCGGAGAGAAAATAGATATTATCAACTGGAGCGAGAATCCGGCCAATCTTATTGAAAATGCCCTCAGCCCGGCGAAGGTTGTATCGGTAGTTGCTGATGATGAAGAGAAAACAGCGCAGGTTATAGTACCGGATTACCAGCTTTCACTTGCAATCGGACGTGAAGGACAGAACGCAAGACTTGCAGCCAAACTTACAGGATTTAAGATCGATATCAAGAGTGAAACACAGGCCAAAGAGCTTGGATTACTTGATATGTATTATCCGGAAGCTGAATATGATGAGGAATATTCAGATGAATATCCGGATGAGCAGTAAAAGGTAATATTATGGCAGCAGAAAGAAAAATACCGCTCAGACAGTGTGTGGGATGCGGTGAAGATAAAGAAAAAAAAGCAATGCTGCGTGTTATAAAGACAAGTGAAGGTGAAATACTTCTTGATGATACAGGCAAGAAAAACGGCAGAGGCGCATATATCTGTAAGACAATGCAATGTCTTGAAAAAGCAGTTAAGAATAAAGGCATTGAACGTTCGTTAAAAGTCCGTATCCCGCAGGAAGTATATGATGAGCTTAAGAAGGAGATGGCTGATTATGAAAAATGATAACGTTCTTTCCATGCTCGGACTTGCCAAACGTGGCGGAAATATTGTCAGCGGCGAATTCTCGGTAGAGAATGCGATAAGGGACGGAAGTGCGTACCTTGTTGTGATAGCGAAAGATGCCTCTGACAAGACCAAAAAGAAATTCAGTGATAAGTGCAGTTTCTATAATGTCCCGATAGCATTCTATGCTGACAAGGAGACGCTCGGAAAGAGTATCGGATGTGAAATCCGTACATCGGCAGCGGTTACGGACGAGGGACTGGCGAAGTCGCTTATCGGCAAATTAGATTTATAAATTCCGGTTAATCGGAATGTGAATCCTTAAATATCAAGGAGGTTAGTTTTAACTAAATGAGAGTTTACGAATTATCAAAAGAAATAAATGTGCCCAACAAAGAACTTGTAGAGTACCTTTCAAAGAGCAACAGCGATATTAAAACACATTCAAGTTCTGTGTCTGATGCGGAAGCTGAAAGTGCAAGAAAGTATTTTGCAAAAGGCCGTAATACATCAGAGACCAAAGAACAGGCGCCTAAAACAGAGACACCTAAAACAGAGACACCTAAGACAGAGACACCTAAGACAGAAACGGCAGCCGGAGCGGACGCATCTAAAGATGCAGCACCGAAGAAAAAGATTTTTGCTTCATATAATCCGCAGAACAGCGGACGCAAGGAAGTAAGAGACCAGAGAAGAACAGGCGACAGAAGGGATGGAAGACCTGGCGACAGAAGGGACAACAAAGTGCGCCCGGATGGAAGACCGGTAGAGAGAATCCGCCCAAGAGACAACGCTAAGCCGGGAGAACGTCCAAGTGACAGAGTGCGCCCGGATGGAACAATGGTAGACAGAAAGCCGAGACCGGATGCCAGACCGGCAGAGAGACGTCAGGATGGAAGACCTGATGACAACAGACGTCAGGACGGAAGACCGGGAGATAACAGACGTCAGGATGGAAGACCGGGAGATGGCAGACGTCAGGATGGAAGACCTGGAGATAACAGACGCCAGGATGGAAGACCGGGAGATAACAGACGTCAGGACGGAAGACCGGGAGATAACAGGCGCCAGGATGGAAGACCGGGAGATAACAGGCGCCAGGATGGAAGATCTGGAGATGGCAGACGCCAGGATGGAAGATCTGGAGATAACAGACGTCAGGACGGAAGATTTGCAGACAGACGCCAGGATGGAAGAAACCAGGACAGAAATGCAGCACCGGATAACAGAAGAACCGGTGGCAATGACAGAAATAATTTCCGCAAGGATGACAGAAACAGCGGATTTGACGGCGGAGAAGCTATCAAGGAAAGAGAAGCTAAAGAGCAGAGAAACCGTGATAGGGAAAACCGTAAGAAAGATAACAGCAGTTACGATAAGACTGAGAGAATGGAGAACACCAAGGCTCTCGAGAAGAATATGAATAAAGTTAAACAGCAGCAGAAAAAAGCGGAAGAGGAGACAATCAGAACCCTTACGCTTCCGGATACGCTTACTGTTAAAGAACTTGCTGATATGATGAAGATAGCACCTGCAGCACTTGTTAAGAAACTTTTTCTGCAGGGAACGGTTGTGACGATCAATCAGGAAATCGATTTTGATACAGCTGAAGAAATTGCATTGGAATACAACTGTATCTGTGAACATGAGGTTAAAGTCGATGTTATCGAGGAACTTCTTAAGGAAGAGGAAGACGATCCGTCAACTCTTGTTCCGAGACCGCCTGTTGTCTGCGTTATGGGACACGTTGATCATGGTAAAACATCACTTCTTGATGCCATCCGTTCGACACATGTAACATCAAGAGAGGCCGGAGGTATCACACAGCACATCGGTGCTTATACGGTAGAGGCACACGGACAGCAGATAACATTCCTTGATACACCGGGACACGAGGCATTTACGGCCATGAGAATGCGTGGTGCCAAGTCAACAGATATCGCCATTCTTGTAGTTGCAGCCGATGATGGTGTAATGCCACAGACTGTCGAAGCGATTAACCATGCAAAGGCAGCCGGAATTGAAATAGTAGTTGCAATCAACAAAATTGATAAGCCTAGTGCCAATATAGAAAGAGTAAAGCAGGAGCTTGTGGAATACGAACTTATACCCGAAGACTGGGGCGGTTCCACTATTTTCTGTCCGGTATCGGCACATACTGGAGAAGGTATCGACAATCTCCTTGATATGCTTTTGCTTACGGCAGAAATCCTTGAACTTAAAGCTAATCCTAACAGAAGAGCCAGAGGACTTGTTCTTGAGGGAAGACTTGATAAAGGTAAAGGACCTGTTGCAACAATGCTTGTACAGAAGGGAACACTTCATGTCGGTGACCATATTGCGGTTGGTTCATGCCACGGCAAGATAAGAGCAATGGTTGACGATAAGGGAAAAAGAATACAGCAGGCGGGTCCGTCAATTCCGGTAGAGATACTCGGTCTTAATGATGTGCCTAATGCCGGTGATGTATTTGTATCTCCGGAGACAGAGAAGGAAGCAAGAAGCTTTGCCGAGACATTTATCAGGGAAGGAAGAGAGAAACTTCTCGAAGAGACGAAGTCCAAAATGTCGCTTGATGATCTGTTCTCGCAGATTCAGGCAGGTAATCTTAAGGAACTTCATATTATTGTTAAGGCCGATGTACAGGGTTCGGTTGAAGCAGTAAAGCAGAGCCTTATGAAATTATCCAATGATGAAGTTGTCGTCAAAGTTATTCATGCGGGTGTCGGCGCGATTAATGAATCAGATGTTATACTTGCATCAGCATCGAATGCAATTATAATCGGATTTAACGTCCGTCCTGATAATCAGGCTAAAGCAGTTGCCGATGCGGAGAATGTTGACCTGAGATTATACAGAGTAATTTATCAGGCTATAGAGGATGTCGAAGCTGCCATGAAGGGAATGCTTGATCCTAAGTATGAGGAGAAAGTAATCGGACACGCAGAAGTACGCCAGACATACAAAGCATCAGATGTAGGAACAATTGCCGGTTCTTATGTACTTGACGGAGTTCTTACAAGAGGATGTTCTGTAAGACTTATGAGAGGCGATGACATGATTTATGATGGACCTCTCGCCTCACTTAAGAGATTCAAGGATGACGCCAAGGAAGTCAAAGAAGGATATGAATGCGGATGTGTTCTTGAAAAATTCAATGACATCATGGAAGGCGATATACTTGAAGCTTATACTATGGTTGAAATACCGCGTTAGGAGGTTAAGCCATGCGTAAAAACAGCATCAAACTTACCAGAATAAATAATGAAGTCATGCGCGAATTAAGCAATATAATCCGCGCCGAAATAAAGGATCCGAGAATTAATCCGATGACTTCCGTGGTTGCCACGGAAGTTTCACCGGACCTTAAGATATGCAAGGCATATATAAGTGTTCTCGGAGATGAACAGTCACAGAAAGATACAATTACCGGTTTGAGAAGTGCGGAAGGATATATAAGGAATCTTCTTGCCAAGACCGTTAATCTCAGAAATACACCTCAGATTATTTTTGTGCTTGACCAGTCAATAGAATATGGTGTTAATATGTCCAGACTTATTGATGAGGTAAGTGCCAAAGATGAGGGCAGGGAGGAATAATGGTATCTGTTGAAGAAGAGATTTTAAGTGCTGCAAGCATAGGAATTACAGGGCATATAAGGCCTGACGGGGACTGTGTCGGCTCGACTCTGGGTCTTTACAATTATATCAGGGAGAATATGCCGGACAAGACTGTTGATATATATCTTGATCCGATTGAAAAAAACTTTAAGTTCCTGTCGGGTGCTTCGGATATAAGGCATTCGGCAGATAAAAATATCAAATACGATGTTTTTATCATACTGGACTGCGGCGACATCGGACGTGTTGCGGAATTTACACTTGACTATATACGTAATGCTTCTAAGACGATATGTATCGATCATCATATGTCCACAAAAGGTATTGCTGATGTCAACCATATATGTCCACAGATAAGTTCTGCAAGCGAAGTGCTTTTTGAATTGCTCGATGAAAATCATATTTCAAAAAATACGGCAGAATGTCTGTATACGGGCATGGTTCATGATACAGGTGTTTTTAAATACCAGTCGACGACAAGTAGGACAATGCAGATTGCGGGCAAGCTTATGGACAAAGGAATTGATTTTACAAGTATTATTGATGATACTTTTTTCAGAAAAAGCTATAAGCAGAATCTCCTGCTCGGAAAAGCATTGCTTGATTCGGAGAGACTTTTAGACGGCAGGCTTATATATTCTTATGTATCAGCGGATACATTGAAGGAATATGATGTTATCGGCCGCGATACGGGAGGAATTATTGATGAACTCAGATTTACTGAGGGAGTCGAAGTTGCTGTATTTATGTACGAACTTCCGGACGGAAAGATAAAGACAAGCCTGCGCTCCGTGCATGATGTTGATGTCAACAGCATTGCGGGAGAATTTGGCGGCGGCGGACATATAAGAGCTGCCGGATTCACAACGACACTGGATAAGAATGCGATTATTACCAAACTGGAGGAGCTCGTAAGAGCGGGACTTTGATAATGTATAACGGCATAATCAATATTTACAAAGAGAAAGGGTACACATCACACGATGTTGTAGCTAAGTTAAGAGGAATATTGAAACAGAAGAAAATCGGACACACAGGAACACTTGACCCGGATGCAACGGGCGTACTTCCTGTGTGCCTTGGCAATGGAACCAGATTATGTGATATGTTAACGGACAGAACCAAGGAATATAAAGTTACAATGCTCTTGGGAGTTACCACTGATACTGAAGATATATCCGGTACGGTATTGACAGAGAAAGAAGTCACGGCGGATGCCGGTGCGATAACAGATGCAATCATGTCTTTTGTGGGAAGCTATGATCAGATTCCACCCATGTATTCGGCAATTAAAGTTAACGGACATAAACTTTATGAACTTGCGAGAAAAGGTGTTGAAGTAGAGCGTAAGCCACGCAATGTTGTCATAGATTATATTAAAATAGATACCGTAGGAACCGCAGAGTGTGCATTTACCGTCGGATGCAGCAAGGGAACTTATATCCGATCGCTTTGCAGGGACATAGGCACCAAATTGGGCTGTGGGGCATGCATGAAAGACCTTGTAAGAACCCGTTCGGGAATATGCCTTGCAGATGATGCGCTAACGCTGGATGAAGTTGAACAGAAAAAGAACGCCGGAACATTGGAAAAGTGCATTAAACCTGTTGATTTTTTCTTCATGGATTATCCTGCAGCAGTGATTCCTGAATCATACGGGAAATACGTTAAAAACGGCAATATGTTCAAAGCGGATGAATGCAGTGCCGGTCGTCTTGAAAAAGATGATGTATATAAGGTGAGAATATATTTTGACCGTAAGGAAAGAGAACCGCTTTTTACGGCTTTGTATGAGTATGACAGACATACCGGCATTTACAGACCGTATAAAATGTTTCTGAACGGAGAGTGAATTAATGATTTGCATTGAAAACAAAGATTTTGTACTTGATGAGCACACGGTTGTGACGCTGGGCAAATTTGACGGAATACACAAAGGACACAGAAAACTCATTCATAAAGCGTTGGAGATTTCCCGCAAGACGGGAATGAAAAGCGCAGTTTTTACCTTCAAAGTAACAGAGGAAAATAAATTTCCGTATATGGAAAGCGAGAAAATAACCACACCGGGTGAAAGAAAAACTATTCTTGAGGAGCTCGGAGTCGATATTCTGGTTGAGTATCCTTTTGATACAGAAGTTGCGGACACAGAACCGGTTGATTTTCTTACAGGTGTCCTGAAAAACAAAATGAAAGCCGCATATATTGTAGTTGGTGAAGACTGGACATTCGGCAAGGGCGGACGAGGAAATGCGCAGACATTAAGGTCAAACTGTGACAAACTCGGGTTTGAACCGGTAATTCTCAAAAAAGAGACATATGATGGCCGAAAAATCGGGAGCAGCTGGGTTCGCGAAGAAATTGCGGCAGGACATATGGAAACGGTTAACATTCTTCTGGATTACCCGTACAGCATAACGGGAGTTGTCGTACACGGCAACAGAATAGGACGCACAATAGGATTTCCGACAGCAAATATATTGCCGGGTGATGATAAAATTCTTCCGCCGTTCGGCGTATATGCGTCCAAAACATTAATAGATGGCAAAGAATATTACGGAATCAGTAATATTGGTGTCAAACCGACAATCTCAGATAACAATGCGGTCAATGTCGAAACCAACCTTATCGGATATGACGGCGATCTCTACGGCAGAAGCATTAAAGTGGAACTGATACATTTCCGGCGGCCTGAAATGAAATTTGAATCGGTCGAAGCACTTAAGAACCAGCTTGTAAGGGATATAGAATTTTCAAAAACATATTTTATGATATAAAGAGCGAAAGAAAATCTTGATTTATATCCGATAATATGTTAATATCGTAAAGTATTAATGCTTAACCGATACTCAGATACAGGACACTCCGACCTGGTTCTTAGTATACGGTGATTATAATTAAGGAGGAATATCACAGATGATATCTAAAGAAAAAAAGACTCAGATTATCGCCGAGTACGGCAGAAAAGAAGGAGATACAGGTTCACCAGAAGTACAGGTAGCCCTTCTTACAGAGAGAATCAAGGAGCTCACAGAACATCTTAAAGTTAACCAGAAAGACCATCATTCAAGAAGAGGTCTTCTTAAAATGGTTGGTAAGAGAAGAGCATTACTTGAGTACCTCAAGAAGAATGATGTTGAAGGATATCGTGAATTGATTGCCCGTCTGGGAATCAGAAAATAGTTTATGGTATGGGCGGAGTTTTCCGCCCATTTTTACCGTGCAAAAGACGGATGGCAGGATGTGCGAGACCACTGACAAATGTACAGACAGCTGTGGATTTGTCAGTTGTTTCGATGTCTTGCCGCCGCACTATAACAAACATGCCGCAAAGGCAGAACAGGAGATACTATGTATAAAAGTTTTAGTATGGAACTTGCCGGAAGAACACTTACGGTAGACATCGACAGAGTTGCAAAGCAGGCTAACGGCGCTGCATTTATGCACTATGGCGATACTGTTGTACTTTCAACCGCAACAGCATCGGAGAAACCAAGGGACGGAATCGATTTCTTCCCACTCAGCGTTGAATATGAAGAAAAATTATATGCCGTAGGTAAAATACCGGGAGGATTTAATAAGAGAGAGGGAAAGGCTTCAGAAAATGCCATTCTTACATCGCGTGTTATCGACAGACCTATGAGACCTCTTTTCCCTAAGGATTACCGTAATGATGTAACACTCAACAACCTTGTTATGTCAGTTGATCCGGAGTGCAGCCCTGAACTTACGGCAATGCTTGGATCAGCTATCGCAGTTGCTATATCAGATATCCCGTTTGACGGACCTTGCGCAACAACACAGGTAGGACTTATTGACGGAGAATTCGTAATCAATCCTAACGGTGCACAGACAGCTGTTTCTGATCTCAAGCTTACTGTTGCATCAACAAGAGAGAAAGTTATCATGATTGAAGCAGGTGCCAATGAAGTACCTGAAGCCAAGATGATCGAAGCAATATACAAGGCTCATGAAGTTAACCAGCAGGTTATCGCTTTTATTGACAAGATTGTCGCTGAATGCGGTAAACCGAAGCATGAATATACAAGCTGTGCAATTCCTGAAGGCCTGTTTGATGCGATTAAAGAAATTGTACCTCCTGCAGAGATGGAAGAGGTAATGTTTGCTCCTGAAAAGCAGGTTCGTGAAGAGAGAATCCGTAACCTTAAGGATTATCTTGCAGAGAATTTTGCAGAGAAGGAAGAATGGCTTCCGCTTATCGATGAAGCTGTATATCAGTATGAGAAGAAAACAGTTCGTAAGATGATTCTTAAAGATCACAGAAGACCTGACGGACGTGAGATTACACAGATACGTCCGCTTGCGGCTGAAGTAGATATAATTCCAAGAGTCCATGGTTCGGCAATGTTTACACGTGGACAGACACAGATTTGCAACGTATGTACCCTTGCACCTCTTTCAGATGCGCAGAGAATTGACGGACTTAATGAGCAGGAAACATCCAAGAGATATATGCACCATTATAATTTCCCGGCTTATTCGGTTGGAGAGACCAAGGTTTCAAGAGGACCTGGACGTCGTGAAATCGGACATGGCGCACTTGCTGAGAGAGCTCTTTTGCCTGTGCTTCCGTCAGAAGAGGAGTTCCCATATGCAATAAGAACCGTATCAGAGACATTTGAATCCAACGGTTCAACATCAATGGCTTCTACATGTGCATCATGCATGTCACTTATGGCAGCAGGTGTACCTATTAAGAAGATGGTTGCCGGTATTTCATGCGGACTTGTAACAGGTGAGACAGATGATGATTATGTTCTTCTCACGGATATCCAGGGTCTTGAAGATTTCTTCGGAGATATGGACTTTAAGGTAACAGGTACCGATGCAGGTATAACGGCAATCCAGATGGATATCAAGATTCACGGACTTACAAGACCTATCGTAGAAGGTGCCATAGCAAGATGTCGTGAGGCAAGAATGTACATTATGGAGAACTGCATGAAGAAAGCCATTGCGGAACCTCGTAAAGAAGTTGGCGCATATGCACCTAAGATTGTACAGATTCAGATTGACCCTGCTAAGATCGGTGATGTTGTCGGACAGAGAGGTAAGACGATTAATGCCATTATCGAGGAAACGGGCGTTAAGATTGATATAACAGATGACGGAGCAGTTTCGGTATGCGGAACAGACAAGGCTGCTATGGATAAGGCAATCAAGTATATCCAGACAATCGTAACCGATTACGAGGAAGGTCTTGTACTTGAAGGTAAAGTCATAAGCATCAAGGAATTCGGCGCATTTATCGAGTTTGCACCGGGCAAAGAAGGAATGGTTCACATTTCCAAGATTTGCAAGGAAAGAATAGATCATGTTGAAGATGTCCTTACACTTGGCGATAAGGTTAAGTGCGTATGTCTTGGCAAAGACAAGATGGGAAGATACAGCTTCAGCATCAAAGACGTTAAAGAAGACTAATGGAGGTGTCGTATGTCAGGACATTCAAAATTTGCCAACATCAAACATAAAAAAGAGAAAAATGATGCAGCAAAAGGTAAGGTTTTTACCAGATTAGGTAAGGAACTTATGGTTGCGGTTAAAGAGGGCGGCCCGGATCCTAACAATAACAGTAAGTTAAGAGATGTTATAGCAAAGGCTAAATCAAACAATATGCCTAATGATACAATCGACAGAAGTATCAAGAAGGCTGCCGGAGATGCCAATGCAGCAAACTTCACTGCAATCACATATGAAGGATACGGCCCTAACGGAACTGCAATCATCGTTGAGACACTTACTGATAATAAAAACAGAACAGCGTCTAACGTAAGAAATGCATTCACAAAGGGCAATGGAAATGTAGGTACGCCGGGATGTGTATCATTTATGTTTGACAAGAAAGGTCAGATCCTTATCAACAAGGAAGATTGTAAGATGGATGCAGATGAGCTTATGATGCTTGCACTTGATGCTGGTGCAGAAGACGTCAATGACGAGGATGAGGATGAAATTGAAATCATCACAGCTCCGGATGACTGTGGCACCGTAAGAGAAGCTCTCGAAGCAGCAGGACTTGAGCTTGCACAGGCTGAAGTTACAATGATTCCGCAGACATGGGTTGAACTTACTTCGGAGAACGATATTAAGCAGATGAACAGAATTCTGGATCTGCTTGATGATGATGACGATGTTCAGGCTGTATATCACAACTGGGATATGCCTGATGATGACGAAGAGGATTAAATCATATTGAATTATGAGAATCGAAGAATTTAAAATGGAACGGGAGAATCTCGTAAAACCGGGAGATACCGTTAAGATAACAGAGGGAGTGCTTCCGTCGAGCTGGTATTATACCATTGTTCCGGCGGTGGCAATGTCCCGCAATTACAAATTCGCCGAACGCATCAAGTCTGCTGAAGGTAAAGTTCTTGAAATAGAGACGACTGAACGTGGTAATTATGTTAAGGTGGAATTTGATGAAGAATCGGTTTGAATAAAATAATACATCCTGATTTAACTGGGGCATAGAAAACGGTATGTTTTTTAGTGCCCCTTTATAAATAAGGAGTAAATCCCGTCCGCGTGGATACGGGTACGTTGATTGAGATATTCATGAGAGTGTCCGCAATATGCCTTGTTATTTCATCAAGCCGGCAGTTTATGCTGCCAAACGGCATAATTCCCGGCTCCGTACATAAATCACAACCGCATCCGGTTATTCGGACATCCGGCATTGCAAGGGCGTTTGATGCCCCGAGTGCAAGCATATCGTTGGAACAGAATATGGCATCCGGTATTTTGCCCTGTTCTTTTAGCGATTTGATATAGTTATAAGAATCTGCGGTTCCGCCGGGGCACAGATGCATATATTCGACTGACGGTTCGATTCCAGCACCTGCGCAGGCAAGTTTGAAACCGTCAAGCATCTCAAGACAGAATTCCGACATTGACGAGAAGAGAAAAGCCGGAAAAACAGCACCTGATTTAAGCGTATTACTGACAAGTGTCATAAAAGTATCTTTGATGTCGCAGATGATATTGATGACGCCGGGCGTGTCTTTATATGAATTTATCATTATGACCGAAGGCAATGAGCCGCTTTTGAATCCGGCCAATGTATCCGCGGCAGAAGATGGAAGGCATGTGTTATCACAGACAATAGCATAGACATGCTTTGAACACATGAAATCGACAGCAGGCTTAAGATCATTCTGGCTGCCGTCGGACACCCACAGATACGGTGTTATGTTACGATTGTTCAAAACACTTACAAGGGTATTTATCATATTGAAACCATTACGTTGAACAGAGCCGGAATATATAATCCCGACACTTTGTGATGACTGGTGCTTCTGCCGGCTGTATCCGGTAAGACGGATGGCGTCCATAACCTTCCGGCGTGTGGATTCGCTTACCTTTGGACTGTTGTTGAGTACACGGGATACGGTTGCAATTGATACACCCGTCATATCAGAAATATCATAAATATTCATTTGCGGCCTCCTTTATGCCGCTATTATATAATAAATACAAAAAATGCTCAAGAAAAATCATAAACAGGTATAATTTTTTGACGGACAGGTTCCGATACATAAGATAAAGCTGTAATTATGTCTTTTTGGAGGATAATATGAAATTCAGAAAATTCCTTAGAAATCATTGGAAGGCAGTAGCTGCTGTTTTCGCAATAATAGTTGCGACTACAATAGGAGTGGTTATGGTAAGGGCCGCAACGGTTATTTTATCCGTTGATACGCCGGCCATTAATTTTAAATCAGATTCAGAGGCGGTTACTGTAAATGCTACGGTCAGTATTTTGAATGCTTCGGCGACGAATGGTACTTTTACGTGGAGTTCAGCCGATAATCTCGTGGCAAGTGTCAGCAATATCGAGGGCGTAGGAACGGTTAAGGCTGTTGCAGCAGGCAAGACCAAGATTACGGTAGGATATCTGCTGGAGGAAGATTATGTATATAAAGAGATACCGGTGATGGTACCGCTTACGGTGGCTTATGATTCTGTTGCGGGAATCATGCAGCCGGGTAATGACGGCAATGTTACATGTAACGCTGCCACATCCAAATACGTTGAATGGTCGTCATCCAACAGTAATATTGCTACGGTAACAGGTAATGGCAATGCAGCCACAATTAAGGCTATAAGTGGTGGCACGGCTACAATCACTGCTGCGATACCTGCGGACGGACTTCAATATTCATTTAATGTAACGGTTGGAGTTACCATTGATGAAGATACCGTTGAAGTTGGCCAGGGACAGAGTGTTGCACTTACCACTAACAGTAATTCCGTTTCGGATGTATATTGGTGGTCTGCGGATGAGAATGTTGCGACTGTAAGCAACGGAGTTGTGTACGGTGTGTACGCAGGATCTACTACGGTATATGCCAGCTGCCTTGATCATAATCCAAATAATAATGCCGGCGATTCGGTAACGGTAACAGTACCGTATGTTGTCAATACACCGGAGACGACTGTTCTCGTCGGTGACAAGATTGCGATTTCAACAACAGCCAATCCAACAGAAGTTAATTATGCATCAAGCAATAATAATATAGTTTCGTATGACTCCAAGACAGGAATGTTTACGGCAAACAGCACCGGAACGGCAGATGTGACGGTGACATGGAACGGGCATATTGAGACAATAAAAATTACCGTTATTGACGGATTTTCACTTTCCAATACATCAATGTCCCTTAACATCGGAACAAAGGGAAGCGTTACAGCTATGGTTTCGAACACTGAGCAGCCGGTTCACTGGAAATTATCGGACAGTGATATGGCATTGCTTGAAATTTCGGAAGACGGTCTTACAGCAACGGTAACAGCACTTAAGACCGGAGACAACGGATATGTAACACTTATAGCAACGCAGGAGATTGACGGTATTGTCAAGACTGCAGAATGTAAAGTTTATATACTTAATCCTGTAAATAATCTCACACTTATGTACAATGGTAAAGAGATTAAGGACATGATTTCCCTACAGAAAGGGGCGGAATTATATATTACGGCGTATCTTAACTTCGGAGAGACTGTTGTTCCGGATAATACCAAGCTCAGCTGGGTATCCTCCGATCCGTCAATCATATCGGTTGTACCATATACCAGTGAAGGCCAGCAGCAGCTTGGACTTGTAACTGGTCTTAACGGCGGCAAGGCTACGATAACTGTAGTTTCGGAAGATGGATTATATATCGCAACGGCGGATTTTTATGTAACTGAAGGAGTAACAAGCATAACTCTTGATAACACAAGCGTTACGGCACAGATGGCATTGCAGAAGTTCCAGCTTACAGCCACAGTTCTTCCGGCATCGGCCGGCGTTGATACATCCGTAACATGGGCATCCTTGGATCCTTCGGTCGTTACGGTTGACCAGAATGGTCTTGTAACATTTGTAGGACCTGGTGAGACATATGTAAGTGTAACTTCCAATGCGGACAGTTCCAAAGTGGCATATTGTAAATTCCATATAACGCAGCAGGTTGAAGGAATTAAGATGGATTACGACAGGCTTACGCTTAATGTAGGCGAGCAGTCGAGACTTACAGCTTTGATTACTCCGGATAATGCAACCAATAAGAATGTTAAATGGTCATCATCCAATGAAGCGGTTGTGACCGTTGATTCAACAGGTATGCTCACTGCTGTGGGAAGCGGCAGTGCCACAATAATCGTCCAGACGGAGGATGGCGGATATATTGATATGACTAATGTTACGGTTCTTCAGCCTGTTACATCAATCAATCTTTCCGAAACTGAATTATCGGTCAAGAAAGGAACGGTACTCTGGCTCAGTGCGGAGGTACTTCCTGATACGGCTGACAATAAGAAGGTAACATGGAGTTCATCTGATACATCGCTTGCAACGGTTGACCAGACCGGTAAAGTTACCACACTTGCTGTAGGTACGGTAACGATTTCATGTGTAAGTGAAGATAACGGAACGGTTGCATACTGCATTATAGAAATAACGGAACCGGTAACGGGACTCACACTTAATACATATTATCAGGAAATGGTAACCGGAACAAAGTTTGTAATAGTTCCTACGGTACTTCCTAATGATGCACCTGATAAATCGGTAACATTTATGTCAAGTGACCCGACGATAGCGACTGTTGATGAGAATGGTGTTGTATCGGCACTTGTCGGAGGCGAATGTCAGATAGTCGTTACGACTAACGAGAGCGGACTCAAGGCTACATGTACAATTAAAGTTAAAGAGTATGTAGAGAGCATTAAGATTTCAGGCAACCCGAAGAATCTTAACGTGAATAATTCAGTAAATCTTAAAGTGACAGTTGGTAAAGAGACTGCTTCCAATAAAGCGGTTGTATGGCGAAGCAGCAATACATCGATTGCGACCGTGGATCAGAGCGGTAAGGTTACAGGCGTTAAGCCGGGTAATGTTGTTATAACTGCGACAGCGGCTGATGGTGGCGGAGTAAGCGATTCGGTTGTAATAAGAGTCATTAATCCTGTTACATCGATATCATTAAGCAAGTCAAAGATTACTATATATGTAGGAGATACATATAATTTACAGGCAACAATAACACCGCCTAATGCATCTATCAAGAATCTAGTCTGGACATCGGATGACGAGAGCGTGGCAAAGGTATATTCCGACGGTGATGTAGTGGGTGTAACTCCAGGAAGAACTGTGGTACATGCTACATCGACAGATGGCAATGAAGTTGTTGCCAACTGTACGGTTATTGTCAAGGAAATAATAAAGGCATCTTCGATTTCGGTTAATTCATCGGAAATCACGATGTTAAAGGGCAAGACAAGACAGCTTACTGCAAGGTTATATCCGACCAATACAAATGAACATGTTAAATGGGTATCCTCAGATACATCTATTGTGACGGTTGATGCATATGGCAATATCATTACGGTTGGGGCTGGAACATGTGAAGTTACGGCATACAGTTCATCCGGAACCGTTCAGGATACATGTATAATACATTCAATGGCAATGCATTATACGGATATCAGGATAGAACAATATGATACATTTAACCTGTATGTGGACGGTGCTCCGTCAGCAGTATCGTGGAGAACATCGAATCCAAGAATTGCTACAATAGACAGTAACGGACTGGTAACAGGACGTATGCCGGGTGAATGTGTGATAAGCGGAACGGTCGATGGTAAGACAGTTACATGTTATGTTAAAGTAATGGCTGTGGATCCGGGCAAGTTCATTAACAGGAAAAAATAATATAAGAATAACGAAAGGCATTGCGGCTGATTGACCACAATGCCTTTTTCGATTCCGGGAACAAAAACGAAGCACCAAAGAATTAACTTTGGTGCTTCCAGCTTTTAAATATGAGGGGGGGAGATAGAAAGTTATACTTCACTATCCACTTATTAATCTAGTATACGAATGTGACGGCTGTGTGAAAAAACGAAAAAAGATTTAACATTTTTGTAACAATTTCATCCGGAGTGTATTTCGTAACAAAAACTTAATATTTGCATTTGTTGATTTTGAATGATGAATGTGGTATAGTGTGAGTGTATGCAAAATAAGGAGAGGTTACTATGAGAGATGATTTTGATTTAGAAGAGGAACTTGCCAAATCAATAGCAAGTATTGTGGATGAAGAGACAGCTGATGCACATGCATATGTTAATAAGAACACATCTGAAACAGATGATATACCGGATGAAGAAGAGAAGATATATGATGAGCCGGATGATGATTCTGATGATGATTCAGATAAGCCGGATAAGAAGAAGATCATTATTATCGTAGCATCTGTTGTAGCAGCGGTTCTTATAATAGGAATAACGGCATTTCTTGTGGTCAGGGCTGCTTTTAATAAGAGCAAAGATAATTACGGATATTATAATGAACTTGGATATAAGGCCTATGATGATAAAGATTACGATACCGCTATATCTGATTTTGAGAAAGCACTTACCTATGATGAAGGCAAGGGCGACAGTGATACCAATATCAATATGATGCTTTACCTGTTTGAATGTTATAAGAATACTTCCCAGGATGATAAGGCAGAAGAGATATTGCTTGATGTGCTTGACCGTGACAGTGATAACAAGAATGCATATTATAATCTGATGTCAGTTTATCTGAATAATAAAGATTATACCAAGCTCGGCGACCTGTATGAACAGGCAGCTGCCACTGAAGACGATGATATTATTGCATTGTTTAAGAAATATGTGCCTCAGGATCCAGTGGCGACACCGGATGAAGGCAGTTACAGCGACGATCAGAAGGTATTCCTTTCAGCTGATGACGGATGTAAGATATATTACACAATAGACGGCTTGGATCCTAAGGACAATGCACAGGTTTTTTCTAACAGAATAGAACTTAAAGAGGGCCAGACCACTGTTAAATTCTATGCGGTTAACGATTACGGAATTAAGAGCGATGTTATAACCAAGACCTATAATATACAGTATTCAGGACCGGCGACACCTGAAATAACACCGTCAGACACGACAATTTCACAGTCGTCCAAAGTAATGGTTACGGTTACCGGAATTGCGTCAGGCAGTAAGGCATATTATACACTTGACGGAACGGCACCTACTACAGACAGCACAGAGTACAGCAAGCCTTTTGAACTTCCGGCAGGAACTACGGTTGTTACTGTGATGGTTGTTGACGGACATGGAAAGAGCACCATGGCATCCAAGACATATAAGGTAACGTATGAATCGAAATATACCCAGACAGAGGCAGAGGATTTCATATGGAGTGCATTGATAGACAAGAAAATTGTCAATAAGAAACATATTGACAAAGATGATAATGAATGTTCAATGGATTATTATTCATTAAAGACAGTCGATGATAAACAGATATATATGTTCTATTATAACATTGGACATGATGCACAGGATTATTGGTACGGTGCTGATGCCAATACCGGAGATGTATATAAGGTAACAGGCTCAAAGGGAAGTTATAAACTTTCATCAGTTAAATAATGCAATCATAGCGTGGGACTTTTATTGGTTTCACGCTATTTTTTTACAATTTTCCAACATATTTGTATTGCATTACTTGATTCTATTGTATAAAATGGTAATTAGATAAATATAGGAGGTGCTTTATGTACAAGATACTTAAGGCTGAGTTTCTGGCCAGCAATATTTTCCTTATGGAAATAGAAGCTCCGCGTGTGGCTAAATCATGCGAGCCGGGCCAGTTTATTATTGCTAAGATTGACGAGAATGGTGAGCGTATTCCACTTACGATTTCAGATTATGACAGAGAAAGAGGAATGGTTCAGATAGTTGTTCAGATTATCGGAGCATCCACTAAGAAGATGTCCGAGCTTAAGACAGGAGATTATCTTGAAGATTTCGTAGGACCTCTTGGATGTCCTTCAGATCTCGTTACAGATGATATTGAAGATGTTAAGAAGAAAAAGATTCTTTTTGTTGCGGGCGGTCTTGGAACTGCTCCGGTTTACCCACAGGTTAAATGGCTCCATGAACACGGTATTGCCGCTGATGTTATTGTCGGTGCCAAGACAAAGGATCTTGTTATTCTTGAGAAGGAGATGCAGGAAGTTGCCGGCAATCTCTATATAACAACTGATGACGGAAGTTACGGCAGAGGCGGAATGGTTACGGATACGATTAAATATCTCGTAAACGATCTTGGTAAAGAGTATGACCACTGCGTAGCTATAGGACCGATGATCATGATGAAGTTTGTATGCCTTCTTACCAAAGAACTAGGAATACATACGGTTGTCAGTGTCAACCCTATCATGGTTGACGGAACCGGTATGTGTGGAGCGTGCCGTGTGCAGGTTGGTAATGAAGTTAAGTTCGCGTGTGTTGACGGACCTGAATTTGACGGACATCTTGTTGATTTCGATCAGGCTATGAAGAGACAGCAGATGTATAAGACACAGGAAGGTCGCGCAATGCTGGCACTTACAGAGGGTGCAACTCACAAGAACGGCGGATGCGGCTGCGGAGGTGACAAATAATGGATGTTATGAAGAGAGTGCCTGTAAGAGAACAGGATCCGAAAGTAAGAGCAACCAATTTTGAAGAGGTTTGCCTTGGATATAATGAGAAAGAGGCTATGGAAGAGGCTTCCAGATGCCTTAACTGTAAGAATGCAATGTGTATGAAGGGATGCCCGGTATCTATCAATATTCCGGCATTTATACATGAAGTTAAGGAAGGTAATTTTGCTGAGGCTTATAAGATTATCAGCCAGTCATCAGCTCTTCCGGCTGTGTGCGGACGTGTATGTCCACAGGAATCACAGTGTGAAGGCAAATGTATCAGAGGAATCAAGGGTGAGCCTGTATCAATAGGTAAGCTTGAGAGATTTGTTGCCGACTGGGCAAGAGAGAACGGAATCACACCGGAACCGGCCAAAGAGAAGAAGAACAAGAAGGTTGCGGTAATTGGTTCAGGCCCGTCAGGACTTACATGTGCAGGAGACCTTGCCAAACTTGGTTATGATGTTACTATTTTTGAAGCATTACACAAGGCCGGCGGAGTCCTTGTATACGGAATTCCTGAGTTCCGTCTTCCGAAGGATAAGGTAGTTCAGGCAGAAGTTGAGAACGTTAAGAAGCTTGGCGTTAAAATAGAGACGAATGTTGTTGTAGGTAAGGCTGTCAAGATTGATGACCTTAAAGAAGAGGGCTTTGAAGCCGTATTTATCGGTTCGGGTGCAGGTCTTCCTAGATTTATGGGAATACCGGGAGAGAATGCCAACGGAGTATTTTCAGCTAACGAGTATCTCACAAGAAATAACCTCATGAAGGCTTTTGAGGATGGTTATGATACCCCGATTGCAGCAGGAACAAAGGTTGCTGTTGTCGGCGGCGGTAATGTTGCGATGGATGCTGCGAGAACGGCATTGAGACTCGGAGCTGAGGTTCATATCATTTACAGAAGAAGTGAGGAAGAACTTCCTGCCAGAGTTGAAGAGGTACATCACGCTAAGGAAGAAGGAATTATTTTTGATCTTCTTACCAATCCTACAGAGATTCTTGTCGATGACAAGGGCTGGGTTAAGGGAATTAAGTGCGTGAGAATGGAACTTGGCGAGCCTGATGCATCAGGCAGAAGAAGTCCTGTGGAAATTCCGGGTTCTGAATTTGAAATGGATCTTGACACAGTTATCATGTCTCTCGGAACATCACCGAACCCGCTTATATCATCGACCACTAAGGGCCTTGAGATCAATAAGCGTAAGTGTATCGTTGCTGATGAGACAACCGGACAGACATCCAAGATTGGTGTATTTGCCGGTGGCGATGCAGTAACGGGAGCTGCTACAGTTATTCTTGCAATGGGAGCCGGAAAAGCTGCAGCAAAAGGTATTGATGAGTACTTAAGCGCTAAGAATTAATCAGCGCATTATTATCCGGCGTGCCGTAAGGCATGCCGGAATGAATTATATTATTGGTTGAGTGAGGATTACACAATTGATTTTGCTTGAGATGGAGATAGATGCAGCCACTATTCAGGTCAACGTATATCTGCTTATAGTTCTTGTCGGACTTATATTAGTGCTTGTAGGCTATTCATTGTGGATGGGAAAGAGAAATACCCAGAAGTTAATTGACGAACATATTAATATTGATCCGGTATCAGGGTACGGTAATTTTGCAAGGTTTGTTGATGATGCCGAAATAATGCTTAAATATAAGGACGTTAATTATGTTATCGGTGTGATAGACATAAGTAATTTTAAAGCGATTAATGATTATTATGGACGTAACCAGGGTGATAGAATACTTAAATCTGTAGCGGACAGGATTCATGACATTATTATGCCGGATGGCATTTTTACAAGAATGTTTGCGGACAGATTTGTTTTTATGATTAATTTTCTTGATATTAACAGTCTGAAATACATTATTGAGACATATCTGGAAGACATTGAATTTGAAATCGAGGAACTTAAAGAAGTTATTAAAATAAATTGCAACTGTGGTATGTATATCATCGAGGATTACGGAGAAGATGTCAATATGATGATTGACAAGGCAGCAATAGCAAGTAAGCTTTCCAAGAAATCCATATCCCAGATGGTAACCATTCTGGATAATAATATCAATTATGATATTGCCAGAAAACAGAAACTTACATATAAGATGAACAAGGCGCTGAACAATCATGAATTTGTTCCTTATATCCAGCCTAAGGTGAGTTTCAGGGACGGACATATTGTCGGTGGGGAGGCGCTTGTGCGCTGGATGTCACCGGAGGAAGGAATGATTGCGCCGAATGATTTTATCCCACTTTTTGAGCAGAACGGATTCGTCAATAAGGTCGATTTCTATATGCTTGAGCGTATCTGTGCCATGATTAAAAAGCGCAGCGAATGGGGCAGATATACTGTGCCTATTTCGGTAAACCAGTCAAGAATGCATGTGTATGACGCGGTTTATATTAATAAACTTATCAATACTTTTGATAAGTACGGCATCAATAAGAATAATATCGTATTCGAGTTGACGGAGAGTGCTTTTACGGAGAATACGGATGATATGATTGATTTAATAAGACGAATGTCAAAGCTTGGGTACAATATATCGATGGATGATTTCGGCTGTGGATATTCTTCACTTAACATGCTGAATCTGCTCCCGATTAGTGAACTTAAGCTGGACAAGCAGTTTCTGGATGACGAATCCGAGAAGAGCAGATATATTATTAAATCAATTGTAAACTTGGCGCACGGACTTGGCATAAAGATAGTGTGTGAGGGTGTAGAGACTGCAGAACAGGTCGAGTTCCTTACCAATATCGGATGTGATATTGCACAGGGTTATTATTATGCCAAACCTATGCCGATGAATGAGTTCGAGAAATTACTGGATGGAGATGTGTGTCTGCTGCGATGAAAATTTCAATTATCTGTGTTGGTAAAATCAAAGAGAAATTCTATTCACAGGCCGTGGATGAATATATGAAAAGGCTTACAAGATACTGTAAGCCTTTTGTTGTTGAACTGCCTGACGAAAAGACCCCGGAGGGCTGTTCGCAGACTGTGTGTGATCAGATTAAGGCCAAAGAGGGCGAGCGTATACTCGGTGCGCTTAAAGGTGACGAATATGTAATTTCGCTTGCAATAGAAGGTAAAAAATTAAATTCCGAGCAGCTGGCAGGAATGATAGATAAACTGGGTATCGGCGGTACAAGCCATATAGCTTTTATAATCGGAGGTTCGCTTGGACTTGACCCGCGTGTATTAAAGCAAAGCGATATGCTGCTCAGCTTTTCTGACATGACTTTTCCGCACCAGCTTATGAGGGTCATACTGCTTGAACAGGTGTACAGAAGTTACAGGATAATAAACGGAGAACCATATCATAAATGAAATGCACATAATGTAATGTATAATAATAGTAGCAAAATAGCAATTAGCGGTTTATGTAATAAATGCTCAAAATATAGTACGATGATTGTGGAGGTGATATGCAATGATTTTTTCACAAAAACTACAATTAATCCGTAAGAATAAAGGTTTGACCCAGGAGGAACTGGCGGGAAAACTGGATGTATCCAGACAGGCTGTAGCGAAGTGGGAGTCCGGATACGTATATCCTGATATTAGTAACCTTATTAAAATCAGCGAATTATTCAATGTTACAGTCGATTATTTAGTTAAAGACCAGGAGTGTGTTATCAGTTGTTTCGATGATAGTGTAACGGATGTCGATAGACTTATTGAATTTCGCTTAGAAGCAAATGTTAATACATATGCTGCTTACATGAACGAGACGGATTCAACGCGGCTGGATTCTCATGATTTCTCATATAGCAATGGTTCTTATACATATCATGATACATACATTGGTGGGGAACAGTTTGCCGGTGAAGAAGCCATATGGTATGAAGGTAAATCACAGTATGCAATGAACTACATTGGAAGAGTTTTGAATCAGAAATTCAGTGGTGACTTTTTAAAGGAAGCTCTTCGCAAAGCCGATAAAAAAATGCCCTTCAGAGGACCGGAGTATTATCAATCAGGACAATATACCTATAAGTGTAATGTAGTTGGAGATTTTTCCTGGTTTCAAGGTTATGAAGAAATTTTTTGTGAGAATGTCAAGGTATATGAATGTTATTTTCACGGTGGAATAGTGAAATGATTCCTGTAATAGAGGACATACAATGGTGTGAAAATATATAATTATTAACGGCTTAGTAAAGGTGTGGTGGAAAAAATGAAGAAAGAAATAGAAGTTAAATTTGATGATGTGGAATGGCTGTATTCCCCCAATTGGGAATATTTTGATTATGGAAATTGTAAACGTCATTTGCAGGTTATCATGCCATATAGTAGGAAGAGCCTTAAAAAGAAATACCCAGTCATTTTTTATGTAACCGGCGCAGCATGGCACAAACAAGAGATGTATAACGATATTCCAAAACTCGCAGAGTTAGCGAAAAAAGGGGCTGCAATTGTATCAATTGAGGTTCGGGAATCTGATATTGCAATTTTTCCGGCGCAGGTAGAGGATATTAAAAATGCAATGGAGTGCGTTATGAGGAAAATATCAGAATTTGATCTTCCATTTGATATGAATGAAGCTTATCTTATGGGACATTCTTCAGGTGGTCATTTGGCTATGATGGCGGTGTTATATAATGCCAGTGGAATGATTAAAATTCCGAATGTAAAAGGAGTAATTTTAGAGAGCGCATCCTCTGATATCTTGATTTGTTCCAATGCGCCATTGCCAGCTTGGATGTCAGTTCGGCCATCAGCAGTCCTTCTTGGTGTTGATAGTATTGATGGGAATGAAGAAATAGCGTATAAAGCATCATGTACATCTTTAATTAGTGAAGACATAATATTGCCACCGGTATTGATGTTTCATTGTATAAATGATCCTGTTGTTTCTGTTGAAAATAGCAGAACATTATATAGAAAACTGGATGAGAAAAATCATAGCGTGGAGTACTATGAGATAAAAGATTGGGAAGAACACGGGGGAAATATATATTTTTCAGAAACCGTTTTATCCATTATTCAAGATTTTATAAAAAAGACTAAGTAAAAGGTTGACATGAAAGGATAAACTCTGCATCAAATTCGTGCAATGTATGGATGTTTTTGTGCAAACAGTATGTTATATTAGTTATGGATAGTAATTTAAAAGCTGCTACGGAAGAACTGTTAAATGGAGAAGTGTTATGGAAATAAAGAAAGCTGAAATCAAGGATTTAGATATCGTAGTCAAAATGAAAATGGAAATGTTTACAGAAGTGGGTTCAGTATCTTTTTTACAAGATGATGCTGAAAAAAGATATATGAAAAATATAAAGAATTATATCAGAATGGGAAAGGTTGTCATTATTTAATATATGAAAAAGATAAAGTTATTGCGTGTGGAGGCGCTGTGATAAAAGAGGATGTTCCATTTTGTTTTTTCAAGACTCCTATGTATGGCTACATAATTGATGTATATTGTGTCCCGGAAAAGAGGAGAAACGGTTATGCATCAAAGATAATGGATGAACTGATTAAATGGCTGCAAGATAATGGAGTACACAATATTAAACTAAAGCCATCATCGGCGGGACGGCATTTATATGAAAAATTAGGATTTGGTGATTCCGGGGAGATGGAAGTATGGCTGTAATAGAGGGCATACAATGGTGTGAAAATATACAAAATAGTTTAGTATATGAAAATTTTGGATGAAGATTTAAAATCGTGTAAGAGCAGAACGGATGAAGGAGAACATAAGTAATATCATTAGTGAGAGAAAAATAATTCATATTATTGAAGAACGGGATAGGTAGATTTTAAACTGTCGAATATGGAGGTTTTAGAATGATAACGGATACATTTGATAATTTATCGGAAGAAATAATTAAGGTTGGCCGTAGCGAGAATGCGGTTAAGGTAGATGCCTGTATTCTCACTTTTTCTCATGTTATTTTAAAATATGTGCTGGAAAATTTTGAGTGCTATAAAATCGGAGATTTATTTTCTTCTAATGGTGTAAATCATGTTTATGGGTTCGAGTATGAGAACCGGCATTTTGCCGTATATATGTCTTATGTTGGGGCACCTGCGTGTGTGGCAGACATAGAAGATACAATGTCCATTATTGATACAGATAAATATGTTGTTTTTGGTGGGGCGGGATGCTTGAATAAGGAGATTGCACGTGGAAAGGTTATGGTGCCTACTGAGGCCTATCGTGATGAAGGGACTTCATATCATTATGCACCTGCTTCAGATTATATTAAAATTCAAAATGCAGACGTAGTAGCGAAGTTTATGGAAAAAGTTGGTTTGCCGTATGTGAAGGGGAAAACATGGACAACGGATGCAGTGCATAGAGAAACAAGGGGAAATTTTGAAAAGCGCAAAGCGGATGGCTGCATTTCTGTTGAAATGGAGTGTGCTGCTATTCAGGCTATGTGCGATTATAGGGAGCTCAATGCCTACTTCTTTTTTACTTGTGGTGATTTATTAGACGCACCTAAGTGGGATGAAAGGATGAAGAAAAACCAAGTCAAGCATACACAGCATGATTCGGGACATTTTGATATAGCTCTTGAATTGGCTCGTTATATTGTCGAATAGTGACATTGACAGATTCCTGCTTGTCCGTGTAATATCACCCAATCCTGCGCAAGGAGTAGAATATATGAAATTGAAGATAGCATTTTTGCAATTAATTCCCGGTGTAAACATAGAAGATAATATAGAAAAGGGAATAAAAGCGTGCCGCAAAGCCAAGGCGGAGGGCGCGGATATAGCGTTGTTTCCCGAAATGTGGAGCAGCGGGTATGTTTTTCCTCATAACAGAGAGTGGCTGGAGCAAAACTCTGTTTCATTGGAAAGTGAGTATATGAAGCGGTTTTCGGAAATCGCCGTTGAACTTGATATGGCGATAGCGGTAACATTATTAGAAAAACATGAGCCAAAGCCCAGAAACACAGTTTGTCTGTTTGACAGACACGGAAAGCCGGTATATCGTTATTCAAAGGTACATATTTGTGATTTTGGAGAGGATGATGACGAGGGTGTACTTGATGTCGGAGACGATTTTTATGTTGAGGAGCTGGATACCAAAGATGGCATGATTAAAGTCGGTTCGATGATTTGTTATGACAGGGAATTTCCTGAAGCCGCCAGAATCCTGATGCTTAAAGGCGCGGAGTTCATTCTTGTTCCGAATGCCTGCACGATGGAAATAAACAGGTTGTCCCAGCTTCGTGGCCGGGCTTATGAGAATATGGTGGCGATTGCTACTTGCAATTATCCGGCATCATATCGCGGTTGTAATGGACATTCAACGTTGTTCGACGGAGTTATATATGATACAGAGACAGGCGCTCCCCGTGATATGCTTGTGAGCGAAACCGGCGATGAAGAGGGCGTATTTGTGGCTGAACTGGATGTGGATATGTTACGCAAGTACAGAAACCGTGAAATAGGAGGTCTTAGAAACAGAAGACCGGAATTATACAGTCTTATTGCCGAAAATATGGATGCTTGATTTACATTTGAAGAATTAAGAAAACCGGCTGCTGTTTGTGTAATGGATAACTGGCCGTCGGAAGAAGTTGATTTCCCTGACAAAGCATTTGATGTTGTTACAGCATGTCAGTGTTTCATGTATTTTGATAAATTGGTTGTTTGGAGGTAGATTCTATGTGGTTTTGGTGGTTTATGTTAATATGTGATTTATTAATTCCAATTGTTATGGTTGTTTGTGGAAGAATGATGTGGAAACATTGTCCAAAACATATAAATGGTATGTTGGGTTACAGAACAACTCGTTCAATGAAAAATATGGATACATGGAAATTTGCTCACGACTATTGTGGAAAACTTTGGTGGAAAATAGGATGGTTAATGATTATACCATCTGCTCTGATGCATATTCCGTTATATCATAGTGATGAAAAAACGATTGGGGTTGCAGGGGGAATTCTTGTAACAATTCAATGTATTATTTTGATTGTATCAATTTATCCGACAGAGAAAGCTTTGCAAAAACATTTTAATGATGACGGAACATGTAGATAACTTTGGATTTGCAGGGATGATTGAAAAACAGAATACATGTTTGACATAGATGCGGTTAAATGCTATTATAATGATAAAGAAGGCGCTACCGATAGTGATATGTACCCCTTTTACTGGACATCCAGTGAAAGGGGTATTTTTATGCGTTA
>ERZ773235.1011-NODE-1011-length-32078-cov-5.074571_pt1 | contig 32078 bp, 42 predicted proteins | sample MGYA00580522_ERZ773235 | MGnify/ENA primary metagenome ERZ773235 (study PRJEB29015, sample SAMEA2737797) | human gut metagenome | biome: human gut; feature: human-associated habitat; material: faeces | place: China | collected 2012 ...
GAAAGTCCCTCATTGCGAATACTATCAGCAGTAATATCCTGCAACCGCTCCACCCGTACATTCGTAACCTTAAGCCAGATGCGTGCGGCTTCTTTCGGCATGTGGATGGATGGGCGCCATTTCATCCCTATTTCTTTTCCACCCCGGTAAAACTTCTCCGTATCGGAGTAATTTGCACGGTATATATACCGTTCTAATCCTTTATGCCATGTTTCCCGGACATATAGGATATCATCTGTGTGATATGGTGGATTCCACCTTCTTTTTAGTTCTTCATCTGTGATATCCTCTGAAAGTTTGTATTCATATCCCCAGCTTTCATATGCTGTTTTACTTGGATATCCCCAGCTACCACAATCACCTCCTGCGAATGTATAGCACAGTCTGCCTTGCGGCTGTGGTTTTACAAGCCGTCTGGTACAACTCTTTCTACCATCCAGAATTGCCCGAACCATCTCGGTATTGAATAAAATCGGTTTAATTGACATCTATACACGCCTCCCATCTATTAAAGATCGTCATTCTGACGTCTTAAAAGCTCTTTTTCAACTTCATCCATGTCATATTCTCTCTGGTGGAAATTATTAAACTTGTTTCTACCAGTATGTTTCTGTTGTTTCTGCTTTTTGCAGTCCTCTGCACACCATTTCGCAACAGTTTCCATGTTGTTCGTTCCCTTGTACAGCTTAGCACGTTCGATTCGTTCATCAACGAATTCTTTCCCATACTGTTTTATGAGAGATTTATAAGTGACTGAAGAAGGTGTTGTGGTAAGTGCCGGTTGCGCAGGCTCGCTCTCTACTACACTACACTCTTCTAATCTAATCTCTTCTAATCTAATCTCTGCGTCATTTTGGTAGCACTTGCTGTCATTTTGTTGACAATTTGTCGGCAAAGTTCCAATGTCCTTTAAATTCAAGGTGTACGCTTTATTTTCCTTGACATTCAACAGGCTTCTTTCTTCTGTATATTGGGTAGGTTTTAACCTGCTTGGTTGGATAGTGTTATGCATCTTCCAATGCTTGATAACCATTATTCCGGACTCAAAACGTATGATGAAGTCCTTGGCAATTAACAGCTTCATGTCATCATCAGATGCCATGATTGACCGCTGAACGCTCTTAGCATTGTTCAAGAATCCTTCGTCATCAGCATTCATTACCAAATGGAAATATAAGGCCTGTGCAGACAGCGGCATTTCCTTGAATGGATCGCTGTCAACAATCTTCATTGTGAACATTCTTTTTTCCGCCATACTCGTTGTTCTTCCTTTCCTCGTATTTTACGCATGGTGCGGGTGTCGGTTTTCCTGAGCACATCAGAAAATGTATGCAGGAAATACATTCACGGTCTTTCATACTATCCATTATCCCTTCATCACATCTGCAAGCAGTTTTTCATACAAACCTTTGTATACATCCCTTTCAGTCTGCGCCTTGATAAGCGCTTCCGGATCACACTCAAACGGAAGCGGCATGATATCAGGTTCAGGAATCGGATGCCATTCTTCCTGCGGTTCAACGACTTCTGCCGGCTGTGACATTTCCAGTCCCAATACTTCCGCAACTGCATCCATGATAGTCTCAAATTCATCATCCGTCATTTTGCGAATGAAATTGGTAAAATTATCATTGAAAGCATACTGTATCCTTCGTGGATCCGTGTACCGGATGCCCTGGCAATTAATACGGAGGCTGTAGCTGCATTCAATGTCACTGACCTGAATTACCTGCGCAATGTCATCATGTGCCGCAATCACTATCACATCCTTATATGAACCATTATTCTGCTGAATTTCCCAGATTTCGCCCTTTTTCATTGTCTTCACCTTTTTAACCTTTTCACTTTTTATGATATTTTTTATTGCTCCAAAGGCTGTCGGATCATAATATCCCGAACCATTCCTTAAAATTGTTGATTTCAAACGATATGCCCCCTTGCATAATCCCTATATGTTTCTTCCCTTAGCTTTCGCATTGCTTCCACATCATCACATCCGGCCAATTCAGGATATGCCGCCTGAATCTTCTGTCTTGTCCGTCTGATAGTTTCCGGAGAAGGAAGCTCATACTCTTTCAGATGCAGGAAGAATGTTGGCACTGACATATTGTCTATATCAATACCATGTCTTTTCCCCACTGTTGAATATACTGCATATAACAAATAGTTATCTGAATTTCTCGCCTTGGGGGATGTCTTTAAGATTTCTTTAACAAGGTCCTGTGTTGTTTGTAATTCACTCATTTTTCACACCTACTTTCTATATTTCTCTGATTCTGATGCCATACACATGTAACATCAATTTCCTTTTGATTATGTATTCCGTTGTTCTCATTCCCTTTGTATCTTCCACAATAGTTTCCTGCTTATCTCTGTCAAAATAGGTGAAATCAGCATAATATGCACATTCTTTTTCAATCAGTTTCCCTGGCTTTCTTCCACCTCGTTTTCCAATAATGTCGGGTTCTCTTTGCACAGGAATCAGGATATATTTCACTTGTCTTTGAAGATTGCTGATTGCTCCTGCTTTTTCAAGCAAAACCAATTCCTGATACCTTTCTGCTTCCCTTTTGGAATCAAAGACAATGCCGTCAATTTCAACTTTTTTGCTACCATACTTGCTGCCGCTGTATCTGTAAGCCATTTTTTTCTCCTTAATATCAGGCAGGAAGCAACCGCCCCCTGCCATAATTTTTTTTGGAAGTCATAACAATGTCTTATACTGTGATATATTAGATATTGTTGGTGTCCTGACTGCCCCAAGGTATCAACCTTATGCAATAATAGTTATGTAATCATATTCTGCAAGTTCAAATTCAAGATAAGCTTTAATATTTGCCATTGCTGCATTTTTCCATGCGCCACCATCTGCTTCAAAAATTGCACACGTAATGCCGTCATACTTATCCTGTTTCATTCTGAAGATGAAATCCGAATTCGGCTGTTCTACTTCAACAAATGTCCTGAATGGTCTTAATACCACAGGGTTTGGAACAATCGCATCCGACTTTGAAGCGATACCCGTCTTAATGGATGCCTTCTGCGTCACTCCATCATCACCATACTCTGCAACTGAACCGGCTTCAACCGTGCCCGCAAATTTCAACACAAGTTCCTTGTCGGTTTCGGGATTATCAAGAAACTTGGACTGCAGGCCGATAATAAACTTCTCTTTTTCCAGATACGTATCAAAGCTGAATGACGGAATCTGTGCCTGAACATCCATGATGCTTTCCCTTTCACGGTCAGCATCCAGTTCCGAATAGAATCTGACCAATTCCGGGCTTACAACCTGAACAATCATCCGGCCATGCATTGAGTCAATTCCTGACTTAATATAATCAACAAGGCTTGACAGTGTTGTGACCTTGATTGCCGTTGCATACGGTACATAGCTGATTCTTTTCAGCGGTTTGTCGGAATATGTTTCTCCGTCGTGTGTAATAATATGTGGCTCGTCCATTCCGACCACATATTCAAGTGCCTCCTTTAAACCTTCCATTTTTCAATACCTGTCCTTTCTTAGTTCGTTGCGGCTTTTCTAAAGTCAACAACTGCCTTGATTTCTCCTGTGGTTGTGTCAACTGTCCTGCCATCAATCACGGTTTCTGTCACCGACTCTGTCTGCACATCATCAATTGATAACTGCCCTTTGATATGCTTGCCGTATTCCTCTGCATACATTTCACCTGTTTTCAGGTCTGTACCGATTGCAAAATTCGTTGTCATTGGTGACTGAGGTGCAAGTTTTTCTGCGACCTGAACGGCACATGTCACATTGTCCCTGTTTTCGTTCTGTGCGAACTTCAACTTGATGTTGATTTCTCTGTTTACCTTGAAAGATGTGTTCGGATTCTGAAGGTTTTCAATAACCTTTTCAAATGATTTTGAAAACTGCTCCTGCAATGCACCCCCGACAAGGGTTTCCAGCTCCACTTTGTTCATGCTTCTGCTCCTTCCTGATTATTTATTTCCAAACAGTGCGGCGGCGGCATCTTGCGGTGCTTCCGCTGTCGGCTGCGTTGGTTCTGTGGCTGTTTCTGCCTGCGGTTCTTCAGGCGTTTCCATGTCAATGATATCTTCTTCTGATTCGACATAGTTCCTTGTTCCGTTGGCATCCTCAAAGGTCATATCTGAACTGAATGCCTGCTGCATTTCTGTTGACATGATGCCCCATTTGCTTATCAGCTGACGAAGCATTGTCTTGTAGGCCATATTGTCAAAGTTCTTGTACCAAAATGATGAATACATCCATGAATCCTTTGGATCATAATTGCCTGCTTCATAGTCCGCAAAAGATACCTTTGTTTTTTCAACGCCCTTGACTTTGATTGTAGTTGCATCCTTGCTGAAAGCCGGGCTGAACTTGTCGGCGTGTGCCATCATCTGCTTCTTGCTCCAATAGATAGCCTTGCGGAAGCCATTTGTCAGTTCAAAGAAAGCATAATATCCAACTGTCGGGGTTTCTTCTCTCGCATCCCAATTATCAACCATCAGGCTGATTTTGATATCTTCATTCAGTGGATCAAAGTATTCTAATTCGCCTTCTTTGATTGCCATGACGTTGAGTTTCTTATACTGTCCCGAACGGATAGCAAGTTGAATATATCCCTTGTAACCCAACTGGAAGGTTGCAACCTTGCCACGCTCCTTGTCGTTGAATGGTACAAGGTAGTAATGACCAAGCTGCGGTGACGGTGACAGCTTCAGGGACTCGCCAAGCAATGCCCCGGAAAGAATGGTGCTGTTGTCGCACTCCTGAAGTGCCGGATTGACGCTTACTGCTGATACAATAGCGCTGATGAATCGCTGTCCATCCTTGCCGCCTACTATGCTGTTAATCTGATTTTTTACCGCATCCTTTGTCAGGAAAGCACTGAAGGTTGCTTTCTGCGGTGCTCTCTGCACCAATGAATTGTTTACTGCCATTTTAATTACCTTCTTTCATAAATTTTTTAAACCATGTGTCAAACTCTGCTGATGTTTCTTCATCTGCATTCTTGATTTCTTCAGATGCCTTTATATCTCTTTCATCTTCTGTAAGCATTGAATTATTAAATACTTCCTGCATCAGTTTTTTTGAACCTACTTCGCCGATATCTTTAATCAAGCTGTCTTTTATAGATCTGATAACCGTTTCGAGTTCAAGACAAATTACTGGAATTGCTCCTGATATTGTCTGCTCAAGCCCTTTGCTGTCATAATTAATATTAATCATGTATTAGTCCTCACTTTCATCTTCATCAAATAATGATTTAAAAAACTTGACCGCTGCCTTCTTTGCGTCATTTTTCTGCTTATGGTTGGCAATGAAAGCTATCCCAAAAATGCAAAGTATTGTACCGCACACAATTAATGTGATTAATACCGCTGTGTTCATCCTAATTCACCCCCCTTCCCCTAGTCTGCATATGGTTCACATACCGTGAACTTGTAGCCATTTTCTATTTCTTCAAGTGTGTAATATCCTCTAAAGTAATAATTTGCATCACCTGAACGACTGCCTGATCCATATCTGATTTCTTTGTGATACTCTACTGATTCTGGAAGTTTTCTCTTGCAAAGTTCTGCACACTTTTCAAGCACTTCTTCCTTTGACATATCCGTTTCGATTTCCCAGACCCTAAAGAAATCACCGTATTTTTGGTACTGACCACAATGTGTCTGTTTTGCATTAAACATGTTTGTATCTCCTTCCTATATCATATCTGTTCAAAGGCAATGTTCCTTGCCTTAAAAAACTGTCCAAGTGCCTGCGCATCCTCAACTGTCAGCTGACATCTGAATGACACCCACTGCTTATTCTCATCTATAGTTTTAACGTCTGTATTTTCATTGGTTTCAGCTGTGTTGCAACCATTTTCAGGTGTTTTTGGTTCTGCTGCTTCCGTTTCCGCCTTCAATCTTGACTGTTCTGCTTCATATTCAGCCTTTTTCTTCGCCACATCCGAAAGTCTGTGTGCTTCATTCAGCGCCATTGTTATGTCATGTGTTGAAATGTACATCTGCTGTGCTTCAAAGCCGTATTCGGGCAAATTCGCAAGGGTTTCCATATCCCTGTTGAACCTCTTAATGTCATCAAGCATCTTCTGCTTAACATGACTCATTGTGTAGGACACGTTCAGCATTCGTTCATCAAACACTTTTTCCAATGTCAGACCTTCGGGAACATCCTGTTCTTTCCACAATGCCTTGATTAACTCCATTTTGTCCTGCTTCTGCTTATCCTCATATGCTTTGACCTGTGCATCAATTACCGCCACAGGCTTGTCAATGATGCCGATAATCTCATTAATCTGTGTCTTGAATTCATTGAACGGCTGCATGTACTCTTTTTCTCTACGGATACGCTCGTCATTCAATGTCTTCTTCAGCTTATTCAGTTGTGCCTTGTCTGCCTTCGCTTTCTTAATCTGGTCATCCGTGTATACCATGGTTTCATACATGCTGACCCTCATTGTCAGTTCCTGCTTCAACTCCTCATAGTTGAATGTAATGTTTTCAGGAATCTGAACTTCATTCACTCTTAATTCCATTTGTTTGTTCTCCTTTTCTTTTTGTTTATATGGCAAATTTACATTGCTCTCCGCTACTATCTATAACCAAGTTTTTCGCCCTTTTGCCCTTAATCAGATATGGGCAATTGGCTTGTACAAGGACCTGTGCCATAATCGGCACAACACTGTTTCCAATCCTTGCTACCTGCTCCTTTTTTGAATATGGTTTCCATTCTATGTCTCTGTTGATTATGTAATCATTCGGAAATCCCTGCATTACTTTCAATTCTTCCGGTTTCAACATTCTCAAGAAAATATCAGAGATAATATACTTCTGTCCTTCAACCATCAACACATTCACCAGTCCGAACCTGTCCTTTGTAGTAATAGTTCCTAATGGTTTATTTATTGGCTGCCCACAGCCGGTTCCGTAATATTTCACTAAAAACGCTGACACAACCCCAAAATGCCCTGGGGATGCTGTAATTGTATGTAATGGTTCTTCACAGCTCTGACCTGTTCCTGTTTTGTAAAATTTCGTAATAAATGCCATCACCAAACCATATCTGTTACTTGTATCAATTGTTTTGATTGGCTCTGTAAGCATCTGTCCTCTCGAAGTTCCTTCTTTAGTTTCTCCGTGGTATTGAATAAGAAATGCAAGTGCATCCTCACTTTTCACAATATATGGGTGTTTTTCGTTGACGATATATTTCAAAATGCCATTTGCTATTCGCTTCTGAGTTGCCGCTGCCAATGGCCTTTTTCGGTCAAAAATAGACCTACCCAAGTCCGACCAGTCAATGTAATCTCCACATTGTTGCCATTTTTTCAAAGGAAATCCACAACTGCTGTGAGTCGGTTCGGGGAATACTATCTGTTTCCCGTCATTCCGGAAAATTGCGTACCACCTTTTTCTTGTTGTTGGTGCTCCATAATCGGCAGCGACCAATTCTCTGCTGGCAAAGTCATATCCTAGCGACTCCATTGATGCAATAAATTTTTTGTAATCTTCCCCTGCTCTGCTCTTGATTGGATACCCGTTAGAATCAAGCGGTCCCCATTCCTGTATTTCTTCAACATTTTCCATGATGATTACCGCAGGCAAAAGCTTTCTTGCATGCTTGTACACCGCCCATGGCAGTATACGAAGTCCTTTACTCCTAGGCTGTCCACCCTTTGCTTTACTATGGCTTGTACAATCCGGAGAAGCCCACATCAAATCAACCTTCCTGCCATGTACATATTGCTCAAGGTCTACCTCGAAAATGTCTTCTGTGAGATGTAACGTATTCGGATGATTCACTTTATGCATCCTAATAGCTTCTGGATCATGATTAACTGCTATATCAACCTTCCGCCCAAGTGCCATTTCAATTCCCACCGAAGCTCCACCGCCTCCGGCAAAGCAATCTATGATTATTCCCATTTGTCTTACTCCTTATATTTCAGGCAGTATCAGTGCCGGTTTCTTTCGTTCCTGCACCTGCTGCCAAAATTTCCTTTCTGCATATTCCAAGAAGTGAATATCTTCTTCAACTTCTGAACGCTCAATCTTGTAATGACGGGTCTGAAGGTATACTTCGCCGTTAAATTCTGACTTCAACTGTGCTTTCAAAACCACAAAATCAAATTCTGTGACCATCAGGTAGTGCAGCACTTGAATGTAGTAATTGTCCGGAATCCTATGGTCCCATTTTTCCTTCTGCATTGATTGCAGGATGTTTGTTGTCTTTATTTCAAGGATACCTTTTCTTCCCGTCTCCTTCTCAATCAACGTCCCGTCAAGACTTGCAAGTGCGAACGGGTATTTGTCATTGAAATAGGAATTGTTTTCAACATATCCAACTTCATACTGTGGATAATCTAATGCGAACAGCTGACGCATCAATGGTTCTGCTTCGGTGCCGTATTTCACATAAGGCTTTTCAGATATATCTTCAGGTATAAGCTGCCCTGTTTTGATTTGCCACAACTCAATGTTTGACATATATGGATTCATGCCTATGATTGCACTTGCTTCACTGCCGCCGATTCCATTCATTCGGTTCTTAAGCCACTCTTCACGGTTCCTAAGGACGATCATATTAATCATTGACATCTATCCTTTCCAAAAAGTCATCCCGGATATCATGCCAAAAATCATATTCACATTCTTCACAACACCACTGATTATTGTAATAAACAGCCATTTCCTGCTGTATTGCTTTGCCGCAACATTCACACACCGGAAGCTTGTCCAACCGTCTGTCCTGCTCTGCTGCATATCTTTCAGCATCCGCAATCGGATCATCTGTCCACATCATTCAATTCACCTTCAATCCATTCATAATTTTCAAATACCTTGTCTATGTACTCATTGCCCTGATAATGTGGATTGCCGCTGTTATATTGCTTCAAGGCTTTGTTCAGATCCCCGCAATTATCATCAAGTGCATCCGTCAGAATGATGATTCCAAGATGCACATTATCCAATGGTTCATTAATATTTAGGCCTGCCGCATCTGCTGTTTCCTGCCACCATTTAGGCCATATCTGCATATACCCTATAGCCTGTCCATCATCACCGATTAGCCATTGAAATTCCGATTCAGTCTTAATGACTGCCAGGATCAGGTCATAACTGATTTCATATTCCTCACAGATTGCATATATCTGAACTTGCATATCCGCACTTAATGGAATGAAGTCATATCCGGAGAATGATGTCTCTTCTTCCGTCCGAACATCTTCCACATATGTCATGAATGAATAGCTATAATATGGAGTCATATGCGCAACTGTTTCTTCCTGTTCAATTGTTACTGATTGGCTCTGCCCAGTCTGTGTCACTGTGCATTTACTGCGTACAGATAGCACACACAGCGGAATTGCTACTACAAGTCCGGCAAGCAGGCTTGTCACGACTGTCCTGATTCTGTATCTCTCAGCTCTGAACATTTCCGATCACACCCCTTTCCTGAAGGCTCCACACAGTCTTTAGCATCTGTATTTCAATTTCCTTCATGGTATTAATTGACTCTTCAAGGTTCATATCCCGTTCGAGCCCTCTGCGTGTCCTGTCATTGAAGATTGCTATGAGCGAATTCTTCATATCAGAAAAAACTCCAACCGTTCTATCACGGCAATATATTGTGTAATAGCTGTGAGCTACTTCTATGCTGTACTCTTTATCTACCTGTATCATGTTCCACCACCTTCTTTAGCATCCGCTCTGCCGCTTTATATAGCGATTGAAAACGTCTTTCCCTTTCTTCATCCGTAAGGTCAGGAATATGGACAATATTCCGGCCGTTAGGAAATTCCTGTATAATTGTTGTAGAATATGTATCCATTTCATCACCTTCCCTTCCTTTGAAGATATGTAACTACCGGTTGTCTTGATGTTTAAATCTCTTCTGTTTCTTCCTCGCCAAACAATTTACTTCCTATGTTTTCCATGGTTACTCCATCTTTTCTCAACTGCTTTCCTCTCTTTTCCATGGAGCGCAGTGAGTACATATACTGTCTTCTGCGAAGCTTTATCCTCGCTTCTTTCTTTGCAAGCAGGACATCCTCTGATGCAAGAAGTCTTGCAATCTCAATTTCTACCTGCTCATCTGTTAAAAATTCCTTGGCCATTTCCTGAATTTCCTTTCTCCAGATTCTCAAGTTCCTGCTTCAGCCTGGTTACTTCATTACACTTTTCTCTGTAGAGGTGGTCGAAATCCTCAATCTGCTCCGGTTCATACCCAAGCATTTCGTATCTATGCAGCTTATAAAGTGCTCCATACAGTCTCATATCAAGCTTAGACAGTTCCACTCCCGGGATTCTCCATTCACCGTTTGGTTTACTCTCTGTTATCATCATTTGCACTCCTCATCATTTTGGCTATGAAGGCATCAACATCATCAGCATTGCCATATGCCGATCTTACCGTTGCAAAATTTTCAACGACACGTTTAAATCTCTCGTACCCTTCACCGTTGAAAAGATCTGTCTTCCTGATTCCTTTTGCATATTCCTCTAAGAGTGCAACCGTAATTACACAGTCAAGCTCATCTCTCATTATCACGGCTTCCGAAAGTCTCAGACTTATCCTGTCCATTCTTTCCTGCAGGTCCTTCCTAAATTCAATTAATTCGTTATCCATTCTTATTTCCTCCTTATCAGATTTCACGTGTTGCCGCTTCGTCATTCCACTGTATATTCTTCAATGAAAGTCACACAAATTCTTGCCACCTCGAATGCATAGCTAGTGAGCGGTCTTTCCGCTCTGTCTGATGAATGTTTCATAATATCTGTTGCGATTGCAACAATGTCATCTGTTGTTATATTCTCTTTGTCACACATATTAAGCAGATTCACATATTCATCACAGCTGCCTTCGGTATACCAATTCATAGAAATGCAAAGACTTCTTAATTTATCAGAATGTAATATTCTGACTTCTTTATATCCGTACTTATTCATGTCAATCGTTGTTCCTTTCTGTTGGTTCAATATTTTGAACTTGATGATTAAAAAAATATGAGCCTATTTTACTATCATCTATATCCAAAAGAGCTAATGCCTTAAAAATATCTTTCTGATTCCAAGGCACACTATTATTCAATTTCAGGCTTAATGTACGATCTGACCAGTCCATTGCCTGTGCAAATAAATGTTGAGTACCATATTTCTCTGTAATCTTGCCCTTCAACTTATTGTAATTAAAAACCATTTTTTCTCCTTTCATGTTCAATGTTTTGAACTATTACTATAATAATCAATATTGCATTCCGTGTCAATACTTAAATTCAATTTTTTTAACTTTTTATTTTAGACTATTGAACTTTTATTCATTTTATGCTATATTTTACCCAGAAAGGTGGTACTACTATGAAAAAGGAAAACACATCAATTAGATTACGCCAACTTATGGCGGATAGAGGTTTGAAACAAGTGGATATTTTGAACTTAGCTGGACCAATATGTAAAAGATATAACGTGAAGATGAATAAGTCAGATATAAGTCAGTATGTCTCTGGGAAGGTGGAACCAAATCAGTCAAAATTATTTGTATTATCAGAATGCTTAGGTGTAAATGTAGCATGGCTTATGGGATATGATGTTCCAATGGAACGTACACCCATGATTTTAGGTAGCGAACTCGAAAAAATTTTTAATAAAATAAGTGGTGAATTAAACTTACCTAAAGCTTATTTAACTAACTTATTCTTTTCCGCCAACCTTGATGGCATCTCAGAAAAAAGACTAATTTTAAATGAAGAAAATATACGTTATATAATAAATCGACAACTTGGGCAAAATGTATCCGATTCCCCTAAGATTATGGATTACTACGAATCATTAAACGATTCAGGAAAGCAAGAAGCCACTAAGAGAGTTAAAGAGCTTACATATATTCCTCAATATACAGTCAATGGACCGCTTCTCAATGCAGCGCATGAAATTGAAGGTTCCTCTGACGAGGATAAACAGCATGATGAGGAACTGCTCAACAAGCTTTACAATAATAGAAATAAAGGGTGATTTAATTGACAAAGTACGAATATTTACTTAATGAAGCTCATTCTCAACAGCTCATTACTGTAGAAAGCCCTCTCCGGGCTAATAAGGGAAGAATCGTCGGTGATATGATTGCGATTAAAAGCGATATGACCGATACAGAAAAACAATGCGTGATGGCTGAAGAGCTTGGCCATTACTATACCAGCGTCGGTGATATACTTGATCAGGAATCTGTCGACAATAGAAAACAGGAGCTTAAGGCTCGGCTCTGGGCCTATAAGCGACTGCTGCCACTCGACTGTTTAATATCCGCATTCCGAAGCGGCTGTAACAGCTTATACGAATATGCCGATTATTTGAATGTAACAGAAGCATTCTTACAAGATGCTATTGAACGCTACAAACAAGTGCACGGTACCGACTGGGTGCAGGTTGACAACTACGCAATCAGGTTCTGTCCGGAACTAGCGATTATGATTGTATTTTAATAAGGAGATACAATGGGATTATTTAATAGGTCAAAAAAAGTAAAATCAAACGATACTAAAGATTCAAATTCATTGCAGGCAAACGAACAACGTTATAACTCTTTGGGTGAGCCACTAGATAAGCTTGTAGATGGTGAGTTGCCGTGGGGCTGGATGTATGCAAATAGAGATTTTACGGATCCAGCAGAAACTGAATATACATATTTTCTTAATACATGGTTGGAATCCCGGAGTAAATCTCCCAGAGATGAATATAATGCCATTTCATCTTTTGTACACTATATGTATAGCCTTAATCAAATGTGTAATTCTAAGGGAGAATGTTTTGCGTTTTGGTGCAATAACATTTTATTTACTGCAGATTACTATGAAAAAATGAAAGATAGGATGTCGTACTTATCCGATAATCTTATTCAATTAGAAAATGATTATAACAAAAGGCAATTATATCTACAGAATCTACCACAAGATGTATATCAACTCTTATTAGAACACAATGGAATATCTCAAACAGATATTTATAAGGCATTTGAACCTATTCTGAAAAACGATATCCAAGAACTATTATATCGTTGGGATAAATCTGGGACGATAAAAAGAGAAAAGAGCGGTAAAACCTACAACGTATTTATAGCAAAATAAAGGAGTTCTTATGTCTGTAAGAAATATAATAATATATTTACGAAAATCAAGATCTGATGACCCAGGTATGTCTGTTGAAGATGTTCTCGCCAAACATGAGCGTCAACTCCAGGAGTATGCAATATCCGAATATGGAGAACAGATTCCTGAAGATCATATATTCAGAGAGGTTGTCTCAGGAGAGACAATCGCTGACCGCCCTGTAATGAAACAGGTTATGCAGCTCCTTGAAGCCGGCAATATCACTGCAGTACTTGTGATTGAACCGCAGCGTCTGTCAAGAGGAGATTTGGAAGATTGCGGAAGGATAATCAACACTTTTAGGTATACCCACACGCTTGTCGCTACCCCACCAAAGACATACGACCTGACTAACGAATACGACCGCAAATTCTTTGAAATGGAACTGATGCGTGGTAATGACTACCTTGAATACACCAAGAAGATACTTAACCGTGGTCGTGTTGCATCTGTGAAGCAAGGAAACTTCATTGGATCTGTTGCTCCGTATGGATATAAACGGGTGCGCCTTGGGTCCGGTAAAGACATTTCTTACACCCTTGAAATCATCCCGGAAGAAGCTGAATTTCTAAAGCTTATGTATCACTTATACCTAGATGAAGGCTATGGTTTCACAAGAATAGCAAAACATCTTGATAGTATCGGTGCCAAACCAAGGAAGGCCGAACATTGGTCTCCTGCTGCTATTAAGGATATGCTTGAAAATCCGGTCTATATCGGCAAGATTAGATGGAACTGGCGAAAGACCGAGAAGGTTATGACTAACGGCCAAATAATCAAAACACGACCTAAAACTAAGGACGAATCACAGTGGATATATGTTGATGGAAAGCACAAAGCAATTATTGATGAATCATTATTTCAAGCGGTCATTGACCGCAGGGGCAAAAATCCTTGTGTGCGAAAAAACAAAGAACTGATTAATCCATTCGCTGGACTTCTTTTTTGCGGAACATGTGGGAAAGCAATGTCTTACAAGCATTTCAAGCAATACAGGGGCAAATCAGAAAATATATGTACAAGTATGGTATGCAATAATCAATCTCACTGCAAAACCAAATCAGTACTATATGATGCATTTTTAGACCGTGTAATCTCAACCCTTGAAGATACTATTACAGATTTTAAAATAAAACTGCAAAATGATGACTGTGATTCCGCTAAACTTCATGCGAACGTGGTAAAAAACCTTGAGCTTGAATTGCAAAAGCTCCAACAAAAGGATTTTCGTCAGAAGGACGCATATGAGGATGGAATTTACACGAAAGAGGAATATGCCGCCAGAAATGCAAAACTCCAAGAGCAGATTGCTGCCACAATGGATTCTCTAAGCAAAGCAAAAGAGTCTGTGTTACCTTCAGTTGATTACAATGAAAAGATTATGCGTTTCACAGACTGTCTGAACGCATTAAAAAGCCATGATGTTTCAGCAACGGAAAAAAATATGTTACTCAAATCCTGCATAAATAAAATAGTATACTATAACAGTATGCCGTCAAAAGCCGGCGCTGGTCGGTGGATAGACAATGTATTCTCTCTTGATATTTTTCTAAATCTTTAATTTCCAACATCAATGTGCATATGAGCTGGCGCATCTTGAGATAGTTGCCACAATGGTTCACCAGCTTACCAGAAATCTCACTCCGGAACAGATTATGAATTCCGGTTTCGCCCCATATTACACCGACCACACTGTAGGTGTATGGCCGCAGGCGGCCGGAGGCATCCCGTTCAATGCATGCGAATTTCAGGTAAAAGGCGATCCTATCTGCGACCTCACAGAGGATCTCGCCGCCGAGCAGAAGGCAAGAGTCGTATATGATAACCTTCTTCGTGTTCTGGATGACCCCGACATCGTAGCTCCGTTACGTTTTCTGCGTGAACGTGAGATTGTACACTTCCAGCGTTTCGGTGAGGCACTCAATATCACTCAGGATAAACTTGATTGCAAAAATATATACGCGATTAATCCGGCCTTTGACGATTAAATTTACTGAGCGCTGTTGTATGGCAGTGCTCAGTCCATACATATTCATCATGAAAGGATTTTTCAAAAATGTTCAAGAGCAACCGTAAACTCTGGTTCAAAGCCGCGGCCATCCGCGCTATCCGGTCAATCGCGCAAACCGCCGTAGCATCCATCGGCACATCACTTGCCCTGCAGAATGTAGATTGGAGAATGGTCGCATCCACTTCACTGCTTGCCGGCATAATGTCCGTTCTGACCTCATTTGCCGGTCTTCCGGAAGTAAAGGAGGACTCCGATGATGAACACTAAAAGCCGTATTTTGGAAACAGGCGATAATCAGGTCTCATATCCTTACCGTCTTCACGTATCAAATAAAAAAAGCGGGCGCGGATGGGCGCTCGGAATTGATATCGTAAAGTACAAGTCTCAAATTGATTATATAACCGCTCATTCGCTCGGCACCGTAATAAAATGTGTAAATTATCTCTCCGGCACCAACGGTGTACCTGACCGCGAAGGCATGGGTTACGGAAATTACATCATCCTCCGCCACTCTGACAAGCTCTGTACTGTCTATGCCCACCTTGAAAAAGTCTACGTCAGGGAAGGTGACACTGTGATGCCCGGCACCCGTATCGGTCTTATGGGCAACACAGGCAGCAGCCACGGTGCCCACCTTCATTGGGAACTGCGTGATTACAAATCCCCCATTAAAACATCCTCTTCCCTGAACGACGAACGTATTTTTACCTGGCTCGATCCCACACGCTATATCAATGCATCACTGCCCATCCGGAAAAAATATAGCGGATTCATTGACAGCATTTCCGGCTCCGGCGTAAGCGGCTGGCTCTGGAATGGCATCGATGATGCCGCAGAATATGCTACCGTCCGGCTCCTCCGTTCCGGTACGGTTGTTAAAACTTTTTCCGGCAAGGCATCCTCTTACCGATCCGATTTGGCAGTCTCTGGTAAGGGCAATGGGTATCATGCATATGATATACACATAGATTCATCCACCCTGCCTTCCGGAACTTATACGGTCGATGTAATTGCTCCGGACGGAACTGTTCTTGGATACAGTTCACCTGATGCACCTAGCACTATTAATGTTTCCACACGTTCGTTTACTCCCGGCAGTGCATTCCGCCTCTCTTCCGTTCCGGTCTACAATGCCGAAACCGGTCCATCCATCGGTACTCGCAGTGGTATTTACTACATTCACAGTCTGCCGATATCTAACGGGCGCATCCGCATGACCAATCTGATTTCCCGCGTCGGCAAACCGGGGCAGGTAAGCTTCTGGGTGGAAATCAGCAGACTTTAAAAACTGACTATTATTCTCAAAGCCGAATTTTATCCGACCAGATCGTTGACAGGTTGCGCAGGCCAGGGATGTTTGTTTTCAGAAAAATGTAAGTGGAATATACGAGGTGGGCGTAGTACAATAAAAAGTGAAATCGAAGTTTATGGAGGATAAGATGGCACAGCAGAATATATATGATAACGAAGTGTTCTTTGAGGGGTACAAAAAGATTAGAGATAACAAAATAAATGCCAATAACTTATTTGAAATACCTGCATTGTTTTCTATGTTGCCAGATATAAAGAATAAAAGAGTATTAGATTTGGGATGTGGATTTGGAGAACATTGTAAACGCTTTATTGATTGCGGAGCAAAAAAGGTGGTTGGGATTGATATATCCGAAAAAATGTTAGAGGTTGCCAGAAACGAAAATGGTGACCCTAATATAATTTACATCAATATGCCTATGGAAAAAATTGCAGAATTAAATGAACAATTTGATATAGTAGTTAGTTCATTAGCATTCCATTATGTTGAAGATTTTGAAGGAGTTGTTAGAGACATTCACAATATGCTTGATACAGAAGGGATATTTATTTTTTCACAAGAGCATCCGTTATGCACCTGCCATTCTGGAGGAAACAGATGGACAAGAGACGAGCTAGGCAATAAGATACATCTTAATCTTGCGGATTATGGTATCGAGGGAGAAAGAGAGTCCGTATGGTTTGTTGATAATGTAAAAAAATACCATAGAACTTTCTCGACTATCATAAACACATTAATAAATGCCGGATTTTCGATAGAAAGAATGATTGAACCATTACCAACAGATGAAATACTTGAACAATATCCAGATTACATGGATTTGTTTCATAAGCCAGATTTCTTATTGCTAAGAGTAAAGAAGTGAAAAGTTTTGTTTTTAGAACTCGACAACTCCCACTTCGAAGAGGTAATCGTTATGAAAAATGTGTATTGAAAAATATTGAAAGTTTTTTGTTTTTATATACATTAGGTACAAAAGAAATTGAAATTTGAGAGGAAACACGAAATGAAGTTAGACTGCGGATTTACAAAAGAAAATAATTGGTTTCGTTTTAGAACCGGTGGGATTATAATTCATAATGAAAAAATACTCTTTGTTAAGAGTAAAATTGGTGGATACTATTATATGATTGGCGGAGGTGTTCACTTAGGTGAAAATTCTGTAGATTGCATAGAGAGAGAAATATTTGAAGAGACAGGGATGCAGGTAAAAGTAAATTATCTGACTGTGATATGTGAAAACTTTTTTAAGGGACGTGGCGGTTCAATTGATGGAATGGATTGTCATACTATTGAATTTTATTATAGGGTTAATATCACTGATGAACAACAAAAACAGTGTAGACAACTGACAGATGATGGAGAACAACTTGTTTGGGTTGATATTTGTGAAGTGAAAAATAGCTTTGTTAAGCCAACTTTTATTACAGATAAAATTGTGGAAATAATGAACAGTAAGAATATTATTCATGTAATAGAGGACCGTGATAGATAAATTCCCTTTATAGTGTTGAATTTACAGAGATTTTTTCACAGGCGAGCTTATCAGAAATTTACATTCCACTATGTATCTATTTCAACTTTTTCAAAACAGAAAAATCAATAACGACATCATCATTTACATTCCACTATGTATCTATTTCAACCTCCGCTTCTCTCACAATCTGTTTGTACTGTTTCTTAATTTACATTCCACTATGTATCTATTTCAACTTTGACAAGCAGTTCCATTTCAGGAAACCTTATGTATTTACATTCCACTATGTATCTATTTCAACTTGATTCTTCTTCTTTATATGTTAACTATTATCATACATTTACATTCCACTATGTATCTATTTCAACTGAAGCTACTGCAATGGGTACTTTCCTCTCTATGATATTTACATTCCACTATGTATCTATTTCAACATGGGCGGAGCTGTCCGCAAAGCTTGTCAATAGCCTATTTACATTCCACTATGTATCTATTTCAACCTGCTCCTTCCGGAATTAGTATTGAACAGCGTCCACATTTACATTCCACTATGTATCTATTTCAACTATACATGGTCTTCCTGATCCGTATCGATATCTTCATTTACATTCCACTATGTATCTATTTCAACAATGTATAAATTGCCTTTTCATCTACTGTATGAATATTTACATTCCACTATGTATCTATTTCAACCCGCCGTCTGCTACATATCCACAAATAAATCCTATATTTACATTCCACTATGTATCTATTTCAACGCATAAAAGAATAATTTCAATCGTGGCTGCTATTAATTTACATTCCACTATGTATCTATTTCAACTATTTTGCTTATAATATCTGCTGTTGCAACCCTTCATTTACATTCCACTATGTATCTATTTCAACGCAACCGCATCAATGACTTCAAGCTCATCTGTCATATTTACATTCCACTATGTATCTATTTCAACCAGCGTCCACATCCCAGTTCTGACCGTAGCAGCTGTATTTACATTCCACTATGTATCTATTTCAACGAGTTTCAGGCAACCACACAACGTCAGTTTTTTTACCATTTACATTCCACTATGTATCTATTTCAACCAGTTTTAGTGGTATCTTGGACGTTATAATTAATAATTTACATTCCACTATGTATCTATTTCAACCCAAGCGGTAAAATCATCTAAAGTCCAGTTTTTCGAATTTACATTCCACTATGTATCTATTTCAACCGGTATCATCTGCACGAACGGAAGAAACTACACGCATTTACATTCCACTATGTATCTATTTCAACGAATACAAGTGTTCACTTGACGTCCTTGCGACATTCATTTACATTCCACTATGTATCTATTTCAACAATCTTATCAATGATTGCCTGCTTATCGTTCTGAAATTTACATTCCACTATGTATCTATTTCAACGAGTACCTTCAGACAGCTATTAATAAGAATGAAAGTATTTACATTCCACTATGTATCTATTTCAACGCACAACGCTCATCAATCCGGTGTTGGATAATGGCATTTACATTCCACTATGTATCTATTTCAACTATGAACAATACATCCGGATGCTCAAGGCTTATCAATTTACATTCCACTATGTATCTATTTCAACCGCCCTGACCGTCTGATACTTGAACTATATTTTGTATTTACATTCCACTATGTATCTATTTCAACGGTAACTATGCAAAGTACACAAATTTCTCATTTAAATTTACATTCCACTATGTATCTATTTCAACTAACACCATAGATATAAACAAGGTACTGCGGAACGTTATTTACATTCCACTATGTATCTATTTCAACATTCAGATGTCTTAAATTCTGCTGCACACACTTTAATTTACATTCCACTATGTATCTATTTCAACAAGAAAGGGAGCGAAAACATGAGAAGATATAACGCAAATTTACATTCCACTATGTATCTATTTCAACGAGCATCAATCAACATTACACCGGCAGTCTACGATAATTTACATTCCACTATGTATCTATTTCAACAATGCTATCGCTGTCACCCACACGCCCCACTGATAATTTACATTCCACTATGTATCTATTTCAACACGCCATTATCGCAAGTAATAGTTTTAAAGACCTTCATTTACATTCCACTATGTATCTATTTCAACCTGCTCCGTCTGTTCGTGAAGTTTTATTATCATAATTTACATTCCACTATGTATCTATTTCAACCTTTCGCTTTTGCTTTGCTTGCATTATACATTATCATTTACATTCCACTATGTATCTATTTCAACTCTCATTGTAAAGCAGTATTTTTATCAGGCTCACTTTATTTACATTCCACTATGTATCTATTTCAACCGTATAATCACGCACACACTGAACCTTCGCCATAGGAATTTACATTCCACTATGTATCTATTTCAACTTGAACGCACATCTCATAAACTTCATCTGGAGCAAGATTTACATTCCACTATGTATCTATTTCAACCCTTTTCATACAGGTCGCCGAGCTTGGTATAATCTATTTACATTCCACTATGTATCTATTTCAACTCTTACCTTTATGCCGAAACGATACATATTGATATGCATTTACATTCCACTATGTATCTATTTCAACGCGGATGCTTTGGTCCTGGCGTTGCATAGGGACATATTTACATTCCACTATGTATCTATTTCAACTCTCCGCCTAAGTCCGGCCAATAATCGCCTACTTCATTTACATTCCACTATGTATCTATTTCAACCTTTTCCTCTGTAATCAACCACGGCCGTAATTCTAATTTACATTCCACTATGTATCTATTTCAACTACGAGTGGTTATCAGACATAACCCCCGCGAAATTATTTACATTCCACTATGTATCTATTTCAACCCGTATCTTCAAAACCTTTATATCTATTAGACTGGTCGTTGCACTTCTGTCGACCAAGCAGACATCAATTATATTTATATTGACGTGTTCCGGCAATATCCGGATTAGCACTGATAAAATAAGGATTGTCGACCTCCTTGTTATTTTACAATATTACGCATCGACAGTCAAAGCATAAAGCTCGTCAGATCTTCCTTTTTTCCCCAGAATTCTTTGTCCAACCATTGTTGCTGCCTGCTTTTGAAAATTATTACTGAATCCTGAGTCTCATCAATATAGGGCTCCAGTTCTTTCTGCATCTTTGCTAACTGCACATTGGACAGTTCGCCCTCAAATACCGAATTCTGAATGTGTGACATATATTTTTTACAGGTTTTAAATATATGTGACCACCTTTTACGCCCATTATCATTCTGACACACATCATACACCATTATCACATACATTTCCTACCACCATATTCTGAACCCTTCGTATTCTTTTTCTCCCAGCAAATGCTTTACAAGTTTATAGCACTCTAACCGCATTAGATATTGATATGATACCTGCCTGCCCAGTTCCTTGTGCATAATCGTCTGCTTCATCCTGTTTTCAAACTCTGCTGCAATTAACTGCGAAGCTGATTTCTTTAGATGCAAGAAATTCAATTCCTCTGTAAATGAATCTTCCGTTATCTGGTTCTTATTTAATAAAGAAAAAATCAATCTGTCACCTATAAGTGGTTTAAAAATCTCTGACAGATCAAGGCAGAGAGAAAATCTTCTCACACCAGGTTCATGCAGATAGCTTATTGTTGGATTCAATTGCGTGTGATATATTTCACTCAGAATTCTCGTATATACAAGAGAATTCACAAAGGAAATTAATGAGTTTATCATATTATCCGGTGGATGCATTACCCGCTTTTCAAAATTTATATTCTGATTTATAATTGCATTCCACGCGGCATAATACCTTTTTCTTATGTTCCCCTCCATACCCATTAACTCCTCTATGCTTTTTGCTCTGTCAAGATGATTTCTGATATCATCTATATCCTTCATATACACCGATACATCTTTGTCTCTTCCGTTATAGTACCTTAGATTTCGGTAAATATTATACGCCGCAGCCTGTATTATTCTGACGGCAATCTTAAGCCGCTTTTCATGATCCGTATAATGCTCTACCTGCTGTACCAAAAGTGCGCCTGCCGGATTGCTTTCTTTTGGATAGAAACTACCTGTGTAAAAATTAAAGTAATTAAAAAAATGAATAGGAATACCATACTGTGCTATATAATTGAAAAAGGGTGTATTAAAAGTCATTTCGGACATAACATATATATCAGAAATACGTTCTATCGGAACATCCCTTTTGGTTCCTTCGTAATTTGTAAACTGAAGCGTATTGTCCTTACGCCTTAAATCACCGTTATTATATATGTACAAACTCTGTTTCACATTAAACCTCCTTACCGTCATACAAAACATAAATCATGATACGCACATTTATTACAAATAGTCTTTTCTTCAAGTTCTATGTTTGTATTTATATCTCTTATAAATTGTATGTCTTTTAATACCTTCTCCAAATTTCTGATATCTTCTTCTGATAGTTCTACGTGTATCTTCTTTTTTAGAAGCGGATAATCTATGCTTCCTGTTACATCATTGACACCTTTATTTTTTAGATAATAAAGGTAATATTTTAACTGCCATATTCCTGCATCTTCAATAGCTTTGCTTTTCTTAACTTCATGCACTTCGTTTTTATCTCTAATAAAATCAATATTTATGATATTATCAATCAATACATGTTTGGAATCCCTACTGTAACTTGAAGCATCCAGAAGCTTTCCAAGCTGGACATTTTCGTTATCCGCTTCCATCTGAATGCCGTGACAAAAATACCACAGTTTCCTCTTACACACAAAATAATAGTACACCATTATACCTGTAATTTCGCTGTCCATACTTTTATCCTCACATTCTACCAGAATATACCGTCATCTGTTTTCTCTATAAAAAGACCCAGCCCGGTACATCCTTCCTTATCGAAATCATACTTGCATATAGCTCTGTGAATATCTAATGTTTCGTTACCTATTGCGCTTTTATCTACAAAATCCGGCAGTATGCCCCCTCTCCACTTATTGACCGACATAGTTTTGTTTCTAATTTTTTCCCTCAGGATTCTTTTGGTCTCCATTCCGGTATACCTATCGCCCAACATGTCAAAGCAATTATCAAGCAATTCTTTGTTGGCATTGTAAACATTTTCCGGAATTATCGATATATTCTGAATATCCCTGAATTTCTCATCAGCCTGTTCCTTTGAATAATCAAGTGGATTGAGATTGTCAAAAAAACTAAGTTTTTTCTCTATTTTCTTGAAATAATCTGTTTCTCTAAGCTCATCGACACAATAAACTTCATCAATATATTTTTTCTTATCTGCCTCGATAAAAAAAGCACCAAGATATGACTGTAATTTATCAATAGAACGTTGATATATCTCTTTATCATATACGGTATGGTTTCCGGTACAGTACACATGTATATTTGGGGTTTCCGGCGTATATCTATATCTTCTGTTACATCTTCCCATTCTCTGTAAAAGGCTGTCGGCCGTGGACATTTCAGTATAAAGCACATCAAAATCTATATCCATGCTGGCCTCAACTATCTGCGTTGTTATCCATATACCTACAGCATCAACATCGTCTGAGAAAGCTGTAAGACTTTCTTCAATCATTCGCCGGTCTTCTTTGGTATAATGCGAATGCAGCATATGGATGTTACCGCACTTTTCTTTCAACTCAGCATATATATTCTGTGCACTTTTGATCGTATTACAGATTATCAGCACTTTTTTATTCCGGGCATCATCAATAACGGCACTTGTATTTATCGGACCATTATACATATCCACCATGTGTCGCTTATCTGTATTGGTTCCGGAGAAATCCTTATATACATACTTCTCCCCTTCAATAAGACCATATCTAGCCATAAAATATTTAATCACCGGAGGCAATGTCGCCGTTATGATTGCAAACCGTCCACCCATGTCGGTAATCATTTTCAATCCATAAATCAACGCTGCAATTAATCCCGGTGAATATGACTGTATCTCATCTAATACTACCTTAGAGTATTTTAATGTTGCCGCAAATATTTCCGTTCCCAGTGCTTTATATACAAACTTAAATAACTGATCGACAGTACATATGGTTAATGGTTCTGACAATAATCTTGCCCGCTCGTATTTTATGTAGGCATTTTCTTTGCTTCCATCTATTATGAATTTCTGCATACAGTCTGCATGTAATAATGAAACATCATCATAACCATATTGTTTTTTAATACGATCGTATATAGCATTTGAAGATATCTGTAACGGTAATGTATAGTATGCTTTTTCACCGTTAATCCAAAGCAGCGCTGCTTCTGTCTTACCCGAACCCGTCGGTGCTTCGGCAACAACATTATTATCACAATTATCACTCATAAATTTCTGTACCGGTCTTAGGCCTTTACCGCATAAAGCGTCATAAATGTTACATTTAAGCCGTCTGTCTGCCAGATCACTGTTTCTCTCCGATTCTACATATCCCGCGCTCACCGAATAATCAAATTTATTCAGCAATCCTTTTATGAGCGCATATTTTTCCCAATCACTCTCTGCTATTCCGTATCGGCCCGGTCCGAACAATAATTTATTTCTGTATGAAGGATAAACCTTTACATTTTCATCATTCCTGTATTTCCTGAGAAAATCTATATAATATTTCTCACAATATTCCTTAATTTGTTCATCCGTCCAGATGTCTTTCCTTGTGTGATGATAATATACCGCTGTGATAAATGCCTTAAAATCAGATATATCACATTCCGGAAACCTGCTCAGAAACTCTTTTTTGCTGACAGAAATTGCACTTAAAAAGCCATGCGGTATATCCTCTGTCTTACCAGACAGACTGCCGTTACCGATTTTGACTTGAAAAACTTTATTAAGCTTTCCTATATCGTGTATTCTGCATGCTTCAACTGTCAGCCTCTTTTCCTTTTCCGTAAAATACTCGCCATATATATCGAAAAAATCTTCCGCACATTTTGTGACATCGTCCAGATGTTTTTTTAATGTCACCGGCGCTTCACCGTTTCGACTGATAATGTCATTAAGCTCACTTTCAACCGCTTTCCATTCATCCGGTTCAAGTTCGTTTCCAAGGAGCTCCTTTAAACGCCCGACATTATCAGTCCGCCTGGATATATCCTTATCTGTTATACTCTTTCCCTGCGATTTGGCCCAAAACTCCATTTTATCAACTCCTCTTTATACATAATAATTCCACAGTGTCTCTATTTAATTATAACCTATGCCAGAACTACAACGTCCCTGTATGGCGAATCATCAACAAGCGCCTGTCCGAGTGCCTTTCCCTTTGGATAATGATAGGCTTTAATAATTCCTCCATCACGCTTCCAACGTCTGTATCCGTTAATAATCTCATACTCCTTTGTTAGGGAATATACCGTATATCCCTCTCCCGGTCCCACCAGAAGTTCTCCATCAGAATCCGTGCTGTCAACCGGTATATATATGTTATTTCCGGTTATCACTTCTTCGTCTTCCGTAAGATTAACCACTGTTACCGACTCTATATCAAGCAGATCCTCATACCGTCCCAAAGACAAATAATTTAACGGCTTTAGCAATGATTGGTATATCGTATCAAAGTCATTCTCATCTTCAGGTACGATATGTATGACCATATGATTATCACATACAAGTTCAACATTGGCCGGACCCCTGAACACACCATAGTCTTTATCATCTTTTACGCAAAGTTGATGTCTGGTTGCCTCATATTTGGTTCCGTATGAAAAAGAATATCTAGTATACAATTCGGATATCGTTCCGTTATTCACACCCTGTATACAAAGCTTCATTCTATGAAGCTCTGCATATCCGCATGCCGCATGTATCATTCCCATTACGGTTGAATAAGCCGGAAGCGGAAATGACTCCCTTATAATGAAACTGCTGGGCTTTCTGTAATTAGCAAGGTTCTGAAAACATTCAAGTCTAATTGCTTTCCCCATAGTATTCATCCACTTTCTTCTTAATCTCATCAAATGCCTCTGCAACCGTCATGGCATTCAGCTTGTCTTTAAGTTCTTTATCATTGTCAAACAATCCGCTGACAACACCTGCAACAGTAGACTTTCTTACATCTTCACTGCTGTTCATTATTTCAAGCAGCGTATCCGCATTTATTTTATTTCTGTCTATACGGATTCTGTTTTCAAAAAATGGATTTTTCCTTGAATACACACCTCCTATAACAAAAAGTGGTGCAAGGTTCTCCCTTCTTCCTTTAATGTCCCTGTATAAGTACAGAACCACATCAAGAAAAGCTTTTATTCTCTTAGCCTTGTCCTCCGATGATATTTCCAGATTGCCGTCAATTCCAACTCTGTCCAAATCTATCGATGCAGTGTATGCGTAATACGCACGATGAATTTCGCTCTGTGCTATTACGTTTTCAAGATTATCCCTTCTCGCCATCCCCATATTGGTAAGAAATTCCATATCACTCTTATATGGTTCAAGAGCTATCGCATTGCTTAATCTTACAACAGCACTTCTCGTTGCAGCTTTTCCCTTTTCGTTATCGTCCGATTTGGATGTGGTTTTCATATATCCGAATAAGTCTATTTCCGGGTATTGATCTATTGCTGCCGACGGTGCAAACTGAACCACTCCGCTCTTACTGTCCACCGGAGTATTATCCCATCCAAGTTGCTGGATTATATTGTATCTGAGTGCCTGTCTTGATATATAGGAATACTGCTCATAGTTTCCTCTTGTCATTTTCTTAAGTGTGGAAATATTACCTATACCCTCTCCGTAATTTGCACTCTCTGCCAAAAATACCATTGTTATTGTTAAACCTTTATTTTCCATTTTCTACCTCCATTTTATCTTTGTCATTAAATTTAGAGTTACTGCCTTTAAGTCCTAAAAGGAACGCATATCCGTATTCCTCAAAAAGTTCCTGATTGTTCATTATATTCACAAACTCTCTCGGAACTAAGAGCTGGCTCTGCCCTTTCTCCTCTGCCGGTACTTTACATGAGCTGTATAATCGTAATACAACATCCATAAATTTTCCGCTGTTTCCGGTTGAGATCGCATTTATCAACTGATAAATCGTTCCTCTGATACAGTCATCGTCTTTGGCCCCTTTGGATGCCAGAAGTGCTTTTCTTAACTCGTATCCGCTGTTCATAACCGAATTTCTGTTCATCTCAACTTTACCTCCATTTTCTTTATTATTGTGTACTATATCAGTCCAAAGCAATACCTTGTATACCCAATATGCTGTTGCAATTACACCCGAATTATCAATAGACAGCCTTAATACCTTGTTCAACAGGAATTTCTGACTTCTGAATTTGAGAACATTCATAACCACCTGCTCATGAACATTCAAATAGTCATTTCCGTCTTTGATATATGGATGTTCCCCAAGACGTTCCAATGCCTTTATGACATTGTCCTGCTTAAGAATAAGCAATGCATCACGGCTTATTACCGCAAACTCATATTTATCGGGCTCCTGTGTACCTCTTATAATCACTTGTATGTTATTAAGCTCGTCCAGCTTATCATGCAATATCCTGTTGAGCATTCTTGCAAACCATGCCGTATACTTTTCATCTTCACCTTTCGGAGTCTCTTCACTGTATTCTCCATGCTTGCTATTGGCTGCAACCAGTGAACAGACTGAAGTATTGGTGTTTATAAACGAAAATTTATTTCCCGAAAGACGGAATCCCAAAGGACTTGAAGCATACAAAAAGGCACATACCGGACATAAGAACGCATCCACTTTGCAATTCCAGAATGCAGATGTCTTTCTTGCGAGATCGTCTGCCACATCATTCATAAAAGCTATAGAAACCTTCTCACTGCCACTTACCGGTTCTGTACATTCAATGCATATTTCCTTGGCTTTACTATGATCCGTCTCAAAGTACCGTTTGAATGGATTTGAAAAATCTTTATCAAATTCTTCCCACATATTTTTAGCTGCTGCCTGGCGATTTAGAAAACACTTACCCGTCCAGAATTTATTAATATAATTATATATAACTCCTTTCATGATAAAAGTGTCCCTGCACTCTGGCTGTTCCAAAAATATCCTTAGCTCTTCGAGCCGGTTAATCAACTCTTCTTTTGACATATTTGCATTCAGTTTGGATACCTTCAATTTCAGATATGTCTCAGGATTTGATATTCTGTTTTTAATATTTTCAAAACCGCTTTTTATACTGTTGGCAAGCAATTTATCATTGATAAACTTAAGATTCTCCTTGACTTTCTTGTCTGCCTTCCAATCTTCCATGCGAATTTCTACTACAAGTTCCCGAATATATTGAAGAATCCGGGTATATGACGTATACTTTCCAAAACATTCTATACATGCTTTAAAGTACATATCTGTCCAATCCGCTGACACCGCAAAATTGATATTTAACCATATGCTTTGCTCATCATCGCTGATTCCGTAATCTTCTCCTTCGACTGCCGAAGACATATCCAACATGTATTTTAAAGCAACTACTCCGGCGTTCTTAAGGAAATTACCCATTGTTATATAGTATCTTTCCAACTATATCACCTCCCTTACATCATAATCTCAAATTTACCATGTCCCTCGGAACGGCGCGCTCCAATGCCTGACAGATACAACAAATTCAACAGTTCTGCTGAACCGGTTAATTTGTAAATCCCTATATTGGCGTCAATCCTTCTTCCGAAACATGTCGCAACAATTTTTCTGGCTTTGATTGGAATAATGCTGAATCCCTCTATTGAAATATCGTATTCCATTTTCTTCAGGAAAAACTCTATGTTTTCTCTTAAAACACTTGAAAAATGCGGGTTATTATATGTAAGATATTCATCGGTATTTTTTTCAATATCGTGCTTTCTTACAACCAATGAACTCTGCATTTTTATCACGATTTCCTGCTCGGTGACATGCCTGCAATTATACGTCCGTATGGAAACCAGCTTCATGAAATTTCTGTTCATTGGATACTTCTTAAATTTCATGAGCTGAAATGCATTAAACCACTCGATTGTATGTCCCATATCGCAGCTTGAAAAACTCATCTTTATACGATTATTTTTCAGCCGTATAATATCGCTGTCAAATTCTGCTCCCGGAAGACACACACTGAAAGTATATGTTTTGATAACCGGTTTGTTACTGCCATACAATTCGTTAAACATTTCCTCTGAATATCCACTGCAAGCCGCCTTAAGAAAGCTTACAAACACTCTTTCATACTCCAGCGGTATTTCTGCCCTTTCAAGTTCAAACTCCAGACTCATCTGTATCATAACACTCCTCCTTTCCATGCATTGGTATAAATCATATACTAACACTGTATTGATCGTGCGTCAACATATTTCGATTAAATAGGGTATTGTTTTTTCCTTCTTGCATTTAGTTCCAACCTGATGTATGCTAAAAAGGTAATTTCCCCAATTTGGAATGTAAAGATTTATTCGAATTATAATCCACACATTAATAGCAACACTATGGAACTATGTCTGTAACTATCATGGTTATAAGGCTATTAAATCTTTGCACCTCTGTATTTTATCTCTTCATATGTCCATTAAACAGGACTTTCATTTAATCACCTAATATGTTTAATTTCCCAATTCGCACTTTTTTGTGCTTTTCGGGACATTTGGTGTCAATTTGACAAGTCATGCATTGTAATATATCAAATTTCTCATATTTTTTAATATAACTAATTTCATATATTACCACACATCAGTATCTCATATAGCAAATAATTCACGCTGTCATTAGAAATCAAGGACGTGTGAAGAGAGAAGAATCCAGAGATTGCATCACTTCGCTCTCCCCACACACAAAAGAGCCTGTTCCTCTTTTCGGGACAGACTCTTTATTGGTTTTTCTATTTATTTTTCCTCATCCTGCAGTGCGTCGAATCCGTGCTCGCCGGTGCGGACCTTGACGACATCGCGAACGTCGTAGATGAATATCTTGCCGTCGCCGATGTTGCCGGTGTAAAGAACCTTCTGGACTGTGGTTACAAGAGTGTTGACCGGAATCTTGGAGATTACGACGTCAATCTTGATTTTTGGCAGGAGGCGTGTCTCGATAGGTGCGCCACGGAAGAATGCCTTGTGGCCCTTCTGGACACCGTAGCCGAAGACGTTGGTTACGGTCATACCGGTTATGCCGATTGATTCAAGAGCATCCTGCAGCTGCGAGAATTTCGACTGGTTCATGATGATTGTCGCCTTGCTTATGCCGCTGTCGACCGCTTCGTGATGCTCGACCACGACAGCCTCGTTGACAGGGACCTTGGCAGATACATCGGTCTCGTCAGCCGGTGCCTCGTCATCATAATCGGACATCTCGGTTACCAGGGCAAAATCAGGATATGCGATGTTGCCATGCTCGCCGATGTCAAGACCTGCGATTTCCTCCTTGGCCGTTACACGGATGCCGACGGTTTTCTTGAGAACAAACCATGTAAGGGATGCTGCCGCAAATACAAACGCGCCGACTGCAACGATACCGAGAAGCTCTGTGCCGAGGAGTTTTGCGCCGCCACCGTAGAAAAGACCGTTTACGGTAGAAAGACTTGTCACGCCCTCTTTGGCAAAAAGACCCACGCAGATTGTACCGAATACGCCACAGCCGAGATGGACTGAAGTTGCACCGACAGGGTCATCAATTCCGAGGCGGTCAAAGAAACCGACAAGAAGAACTACGATTACGCCGGCAACGGCTCCGATAAGGAGTGAAACCGGTATGCTTACATAAGCGCAGCTTGCTGTGATTCCGACGAGACCTGCGAGACAGCCGTTGACTGTCATGCCAAGGTCAGGCTTGCCGATAACTATCCATGAAGTTATCGTAGATGTAAGAACAGCCGCTACAGCTGAAGCATTGGTTGTAAAAAGTATGTGCATTACATCTGACGGGTTCTGGAAACTCATTGTTGAGCCCGGATTGAAACCGAACCAGCCAAGCCACAGAACAAAAAGACCGATAACGGCGAGTGACATATTGTGACCCGGAATTGCACGAGGCTTGCCGTCCTTGCCGTATTTGCCGATACGAGGTCCAAGGATGAGTGCTCCGGAGAGAGCTGCCCAGCCGCCGACCGAATGGACTACGGTGTCACCTGCGAAATCCTGGAAACCGAGTCTTGCAAGCCAGCCGCCGCCCCAGATCCAGTGACCGATGATAGGATATATTATAATTGTGAGCACGAACGAGAAAATAATGAATGAAACATATTTAATACGTTCTGCTACCGCTCCGGAAACGATGGTTGCTGCTGTTCCGCAGAATACCATCTGGAAAAATACCTTGCCCCAGAACGGAACACTTGAAGTTAACGTGTTGTCATAAAATGAATTGTCGGATGAGCCAAGAATGAATAACGACTTGGTTCCGATAAACGGATTATCGCCTCCGAACATAAGGCCCCAGCCAAGAAGCAGATAACCTATTGATGATACAGCGAACACGATAAAATTCTTTGATAATATGTTTACCGTGTTTTTGGATCTGGCAAATCCGGCCTCAACTGCCGCAAAACCAAGATTCATGAAGAATACAAGGATTGCTGCCAGAAATACCCAGAATGTGTCGATGATTGAAAAATCTCCCATTTTTCTTCCTCCTTTTCCTAAACAAAAAAAGAGACAAAGGTGACCTTTATCAGGCACCTTTGCCTCTTCATTTAATGACTAAGTTATAGCACGTTAAAAATATAAAGTCAATACCTTGTTTAAATTTATTTTACAAAAGTCCGGAACAACGTAACATTATTTTATTATCCGCGGCGGAGATTATCAATTGAATTATACAGGTTTAATGTACCGTAACCCCATTCCCTGTTGGGATATGTTATGCCGTGTTTTCTTCCGCATCCGGATATCAGTATATTCTTGATTGCCGAAGTTGTTAAGATACGCAAATTTCCGTTTCTGCTGCCATATTCCTGCAGAAGAGCTGCCGTACCGGCAGTAAATGCCGTGGCTATGCTGCTGCCGCTGCGCCGTACATAAGAGGCAGCACCCATATGGTCCGGCACCAGAATATCCACACCCGGAGCGGCAAAATCCGGCTTGATTATGCCATCGGAATTATATCCGCGCCCGTTTTTCAGGTAAAGAGAATTATCCTTATGGCTGTAGGCGGCCACAGCAATGCACTCG
>ERZ773235.1013-NODE-1013-length-32060-cov-15.341259_pt1 | contig 32060 bp, 41 predicted proteins | sample MGYA00580522_ERZ773235 | MGnify/ENA primary metagenome ERZ773235 (study PRJEB29015, sample SAMEA2737797) | human gut metagenome | biome: human gut; feature: human-associated habitat; material: faeces | place: China | collected 2012 ...
AGTGACTGACTACGAATCAGTAGGTCGGGGGTTCGAGTCCCTTCTGGCGTACCATTTTCAGCCCGGAATCGTCAAGGTTCCGGGCGATTTTTTGCTTTTTTACGAACTTTTTTGATTGATGCTTTCTTGGACGGCAGACCGTGTTACGGATTTGTTACGAACCGTGAGATTTGCGGTGCCGATTGATTTTACGGCATCGACCAGATCGTTGGCATGAAGGTGCGTGTATATCTTCGTGGTTTCGCGGTCTACGTGACCTACTATGGCCTCCAGAACGGGAAGTTCCATACCGGATAGAATGGCTCTGGTTATGAAGGTATGTCGGCAGCTATAGGGCGTGACACCGCTCCTGCCAATATTTTCCATCAGTTCCCGCCAATCCCGTTTCGCGAAATTCGGGGCTGTTTTGTTTTGCCCCTCATATCCGTCAATTAGCAAGGTTCCTCTTTTTTCAATCGCCCTTACGCGCATTTTCTGATAGGCTGCGATGCCGTCAGACCCAATCGGAATTACGCGGTTTTTCCCGGCTTCTGTTTTGCTTCCGCCGATAAAGTGATCCTCCCGGCAGTTGACCAGCGGAACATTGAACAGTTCTCCGGGGCGACATCCGCATGAAATGAGGATCAATGCAATGTCGGCGGCGGGTACACCGGATTTCTTGATGGCGGCTATATCTTGGTCTGAAAATATCTCCCGTGTGCTTTTTTGCTTTGCCACGGTGTTCAGATCCTCCGCAGGATTTGTCAGCGTGATACCTTCCTCCATTGCCCAGCGCCCCAGCTGTCCCAAAAGCACCCGGAGCTTGCTGCATGTGGATTTGCTTTTGCCCTGTATTTCAAGGGCTATAATGGCGGCCTGGTAGTCGCTGCGCAGGATCTTTCGTATTTGCATATCATGGAGCTGTGAACACTGTCTATATGCGATTTGATAGTTATTGTCCATGCTGGCAGATATCTTGCGCTTATGTTCTTCGTGCCAGCGCTCATAAACCTGAGCAAAAGTCATGTTATATTTATCGTTGACGGTTACATCCGTCAGGCGCTCCAGAGCTTTCTGGGCTTCGCTCCGGGTGGCGTAGGTGCCGATGCACACGTCGTTCTTTCGCGCCATCCACGGCTTTGCCCGGTTCCCGGACAGTTTGGAAATGCAGCCGGTGCCGTTTGCACGTTTTCGGTGCTTCCTCGGTTCCTGTGTCTGACGCTTTCCGCAGGCGGGGCAGAATACAGCGCCGTCCGGCAGTGGAGACTTGCATTTTACGCATTGGGACATATTTTTCTTGCCTTTCCGGGGCGAATCTGGTATCATAAGAGCGCAGAATGCCCCTATTGTAATGGGTGGGTGGTTTTCTGTACGCCGCTCCTGTGTGCGAGACAGGGGCGGCTTTTGACGCATATTTTAGTGCAACTTGTGAAGACTTTCACGGTATTTATGGGTGGGATAGCGCAAAAAAATCAAAGTATGCGTAAATTTATTTGAAACAATTGAAAAAAATTATGCTTTTTGTGCAATTTTACAGTTTACTTTGGTTAGCAAAGCGCATATAATATCATTGCGGAGAGATCCGCGATAAAGTGATATAATGGCTCCGTCCATCTATCACCTCCCATAGCGGAAAGTCCATGCCGTTTAGTTGGACCTTAAAAAAGCGGAAAGCCCATGCCGTAAGTTGGGACTTAAAAAAGCGGAAAGCCCTTGCCGTAAGTAGGGCCTGAAAAATGGCGGGATGGTGTACTCTGTCTCGCCATTCCTCATATACACAGAAAGCGAGGATGCCGAGTGGAGAGCCTGCGTATTTATCGAATCAGTGACCATTATATCCGGTTTCTTAACAGCTGGGATTCCAAAGTCCAGTATAACAAGGGCGCTCGGCGCCCGTATGTGGGTGTTGTTTTTAGCTTCGGTGGTTTCAAATACTTTGTTCCGATGGAATCACCTAAGCCGAACCATGTAAATATTCGGCCGGGAAAACATATCATCAAGCTCGCAGGCGGCAAATACGGAATGCTCGGTTTTAACAACATGGTTCCCGTACATAAGGATGCGCTCATTGAATTTGACTTCAACGCAGAACCGGATGAAAAATACCGTGAATTGCTAAAACGTCAGGCATCGTTGTGTAACCGCATAAAGGCGGACATCTTGAATCATGCCCAGATGACTTACTTTGATGTAGTAAACAATAAAAACAAATTTCTGGTTAGCATTTCCTGCGATTTCAAGAAATTGGAAACGGCCTGTAAGTTGTATAACAAAGACAATAAGTCGAGGCAAAAGAAAAAACCGCAGTAGCACAATATTCCAGCTCGCCGTCCCTGGCTGAACCGCTGGGGGCGGCTTTTTTATTGCGCCTGCGAAAAATCAACGCCCCGGCAGTCGTGCCAGTAGGAGAACGCCTTCATGACATCAGGCTCCGGGAGGTCGAAGTATTCGGCAAGCTCCCAAGGCTCGGTGTAGCCGCTTGCAAAGGCCTCTCTGAAATCCTCCACTGTCAGGAACATCTCGGCAGACCAGCGGTTCGCCCGGTACTCGCTGCGTTCTACGGTCTCGAAGGGGCTTTCTACCCCGTGCAGCGCGCCGGTGGCTACATGACCCAGCTCGTGGTAGCATACGCCCCTGAGAAGCTGGGTGGAGCGTATCTGCGTGAAATCCAGAAAGATAGCGTAGAGGCCTCTGTCCCGCATGGTGATGCCTTTGCTGGGGGCATTGTCGAATGGCAGTACCGTTATTTTGTTTTCTTTGCAGTAGGAATAAAAATCTGATAGTTCAAACACTGCAGTTACTCCTGTTTACCTTGCCTTTCCCTGAAGAGTCTGGCCATAGCCCGCAAGGTCTCCTTGTTTTCTTCTGTAAGCTGTTTGTAGTCGCCGTAGAAGGCAACGTCCACTTCATCCAGAATATCGCTGTTTTCAGAGCGCTCACCGTCTTCGGTGGGCGCTTTTTTTGGTTCTTCATAGCTGTTTATTTCTTCCAGAATTCTCTTATTGTCTAGGTAAAATTGAGGATCATTTACATTTCCAACGAGATAATCAATCGTAACGTTGAAAAAGCGGGCGAGCAGAATCAATATTTCAGAGCTTGGCTCCCGAAGACCTTTCTCATAATTAACATATGTGGTATACGGCATACGAAGGCGCTTAGCAGCTTCGCGCATACTGATTCCCATTTGCTCGCGAAGTTCATGAATTCTGTTCATACATATCACCATCCACGAACAGTATTACACAAAACGGGTAAAAAATCAAGAGAAAAACTCAAATTGGGTAAAATTAACAAAAAGAATATATACATATTGGGTATTTTTTAGTATTGACATTTACTCGTTTTGGGTATAGAATCCGGAATGTACTCAATTCGGGTAATAAAGAGGAGGTGAACTTATGAAATACCCCAATATAGAAGCAGAAAGAGCGCGTAACGGAATGAGTTCCGAAAATCTTGCAGCCGCTTTAGGAGTATCCCGAAAAACGCTGTATAACTGGTGTGCCACTGGAAACATCCCCCAGTCTGCGTTGCTGAAAATGTCAAAGATTTTTGAGTGCTCTATCGACTATCTCCTTCGCGGTAGTTCAAAGAGAAGTACGCTGTGATTTGCAAAGGTTAGCTACATGGTGCTATAACCCCCGTACCGCAACTAAAAAATTTATCATAAGAGGTGCAGAAAAAAATGAACGAATTACAGATTTTCAACCACCCTGACTTTGGAGAAGTCAGAACCATCGACGACAATGGAACGATCCTGTTCTGTGGCAACGACGTTGTAAAGGCTCTTGGGTATAGCAATCCACGCGATGCACTTGCTCGCCATTGCCGTGGCGTCGTGAAACACGACGGGGTCTCCCTCACCACAAATCAGCACGGTACTACCACTAAGCAGAAAACGGAGATGTCGTTCATCCCAGAATCCGACCTCTACCGCTTGGTGTTCAGTTCTAAGCTGCCCACGGCAGAGAAGTTTACCGACTGGGTTACCTCCGAAGTGCTCCCATCCATCCGTAAGCACGGCGCATACCTGACCCCAGAGACCCTGCAAGCCGCGATCCTGAATCCAGATATCATGATCCAGCTTTGCCAGAAACTCAAGAATGAACAGGAGAAGAACCGGGAGCTTTCTGTAACAAATTCCCGGTTGACTGTTGAAAACCAGATCATGCAGCCCAAAGCAGAATACTTCGACGAATTGGTTGACCGCAATCTGCTGACCAATTTCCGGGAGACCGCCAAAGAGTTGGATTGTAAGCCCAAGAAGTTCGTGGAATTCCTGATTGAGCGCAAGTACATTTACCGGGATAAGCGTGGCAAGCTTCTGCCCTATGAGAATAAGAACGATGGGCTGTTTGTTGTCCGGGAGTGCTTCAACGAGAAAACTCAATGGAGCGGAACCCAGACGATGGTTACGCCTAAGGGCAGAGAAACCTTTCGGCTCCTGCTGGTATGACTTCCAACGCATCTACATCCTAGCATACGTTCGGTCCAATAAAACGGACTTTATGCCGGAAATGCAAAAAAATTTGGAGGTGGGAAAGGTGGTGAGAAGATGGAAGCCCAACAGTACAAGAAAAATGCTGTGGAAATCATTGCCCTTGCGGATGGCATGACGGAGGTGCAGTGGTCAAGAATTCAGCATCTTATCAATAACTGCCTATCTGAAAAGAAGGCCAAGGTGACCTTTGAGAAGCCGGAACACCTTGACCTTCTGATGAAGCAAAACTTCATCATGTGACGATTTGGATAAACGCAGGATTTATCCGATAGTCTTTTTCCTTGTATTGAACGTGGATGTAATCGTACTCGAAGCACTCCGCATATCTTGAATTCTCCTGATATTTCAAGTGTTCTTCAAAGTATTTGACCGGATTTTGACAGTCGGCAACTGTTCCAGTTTCGGTAATATCCACCCATTCACCAAGGAGACAAGCATAAACGCGCACGTTATTCACCCCCTTTCTGCCGTTATTTTATCGCAGACTGGGGCATAAATCAACAAAAGGAGGAAAAGCAGTGAAAAAGATTGTATGCGCACTTATGATGCTCGTGCTGGCGGCAGCACTTGCCGGATGTGTAGAGAAGATTACACAGGGCGAGGTCGTAGACAAGCAATTTACACCCGCTCACACCGATACCCGGATAGTGCCAATTGTCCGAAGCAACGGAAAAACGACGACAGTAACGCCCGTTCCTTTCTTTTATCACTACCCAGACACATATGAAATCACAATTTCAGGTGCGGACAAAAACGGCAACCAGCAGAAAGCCGTATACAGGGTGACAAAAGAGGTTTTTGATACCGTAGAAATGGGCACCGAGTTCATTTACGACAAGGACATGCAGCCAGATGAGCCAGAATATCGCCGGGAACGTAGTAATTAGCTCATCCGGCAACCAACTGAAAGGAGGCTGAAACAATGCCGAATAAACCCAGAATGACACTGGACGATGTTTTGGAAGACATGCGTGCCCATGGGATGCCCATAGGGAAAGGGGAGCTTTCCCATTGCCTGAAGGAGGGAATATTCCCATTTGCGCATATCACCAGTATCGGCCCCACCGGAAGGGTGGCGTTCCTGATCATGCGCAAGGACTACAACGCTTGGGCGGAAGAATACCTGAATGTATAGAAAGGAGTGAAAAACCGTGAATGTAAGCAGAGAAGAGGTAGCGGCTATGAAGCGTAGGCTGCAAGACCGGCAGGAGGAACGCCGGGCGGAGGCGGACATTGACAAGGCGATCTCCATGGTCAACCGGCACCGGGAAGCCCGCAGGCAGGGCGCTGGACAGGGTTCCGGCAGCGCTGAGAAAGTGACCGTCAGTCAGGAGATCATCACGCTGGCGCGGCGCATGAAGACCATAGAGGACGTGACCGGCGTCATCGTCGTCGCCGGGTGGGCGGTGTCTATGGTGATGGCGTGGGTCTCGTGGAGGACCGGATTTGGAAGCCCCGGTATCTGGTTGGCCGCATCGGAAGTCCTTATGCTGCTGTGTCTGGCGCGGGTTCCCCATGACGTCGCACGGAGGATGCTGTAATGGCCAACGAGTACAAGAGCCGTGTCTACACCGACAGACCGGCCTATGCGGACTTCGACGCCCCCGCCAAGTTTCAGGCTATCCAGAGCATTGTAGCAAAGCACCTGAAACAGCACCCCAACGCCATATGCTCCTATTCAGGCGGTGCGGACAGCGATATTCTGATCGATGTGATCGAACGAACGCGGGAGATCTTCGGATTGCCGCCGGTGAAATACGTGTTCTTCAATACCGGCCTTGAGATGAAGGCCACGAAAGATCACGTCAGGGCTACGGCTGAGAAATATGGGGTAGAGATCGAGACGGTACGCCCGAAAGTGAACATCGTCGCAGCTTCCCGAAGATACGGCATTCCGTTCGTTTCCAAGATCATGTCCGCCGGGCTTTCCGGATGGCAGAAGAAGGGTGTACCGCTGGCGGTGGCCGACGAATACGAGCAAGCCGAAGATAAGGAAGCGAAGCGGCAGGAGCTTCGGGAGCGCTATCCGAAGTGTGAAAGCACCCTGAATTTTCTGTGCTGCTGCAATTCCAAGGGAGAGCCAAGGCCGAATATCCAGCTGGTAATCAATTCCAGCAAGTACATGCGGGATTTCATCGGGGAGTATCCACCGGATTTTAAGATTTCCGCCGACTGTTGCACATACTGCAAGAAAAATATTGCCCATCAGGTGCAGAAGGGCTACGAGATGATCATCACCGGCGAGCGCCGGGACGAGGGCGGAATGCGTTCTGTACCCCGGAAGGATAACACCTCCCTGTGCTTCACGGAAACCAGTTCCGGCCAGTTCCGGTTAAGGCCGCTTTACTATGTTTCGGATGCAGATAAGGCGTGGTACAGGGAGTATTACGGAATCCGGTATTCCGACGCCTATGAGGTCTACGGGCTTACCCGTACCGGCTGCTGCGGCTGTCCGATTTCCTACAAGGCCGTTGCGGATCTGGAACTGATAAGGCCCTACGAGCCGAATCTGGTGAAGGCCGCGTGGAACATCTTCGGGAAATCCTATGAATACCGGCAGAAGTACAACGCTTACAAGGCCGAGCGAATGGAGCGGGAAAAGACCGCAAAGAAAAAAGCCGCCTCCGGGGAGTGAGACCGGAAAGCGGCAAAAGAGTTTACCATACTTTTAATACTACACTTAAATTGAGGTTATGTCAATGGAATCTATAAAAATCAATGCGTTTGAGTTGGAAAATGTCAAGCGCATTAAGGCTGTAGCACTGAAACCTACCCCGTCCGGCCTGACTGTCATCGGTGGGGACAACAATCAGGGCAAAACAAGTGTGCTGGATACCATCGCTTGGGCGCTTGGGGGTGATCGCTACAAACCCAGCAATCCGGCCCGTGATGGATCCGTCGTTCCGCCCAGCATTCGCGTCACTCTGAGCAACGGTCTCATTGTGGAGCGAACCGGGAAGAACAACACGCTGAAGGTCACAGACCCAAACGGGAACCGGCATGGACAGCAGCTGCTGAACAGCTTCATCGAAGAATTAGCACTGAATTTGCCGAAGTTCATGGAAAGCCCCGACAGAGAGAAAGCCAATACATTGCTCCAGATCATCGGCGTTGGTGACCAGCTTCGTGAATTGGAACGCCGGGAAACAGAACTTTATAACCGTCGGCGGGTTGTAGGTCAGGAGGCTGACCGGAAAAAGAAATTTGCCATGGAAATGCCCATGTATCCGGATGCCCCTGCAGAGCCGGTTTCTGCGTATGAGCTGATTCAGCGTCAGCAGGCAATTCTTGCAATCAACGGCGAAAACCAGCGCAAGCGGCAGATGGCTTCACAGCTGGAATTCCAATGCGATCAGCTTAAAAACCAAGTCGCTGATGCGGAAAACAAGCTTGCTGCCCTTCGAGAAGCGCTGTCTGCTGCCGTGGCAGATTTGGAGACCGCCCGGAAATCTGCGGCAGACCTTCATGATGAATCCACCGCACAGATTGAGCGGGATTTGCAGAATATCGAGGTCATCAATGTGAAAGTTCGCGCAAATTCTGACCGGCAAAAGGCTGAGATGGAGGCTCAGCAGTATCAATATCAGTATGACGAGCTGACCAATGAGCTGGAGAACACCAGACAGGAAAAGCGCAATTTGCTGAACAATGCTGTTCTTCCGCTTCCCGGACTTTCCGTAGAGGAAGGAGAGCTTACCTACATGGGCAAGAAGTGGGACGGCATGAGCGGCAGCGACCAGCTGAAGGTTGCAACGGCTATCGTCCGGGCACTGAACCCTATGTGCGGCTTTGTACTTATCGACAAACTGGAGCAGATGGATCTGAAAACCATGCAGGAGTTTGGGGCATGGCTCCAGTCTCAGAACCTTCAGGCAATCGCCACCCGCGTCAGTCGCGGCAGTGAGTGTACCATTATCATCGAGGACGGTCAGGTCGCCGGACAGTCCCTTGCGGATATCCCCATACCGCGCCCGAATAGCTGGAAAGCAGGTGTATTTTAATGCTGAATATTATGAGCGGGAGAATCGCAAAGCCCCAGAAGGTAGTCATCTACGGCCCTGAGGGTATCGGAAAAACGACCCTTGCTGCACAGTTCCCCGATCCTGTGTTTATCGATACAGAGGGCAGCACTTATCACATGGACGTGAAGCGGACGCCCAAGCCACAGTCATGGCAGGAGCTTCTCAGTCAGGTGGATCAGATTTCCAGAAGCCCCGGTATTTGCAAAACGTTGGTACTGGACACAGCGGACTGGGCAGAGATGATCTGCGCCAAATCTGTTGTAGACAGGTACCAAAAGAAAAGCATTGAAGATTTCGGCTATGGAAAAGGTTACACCTATCTTCAGGAAGAATTCGGAAAGCTTCTGAATGGCCTCACCGAAGTCATCAATGCCGGTATGAACGTAGTGACGACTGCCCACGCCAAAATGCGGAAGTTTGAGCAGCCGGATGAAATGGGCGCCTATGACCGTTGGGAAATGAAGCTGAGCAAGCAGGTCGCCCCCATGGTAAAGGAATGGGCAGACATGGTTCTCTTCGCCAACTACAAGACCTATGTAGTTGCCACGGATGACAAGGGAAAGAAGCACAAAGCTCAGGGCGGTTCCCGCGTAATCTATACTTCCCATCATCCTTGCTGGGATGCCAAGAATCGGCATGGGCTGCCCAACGAAATCCCTATGGACTATTCTGCGATTGCGCACTGTATCCCGAATGGTGTGGCGGCGCCTTCTCAGGCCCCTGTGCCACAGACATCCGCTACTATGGCGCAAGCATTGCCCTCTGAGCCTACTGCATCACCTTCGATTGAAGATGTGCCGTCCAGAGTAAAGTCTTTGATGGATGCCAGCGGAATCACGGAGGACGAACTACGCGGCGTTTGGAGTGGAAAAGGGTATTTTCCGAAGGACACAAGCTGGAAGGTTTTGGAAAACGAAGGCTTTGTTGACGGCTGGATCATTCCTAATTGGGAGCAGATTGTGAATACCGTGAACAAAAGTCTGCCGTTCTAGACCGTAGAACAACAATAATATCGAGAATGTGAGGAAAGTGTAATGAGCGAATATCAAAATGCAGCACATGAAATCAGCTGGAACGACCAGATTGCCGCAGAGGGCGGGAAATTCATTATCCTTGACGATGGAGATTATGACTTCACCGTGACCGCTTTTGAGCGCGGCCGATTTCCCGGTTCCACAAAAATCCCCGCCTGCAACAAGGCTGTGCTGACCTTAACAGTGCAAACTCCGGAGGGAGAAGCAAACGTGAAGTATGACCTGATTCTGTGGTCAAGTCTGGAATGGAAGATCTCTGAATTTTTCCGGGCTATCGGCCAGAAAAAGCCCGGCGAGGCTTTTGTACCACGATGGGGTGAGGTCATCGGTTCCAAGGGACGGGCGCATTTCAAGCCTCGGAAGTACATGAATAACGGCGAGGAACGTCAGACAAATGATGTGTCGAAGTTCTATGATTATGAGCCTCAGCAGGCGCAGCCGTTCTATACAATGGCGTCTCAACCCAACACGGGCTGGCAGCAGGGTAAATTCTGATGGAACTGAGACCGTACCAGCAGGAAGCTGAGAACGCGGTGCTTGACCAGTGGGCGTCCGGCGTCAGTCGGACGCTGCTGGTACTGCCTACAGGCTGCGGTAAAACAATCGTTTTCTGCGCTCTAACAAAAGATTTAGTAACCAGCGGTGACCGGGTTCTCATTATGGCACACAGAGGGGAACTGTTGGATCAGGCGGCAGACAAGCTCCTGAAATCCACTGGCCTGCAATGTGCCGTGGAGAAAGCCGAAGAAACCTGCATGGGCAGCTGGTTCCGTGTGGTGGTCGGCAGTATACAGACCCTTATGCGAGAGAAGCGGCTGGAGCAGTTTCCTGAGGACTATTTCGACGCCATTATTGTGGATGAAGCCCACCATTGCCTTTCTGACGGCTATCAGCGGGTTTTGCAGCATTTTTCCTCCGCAAAGGTTCTGGGCGTTACAGCTACCCCCGACCGGGGGGATATGCGAAATCTGGGGCAGTACTTTGAGAGCTTGGCGTATGAATACAGCCTTCCCCGTGCTATCAAAGAGGGCTACCTATCGCCCATTAAAGCCTTGACTATCCCGTTAAAGCTGGACTTATCCGGTGTCGGTGTCCAGTCCGGAGACTTTAAGCCCAGCGACCTTGGAAACGCGTTGGATCCCTATTTGGAATCCATTGCCGAAGAAATGGTCATTCACTGTTCTGATCGAAAGACTGTAGTGTTTTTGCCGTTGGTTTCCACTTCGCAGAAATTCCGGGATATTCTGAACCGGCACGGGTTCCGGGCGGCAGAGGTCAACGGCAACAGTGAAGACCGGGCGCAGATACTTACTGACTTTGATGCCGGAAAATACAATGTTCTTTGTAACTCCATGCTTCTGACGGAAGGTTGGGACTGCCCCAGCGTGGACTGCGTGGTAGTACTTCGTCCCACAAAGGTGCGAAGTCTTTATTGTCAGATGGTCGGGCGAGGTACCCGGCTGGCGGAAGGGAAAGACCACCTTCTGCTGCTTGATTTTCTCTGGCATACGGAACGGCACGAATTATGCCATCCGGCGCATCTGATCTGTGAGAGCCCGGATGTTGCGAAGCAGCTGACGCAGAATGTGGAAGACGCGGGCTGCCCGATAGATCTGGTGGAAGCGGAGCAGAAGGCATCTGAAGACGTAGTAAACCAGCGGGAGGAAGCTCTGGCAAAGAAACTGGAGGAGATGAAACGCAGAAAGCGGAAGCTGGTAGATCCTTTGCAATTTGAAATGAGTATTCAGGCGGAAGATCTGTCTGGCTACGTTCCCTCTTTTGGCTGGGAGATGGGGCCTGCCTCTGAGAAGCAGCGGGCAACTCTTGAAAAGCTGGGGATTTTTCCGGACGAGATTGATAATGCCGGTAAGGCTGCAATGCTTCTGGACAAGCTGGACAAACGCCGGGCGGCCGGACTTACGACACCAAAGCAAATTCGTTTTCTGGAAAGCCGCGGATTCCAGCATGTCGGCACATGGCAGTTTGATTCTGCGAGACGACTGATTGACCGAATTGCCGCAAACAACTGGCATATTCCCAATGGTATTGACCCTGTTATTTTCAAGCCCAAGGAGGCGTAACAAATGGCACATGACATGGACCTTCTGACGCCGCTTGCTTATATCCGTCCCAGCGAATTGAACTATCAGGACTGGGTCAATGTGGGCATGGCGCTGAAAGAAGCCGGCTATTCCGTCTCGGATTGGGACGACTGGAGCCGGGATGACTCCCGCTACCACCCCGGGGAGTGTGAGAAAAAATGGAACACCTTCCAAGGATGCGCCAATCCTGTTACCGGTGGCACTCTGGTGCAGATGGCAAAAGAGCGCGGGTGGCGCCCTGTTTACGATGACTGTCCCGGCTATGAGCTTGGCTGGGATTCCATCATCGGTTCCCGCGACGGTGTGCTGGTGGATACCGGCTGGCTGGAAGGCAAGGAAGTCCATGAGCCGGAGAATTGGAATCCCGTCAAAGACCTGACTACATATCTGGAAACCCTGTTTGAAGCGTCTGAGAGTGTTGGATACGTCACGCAGAGCTGGGAACGAGATGGAAAATACCTGCCCTCCAAAGGCCACTGCGACAGATCGGCTGGGGAGCTGATTGAGCAGCTGCACAAATACGGAAATGTGGAAGATGTATTTGGGGATTACAACCCGGAGGTCGGGGCATGGATACGCTTCAATCCGTTGGACGGTAAGGGCGTGAAGAATGAGAATGTCACGGAGTACCGCTATGCTCTGGTGGAATCGGATTGCATGGATCTGGAGAAACAGCACGCCATGATCCGGGAACTTGAGCTTCCTGTTGCCTGCTTGGTGTACAGCGGTGGCAAGAGCATCCATGCCATCGTAAAGGTGGAAGCCGGCAGCTACGACGAGTACCGCAAGCGGGTGGACTATCTGTACAGCGTTCTGATAAAAAACGGAATGCGGATTGATATTCAGAATAAAAACCCCAGCCGCCTCAGCCGGATGCCCGGCGTGATGCGCGGCGGACATAAGCAGTTCCTCATGGGTACAAATCTTGGAAAGCCATCCTTCCGGGAGTGGCAGGAGTGGATAGAATCCGTTACAGACGACCTTCCTAACCCGGAGAGTTTGGAAGACGTGTGGGGAAACCTTCCGGAGTTGGCACCCCCACTGATCGAAGGGGTTCTCAGGCAGGGGCACAAGATGCTGATTGCGGGCCCATCCAAGGCCGGCAAGTCATACGGACTGATTGAGCTGTGCTGTGCCATTGCGGAAGGGCGTGAATGGCTGGGCTGGAAATGCACAAAGGGAAAGGTACTTTATGTTAACCTTGAGCTTGACCGTGCTAGCTGCCTTCACCGCTTCTATGACATTTACATGGCCATGGGCTGGCGCCCGGAGAATATCCGAAATCTGGATATCTGGAATCTGCGTGGCAAGTCGGTACCTATGGACAAACTTGCACCAAAACTGATTCGCAGAGCATCCAAGAAAAACTATATTGCCATTATCATCGACCCCATTTACAAGATTATTACCGGCGATGAAAACAGTGCCGATCAAATGGCGGCTTTCTGCAATCAATTCGATTTGGTGTGTACGGAGCTTGGCTGTGCTGTTATCTACTGCCACCATCATTCCAAGGGCGCGCAGGGCAATAAGCGCAGTATGGATCGCGCATCCGGTTCCGGCGTGTTTGCCCGCGATCCTGACGCACTGATCGACTTGATCGAGCTGGATGTGACAGACAACGTCAGGAAGGCTGAGACAGATCAGGAGACGGTCAGACTATGCACCCAATATCTGAACCGGAACGCGATGAATTGGCAGGATGAGGTCAGTCAGGACGACGCCTGTGTGGCCTACAAACTGCTGGACTATTGCCGAAACAGGTTGTGCCGGGAGGTGTTCTCAGACCTTCAGACGGAGCTTGCCAAGGCCGAGGCGGCAGTGAACAGCCGGACGGCGTGGCGCGTGGAGGGGACTTTGCGTGAGTTCCCGAAATTCCGGCCGAAGTATCTCTGGTTTGACTACCCGTTGCATCGGCTGGATGATATCGGCATTCTGAAAGATTTGGAAGCTGACGGCGAGGCTCCACCATGGCAGAAGGCGTCCCGAAAGGCGAAGCAGAAGTCGGTTGAGAGGGGACAGGACGACAAGGCAAAATTTGAAAATGCCGTGGCTACCTGCAATATGGGGCAGCCGCCGACGATAAAAGAACTAGCCCAATGGTATTCATCTGATGGCAAAGAAGTGACAGAACGCACAGTCAGAAATTGGGCAAAAAAGTTCGGATTTTTCATTGACAAAAACACCGGAAAAGTAGAAAAGGCGGCGCAGGATAAAATGACGTGAACCATAAAATTATGGTTCGCGTATACGCGGAAAAATCCATAAATTTTATGGTTCTTACCGTGCGGAAAAATCCATGTTTTTATGGTTCGCGTATACGCGGAAACGCACTTACATTACTACGTAATGTAACCCTACGGGTTCGTTGTCACTCACGTCACGTGCGGACGGTAGGAAACCAGCCATAAGGCTGCTGGTTTCCCCTACCGCACATGACATGACAAAAGCGAATTTCAAAATCTTCCAAAAAGTTAGGAGTTGAAAAGTTTTGATTGTTCAGTTTTTTCTTTCTATGATCCCGCCGACTGTCACCCATCAGGAAAAGCAGGTGGCAGTAGTGAAGGGAAAGCCGAAGTTCTACGAGCCGGAGGAATTAAGAACGGCCCGTGTCAAGCTTCGGGACGCTCTGGCACCGCACAGGCCGGAGACACCCATAGCAGGCGGCGTCGGGCTGTTTGTGAAGTGGTGCTTCCCCAGAGGTCGCCATCCGGATGGCAGCTATCGGATCACCAAGCCTGATACGGACAATCTGCAAAAAATGCTCAAGGATGTGATGACGGAGCTTCGGTTCTGGGAGGATGATGCCCGCGTAGCTTTTGAACTTGTGGAAAAGTTCTGGGCAGAGAAGCCGGGAATCTTCATCCATGTGGAGACGCTGCCATGAATGACTGCACACTTGACCAACTGGAGGACAAGGCTTACCGGAATGAGCCGATGCCAGATACCCGGTCACAATCGGAGGTGCTGGCGTTTCTCTGTTTCAGAAATCTCTATGATTTTGCACGGCGGGCGGGAATGAGCCCTGAACAGGGAAAACGGGAAAAGTCTCAGATTATTGAAGCTTATAGAATCAACAAGTTTCTGGAAGACCTGCAGGAATCCACAAATGAAATGTGGAAACGCATTGATATTGCAGCTGCTGAGTACCGGAAAAGCCCGTCAGTTGAGAAGGCGGATTTGCTCATGAAGGAGATATTCCGGGTGGAAAGGGAGACGGAATGAATATGACGTATGACGCTTTTCTCCACAGCAAGGTCGAGGTTGCCCTGGCCATTGGAGGATTGAAATGAGCAAAGCAAGAATGTATGGATACTTTAAGCCGATGAGGAAGTACAGCAATACCCCCGGATGGAGACAGAAGGGGAAGAAGGAAATCTTCAATCCCCGGAGAAAAGCAAAGAGGTGCGGTAACCGTGAAACAAACTGATTTGTTCGAGAAGATCATCGTTGATAATTTCGCTGGAGGCGGCGGAGCTTCTACAGGAATTGAGCTGGCTTGCGGGCGGCCTGTGACTATCGCTATCAATCACGACCCGGACGCTATTCTGCTGCATAAGACCAATCACCCTTACACGGAGCATTTGCAGGCATCCGTCTGGGACGTTGATCCGGAGGAGGTATGCAGAGGGCGGAAGGTAGGGCTGGCATGGTTCAGTCCGGATTGCAAGCACTTCTCCAAGGCCAAGGGCGCTGCTTTGGTGGACCGGAATATCCGAGGGCTTGCATGGATTGTCCTTCGGTGGGCAGGCACAGTGCGCCCGGACATAATACTGCTGGAAAATGTGGAGGAATTTGTCACTTGGGGGCCTGTGAGAAAGGGCAAGCCTGTGAAAAGCAAGGCGGGACAGACTTTCCAGCAGTGGAAGCGCCAATTGAAGGATCTGGGTTATGCTGTTGAGCACCGTGTGCTGGTTGCTGCGGACTACGGAGCGCCTACCACTCGGAAGCGTTTCGTGCTGGTTGCCCGGTGTGACGGAAAGCCCATCGTCTGGCCGGAACGTACTCACGCACCCAGAAACAGCCCGGAAGTGAAGGCCGGAAAGCTGAAGCCATGGCGGAGTGCAGCAGAAATCATCGATTGGAGCATTCCGGGATATTCGATTTTCCAAACCAAGGAGGAGATCAAACAGAAATACGGGGTGACGGTAGTGCGACCGCTAGCTGAAAACACCCTGCGGCGGGTGATCCGTGGTGTGGACAAGTTCACGCTGAGAAGTGGAGAACCGTTCTTAGTGCCTACCGGATATGGAGAGAGGAATGGACAGGCTCCAAGGGTTCATGATATCAATGAACCGGTGCCAACGGTTGTGGGAGCGGGAAAGCATCAACTGGCAGACCCACTACTGGCACCATTTACAGCGACAAACACCAGCAACAGTGTTGGAGCACCGGCTTGCGACCCGGTACATACTGTGACAACTGCCGGAAACCAGATGCTCATAACTCCGCATCTGGTCGAGTGCAATCATTCAGGCGGCGGCCATATCGCTGACGCGCGTGAGCCATATAAGACCATCACGGCGAGGCACACGGGCGGCATTGTAGCAGCGAATCTGATCCAATACCACACAGAACAAACAGAAAATGTTCGTGCGAACGGACTTGAAGCACCCATCAATACCGTGGACGCTTCCAACCGATATGGCCTTGTGAGTGCAAATCTAGTGGAGTATTACACTGCAGGTAGACCGCTGAACGTATCTGACCCCATGCACACGGTGACGAGCCATGACCGCGAGGCTTTGGTCACTGCCAACATTGCCGAGTTCAAGGGGCAGGACATTGGGCAGGATTGCCGGAAGCCCCTGCGGACGATAACGGCCAGCGCTGGGGAGTTTGCTGTTGTACGGGTCACACTGAGCCAGACTGGCGGAATGGGATTCTGGCCGCAGGTGCGGGAACTTCTGAACCGATTCTGTGGGTACAATCTGGCGGACAACGAATGCTTGGTGCTGATGATCGGCAACGTTGGGTATTACATTGCAGATATCACATTGCGAATGCTGACGCCCAGAGAGCTGTATAACGCCATGGGCTTCCCGCCGGACTATCAGATTGAGCATGATTATCTGGGCAATGCTTACCCTAAGACCAAGCAGGTAGCCAGATGTGGGAATGCGGTATGTCCGCCGCTGGCAGAGGCAATGGTCAGAGCCAATCTGCCAGAGTGGTGCGGGGAGAAAATTACCACCATGGAGCGGCTGGGAGAGATTCAGACCGCGTGATTTGGCGAGAGATATGTCCGGGAATCCGGGCGGGAAGGAGATAACATGAACATCAAAAAAGCACAGAAGGATGTGTTCAAACAAATACTCGATGGGGCAAAGGCAGGATTTTTCCACGTGGACAAAAATAACGTGCTGGTATCCGCAGACGGATATATGGGGTACATTTTCCCTACTAAGAAAATTCGGTTCTCCCTTGATGGACTGCGGGAAATCACACCGTTTCCTATTGCTGAACTGGTAAAGCCGGAAAACAGAATGGCGCCGACAGAAAACTACAGAACAACCCAACATGGAATGTGCCGGTGGATGAAGCACGCAAACGGGAATTACGTTCTCGTGCAGAACAAATTCCTTTCTTGTTTCCCCGACGCGGAATTTTACAGCGAAGGGCGCCCTATATCGATGATTGTGGCGGCGGAGGCAGAGGCACCGGTGGGTATTATTCTCCCTATTCGGTGCAGTTACGTGCCGGATGCTGAATTATCACGATAAAGTGCTTTGCAAATGCAAAGTATATGGGCTTACCCATAGTAAAGCGACGGACTGGGCGGGACGATGGATGGCTTGTGGGGCATTCAATCGGGCAATAAGCCGCCAGCCCCTTGAGAGAGAAGTCGTCCCGGAACGGAAGCGGAAAGAGGCCAACAATACGCCTATTGATGGGCAGATTAGTTTGGAGGAATTAACATGAGTGATTACATCAGCCGGGAGGCGGCAATCGATAAGATTCGGGTTGCAGCAGACTGTGCTGAGTGTGCTGGAAGCAGCAGCGCCCTTTGCGTCTGCAACGTTTGTGACGTTTATAATGCTATCCGCCTAATTAAGAGCCTCCCCGCCATCGATGGGGAGCCGGTGCGGTATGGGCGGTGGGAAGAGTGCGACTGGGTTGACGTGGACGAGCATGGGTTCGGTACAAGAAGAACCTTTAAGGCAGGATTGCGGTGTAGCCAGTGCGCTTGTGTTTTCAAAAAGGAGTTGCTTTGGAAACGAAACTATTGCCCCAGCTGCGGCGTAAAAATGAACGGAGGTGTAGGAAGTGAGCTATGATCTGAGAATCGCCGTCAAGGTGGACGGATGCGATAAGTTCGCACAAATCGCCGAGCCGGAATACAGCAGCCCCACGTATAATCTTGGCAAGATGTTCCGGGTTTGCACCGGGTGGGACTTCAAGCAGGGAGAATATTACAGGTGTTCCGACGTGATCGGGAGTATCGAGAAAGGCGTTAAAGAGCTGCGGACAAACAAGGCGCAATACAAGCAGTACGAGCCGGAAAACGGCTGGGGAACGATTGCCAGCGCAGTGGTTGCGCTCGAAAACCTGCGGGACTGTATCTACGAGCAGGCAGAGGAAATTCCGTTGGAATGCCTGTATGTGGCATGGTAGGAGGTGAAAAAATGAGTGAAAAGCGGGAAACTCTCGAATATTTGAAACAAATTTCAAAACTTGACGCACGGATTGAAACCAAACAGGCAGAAGTGAAGCGGCTTTGGGATATTGCTACAAACGTTGCACCGGTAATGCAGGATGCCGTGGTTTCTCATTCCGCTGGAGACGGGAAAGTTGCAGATGCTGTCGCAAAGGTAGTGGATTTACGGCAGGAAATCAACGTTGATATCGACACGCTAGTTGATACACGGAGGGAAATCAACCAGTTGATCGAGAAACTTCCGAGTGAGAAGCAATACAAAATCCTGTATAAGCGATACTTTGAAAGAAAAACGTGGGAGCAGATTTCCGATGAAATGGGATTTTCCCGTCAATGGGTACATAAGCTCCATAATCGTGCTTTGCGGAACGTTGGAAATCTTTTGAGCGAAAAAAATCAAACAGTTGCTAGAAGTTTACATTGAACATGTGGTATAAGTAGACTGAGAGATCAGAAAAACATTCCCTTATAGCCCCCCGGGTTTATGCCTCCTTCCCGGGTGGGCTTTTTATATGCATGAAAGAAAGGTGATGATTTGTGGCTAAGCTGACAGCGAAACAGCAGCGGTTTTGTGATGAATACTTGATTGACGCCAACGCAACGGCAGCCGCAATCAGATCCGGGTATTCAGCGAAGACAGCGGCTGCCATTGGCGCTGAAAACTTGATAAAACCTAATATCAAAAATTACATTGCCAAACGAATGGCCGAAAAAGAGTCCCAACTGATTGCAGATCAGGATGAAGTCTTAAAATATTTAACCTCTGTTCTCCGCGGGGAATCCAAATCAGAAGAGATTGTCGTTGAGAATGTCGGAGACTATATGTCTGAGGCTAGGACGATGAAAAAGGCTCCATCCGAAAAAGACCGGCTGAAGGCCGCTGAACTGCTAGGCAAAAGGTACAACCTATTCAGTGACAAAATGAAGGTCGATGTTGCTTTACCCGTCATTATTTCGGGGGCTGATGAACTTGAGGACTGAGCAGCCCAAAATCAAAGTTCACCTTCCCGACGTTGTCGGCAAAGGCTATGGCACGTTTTGGTGGTTCAAAGGCCGTTACAGGGTGGTCAAAGGAAGCCGCGCTTCCAAGAAATCAAAGACAACGGCGCTTTGGTTCATCGTAAACATGATGGCTTATCCTGACGCAAACACGCTGGTTGTCAGAAAGACTTTCCGAACACTGAAGGACAGCTGCTTCACGGAACTGAAATGGGCTGTTCACCGGCTGAAGGTTGATGCATGGTGGGAGTTCAAAGAAAGCCCGTTAGAAGCCACATACACGCCTACAGGCCAAAAGATATATTTCCGTGGGTTAGACGATCCTTTGAAGGTTACGTCAATCACGGTTGACGTCGGCGTGCTTTGCTGGGCGTGGCTTGAAGAAGCGTATGAGGTCATGAAAGAAGATGACTTCAACGTGCTTGATGAATCTATCCGTGGCGAAGTTCCAGAAGGGCTGTTTAAACAATGGACAATCACTTTTAACCCGTGGAACGAACATCATTTTTTGAAAAAGCGGTTCTTCGATGCGCCGCCTGATTCTGACATTCTTGCAATGACTACAAACTACAAATGCAATGAATGGCTGGACGCTGCTGATATCAAAGTATTCGAGAACATGAAGAAACGCAATCCCCGCCGCTATGCGGTTGCGGGGCTGGGCGGCTGGGGCATAGTGGACGGCCTTGTCTATGAGAACTGGAAAGAAGAAGCCTTCGACATAGACAAGGTGCGGCAGCAGCCGGGTATTGTTTCTGCATTCGGCCTTGACTTTGGATATACCAACGACCCCTCAACGCTTTTCTGCGGTCTTCTTGACCAGAAGGAAAAGCGTTTGTTCGTGTTTGACGAGATGTACGAAAAGGGGCTTTCCAACAAGCGGATTGCGGAAAAGGTGCAGAGCATGGGCTACGGGAAAGAGAGAATCACTGCTGATTCCGCCGAACCGAAGTCCATTGACGAGCTGAAAACCTTGGGCCTACGCGTCAAGGGAGCCGCAAAAGGAAAGGACAGCATCACAAACGGTATTCAGTGGATTCAGGATCTGGAAATTATCATTCACCCACGGTGCGTGAATTTCCTCACAGAGATCAGCAATTACACTTGGGATACGGATAAATTCGGGAACAGGTTGAATGTGCCGATAGACGATTTTAACCACCTGATGGACGCCATGCGCTATGCTCTGGAGAAATACATAACGGGCAGCAAGTGGCTGATTTGATCGAAGGAAGTGCCGCAAATGACAGTAAAAGAAATTGTTTACGGGAGTGGTGGAGGGGTGCTGATCCTGCTGACCTTGCTCCAGATCGCCCCTATCAAAATCAACCCATGGTCTGCCGTTCTGGAATGGCTGTGGAAGCCAGTGCTTTCCAAAATGGAGACGCTTGAGCGGGATATGAAGACGGTCAAGAAAGAGGTTGACACCATCCGGGACGAAAACCGGGAAATCCATGCCAAGGATTGCCGGGTCAGAATTCTTCGGTTTGCCGATGAAATCTATCTTGGGCAGTCCCACAGCCATGAGCATTTCAAGCAAATTTTGGGTGATATCACCCATTACGAAAAATACTGTGACGCGCATCCGGAATTTGAGAACCAGATTGCGGTTGCGGCGATTGCACAAATCAAGGAGACATACGGCGAAAGGCTGAAAAAGCATGACTTTCTGGCGTGAAATGGTGGTGATTAAATGCTGTCCGTAGGCGAAATCAAAAAGTTCATCGAAAATGACGCTTCCAGCAGGGCAAAACAGTTTGCGAAAACCGGAGTGCGCTACTATGAGGGAGACCACGATATCAAGGACTATCGGATCTTCTTCATTGACGCCGAGGGGAAGATTCAGGAAGATAAGACGAAAAGCAATATCAAAATTTCCCACCCGTTTTTCAAACTGCTGGTGGATCAGCAGACACAGTACATGCTTTCCGGCCACGGCGGGTTCGTGAAGTCTGACATTCCGGAGCTGCAAACAGAGCTTGACGCATATTTCAACGAAAACGAAAGCTTTGTCGCCGAGCTGAACGGCCTTATTTCCGGCACTGTGGTGAAGGGCTGGGAATACATGTATGCCTACAAGAGCGAGGACGACAGAACTGCTTTTCAGGTGGCTGACAGCACCGGCGTTGTGGAAGTCCGCGAGAAAGAAACGGATGACGGGTGTGCCTACGTGATTTACTGGTTTGTTGACCGAATCGACAAGGACAACAAGAAGATCAAGCGCATTCAGGTCTGGGACAAACAGCAGGCATGGTTCTTCTGTCAGGAAGATGACGGCAGCATTGTTCGGGATGATTCGATTCCCAACAACCCCCGCCCGCACATCCTGTACCAGAAGGACGGCGAAGACCGCCTTTTCTATGACGACTATGGCATGATCCCATTTTTCCGGCTGGACAACGGGAAAAAGCGATTCAGCGGCCTGAAAACCATTAAGGCGCTGATCGACGATTATGACCTGATGAACGCCGGACTATCGAACAACATTCAGGACACCAACGAGGCTTTGTACGTGGTAAAAGGCTTTGATGGTGACAATTTGGATGAACTGCACTTCAACGTCAGAGCGAAAAAGCTTATTGGTGTGGGCGAGAGCGGTGATGTGGATATCAAGACCATCGATATTCCCGTGGAAGCCCGGAAAACGAAAATGGAAGTGGACGAAAAGAATATCTTCCGCTTCGGTCAGGGCGTGAACACGGAAGCGCTGAAGGATACCAGCGCCACAACGTCCATTGCCATCAAATCCGCCTATGCAAATCTGGATTTGAAGTGCGATGGCCTGCAGCCGTTCCTTCTCCAGTTCATGCGGAAGCTGCTGAAGCTGGTGCTGAAGGAAATCAACGACAGAAACGGTACTGACTACGAGCAGAAGGACGTGTATTTCGACTTTGAGCGTGAGATCATCACAAACGCTCAGGAAAACGCCCAGATCGACCTTGTGAAAGCGCAGGAGCAGCAGGCGAAGGTCACCACGATTTTGAACACTGCTTCCATGTTGGGGCAGGAGCTGACCGCCCAGCTCGTGTGTGAGGCCCTTGAGCTGGACTATGACGACGTGAAGGACAAGCTGCCAAAGCCGGAGGATGACCCCACAGCGGCGGCTCAGGTGGCTCTGGACGGCATTCATCCGGAAGGTGATACGACGTGAACCGGTGGGAAAAAGAAGTCTTGCAGTCCCTTCTGGCGTCCGAGGCGGATGCGCTAAAGGAGCTGGAATCCCAGTACAAACAGGCGCTTTCCGATATCAACAGGAAAGTCCGCGACTTTCAAGCCGAAATAGACCTGCTGGATGACGTACTGAATCAGGATGACGTAAGCAATGCTGTAAGGACACGCCTGCAATCGCAGAGACGGTCTAAGATCTATCAGAAGCAGTATCAGGAAGCCTTACAGGGGCAGATCAGCGGCATTCTGGATAAGATGCAGGGCGACAATTACGGCACCATTGAAGGTTACCTGAAGCGCTCCTATGAATCCGGCTACATTGGTGCCATGTACGACATCGCGAAACAGGGCGTCCCCATCATTGCTCCCATAGATCAGGCAGCGGCAGTTCGAGCCATTCTGGTGGATTCCAAGGTAAGCAAGGGATTGTATAAGCGTCTGGGTGTGGAGATATCCGGGCTGAAAAAGACCATCACGCAGGAGATCAGCCGGGGCATTGCTACGGGGCTGGGGTACAACGATATTGCCCGGAATCTTGCCAATGCATCAAAGGCCCCGTTGAACCGAACGCGAATAATCACCCGGACTGAGGGGCACAGGATACAGCAGACCTCCACTGCCGATGCGCAGCAGGCAGCAAAGGACAACGGCGCGGATGTGGTAAAGCAGTGGGACGCCACCTTAGACGGGAACACCAGAGATTCCCACAGGCGAGTCGATGGCGAGATCCGGGAGCTTGACGAGAAGTTTTCCAATGGCCTGATGCGCCCCGGCGACCCTGACGGCGGCGCTTCCGAGGTTATTAACTGTCGCTGCGCATGTTTGACCCGTGCCAGATGGGCGCTGGACGAAAGCGAGCTGAAAACCCTCCAAGACCGGGCGAAATTCTTCGGGCTGGACAAGACGGAGAATTTCGAGGATTTCAAGGCAAGATATCTGAAAGCCGCAGAAAATATTAATCTTGGTGGGGTAAAACCCATTGACACGAGCCCGCAAATGGCATATATTAGCAATACGTATGGCGCAACACATGCAACTGCGGTTAAAGCCGCTCTTCAGAACGCTGACCCGGATGTTAAAGCGGTGTGGAATAAATACCAAGGGAAGTTTAAGACCTCGGATGCAAACTACACGGGCGGGCAGGCGTATTATTCGCCCGGTTCGGGCAATGTTACTTTGAACATTGCATATGCTGCATCTGGGAGTAGCTACCAAGCTCCATATCAGGTTTTGTTCCACGAATACGGTCATATGACGGATTATCTGGCGGCAAAGGATGCCGGATTTGGTACTTATACCGCGTTTACGGAAGTGTTTGACGGAGTGGACGCAACTGGGAAAGCTGTTTTTACGAGGAGCGGCGCAGGGGGGCTTCTTGGGAGAACCGCAAAACAAGAGGTTAAAGATGCTATCGGTAAAATCGAGAAGGCGCACAACGTAACCCGTAAAGCGGATGCAGCGCAAATCCTGATTGATGAAATCAGACAGAACTATTCCCTTCTTGCAAGATCCGACGTGTCGGATATGCTGGAAGGAGCCGGAATTGGCGTGAAATATCCTTTGGGTGTAGGACATGGTTTGAGCTATTGGAAGAATAGAGATAACGGCAAGGAGATTTTCGCCGAAATCCTATCCGCTGAAGCCGCAAGCCCTGAATCGCTGGCCTGCATCAAGAAATACTTTCCAGAGACATACAAAGTGTTCAGAAAGATTTTGGAGGTCATCAAGTAATGGAAGAAGCTTTAGAACGGTATTACCGGCATTTTCGGGAGGATTATCCACTGATGATTGCTGGAACGAAAACCGAAAAAGAGATCATTGAAAGAATCAACCATTGTATCGAAACCAATCAGCCGGAATCAGAGCCGGACTATGACGAAAGCGTCGATTACTGATTAGAGCACTGTGCAGTTTTGCATGGTGCTTTTTCTATGCCCATTTTCAGCAAGTTAATCCGTAAAGAAGCAACTGTTCGGGAATTCCGAATGGTTGCTTTTTATATTTCAACAACCGAAAGGAGAAAACAAAAATGATCGATTTGACACCCGTTGTGAATGCCCTGATTACCCTTCTGGGGCTGCTGCTGACCACGTTTCTGATTCCTTGGATCAAGCTGAAGGTGAGCACCGAGAAGCTGGAACAGGTGAAGAAGTGGACGGCTGTCGGCGTGAAAGCCGCAGAGATGATCTACAAGGAATCCGGCATGGGCGAGGCGAAAAAGAATTATGTGCGCAAGTTTCTGGAATCCAAGGGCTACAAGCTGGATATTGATACCGTGGACGCATTGATTGAAGCAACTGTCCGAGAGATGCAGCAGGAAGCCTTTGAGACCACGGCCGTGCCCAGTCTTCCCGATGCGGAGGACGACGAAGCCGAAGAGCTGATTTGACCGGGTTAAAAGGCACTCTGGAAACGGAGTGCCTTTTCCGCGCCCTGAACGTGGCGCTTAAACCGTTCAGCAATTTGTCTTTGCGCCGGACGCTTAAATGGGCGCTTGCTTGTGGAGGGCACCACGATTAAAAACGGCAGCAATACAGGAAAGGAAATAAAACTATGGAATTTCTGAAAGAGATTTTGGGTGAATCCCTCTATGCACAGCTGGAACAGGCGCTGAACACCTACAACGGCAGCGAAGCCAACAAGGATAAGCAGGTGAAGCTTGCCAATCTTGCAAGCGGCGAATACGTCGGCAAGGGCAAATATGACGCCCTTCAGACCCTGCTTGACGGCAAGACGGCCGAGCTGGAAACGGCCAACGGCGTAATCACTGATCTGAAAAAAGGCACCAAGGGCAACGAGGAGCTTCAGAGTAAGATCACCAGCTACGAGACCACTGTCGGCCAGCTTCAGAAGGAGCTTGAGAAGACCAGAGTTGACAACGCTATCCAGCTGGCGCTTCGGGATGCCAAGGCGCTCGACCCGGATTATCTGGCCTATAAGCTCCACGAGAAGTATAAGCCCGAGGAACTGACGCTGGATGAAAACGGCAAGATCAAAGGCATGGAGGACAAGCTTTCCGGTCTGAAGACCCAGTTCCCGACCCAGTTTGAAGCCGCCGGACAGAAGAAGGTTATCGAACACAAGCTGCCCGACGGAGATCCTGGGGAGGGTGAACCCAAAAACCTTGAGGATGCTCTGAGACAGGCATATGAATCGAAAAATAACTAAGAAACGAGGTAATCAACTATGGCTATGACCCTTGCAGAAATGAAAGTCGGTATGTCCGACAAGGTTTCTCAGCAGATCGTGGATATCTTTCTGCGTGAATCCGAGATCCTTCAGCTGCTGCCTTTTGACAACTGTGTTTCCCCTCAGGGCGGCAGCACCCTGACCTATTCCTACATTCAGAAGAAGCTCCCCTCTGTGGCGGCTTTCCGTGCGCTGAATGCGGAGTACGCCGCAAATCAGGCCACCGTGGAAAAGAAGTCCGCCGAGCTGAAGATCTTCGGTGGTAAGTTCCAGATCGACCGTGTGCTGAAGCAGGCGGAAGGTCCTTGGAACAACATGTCTTATCAGATTCGTGAAAAGGTGCTGGCCGCAATCAGCCTGTTCCACTACACGCTGGTGAACGGCGACGCTACCACCCATACCACCGAGTTTGACGGTCTGGACAAGATGCTGGCAGGCACTTCCACCGAATACAACACTGGCACCGGCTCTGCCATCGATGTCAGCACCATGACCAACCTGAAGACCAACGCCGACCAGCTGTATGAGCAGATTCAGCTGCTCATCAAGAACACCAAGGCTGACGCTCTGCTGATGAACAGCGCTATGATCGCCAAAATTCAGACCATGGCGCGGCTGCTTGGCTACAAGACGGAATCCGAGGAAGCTTTCGGCAGAAAGGTGACTTCCATGGATGGCGTCCGCTTCATGGATTTGGGCAAGCACTACACCGTTTCTGATACCACTGTCACCGGCAATGACTGCGTGAAGGCCGGTATCAGCCGCAACATCGGCGCTTCCAATGCCGCCGTTACCGGCCTGACCGACATCTACGCTGTCAAGTTTGACGTGAACGACGGCTTCCACGCGGCTTCTCTGACCGGCAACAGCGCTATCCGGCAGTATCTGCCTGACTTCAACACGCCCGGTGCCGTGAAGAACGGCGAAGTCGAGATGGTGGCGGCTACCGTCCTGAAGAACACGGCACATGCCGGCGTTCTCAGAAACATCAAGATCGCGTAAGCAGAAAGGATGAAGACTATGGCAGCAAAGAAAAAGACCGTTACCGGCTATGAAATCAAGGTCAAGGGCAATACCACGTTCTGCGGCATTGGTGCGGGCGGCGTCCAGTTCGCTTATGGCAAGGCGCAGATCACGGACGGCCGTATGGTGGAGTGGTTCCGGGAGCACGACGGCTATGAGGTGGCAGAGATCACCACAGAAGATCCTCCGGCAGACTCCCCGGCCGAGTAAGGCGGTACCGCTATGATTATGACCGTTGCCGAATTGCGGCAGTTTGTGACAACGGACGGAATAGATCCGGCGCTGCTGGAAGTCCGGCTTCAGGCGCTTGAACTGCTGATCCGCGGATACACCAACAACAACTTTCAGAAGCGTCCGTTCCGGGCGGTTGCCGTTGCCGTAGCGGATGAGGGGACGCTGGTTTGCCCTACTATTACCCCCTTCAGAGAGGGCGACACACTGCAAATCAGCGATTCCGAATTGAATTCCGGCCTTGTAACGGTCAAAGCGGTTGATGGGCAAACCGTCGCCGTAAACGAGGAATTGTACGATGAATCCGGTGTGGTGGTCACGAAGGTCGTCTATCCGGCTGATGTAAAGCTGGGTGTAGCCCGTATGCTTCAGTGGCAGCTTGAGAATGGGGACAAAGCGGGCATTCAGTCTGAGACCATTTCCCGGCACTCCGTGACCTATTTCAACATGGAGGGGGACAATTCCAGTATGGGATTTCCCAAGTCTCTGCTGGGCTTCCTGAAGCCTTACATGAAGGCCCGTTTTGGACAGGGGTTGAGCGTATGAGCATCGGCGGCAATGTATATGCCTATATCCAGTGCAAGACCGTAGAAACCAATGATATTGCCGCGCAGGTGGAAGCCTGGGTGGACGTGCAGAAGGTGCGCGGGTGGCTTGACTTGATCGACGGTGACAGCAAGTACACCAATTTCAGCGCAAAGATGCAGGAGTCCACCCATGTCTTCATCGCCGATTATGTCGCTCTGAATGAGGTCATCACCGCAGAAAATTCCCGCGTGGTCATTGCCGGGAGGCGGTATGACGTGCTTCTGATTGATGATCCCATGGAGCTGCACAAGCAGCTTGAAATCTATCTGAAGTACACGGGAGGACAGTGAAATGGTCGTTGAATTCCACAACAACAGTCTTGCGGTCAAGGCGGCGCTGGATACCAAGGCCGAGCAGTTCCTTGAGGAAGCCGCCTCTGAAATTGAATCCGCCGCCCGCAGGAATTCCCGCGTCGCGTCCGGCCAGCTGAAGGGCAGCTGGGCGCACATTGTGGATGGGAAAACGGCAACCATCGGAAGCCCCCTCCAGAATGCAATCTGGGAAGAATATGGAACCGGTGAATATGCGGCAGGCAAGGACGGCAGGAAAGGCGGCTGGGTGTATTACGACCCACTGTACGACAAATTCCGCTTTACCCGCGGCAAGAAGCCGAACAAGACGCTGCAGAAAGCTTTCAACAGCTGCAAAAAGGCCATTATCAACCGGGCAAAACAACTTTTCGGGGAGCTGGGCAAATGACAAACAATGTGCTTAAAGCCATGAAAGGCGCAATGCAGGAAATGGGGATGGAATATGCTTTTCGGCGATTCCGCAAAAGACCGGAATACCCCTATTGTGTTGGCGACTATCTGGAATCCGAATCCATGACGGAGGACGGCTTGCAGGAATGCACCTTCACCCTGACCGGGTTTGCCCGCGGTGCCGGATCTGAAACAGTTCTGGAAGCGGCGAAAAACAAAATCAGAAACTATTTCACACTGGAGGGACGGGCGTTTCCGTTTGACGATGGCTCTGTGGTAGCTATCGCTTATGGGGACGCCCAGCCCGTTCCCACAGAGGATGCGGAGTTAGACCGTATCCAAATCAATCTTACAGTTAAAGAATGGAGCGTGAGCTAATGGCAATTTTCGGCAAATCCGGCGTTACGAAAAAGACCCCGGAAAATATCGTTTTCGGTGCCGGAACGATTCACAAGGGGCTGAAGTATACCCCCGCAACCGAAGGTAAAAGCGCGGGTTGGAATTTCGCGGATTCCCTTGTAGGCGCGACCAATGGTGGTTCCAAGTTCACCATTACCCCGGAGGTCACTAACATCGAAGTTGACGGTATCGGTGTAAAATCCAAGGGCTTGGCGCAGAAGACCAGTGAAACGGCTACCATGGAGATCAACCTTGCTGAGCTGACCAAGGATATCATTCAGGCGGCAACTCTGGGACAGGAGGGCAATTCCGCCGACGCCAACTACGATGTGATTGAATCCAAGACGGATATCGAGGATGGCGACTACTGGGAGAATATCGCCTTTGTGGGCAAGACCCTGAAGGGCAAGTATATCATTGCCATTCTGGAAAATGCCCTTTGCACGTCCGGTTTTGAGCACGAGGGTAAGAACAAGGACGGTGCGGCTGGCAAGTACACCTTTGAGAGCTACGCGGAGTTTGGCGATTCCACCGACAAGGACACACTGCCTTGGCACATTTACTATCCTAAGGCATCTACGACCACCGGTGAATCCAATACTCCTAAGGAAAGCTGATATGGAGCCGGGGGAACCCGGCTCTGAATCTATTTTTACAACGAAAGGATATTTTCGATGGACGAGAAAAAGTATACCCTGCGTGACCTGACGGCAGCGGATGTATTCCCCATGTTCAAAATTGTTTCGAGCATCGGCGTGAAAGAGTTTAAGAACGCCTTTGAAGCCGATGACGTCAAGGCGATGACCGGGACGAAAAATAAGCCGAGCGCGGCATCTGTCGGTATCACCATTGCCGTAAATATCGCGGACGTGGTTTTCTCCAACCTGCCCAGATGCGAGGATGACATCTACAGGTTCCTTTCCGGGCTGTCCGGTATGAGTACGAAAGAAATTGCCGCCCTGCCCATGGACGTGTTCATGGATATGGTGGTCGATACCATCAAGAAAGAGGAATTCAAGAATTTTTTTGGGGCTGCTGCAAGGCTGTTCAAATAGGGGATATCCGCTTCACTGACCTCCTCTTTCAGCGGTATTCTGATCCTATGACCCTGCTGAATATGATGATCCGCACCGGGCGGCTGAGCGAATTTATCAGCGAAGTCGTTACCATGCACAACGAGGAAGTGGAAGAGCAAACGCTCTGGGAATGCTGGCTGCACAGGAATTTTGAACAGTCATTTGCGGATTTTCGAGAGGCAATAAAGCCAAATTCCACACAGGAAACCGGCGAAAACCTTGCTGATATTATCAAACAGTCACAGAAAATACTGTCTTTTGAACCTCCTGATATCTTCACGAAAGAAGGTGAAGACCATTGACCGTCTTTGAACTCTTGGGAAAAATATCCCTTGATTCAAGTGAATACGACCGCGGGATTGATGGCGCGTCCCGGAAAACATCAACCTTTGCGAGTGTTCTGAAAACGGCTATTGCCGGTGGAGCCATTGTTGCCGGCATGAAGAAACTGGCTGATGTTGTGACCGATATCGGCAAGGCATCTTATGAAAGCTATAAGTCTTACGAGCAGCTGGCCGGTGGCGCACAGCTGATGTTCGGAAATGCTTATGACTTTGTAGCCCAGAAAGCAAGAAACGCCTACAAGACCGTGCAGATGAGTCAGAACGACTATTTGCAGCAGGTGAATGGATTTGCTACCGGCCTGAAAACCGCCCTTGGTGGCAATGTGCAGGCCGCCGCCGAACTCGCCGACAAAGTTATCACTGCCGAGGCCGACGTTGTGGCGGCAACCGGAAACACCCAAGAAGCCGTACAGAATGCCTTTAACGGCATCATGAAATCCAACTTCACGATGCTGGATAATTTGCAGTTGGGTATTACCCCCACAAAAGAGGGATTCCAGCAGCTGATTGATAAGGTGAACGAGTGGAATGCGGAAAACGGCGAAGCCACTGCCTATACCATTGACAATCTGGCTGACTGTCAGGCCGCGCTTGTGGATTATATCGAAATGCAGGGGCTTGCTGGCTATGCGGCAAATGAAGCGGCGGACACTATTGAAGGTTCCACAGCCGCGGCAAAAGCTGCTTGGGAGAACCTTGTAACCGGTATGGCCGACAGTAACGCCGATATCGAGGAACTGACGCAGAATTTTGTGGACAGCGTATTCACGGCTGGGAAAAATATTGTTCCCCGTGTAAAGCAAATCGCTACCGGCATCGGAACCGCGACCACCGAAATTATTTCGCATCTGCGAGAGACGAATAGCACGGTAGGGCTGGTTATTACGGTATTTGAGGGCGTGGCAGATGCCGCTATCGTTGCCGGATCTGCAATCGTCGCAAGTATGGCGGGAAAGGCCATCGTAAACATTGCCACTGTATTCACTGCAAACGCAACGGCGCTTGCGTTTTTTACAGCGGAAAGCGGAAAAGCGGCCGTTGCAGAAGCCACACTGAATGGCGTATTTTCCGTCAGTGAAATAGCCGTTGGCGTACTCACCGGCCAGATTTCCCTTGCAACTGCGGCGCAGTATGCATGGAATACGGCGGTAGCGGCTAATCCGCTGGGCTTACTTGTTACGGCAATTTCGGCCGTAACGGTGGCTACCGTAAAGGCCGCCAAAACGCAGAAAGAAAAGGCCAAGGAATTGGCTGGTGACCCTAAGACTATAGAAGACGCAACCGCGAGACTGAGTGAATTAAAGGCCAAATACGCAGAGCTGGATGCAGAAAGCCGGAAGATGTATGCGACTAACCCGGGGCAATGGATGCCAACCGCCGAGATGCAACTATATGGCCAAGCGATAGATGTAGCGGAGCAGAATCTCGCCAATCTGCAAGCGCAGGAGCAGGCCGCTGCCGAGGAAGCGGCAAAGCCCGCAAATGTGATAAAGGCTGCTTCTGAGGAATACGCCGCCGCTGCACAGTCCATCTTGGAGGATTACCAGAATACCTATACCAGCATATATGAGGGACTGCACAATATAGGCTCTGCGTTTACCAGCGTAGTTGAAGTTACGAAAATTAAATGGGCTGATGCTATGGCGAATATCAACGGCAACTCTGCAGTGCTTGAGAAGATGGACGAGAACTTCGACTTCATCTCCCAAGCGGCAGCCGCTTCTGGCGTCAGTATTGAGGGTTTTTCCGGGTTCCTTGCTTCTATGAGTACCGAGGATGCCGCAGGGGTGCTTGCCGCATTACGGGCAGAATTGGAAAAAGTCGGCCCCGATTCCGATTCGGCAAAAGGCCCGCTTGCAGAGCTTGCGGATGCAATTAGCCGATATAACGAAGCAGGTTCCGGCTATTCCGATGGTTTGGCATTGGCAGTAGAAAATGTAAAAACCCGTATGCAGGAAGCCGCTGACGATTACGTGGAGAAGGTTGGCAACCTTGACCAAGAGGCCGCGGCCACGGAAGCGGCAACCAACACCATGAGCGGCCTTG
>ERZ773235.1025-NODE-1025-length-31863-cov-6.839946_pt1 | contig 31863 bp, 26 predicted proteins | sample MGYA00580522_ERZ773235 | MGnify/ENA primary metagenome ERZ773235 (study PRJEB29015, sample SAMEA2737797) | human gut metagenome | biome: human gut; feature: human-associated habitat; material: faeces | place: China | collected 2012 ...
CTTAAGGGTTTTTATTTTTTTCCTTAAGGGAAAATATATTTTTCCTTAAGGAAAAAGAAAGTTTCTCTTAAGAGATTTTTCCACCAAATTTAACTTGTAAAGTTATTTATTACCAACAATGCTATCCCCCCACTCCATAAGCTCATCTCTCGCAGCATATCCCTTGGAACGGCTGTGAGGACAGTAGAGGTGAGCAAGCTCCTGCCAGCTCATCACTCTACGTTCTACGAACCTATCTTTTACTCTATTTCCTCTATTCTTGCCAACTCCCAGCCCTTAAACTGCATGATAATCTTATGAAGCGTTGTGCCCTGGCGAAGAGACTCAACCCTTGGAGCATCGGCATATCGCCTAATCTGTTCCACAGCATCCAACCATTGCTTCTCCGACTTCTTCATAGGGCTACCATCTTCCTTCAAGACATCCTTCAACTCTTCATCAAACTCCTTTCTGGAGAGAACCTTGAGTTCGATGATATAGCTGTGCTGACTGGCATAATGGGTATGATCAGGCAACAGGAAGAAATCACAATAGCCATGATTCAACTCCAATTCGGGAGCCGTGATGTAATAATCGTTGAGATTCAAGTATGCCATAAAGAAACCTTGCAGATTTCGCTCCGATTCTATTCCGTCACGCACAGAAGAAACCTTAGCGTAGGCATCAGCCATGAAACGCAGTCCTTCCTCCCATACTCCTTCATAAGCCATGTCGTAATAGTAATCCGTCAATCTGTTGGTATCTACATACGACTTTGCCTGATACTCTTCTTCCAAATATCCGTAATATTGTTTGCGAACATTATTATTAGGAATGCCCAAAATCAACTTAGAACCACGTGTACCCTTGATGGTCAACATACCATAATAAAACAGCAAACTTGGGAAGATTTCAGCCTTCGGTATCTGATAGGCAGAGAACTGTTCCTCCAGTTGGGCAACAATCTGTCCCTCTTCCGCAATCTTGTGGATGATACCCTTGCGCTCGCCATCCAACTTATCGAATTGTAAGAGCTTCTTCATCTTGCCATAATCGGTCTTGGTATTCGGGTCTATCATCTGCCGAGGAGAGCGTCCGTAATCCATGTAGTTGCGGAGATAGTAGAGCACCATGTCGCAATTAAACATTCTGACACTCTTATTCAATGCTTCTTCTGCAAAGTAATAGTTGTCGTACCAAGGCTTCATATCGTTGACGATGGCTTCCACATCACTATCTGCAGGAATGCTTCCCATCTCCTTATAATAAGTGAACATCTCGACTACATCCTTGGTAGAGAAGCCCAGCATCTCGTCGAACTCTGGCTTTACGGAGATATTCCATCCCACATTATACCCACTTGTCACATCATCCAGGGTTACAGGACTGACACCCATCATGAAGATGCGCTCGAAGTTTCCCTTGAACTTCTTGAAGACATCCTGATAGAAACCATCAGCATGAGTAATGGCATGATACACTTTCTCACCATGCTCATTGAGCACTACATTAGTAAAATTATCATACTCATCGATGATAAGATAAAGCTGAAAATGATTTACCTTGGCTGCATCAAAGATTATCTGCATCTTATCAGCATACTGTGTCTTCGTCTTGATTTCCTGAACCTTCGTATCACCATAATATGCAGCATACTGCTCTGCAAAACTATCCAACTTGATACAGAGATAGGCGTTGAATCTTTCCTCCAAAACTTCTATCTTACCTGTAATTTGAGAAAAATCCAGGAACAGTACCTGGTAAATTCCTTGCAGGGATGTAGGGTGCTGCCCTATCCACAAATTACCGAAGAGTTTTTCGAAACTTTCCTTCTGATTACAGTCATAATAAGAGTAGAGCATACTGAGAAACAGGCTCTTTCCAAAACGACGGGGACGGACGAAGAAGAGATTGCGAGGCTGCTTCTCCAGCTCTGGCAAAAACATCGTCTTATCGACATAATATAGATTCTGACTCATCACCGTGGCGAAATCAGATACTCCGTATGGTATTTGTTTTACTTGCTGTTTCATCATGCTATGAAATTTAACCAGTTTGCATATGCAAAGTTACGGCTTTATTTTGAAACAACCAAAGTTTTCACAGCTTTTTTGGTCGCACAAGTAAATCCTATGTTTATTATGTGGAATTATGGACACAGGAATTTACTGGTGCGACCTTATGGGATATAGAGATATTTATGTGCACCACAAGGTTTATTTGCTTGCTGGATTGACAATAAATTAATTTACAAATCGTATTATCTATATGTAGAATTCCAAGCCTAAAAAATGACATAACCGATGATAACCTTCCGTTTTATAGTTTTATATCCTCTATTGAAAAAGTATAATCAAAAATGCCATTTTTATCTAAATATCCAAAAGGGCGGACTCTAAACAAATAGAGTTTACAATTTTCATTATAAAATATTACATTTTTTACAAATTGAACATCCTCTACGAAATTAGGAACCATTGCTTTTATTGTAGGAAGCTGATCAATCAGCTCATTTAATTCTTTCTCATATAATGCATAATAGCGATGAACATCAGTATAATCTTCCGAATCTGGCGTAAATTGATTATACAAAAAATGATACCATTTCTTAATCTCTTGAATTGTTCTATTATTTAATGTATATATATTGCATAAAGAAGTAGCAGGAGAATCTATTATAAAAAGATATTTATTAGACATTCTATTGATGGCACTTTATTAAAATCTACAGGATACACAATACTATTTTTTTCTTCACCTAACTTCACATCCACTAGATTCAAAATTTCATCCAAAAGTTCTTTTGGATAACTTTTTACTATATCACCATTATTTACAATCACATAATAATCTCTGAAATCATTCTTTACATATAATTTCCATTTTCAAATATAGAAACAGAAGTTGGAATTATACTCAATTTACTCACAAACTCAAATGAAGATAATCTATATATGCTATTATCTATTTTTCTTAAAATAACGTCATCTCCAAGTTCTATAATTTCTTTAGCACCCAAATCGAAAAGAATAATGTCTTTCTTTTCTTTTGATAAAGATACACCATTCTCATCTAAAACATCTTTAATATAAATTGAATAGGAATACAAGGTATCCCTATCTTGACCAGGATAAGTAGCAATACAATGGCTATATACACTTCGTACTACATAATAGCCACCAAATATACGCTCTAATTGCACCAATTGTTCTTCTTCTATCTCGCTTTCATCAGAACAAAAAGTCTCAAAAACAATATTGTAATCTTTGTCAACTAAAAAATAGTTTGTATAAGAAGCAGAAGAATACATTGCAACAGCTAACCCTTTCCTCCAATCGCTAATACGATATAGTTTCGTACTCCAAAAGTTATTTGGCAAAGAGATACAAAAATGATGTTCTTGATTACTTTTCTGCATATCTATATCAAGTACCTCAAAATATCTTATATCAAAATTTTGTTTCATAACATTGTTAATTAATTATTTATATAAGTTTAAAATAGACCTAATTAATTGTCGGGAGAACATCGATTGTATCTATTCCTAGTTTTTGACATATTTCTATTTCCGTAAGAGAATGCATAGGCTTAATAACCTTATCATTAACTACATCATAAATTGATTCTATTTCCACTATCCCATTTTCTGAATTTTTATAATAACATTGATCAGCAATATTTATTAATTTCAATTTGGAATCGGCTATATCAGGGCGAATAGCCAAGTTCAAACCTGCTTGTCCACCCAATTTTACAGAAGGATATGCAACTGCTTCAAATTTATATGTATTAAGCAATAAGTCAGCCAACATAGCCGAGACTTTATATTCGTAACTATGGCCTTTAGTAACTTGCTTGCTAAATTCTCGTTCTACATAATCAGATACAAATAACGCTTCTTCATTTTCTGAAAAACAATTTAAAAAATCGTTTTTAATATTTTCTAACAGTTTGTTATTATTGACATTTTTATAAGAATTAGCAGATACTATGCATACTACATCAATATTTTCAACTATTCTCCAGTGAGAATTAGCAATATACTCACGACCTATAGACTCTTTGCCCATATTTGACAACAAAGAACATTCACTTATCCCAATGGCTCTAGCATTTTCTAAATGATATTCGTCATCAGACAAGATTCCATAGAAAACAGTTTTATATGGCAAAGAAGCCCTTTGATATTCAGTACACAAAATTGCAGGTTTATAGCTCATATCATTTGCGCTTCTATAACCACGTCCTCTTCTTGCCCGCGTTATAGTATAACCTTCTTGAGCAGAACAACGAACTACTGGTATTCTAAGCTGCGACAGCAATTTCATTATTTTTCCTGTTTGACTATTATCATTATAGTCGATAGTCAACAAATCATGTATAATTTTATTATAATTTATCATAATTACTTTTCGTTATTTTATATTATTATAACTTTCATACACATCTTGTTCTATAAAGATACTCCCATATCTCTCTTCCCGACTTCTTCAACCGGATAATCGGGTCTATGAAATACAGTTTGCCATCTTCATCACACAGCACATTATCACTGACATTAGAAACATCAGTTATTGCCAAATATTCATTTCCATAGAAATATCTATCCTCCTTTGTCAAGCCCAATTGATTAATGAGATAATCGTCAATCATCTTCTGCGTTGGTACTTGAAACATATCGGATATATTTCGTTGCTGAAGAACAATCCGGATTCCCTTTATATCCTCTGAAAAGCCAACAAAACGATACCTCGTTGATGGGAATAAGATGTTATGAATCAGATGTTCATAGATGATATCCTCTGGTAAGGTATGCTTCATCGGAGCCTTTGCAAAAGGAGACTTCATTTTGGTGAAAGTTGTTCCTTCTTCACTCAAAAAGACAATGCTTTCTCCCGTTGGATTCATTCGTCTGTCACCAAATTTGCCCCAGTCCGACTTATCTATATACAAGCCTTGTTCTTTGGCGATTTTTATCAAACGTAGGCATTCCTCTTCCTCTGCAGTTCTCGTGCTTTGCCTGTTATCTCCATATTGTTGAGTGGATAGCCCAGTCTCAAACACTCGAATATCGCTTCGGTCGCTATCTGCCTGTACTTTTCGCTCAGGCTCATAACATATTGCAGGGCGTTCCGCCCATCTCTTAAATATATAGTCGATAATTTTTCGTCCATAACTCTTCATTATTATAGTTTTTGCTGCAAATTTACGATTTAATTGTGAAACAACCAAAGTTTTCACTGCTTTTTTGGTGCACCCTTATCATTTGACTATAAATCTCAAAAACTACAAGAAAAGTTTGGCTGTTTCGATTATTCAGCGTATCTTTGCTACAATAATAAAAGAAAGGAAAGCTATATGGAAACAAAAGACAAGAAGATACAAGTTCATACTATAGACAACAAAGACATCGACAAGTTTTTTCCTGCTCATAGCGAGATTACAATGTCTCCACTTCCGAAAGGACACGTAGCACGACTCGCTACCATCCACAAGGTTAAGGCTCAATGAAAAACTTCAGTGGGATTATGCACACTATCATAAAAAGATAAACATAAAAGTAAAGTTTAACATAATATTCTTGCAAAAATCAACTTTTATGTTTATCTTTGCAGCAAAAATATAAGTTATATGGAAAAGAACTTATTAATAGAGCTATTGGAAACTGGAGAAAAAGTCAGCCTTTATTCTCCAAGATTCGAGGGTGAGGAATATACCGAATTTGAGAAATTCCTTCTCACCTATAAGGATCAATATGCCCAAGATGTACAAATCCTCATTAGAAGGATTGATATTATCAAAGAAAATGGTGCAGAAGATAGATTCTTCAGATATGAAGGAAGTAAACGTGACAGGGTGATGGCACTACCCTCTCATCTTGATACATCTAATTTAAGATTGTATTGCCTTAATATCAGCCATAAGATTTTAATCTTAGGAAATGGTGGTATAAAGAAAACGCAAACATATCAAGAAGATGTAAATCTGCATAGAGCCGTACGAAACTTACAAAAGATAGACATTATTATAAAGAAACTTGAAAATAGAAGAATCATAACAATCAATGGTACAAATTTACATGGACCACTTGAATTGACTATAGATATCGACTATAATAAGGAGGATTTTATATGAAAACAAATAAACTGATGGATGAAATCCGCAAGTCAACTCCTGCGGACACAAACAAACAAGTCGACTTATGCGTTGCTATTGCCAACAGAGTCTTTGAACTATTACAGGAACGAAATATGAAACAGCGTGATTTCGCAAAGGCACTTGGCAAGACAGAAACAGAAGTGAGTCGTTGGTTGAGTGGAACACATAATCTCACATTAGCTACAATCGCAAAGATGGCGACGGTTCTTGGTGATGACATCATTACCACAACACAGAGCCATCGTCCATACAAACTTCCAAATACGCAAAATGTAGCTATGATGGTAGCTGAGGATATGTGCAAAAAATAGTCATACAAATAATAAAAAATCCCTGCCATAGGAAGCCTTTCCTACAGCAGGGATTTTTCTATTGGGAATCATCAAGAATGACTAAACTGTCAATTCTTAACTACTAATTATTAATTATTTATACTCTCCCCAAGCCTTGATGTCGATATCCTCCAGCTTGGTGGTGCAGAATGCATAAATAAACGCACTCGCCAGACGGCTGTTGGTAATCAATGGCACGTTCAGGTCGATGGCTGCACGACGAATCTTGTAACCATTGCTCAACTCGCTGCTGGTCAAGTTCTTCGGAATATTCACTACCATATCAATCTCGTGGTTGTGGAGCATCTCCAAAGCCTTAGGCGCACCGCCTTCTGCCTCCTCTGATGGCCAGAGTACACGGGTGTTCTCAATGCCGTTCTCGGTGAGGAACTTGCTACTACCACCAGTTGCATACAGCTTGTAACCATGCTTAACCAGCATCTGGGCAGCATCGAGCAAATCTACCTTCTGCTTGGCAGAACCTGTAGAAAGCAGGATGTTCTTGGCTGGAATGCGATGACCCACAGAAAGCATACTCTTCAAGAGGGCGGTAGATGTATCGTCGCCCAAGCAACCTACCTCACCGGTAGAACTCATATCCACACCCAATACTGGGTCTGCCTTCTGCAAACGGTTGAAGCTGAACTGAGATGCCTTGATACCAACATAGTCGAGATCGAAGAGGTTCTTGTGTGGCTTCTCTACCGGCAAACCGAGCATCACGCGGGTAGCCAACTCGATGAGGTTGATCTTCAATACCTTGCTTACGAATGGGAACGAACGGCTGGCACGCAAGTTACACTCGATAACGAGAATATCATTGTCACGAGCCATGAACTGGATGTTGAACGGACCATTGATGTGCAACTCCTTGGCAATCTGACGACCTACTCGCTTCACACGACGAACGGTCTCAACATACAACTTCTGAGGTGGGAACTGGATGGTAGCATCACCTGAGTGAACACCGGCAAACTCGATGTGCTCGGAAATGGCATAGGCAATCACCTCGCCATTCTTTGCCACTGCATCCATCTCAATCTCCTTGGCATGTTCGATAAACTTACTTACTACCACTGGGTGATCCTCACTCACGTTGGCTGCCAACTGCAGGAATCGCTTCAGCTCTTCCTCATTAGAACATACGTTCATCGCAGCACCAGAAAGCACGTAGCTAGGACGAACCAATACTGGGAAGCCTACACGCTCGATGAAGTTGTCGATGTCCTCCATAGAGGTCAGGGCGCTCCACTCTGGCTGGTTGATGCCGTTGTTGGTCAACATCTGAGAGAACTTGGCACGGTCCTCTGCATTATCGATGTCCTTGGCAGCAGTACCCAGGATTGGCACGTTCTGTGCATCCAGGTGCATAGCCAGGTTGTTTGGAATCTGACCACCGGTAGATACGATGACGCCATGAGGCTGCTCCATCTCGATGATATCCATCACACGCTCGAAGGTCAACTCGTCGAAGTAGAGACGGTCGCACATATCGTAGTCGGTAGATACGGTCTCTGGGTTGTAGTTGATCATCACAGAGCGCCAGCCTTCCTTGCGGATGGTGTTCAATGCCTGAACACCACACCAGTCGAACTCTACAGAAGAACCGATGCGGTAAGCACCTGAACCAAGTACGATGATAGAACGGTGGTCGTTCTCGAAGGTGATGTCGCTCTTCACGCCAGCGTAAGTTACATAGAGGTAGTTGGTCTGAGCAGGATACTCTGCTGCCAGGGTATCAATCTGCTTCACTACAGGCAGGATGCCATAGCTCTTGCGCTTGTTGCGAACCAGGAGGGCTGCCTTGTGCATGTTGCCCAACTCCTGCTCCAAGCCCACGGCACGGGCTACCTGGAAGTCGGTAAAACCGTAAACCTTAGCGGTGCGGAGCAAATCCTGGTCAAGAGTATTGATGTTGCACTTCTTCATCGCCTCGTCGATGTCGATGATGTGCTTCAACTTCTCCAGGAACCACTTGTCAATCTTGGTCAAGTCGTGAATCTGATCTACGGTATAGCCCTTGTGCATTGCCTTTGAAATCACGAATACACGCTTATCTGTTGGCTCGCGCAAAGCTGCATCGATATCGTCGATTTCAAGTTCCTTGTTCTCTACGAAACCGTGCATGCCCTGACCAATCATACGAAGACCCTTCTGGATGGCCTCCTCGAAGTTGCGGCCGATGGCCATTACCTCACCTACTGACTTCATAGATGAACCCAACTCCTTATCTACGCCACGGAACTTAGACAAGTCCCAACGTGGAATCTTACAAACTACGTAGTCCAATGCTGGCTCAAAGAAAGCGGATGTAGTCTTGGTTACAGAGTTCTTCAACTCGAACAGGCCGTAACCCATACCGAGCTTGGCTGCAACGAAGGCCAGAGGATAACCGGTAGCCTTAGATGCCAAGGCAGATGAACGGCTCAAGCGGGCATTCACCTCGATAACGCGATAGTCCTCGCTCTTAGGGTCGAAGGCATACTGCACGTTACACTCACCCACGATTCCGATGTGACGGATAATCTTGATGGCGAGGGCACGGAGCTTATGATACTCAGCATTGCTCAGGGTCTGAGATGGAGCGATGACGATACTCTCACCGGTATGGATTCCCAGTGGGTCGAAGTTCTCCATGTTACAAACGGTGATACAGTTGTCGTAACGGTCGCGAACCACCTCATACTCAATCTCTTTCCAGCCCTTCAAGCTCTTCTCTACCAACACCTGTGGAGAGAAAGAGAAGGCCTTCTCTGCGAGCTTATTCAGCTCCTCCTCGTTGTCAGCGAAACCAGAACCGAGTCCACCCAGTGCATAAGCAGCACGGATGATGACAGGATAACCGAGTTCGGCAGCAGCCTTGCGGGTCTGCTCGATGTTCTCGCAAGCCTCACTCTTGATGGTCTTCACATTGATTTCATCCAGCTTCTCTACGAAGAGCTCACGGTCCTCAGTGTCCATGATAGCCTGAACTGGAGTACCCAACACCTTGACATTATATTTCTCCAGAATGCCCTGGCGATAGAGTTCCACACCACAGTTGAGGGCTGTCTGACCACCGAAGCTGAGGAGGATACCGTCTGGCTTCTCCTTCTGGATGACACGCTCTACGAAGTATGGCTGCACTGGCAGGAAGTAAATCTGGTCGGCAACGCCTTCTGATGTCTGTACGGTTGCGATATTCGGGTTGATGAGCACAGTCTCGATACCTTCCTCGCGCAATGCCTTCAGGGCCTGCGAACCTGAGTAGTCGAACTCACCTGCTTCACCGATCTTCAAGGCTCCAGAACCTAAGAGGAGCACTTTCTTTATATTTTCGTCTTTCATTATTTTCCTAAATTACAATAAAAACAATCGTTTTCTTCACTCTTCATTTATTTGAGTGTTTCTACAAACTTATCAAACATGAACTCTGTATCCACAGGGCCTGAGCAAGCCTCTGGGTGGAACTGGCTTGAGAACCAAGGGTTCACCTTGTGGCGGATACCCTCGTTAGAGCCATCATTCATATTTACAAAAAGCTCCTCCCAGTCGTTGCCCAATGTCTTGGCATCCACGGCATAACCGTGGTTCTGAGAGGTGATGTAGCAATTGTTGGTTCCTACCATGCGCACTGGCTGGTTGTGTGAACGGTGACCATACTTCAACTTGTAGATAGTAGCACCAGCTGCCTTTGAAAGCAACTGGTTACCCATACAGATACCGCAGATAGGCTTGCGGCTCTGGCTGATTTGCTTGCGAATAATGTTTACTGCATCCTCACATATGTCTGGGTCGCCAGGACCATTGGCAAGGAACAGGCCGTCGAAGTCCATATCGGTGTAATCGTAATTCCAAGGCACACGAATCACCTCAACGCCTCTGTTGATGAGGCAACGGATGATGTTTGCCTTCACACCGCAGTCAACGAGTACCACCTTCTTGCCGGCACCCTCGTTGTAACGGATAATCTCCTTGCAGCTCACCTGGTCAACGAAGTTTACACCCTCGTAGTTAGCCTCAGGGATATTGTCTGGTTCATCATCAAAGAGAATCTTACCCATCATCACACCATGCTCACGAAGCACCTTAGTCAACTCACGGGTGTCGATGCCTGTGATTCCTGGCACCTTTTCGCGCTTCAACCAGTCGGCAAGACTCTCCACAGCATTCCAGTGGCTGTACTGCTCGCTGTAATCATTCACGATGATGGCAGAAGCATAAATCTTGTCACTCTCCATGAAGGTTGGCAAACCGTTCTCCTCGAAAGTAAATGGTGACACACCATAGTTGCCCACGAGAGGGAATGTAAGTGTCATCAACTGACCGGCGTAAGAAGGGTCGGTCAAACTCTCTGGATATCCCATCATGGCTGTGTTGAACACAACCTCGCCCGCTACAGGAGCATCATATCCAAAAGATTTGCCATGGAACTTGGTTCCATCGCTCAAAACTAAGGTTACTTTTTTCATATCTGACATTTGATTCTTTTATTTCATACTTATAAGAGCAAATGAATTCTTCACTCTTCGTTCTTCACTCTTCACTTATTTATGATAAACGTTTTCGATATAGTTCACAAACGACTGGTTGCAGAGTTTCGTGCCGCCTGGGGTTGGATAATGACCGGTGAAATACCAGTCGCCCTTGTGGTTTGGAATCGCCTCGCGCAAGCCCTCGATGCTCTGGAACACGAGCTGGATAGGAGTGGTCATGCCCTCTGGGCGAAGCATCTCTACTATCTTCTCGTTGATTTCCTCGATGGTGAATGGCTTGTAGATGGCGCGCACCGGGTTCACCTGCTCTTCCTTCGGCTTGGCAAGTTCTAACTTGCATGCCTCGTAGGTCTGCTCGATGAGGTCCTCCATCTTTCTGTCTTTCAGCAGCTGGATGGCTGCACGGAACACGCAGAACTCTTCCAGTCTTGCCATATCGATGCCGTAATAATCCGGATAGCGGATCTGAGGGGCACTGGATACGACTACTATCTTCTTAGGATGCAGACGGTCGAGGATGCGCAGGATGCTCTCCTTCAGGGTAGTACCGCGCACGATACTGTCGTCGATGATAACGAGATTATCCACATTCGGCTCGATGCTTCCGTAGGTTACATCATACACGTGGCTCGCCAGGTCGTTGCGGCTGTTGCCCTCGGTGATGAAGGTACGGAGCTTGATATCCTTCCATGCAATCTTCTCCGAACGGACGAAATCGCCGAGAATATCGTATAATTCTTCCTTAGATGGAATATGGTCGAGGTTGGCAATCTGTTCTATCTTGCTTTCGTTGAGATACTTCTTGAAACCACTCAGCATGCCATAGTAAGCCACCTCGGCTGTGTTCGGGATGTAGCTGAACACGGTGTGATCTACATCGTAATCCACAGCTTTCAGGATAGGCTGGGTCAACTGCTCGCCCAATTGTTTTCGCTCCTGATAAATATCCTTGTCGGAACCACGACTGAAGTAGATGCGTTCGAAAGAGCAGGCTGAATCACCCTTCTGCTCCATGATGCGCTCGATGCTGCACTCGCCGTTCTTCTTCACGAGAAGTGCCGTGCCCGGCATCAGTTCCTGCACATCCTCTGCCTCCAGGTCGAAGGTGGTCTGAAGCACAGGTCGCTCGCTGGCTACTACCACGATTTCATCGTTCTTGTAGTAGAATGCAGGACGGATGCCCCATGGGTCACGCATGGAAAACATCTCGCCCGAACCGGTGATACCGCAGACCACATAACCGCCGTCGAAGTTCTTCATCGTGGTCTTGAGCACGTTGCTCATCTTCACGTGGTCTTCGATGTAGTTGGTGATGTCGGTGTTCTCCATCTCCATCGCCTTGGCTGCCACGAAGTTTCGCTCCACCTCTCTGTCAAGTCGGTGGCCCATCAGTTCGAGCATGATGTAGGTATCGCTGTAGATGCGAGGGCTCTGTCCCTGCTTGGTCAGTTCCTGGAAGATTTCATCTACGTTGGTCATGTTGAAGTTGCCGCAAAGGCAGAGGTTCTTTGCCTTCCAGTTGTTGCGGCGCAGGAAAGGGTGTACATACTGTATGCCACTCTTTCCGGTGGTACTGTAGCGCAGGTGTCCCATGTAGAGTTCGCCTGCGAAAGGCAGTTCCTCTTGGGCAAACTTAGCATCAGCAAGCTGCTCGGGAGTCAAGTCCTTGAAGTTGGCATTCGCCTTGCCGAAGATTTCGGTCACGGCGTTCTTGCCCTCCGCACGCTCACGAAACATATACTCGTGTCCTGGCTTTCCGCCCAGTTTGACACAAGCCATACCAGCACCCTCCTGTCCACGGTTGTGCTGCTTCTCCATCATCAGATAGAGCTTGTTGAGTGCGTACATCCAAGTACCGTACTTCTGCTGGTAATACTCCAGTGGCTTGAGCAATCTGATCATTGCCACGCCACACTCATGTTTCAATGGTTCCATACTCTTTAAATTATCCTTTATCTTATTTAGTTAAATCTGAATATACCTATCCGAGGGATACCCCTCCAAAAAAAGGGAAACGTCAAGAAACGACGATTCCCTTTATATTTTTATTCGACAGTAACTGACTTGGCCAAATTTCTAGGTTGGTCAACATTCTTACCCTTACATACAGCTACATGGTAAGCTAGCAGCTGCAAAGGAATGGTAGCCAACAATGGCTCCAGGCACTCCAGAGTCTCAGGGAGTTCAATCACTTCGTCGGCAATCTTGGAAATGGTTTCATCGCCCTTGCTGACAATGGCAATGACACGACCCTGACGGGCCTTAATCTCCTGGATATTAGACAAGACCTTCTCGTACATGAAGTTGTGGGTAGCAATGACAACCACTGGCATATCGCTGTCAATCAAGGCGATAGGACCATGTTTCATCTCCGCTGCCGGATAACCCTCAGCGTGGATGTAGCTAATCTCCTTCAACTTCAAAGCGCCCTCCAGGGCTACAGGATATTGGAATCCGCGGCCCAGATAGATGAAATTGCGAGCGTACGTAAAGGTACGGCTCAAGTCAGCTATCTTATTGTTTAGCTTCAGCACCTCCTTCATCTTTGCCGGAATGTTCCAAAGCTGTTCTGTAATCTTCTGATATTCGTTTTCGCTGATGGTTCCCTTCTCCTTACCGATGGCAAGTGCCAGAAGGATAAGGACGGTAACCTGACCAGTGAATGCCTTGGTAGAGGCAACACCAATCTCCGGACCTACGTGAATATAGGTACCCGTATCAGTCTCTCGTGCAATGGAAGAACCGATGGAGTTACAGATACCATAGATAAATGCGCCACTCTCCTTGGCAAGCTTGATGGCAGCCAAGGTATCAGCGGTTTCACCACTCTGGGAAATGGCGATGACGACATCATCCTTCGTTACCACAGGATTGCGGTAACGGAACTCAGATGCATATTCCACTTCTACTGGAATGCGGCAATAGTTTTCTATCATCTGTTTGCCGATGAGTCCAGCGTGCCATGATGTTCCGCAAGCCACGATGATGATTCGCTTGGCGTTGAGGAGCTGCTGGCGATGGTCGGTGATAGAACTGAGCACTACGCCCATCTCTGTCTCCGTCTTGCAGGTTGTATCGTCGCCGTCGGTCATCACACGGGTTTCCACGGTGCGGCTCACCACACGGCCACGCATACAGTTGCGCAGACACTCAGGCTGCTCGAAGATTTCCTTCAGCATGAAGTGAGGGAAACCACCTTTCTCAATCTGACCTAGATCGATATCCACGGTCTGTACCTCAGGGTTGAGCTTTACGTTCTGGATGTTCACCACCTGCAATTCCTGTCCGAGGCGCATCACGGCGATGTTGCCATCCTCCAGGTAAACCACCTTGTCGGTATATTCGATGATAGGGCTGGCATCCGAACCGAGATAGAACTCTCCGTCCTCGCCAATACCCACTACCAACGGGCTCTGCTTGCGGGCAGCAATAATCTGGTCAGGGTGGCGCTTGTCGAGAATAGCGATGGCGTAAGCACCAATCACCTGACGGAGCGCTACCTGAACGGCAGTCAACAAATCAAGATCCTTCTTCACCTGGATGTATTCAATGAGCTGTACGAGCACCTCAGTATCGGTCTCGCTCTTGAATTCCACACCCTTTGCCATCAGGTTCTTCTTGATATCGGCATAGTTTTCAATAATACCATTATGAATCATGGCAAGATTCTTGCTTGAAGAATAGTGAGGGTGAGCATTCACTGCTGAAGGCTCTCCGTGAGTAGCCCAACGAGTATGAGCGATACCCACATGTCCTGAAATATCCTTGTCTGCGCAGAACGCTTCCAAATCTGCCACCTTGCCCTTTGCCTTATATACATTCAAAGAGCCGTCATTGCTAATAAGGGCAACACCCGCAGAATCATACCCGCGGTACTCCAGGCGCTTCAAGCCCTTGATGAGGGCTGGATAAGCGTCTCCCTTACCTAAATATCCTACAATGCCACACATTTTCTTATAATCTTTTATGTTGTAATTCCGTTCGTTAATCCTGACCTTTTATCCTTTGCTGTTATCGCAAGATGTTGACAACCAATGATGCGATGGATGTTAAGATACTTACAGCAGAGAACCACAATGTTGTAGAAGAACCGATAGAAGAATTCTGTGCCTTCACCTTATTTGGTTCTACATAGATAATGTCGTTCTGCTGAAGATAATAATATGGAGAATTGATGATGTTAGCATCATTCATATTCAAACGATAAGTATGCTTCTCACCCTCAGCATCCTGGCGGATGAGCAACACGTTGTCACGCTTACCATAGATGGTAAGGTCGCCACACTGTGCTAAAGCCTCGAGTACACTCATTTTTTCCTGAGGAGCATAGATAATTCCCGGCTTTTCCACTTCACCCAATACAGAGACGTGATAGCTACCCATTCGAACAGTGACGATAGGATTCTCCTGTTCAGCCAAGTAAGGCTTTACCTTGCTCTTGATGAGATTTTCTGCCTGATTCTTGGTTAAGCCGCCTACATGCAGCGTACCCACTACCGGAAACTCGATGTTACCGTTGTTATCTACAAGATAGCCCTGCAGGGAACCACCTGATGAGCTCAACTGTCCACCCGTACCGATGGTTTGAGACACAGCCAAGTTAAAAGGAATTGCAGCTTTAGGATCTGTAGTTATTACGGTGATTGTTAACTCATCCTTAGGCATAATCTTTGCTTCGTAAAGCATCTTAGAAGCTGCATAACTGATAGAATCGGCATTTTGAAAATAAGCCACATTCTTGGTGCTTCCGCAACTGCTAAGCATCAAGACCATTGTCAAAGCGACAAGCGCAGAATAAATGATTTTTTTCATTCTCAACAAATTTCGTTATAAATTATTGGTGCAAAATTACAGTATTTTTTTGAATACTGCAAATTTTTGCACCAATATTTACTCCATCACATTATTTTTCTTAAAATAATGACCTTTTTAACTAGTCTTCAATGCCGTTTGATGGCAAATTGAAGGTATAGCTGTTATCGAAGATCTTCTTCACCTTGTTGATTTCGACGAAAGTGGTTCCTCCACCCTCACCAAAGCTACCACTCAGGTACGCAATCTTATCTTCTTCACCCAAGTAACCCTTCTGGCGGAGCATACGTACCGCTGCGGTAAACATCGACTTGGTAGAAACCTGATCCTTCTGATGGATTGGAATAATACCATAGCTCAAGTTCAACCAGCGCTGAAGCTTCTCCTTGTAACAGATGGCAAGCACCGGATTAGGTCCACGGAACGAAGCCAGGCAGCGGGCAGTCTGACCCGTCTCACCATCGGTGATGATGCCGGCAACTCCCAACTTCTTGGTTGCCTCGATGGCAGCATGAGCCAGGAAGAGCTTCTGGTCGATCTGACCATCCTCTGTAGGATCAATGTCGTTGAGAGGCGACTTGTCCTTCTCTGCCTGCTCTGCAATGCGCGCCATAGTCTGAACAGCCTCTACCGGATACTTACCGCTGGCTGTTTCGCCAGAAAGCATCAGGGCGTCTGTACGGTAGAAGATTGCGTTGGCAATATCTGTAACCTCGGCACGTGTAGGACGAGGATTCTTGATCATGGTGTGGAGCATCTGTGTAGCTACGATTACCGGTTTCTGAGCCTTCACGCACTTGGCGATGATGCGGCGCTGGATACCAGGGATTCTTTCGATAGGCACCTCAATACCCAAGTCACCACGGGCAATCATGATACCATAGCAGGCGTCGATGATTTCATCGATGTTATCTACACCCTCCTGGTTCTCTATCTTGGAGATGATCTTGATGTCGCTGTGATGAGCATCGAGAATATCCTGCACAGCCTTTACATCAGCTGCATTGCGCACGAAGGAGTGAGCGATGAAATCAATATCCAGCTCGATGGCAAGCTCGATGTTTCTGCGGTCTTTCTCAGTAAGCGCAGGCAGGTCGATGTGCTCGCCCGGTACGTTTACACTCTTGTGAGCACCCAGTGTTCCCTCGTTCTGAACCTCAGCCACGAGCATAGGACCCTGAATATCTACAACCTTCATGTCGAGTTCGCCATCATCAAACAAGATGTCGTCGCCCACCTTCAAATCGGCAGCAATATCAGGATAGCTCAAGTTCACGGTATCATGAGAAGAATCTACATCAGGACGACCGAAGATTTTCACCACGTCACCTATATTATAATGTATAGGCTCCTTTACATCGGTAGTACGCACCTCCGGTCCCTTGGTATCAATCATGATACCAATATGTGGAGACACAGCTCTAACGTTCTTAACAATGGTACGGATTCCATCTTCTGTAGCATGTGCGGTGTTCATACGAACCACGTTCATACCCGCAAAAAACAGTTTTCGGATAAAATCTTGATCACATCTGCGATCGCTGATGGAAGCAACAATCTTTGTTTGTTTCATATTTGTAATTACCTTATTGAAATTTCAATGTTATCGTGACTTTTCTGCCACTTTTTTCAAATTTTGTGCAAAGATACAAAGAAAATCTGAAATACGATTCATCTGAAATACAAAATATATATAAAATGTTGCGATAGTGACAGATTGAAAGGAAGCGATAACAAAAAAATCCAGCCTAAAGGATGTTTATCTCCCTTTGGCTGGATTCCTTACTGATTCATCCGGTGCCTAGATATCCAGGTCTGGAGCCTTCTCGGCACCAGCTGCTGCCTCAAACTTAGGCATTACATTGAAATTGAAAATGCCGGCAATGATGGCATTAGGCATCTTTCTAACCGTCTGATTATAAGACTGCACAGCCTCATTATACTTACGGCGAGCCTCGCTGATTCGATTTTCAGTACCTTCCTCCTGAACCTGGAGAGCCTTGAAGTTCTCGCTAGCCTTCAACTCCGGATACCTTTCTGCTACCAGCATCAGCTTGGAGAAGGCATTTGCCAACTCACCCTGAGCTGCAGCATACTGCTTCATACTAGACTCCGTGAGATTATTCACATCTAGCTTCACCTGTCCTACAGAAGCACGAGCCTTGGTTACCTCCTCGAAGGTTTCCTTCTCATGCTTGGCATAAGCCTTTACGATCTTAGCCAACTGAGGCATCATATCGGCACGACGCTGATATTGAGCCTGCATGTTAGACAACTCGGTAGTAGCCATCTCCTGCTCTCCTACCATACCATTATAACCACTGAACACCCAAAGCACCAACACAACGATGACGCCTAAGATAATCCATCCTGTTTTCTTCATACTTTTCAATTATTGATTAATGATTATTGATTAATGATTATTGATTAATTATTATCTACCAATTATAAACTATTAGCTATCAATTATAAACTATTAGCTATCAGCAACTACCAGCTTCCGCCGGAGCCACCGCCAGAGAATGTTCCGCCGCCAAAGGAGCCGCCCGAGAAGCCGCCTCCTCCACCACCGGAGAAGCCTCCGCCGCCCATGAAGAACGGAGGCAACCAGTCGTCATCATCATTCCTTCTTCGCGACTGGTTTCTACCCTTGCCCTTCGGTCTTGGCTTTACCAGACCCACCTGCTCCAGGATGTAACGGACGAGGTAATAGATCGGGATTCCGAAAAAGAGGAGGAACAGGATAATGACCAGTGCCCAATCCTCTTCATCATTCACCGTCCCCTCATCTACCGACTCAATTCCAGTACGTCCGCTTTTCACCTTATTATATATAGCACGGCTCACAGAGGCAACAGCCTCGCCGGGAGCATCCTCGCGCATGTATTTCACAATACAGGCACGTGCAATATCATCACAGTCCACATCCGTCAACTCACCTTCCAATCCGCTGCCGGGAGCGATGAAGTACTTGTGATCTTCCACGGCAATCACGACAACCAGTCCCCTGCGGCTCTTCTTGTAGCCGATGCCATACTTGTTGCCCACATCCTGCGCCATCCGGAAAGCATCCTGGTTAGCCACCCTGCCCACGATGATGAGCACATTCTGCACGCCACACTCCTGCTTCAGCTTCTGCAGGTAGAAATTGGCGGAATCCTTCAACGCCTTATCTACATATCCATCCGGATCGGAAACATACTGCGTGGAGTCCTGAAGGAAGGGAATCGGCACATTATCCGCATTCCACTCCTTCTTGGCAGACAGCGATAAGACGCTGAAAGCCATCCATATCATCACTAAAAAATATCTCTTAAAAGCCATAAATTCTCAATTTTAGTGCAAAAATACAGAATAAAAACCTAATATGCAAATACTTAGAGCATTTTTTTTGCAAAAAAAGCCTCAACTATTTTGTTATATCACAAAAAACTTGTATCTTTGCACACCGATTTGAGATTATTAAGTATAAAAAATAAATAAAAGAAGAGAAATGACCAAAGCAGATATCATAAATGAAGTAGCAATCGCTACTGGTATGGCTAAGAAAGAAGTTAGCATGGTAGTAGAGTCGTTCATGGAGGAGGTAAAGAAGAGCCTCATCAAGAACAAGGAGAACGTTTACTTGCGTGGCTTCGGTAGCTTCAACATCAAGCACCGTGCAGCAAAGACCGCTCGCAATATCTCTAAGAATACTACTCTCACAATCCCAGCTCACGACTTGCCAAGCTTCAAGCCAGCAAAGAGCTTCATCGAGGAGATGCAGAACGCTCAGTAAGAGAATTAACATTTTTATAATAACAATATTTTAAAATTTTAAAATCATGCCAAACGGAAAGAAAAAGAAGGGCCACAAGATGGCTACTCACAAGCGTAAAAAGAGATTACGTAAGAACAGACATAAGAGCAAGTAAGCTTTTATAGAAGCTGATTTTGCTCTCAGTCGGTTCCACAGACTGAGGGGGCGTGTCATATCAACATGGATTGGCATGCCCCTTTTTGTAAAGTGTTATTAGTAAACTTTAAGTAAAGAGATTATTGAAGAGTATGACAAGCGAAGTTGTAATTGACGTCCAGCAGAAGGACATTTCTATCGCTCTCATGGAGGATAAGCAGCTGGTGGAATACCAGAATGAACCTCGTGAGGCTTCGTTCTCTGTGGGAAACATCTACATCGCAAAGGTTAAGAAACTTATGCCGGGACTTAACGCTTGCTTCGTAGATGTAGGTTATGAACGCGACGCCTTTCTTCATTATCTTGATCTGGGAAGTCATTTTAATTCCTACCAGAAGTACCTTAAACAAGTACAGAGCGACAGAAAGAAACTTTTCCCATTCTCTAAAGCCAGCAAACTGCCAGAATTGGAAAAGGACGGCAGCATCCAGAATGTTCTGAAAGTGGGACAGGAAGTGCTGGTGCAAATCGTAAAGGAACCAATCTCTACCAAGGGTCCTCGTCTTACGGGCGAAATCTCATTCGCAGGACGATACCTGGTACTCATGCCATTCGGTGATAAAGTTTCTGTCTCGTCGAAAATCAAAAGCGGTGAAGAACGCTCCCGACTCAAACAACTCATTCACAGCGTAAAACCAAAGAATTGCGGTGTAATTGTCCGCACTGTGGCTGAGGGAAAAAGAGTCGCTGAGCTCGATGCTGAGCTGAAAGTCCTGGTGAAGCGATGGGAGGATGCTATCGCCAAGGTGCAGAAGACCCAGCAGCGCCCGCAACTCGCTTTCGAGGAGACCGGAAGAGCCGTCGCTCTCCTGCGTGACTTGTTTAACCCATCTTACGAGAACATCTTCGTCAACGATGAAGGTGTGATGAACGAGGTGAAGGACTATGTTTCTCTAATAGCCCCTGAAAAGGCGGGCATAGTCAAGCTCTACACCGGTAAGGTGCCTATCTTCGACAACTTCTGCATCACCAAGCAGATCAAGGCTGGTTTTGGAAGAGTTGTCAACTACAAGCATGGTGCGTATCTCATCATCGAGCATACCGAAGCCCTGCATGTAGTGGATGTAAACAGCGGCAACCGTACTCGTGAGAAAGGTCAGGAAGCGAATGCTCTCGATGTAAACCTCGGCGCTGCCGATGAATTGGCCAGACAGTTGCGACTCCGTGATATGGGAGGAATCATTGTGGTGGACTTCATCGACATGAATCTTGCCGAAGACCGACAGCTGCTCTATGAGCGCATGTGCAAGAACATGCAGAAGGACCGTGCCAAGCACAACATCCTGCCACTGAGCAAGTTCGGACTGATGCAGATTACCCGCCAGCGTGTACGCCCAGCCATGGACGTAAACGTAGAGGAGACCTGCCCTACCTGCTTCGGTTCGGGCAAGATCAAATCGAGCATCCTTTTCACCGACCAGTTGGAAAGAAAAATCGACCGCCTAGTCAACAAGATTGGCGTCAAGAAATTCACTTTGTATGTGAATCCTTACGTAGCTGCCTTCATCAACAAGGGCTTCATTTCCCTGAAGCGCAAATGGCAGTTTAAGTATGGTTTCGGCTTCAATGTGATTCCATCTCAGAAACTGGCATTCCTCCAGTATGAATTCTACGACAAGGACAACCAGTATCTGGATATGCAGGAAGAACAGGAAACAAAGTAAGTTTTTAATTCTCAGAAAAAAGCTCCATTCGCCATTTCAGATGCGAATGGAGCTTTTATTATTTTGGTTTTCTACACCTTATTATATAGGGCATTTTAGTACTCTATCTCATTATTCACCATTTTCTCTGTGTCCCAAGGTGCAGGAGCACCGCCGAGATAACGATGGAACCAGTCGAGGTGCGCATTGTAATAGAGCGGCATCGACTTCAGGTTGCTTGGCCAGTGACCATCATACTTCAAGACAATCAGTCGAGAAGGAATGTTCAGGGTCTGCAATGCCGTGAAATACTGCAAGCTCTGTGTATAAGGTACACGATAGTCCAGCTCGCCCGTCATCACGAGGGTTGGCGTAGAGAAGTTCTTGATGTATGAGGATGGCGACCACTTCTCGTAGAGATCGGAATTGTAAGGCTGTCCCTCCAGCTCAAAGTTAGGAAACCATACTTCCTCAGTACTGCCCCACATAGAGCGCAAGTCATATACGCCCATCATGGAAGCCAGACACTTGAATCGCTTGGTATGGCCCTGCAGCCAGTTCATCATATAGCCGCCATACGACCATCCCATCGCTCCCATCCTGGTGGAGTCAACATATTCCAGGGTTGCCAGCTTATCGGTAACCTTCATCACATCCTCAAATACCTTTCCGCCCCAGTCACCGGAAATGGCACGTGTAAAGGCCTGACCATATCCTGTAGAACCATGAGGATTAGGATATGCCACCACATAACCGGCAGCAGGATAAACCTGCCAGTCGCCACGGAAGGAATTCATCCACTGCATCTGCGGGCCGCCATGCACATTGATGATAAGCGGATACTTCTTGCTGGCATCAAAGTTGTGTGGCTTCACGATGAATACCTGAATCTTGTCACCGCCAGCGCCATCCACCCAGATGCTCTCAGATGGACGGATATCCACCTCATCCTCCAACTTCTGGTTGAGGAAGGTTATCTGCTGTTCCTTGCCGCGAGCCACAGGAGTTCCATTCCACTTCTTCATCTGCTGACGATACAGAGCCGAAGGCTTGCCTGTCGTACTGTAAGTATAATATACCATGCCCTTATTGTCGAAATCAAACTCAGAGATAGCCTTGCCTGTCACTACTGGCGAGATGGTCTTTCTGGCTATATCAAGCTTGTAGAGAGGCTGTGTGCCCTGCACCTCACCCAGGAAGAAAATGCTCTTGCAGTCTGGTGCCCATTTGTAATCATCCACCCAGTTGTCAAACATCTCTGTCAAGATAGTAGATTTCTTTGCAGCCCGGTCATAGATGGCAAGACGGAAGCGATCAGACTCATAGCCAGGTACTTGCTGCAAACGGTAAGCGATATACTTGCCGTCGGGCGAATAGGTTGGAGTACCATCCCATGCCTTGTTTTCCTTCGTGATGCAGACTGGCTCTCCCCCATTCACAGAAACCGTCCACAGGTCGGCATTAGTGCTAGCCTCCTGATGCTCATCGTGGTTGGAGACAAAACAGATTTCTTTACTGTCTGGAGAAAAATCATAGGCAATTCCGCCACCGGCCATGAATATCAGTGAATAATTACCCGGAGTCAGATCCCTGTAAGTCTTCGTCTGTGTATCGAAAAGGATGAGATGACTGCATCTGCCATCGCTATAGCTCGTCCAATGACGATAGAGCAACTTGTCGGCAATATGCGCCTGCACAGGTCCCTTGTCCTTCTTCTCCATCCGGGCTATGTTGGCCTTGGCATCAGCTCCCAGGTCGGGATATACCTCGGCTGTAAAGGCGATGTATCGCTCATCTGGAGAGATAACCGGATTATCTATACCCAACTCATAATCAGTTACTTGTTCCACCTCACAGGTAGCCAGATTCATGCGATAGACCTGAGCCGTCCCCTTCTCATAATTGGTAAAGAAGATACTCTTTCCATCCTTACTCCACACGGCAGAACTGCTTTTGCCATCCTCGGTGAAAGCCTTGGCATGAGAGCCATCCGCATTCATGATGTAGATGTCGGAGCTAGACTTCTGGTTCTTCAGGTCGGAAGAACTGGAGGTATAGCAGATAGTCTTACCATCTGGCGAAAGGCTCACAGAATATACGCCCTTCACCTTGTACAAATCCTCGATGGTAAATGCCCTTTTCTGAGCGTTTGCCGAAAGCAGCGCCATCACAAGTGCTGCCGAAAACATCAATTTTTTGTTCATATAACCTATAAATATTAAACTTTCGATGCAAAAGTAACAAATATTTTTGGATTTCCTGCAACCTTTTGCTATCTTTTATCGTCTAATCTATAATTAATATTGATAATAGCATAAAAAGAAAGGAAAAAGATTATGATTTTAAGTACAACTCCAACCATAGAAGGCCACCCTATCCGTGAATATCGTGGCGTAGTGACTGGCGAGACCATCATCGGTACCAACTTTGTAAAGGATTTCTTTGCCAGTGTTCGTGATGTAATCGGCGGAAGAAGCGGTTCTTACGAAAGTACACTCCGCGAGGCCAAGGATACTGCCCTCAGAGAGATGGCCGACCGTGCCTCATCCCTGGGCTGCAACGCCATCGTAGGCATCGACCTGGATTACGAAACCGTAGGAAAGAGCGGATCCATGCTGATGGTTACATGCAGTGGAACGGCGGTGATTATCTAATATTATCATTATATTATATCATATGATTTCATTCGAAAGTGATTACAACAATGGTATGCTGCCAGAGATTCTAGAGGCTCTTGGCAAGACAAACAGAGAGAAAACATCCGGTTATGGTTTTGATCCATACTCAGAATCTGCAAAAGAGAAAATCCGTAAAGCCGTGGACAATGAGAATGCTGAAGTGTTCTTCCTGATAGGCGGTACACAGACCAACACCACCGTTATCGACTCCGTGCTCATGGGATGCGAAGGAGTTATCTGTGTGGAGACCGGTCATATCGAGGTACATGAATCTGGAGCAGTAGAAGCATTTGGTCATAAGGTCATTACGCTGCCAGGAGAGAACAGCAAGCTAACATCCAGCACCCTGTCTGCATATATGGATACTTTCCTTGCCGATGAAACTCATCCTCACATGGTGCAGCCAGGCATGGTTTATATCTCGATGCCGACAGAGTTCGGAATGGTCTACACCAGGGAAGAGTTGACTGCGCTATATACAACCTGCCAGAAATATAACCTCCGCCTCTTCATCGATGGTGCACGACTGGGATACGGTCTGGTTTCAGAGGCATGCGACTATGACTTGCCATTCCTTGCCAAACATTGTGATGTGTTCTATATAGGCGGAACCAAGGTGGGTGCCATGATGGGCGAAGCTGTGGTATTTTCAGGCATGAAGGCACCAAAGCATTTCTTCACTAACATAAAGCGTCATGGAGCCTTGCTTGCCAAGAGCAGAATGCTAGGCATCCAGTTTGACACACTGTTTACGGATAATCTCTATTTCAAGATATCGCGCCACGCCATCGCCATGGCTACCCGTATCCGCAGCATCTTCCAGAAGCATGGCATAGCTATCGCCTACGATTCTCCTACCAATCAGCAGTTTGTCGTACTTTCACCTTCCCTCTACGATGCTCTTTCCAAGAAAGTTGCATTCGAAATATGGGAAAGAAAGAGCGATACCGAAATCATCTGCCGATTTGTAACGAGTTGGGCAACAAAAGAGGAAGAGCTTGATGAATTGGAACATATTCTTCAGACTCTATAGCCGGAGAGATGTATCTTTCCATTAGCGTATTTTGAGAAGAAACGTATATATACAAAAACGACCCGCACATTTGAGCATCGTTGAGAGGCTTGGCGGGTTCTCGTGCAGCAAAGATACGAATGCTATTTGATAATACAAACTTTTGGGCAAGAAAAAAACAGCCAACCTTCAATAGCATATTTGAAAGTTGGCTGTTTTTCATTTATAATGTTTCCTGCAAGTTCTTACTTTGCTAATTATATAGGTAAAGTATAACTTTTTTCATTCACCTCGTTTCATTTGCCTTGTTTTCCGTGGCTGAGTATAGTATTTCTATCATTTCGTTAGCTATTTTGTAGTCAGCTATTCGCATAACATTATTTGTTTCCGAGTTATAGCCAAAGAAGTTGATATTTCCATACCAGACAATAGATTTATCTATGATGGCACATTGTAGCGTTTGTTCCTTGTTGCACACCACATCCATTCCAGCATTTGACAGTTCTAACTCATTGGCCCCTTCCTCTTTAACATGTACAACCACAGAAACCCCATCATGAAGAAGGTTTGCGAGTGCAGACATGATAGAGGGTTTATATTTGAACTTCACTTTCGGTACTGCGATAACAACAGAATGTTTGGCTTTTGCCAAATCATTTCGGAATGCCGCTTCGTAATTGTTTTGTTCATATATCAGTTCTTGAGGATTTTTGTCAGGTACAAGTGATGTCACATTCTTTCCATATCCAGCTTTAATATACCCTTTCAATCGTTTACGATACATAGAGTCGCAAAGTGGAACACGAATATCCACATAATCATATATGTACACTTCACTCTTTCCTTCATATTCTCTATGTAAACGCCCAGCATATTGCTCCACGTTTCCTTTCCAGGCTATAGGCATAGTAAGGAACAGGGTATCAAGGCGAGGATAATCGAAACCTTCGCCTACATACTTTCCTGTAGCTACAATCACAAGTGATTCTGATATGGGTATTGACTGTAGATTTTGTAATGCAAGACGTTTTTCTTTAACAGAATCCGCACCAATGAGTTGTATAACATGATCGGCAAATGGCATTAGTATTTGTGCCAACACCTTGACATGAGCTGTACGAGTTGTCAGCACTAAAGGTGTTCGTCCTTTTTGAATCGCAGCCTTGACATCCTCCATAACGAATTCATTTCTAACCTTATCCCCGGATAACTCTTGCGTTATTTGAACATAAGTTTTACGGTCTGATATAACGCTTCGGAACGAGGTAAACCTTGGAATTAGCAGGCGTTTGAATCCTTGATTTTCCATTTGACTCTTGGCATCAGAGGTAAATCTTATCTTTCCGCATTGCATAAATATAATAGGTTGATGCCCATCTTTTCTGATTGGAGTTGCGGTCAAACCATAAACAAAAGTAGCAGTCACTTGTCGAAGAACTTGCTCGAAGCTGACAGAGGACACATGGTGACATTCATCGACTATCAACATACCATAATCCTTGACAAAAGGCTTTACTTCGCCATTATTTAAACAAGATTGTATCAAAGCTATATCAATGATTCCATGCAACGTGTTCTTGCCTGCATACAAACAACCGATGGCAGAGGATTTCGTTTTTCTTCCTCGTTTTGTTTCAGGCTTTTCTATTGTTTCATCAATTTTAAGAAACGATTCCAACCGCTCCTTCCATTGTTCAAGCAATGCCTTGTTGTGAACAAGTATTAGTGTATTGACCTTTCTCTTTGCTATCATTCCGATGGCAAACACGGTCTTTCCAAACGCTGTTGTTGCTGATAGTGTTCCGACATTATGCCCAGCAAAAGCTTCCATTGCCTTTTGTTGTTCTTCTCGAAGACCTCCTCTGAATGTAACCTTTATACTACGCCCATGGTTAGTCTTGTCTGAAATCAAAACCTTAACATTATGCTGGGTTAGGATGGAACGAACCGCATCCTCACAACCACGAGGAAGAACAAGATAGTCGTCTGTTATTTCCGAACACGAAATGATACGTGGAATATTATACGTAGACAGGCGCATCCCTTGCTTCTCATAAAATTCAGGATTACGGAAAGCAGCCATGCGCTTGAAAACGTTCACGCATTTGGTAGACAGACTTGCCAAAGGTATATATAGCATATTAGCTCTTGTCAGCACTATTTCCTTTGGATAACAGTCTGTTTGCATCATATCCATTTGAGGTGTCTCCCAAGGCTTTGCCTCACTGGTCTTCGAGAGTTCGCCCAATGTTGGCACAGTATGCAGCCGTAACAACATATCAAGTTCTACCTCCGACAACTTACGAATTTGTGATAACAATTCCCATTGGTCAGCATACGCATTGAAATCTTCATCAACGAATACACTGTTTCCTTTGCGTCGAACCATCCCCTGCAATGGTAAGGCTACAAGATTGCCAAGACCACCTTCGGGCAAGGTGTCTTGGTTAGGAAAGAACCGGTCGTATGACTTGAAAGAAAGATGGACATCACTATTCATCGCCTCTGTAAGAATGGCATTTCCTAACTTTCGTGCCTTGAAAGCAGTTATTGGCATATCAAAGAATATCCACACATGAGCTCCATTGCCAGAACGTGAGCGCTCGATGTAACAAGGCACATTCCAAGTTTTGCAAACATTTACAAAAGAAAGCACATCATTCTTGTAGCCATGTTCACAGCTTTTGTCATCAAAGTCTGTGCAAAGAAAACTGCAAGTATTGTCCTTTCGTATTGGATAAAGTCCAATAACATCACGTCCCCATACATCCTTTCCAGCAAGATGATTGAAAACGTCATTGTATGTCAAAGGAGCGAACTGCCTGTTGGGACAATCCGCACACTTATATTTTCGTTTATCGCAAAATTCTCGATTCCATTCTCTCGTGCATACAGGCTGATAGCCAGACTTTTGGGTCGTACTACTATACCAACGCTTAGCAAAAACATCATCACGACCTTGGAATACACTTTGAAATATAGAAACTTTTTCTTGTAAAGAGAATTGGCATATAGAAACTGATGCTGCTTCTATACGATTAGAGTTATAAGTCTTTGATTCTAAACTTTCATATTCTATCCCATTCTTGTCAAGAATCGCTTTAAGTCTGGCATTTTCTTTTTCCAATTCTTGAATTCTTAGGGCAAGAGCACTTACATCCCTTGCGTCCATAAAGGTTCGCTCTCCCATCCATTCGGAAATCCAAGAGCTGCCAGATTTATCTCCGGATAATTGGAAAATAGCGTTTGCATCTTGACTAACATATCATTGTTAGGCGATATAATATCAAAGAAATACTTGATGATGCAGATTGTAAAATATACTCTTTGAGGGTTTGAGGGCTGTGTAATCCAAGAATGTGCAATCCTTCTTGGAGATACAGGCATAATAGAACTTACCTTGTTCCACACTCTTGAATGGTGGCAACAAGCATTTCTCAACAATGTCAAAGATGTTATCCAAGATTCCAAGACTATAGGTTGCAAACCAAAATAGTGAGAAATGCGCTTACGTATCTTGTCTGCTTTCAGATTACGAAAAACCATGTTCACATTACCCATTGTCAGCAACTCGCCCAAAATCCATGATGGAGGATATGGGTCACAATAGCAGTTTTTGAAATGCTTAATGAACTCTTCTGTTGATTTTGCGTATTCCTTATCAATGGTGTTCTTTGTATCTTGGAAAGTTCTTTGGTTGGCAAAATGAACCGAATTAGTCAGCCAATAAATATCCCCAGTTATCTGCACAGGAATATTCATAATAGCTCGACGAATGGCTATCTCAACTTTTTCAATTTCATTGAGAAGAAGCATACGCAACTTTTTGTCAAAGCGATAAAGATTCAGCACTTGCTGAAAAGTTGTTTCTTCTTTATACTGATGGGATTCTTTTGGAACTTTCAAGAATGGGTACATATAAGCAGAAAGACGATAGTACCCGATACTCTCCAAATATCGTACCGCCTTAGCTTCATCAGAAATGATAAGCCCGCGACTTTCCAACAGAGCCACCAAATCCGTCTCTGTCATATAATGTTTTGTGAAGTGCGGTATTCTTTCCATTAGCGTATTTTGAAAATAAACGTATACATACAAAAAAGCCCCACGCATTTGAGCATCGTTGAGAGGCTTGGTGGGAACTGACGCTGCAAAGATACGAATAATTATTGATAATACAAACTTTTGAGCAAGAAAATTCACGCAAAAGTGGATTTCTTTGATATATTTATATTTAATAATGTTAAATCAGGCTATAAAATCACATTTTATCTGTCAAATAAAACATTTTCCGAAATAGAATTGTTACCTTTTCAACGAAATCCCAAGGTGGGAGGCGGTGGTGTGAACACCACCTTCCTTGGAGTTTAGAACAATCTAATCGTGAATGATAAGATTTATTTTCCAAATCCGAACTGAAATGTAAACTCTCATACGGCTTTGGGATTTCATTTTTCTATTCTATTTGAAAAGAATTCAGCAGTAGCTGCATACCTCTCTGCCAAACCTTCTTTGAGAAGAATGGTTTCAAGATGCTTTCTTCTTACTTGACAATCTCCACTTTCCAACCCAAGTTTAAAGCCTTGGAGATTTTCTCTAACTGTTGTTTCTTGGTCTTTGTACTGGAATGGGTATTGAGGAGATAGCCATTGGGTAGAGATTGCTGCGCACCAGCATATTTCGGATGCTCCTTCTTGGATACAAGATAGTCGCCATCATGGGGAAGCCCAAAAGATGCAACAGCTTCTACCCCAGCCCATTTCACAGCCTCAACCATCGTGAGGTTTGCCTTTTTAGCTTGGATAAAGTCACCTTTTGGCAACCAGATACAAAGTCCTGTGTTAGGACTACGCTCGATTTTCTTTGACTTTTGCGGCTTATCCTCCACCCCTTCTACATGCTGTGCCTCCGCTACCTTGACAACTTTATGGGTCTTCGGAATCTCATACTTCTTTGCCGTATTCTCCTTCACCACCACTTCACCACGAGTGGTCTTCACGGTGATGCCACCCTCTGGGTCGTAATCCACGACGAGGGTGAGATGACGGCGAAGGATACCAAGCACTGGAGCCACAGACTCACTGATAGCAGGAAGGATTTCCTCCGCTATCAATGAATCTTCCAATTCCTCCAACAATTTACCTTGTTTCTCAGTTAACTTACCTTGAAACATTGCTTCAAGTTTATCAATCAAAGCATAGTATTCATGAATCTTTCCCATATCATTTTTATTATTCAAGTTCACTTTTATTCAAGCATCCATGCCAAACTACTCTTTATTTCAATAATGTCCACCAGTACATAAGCCGTCTGAGGAAACCTTTCTTTCAACTTGTTGAGCATTTTTTCGACACTTTCTTAAAAATGGATTCATACATTCCATTTTCTCTGACGCATAGCGCAAATATAATGATTTTTAGCGAGTAATACAAAAAAGTTTCTTATTTTTATACTTTAGTAACACAAAAACATCAAGTAATATGATATACGGATATATCAGAGTAAGTAGCGACAAGCAAACTGTAGAGAATCAACGCTTCGAGATAAACAACTTTTGTAAGCGTGAAAATTTGGTAATCGATGGTTGGATAGAAGAGACCATTAGTGGAACAAAAGCATATAACAAGAGAGAGTTAGGCAAACTTCTTGACAAGGTTAAAAAGGAAGACCTTATCATCTGCGCAGAATTGTCAAGACTTGGAAGAAATCTCTTTATGATAATGGAAATTCTCAATATTTGTATGACCAAAGAATGCCGTGTATGGACTATCAAGGACAATTATCGTTTGGGAGATGATATACAAAGCAAAGTTCTAGCTTTCGCCTTTGGATTATCTGCAGAAATTGAAAGAAATCTGATTAGCCAAAGAACTAAAGAAGCTTTGGCTCGAAAGAAGGCTGAGGGAGTTATACTTGGAAGACCTAAAGGTAAGAAGAGTTCTCAGGAGAAATACAAACTCTTTGGAAAAGAGGTACTTATCCAAGAGTTATTGAAAAACAAGGTCTCCAAAAGACAGATAGCCAAAATCTGTAAAGTTGACAGAAATACATTAGACCGATATATTAAGACATTTCTAGAGTAAACAAAAAGAGCGATTTCGTGAAGCAAGTGGGATGCTGCAACTCCTTTGAAGGTGATGCAGCATGGGTCATTCTGTCTCCTATCGAACAGAGTATCAAGCAAAAAATCGAAGCCGTGGGTACTCCGCTGAAGGATTGGGATATTCAAATCAACTATGGAATAAAAACTGGTTGTAATGAAGCCTTTATAGTCTCTACAGAGAAGCGAAACGAGATTCTAGCCAATTGCCAGACAGAGGAGGAGCGTAAAAGAACAGAGGAACTTATACGACCGATTTTGCGAGGCAGAGATATCAAGAGATATGGATATAACTGGGCTGGTTTATATCTCATCGCAACTTTTCCTTCTCGCCATTATGATATAGAGCAATATCCAGCAGTTAGAGATTATCTTTTGTCGTTTGGTAAAGAGCGTCTTGAACAAACAGGAAAGGTTTATACGGTTAATGGAGAAAAGGTGAAAGCTCGAAAGAAGACCAATAATAAATGGTTTGAAACTCAAGATAGCATCAGCTATTGGGAGGATTTTTCTAAGCCAAAAATCATTTATCCAAACATGACAAAGTACATGCCGTTTGTTTATGATGAAAAAGCATTATTGACGAACCAAAAATGTTTTATTATTACAGGTGAAAATATAGCTTATCTGACAGCTTTTCTTAACTCTTCTCTATTCAAATTTTACCTCAGTTCGGGATAACGAACTCTATCTAAAGGCTTTATAATGTTTTTATATA
>ERZ773235.1027-NODE-1027-length-31845-cov-11.039761_pt1 | contig 31845 bp, 20 predicted proteins | sample MGYA00580522_ERZ773235 | MGnify/ENA primary metagenome ERZ773235 (study PRJEB29015, sample SAMEA2737797) | human gut metagenome | biome: human gut; feature: human-associated habitat; material: faeces | place: China | collected 2012 ...
CGGCCATGATCAGCTCCATCAGTTCGGAATCGATGAAAAAGCCGCTGCAAATGCCACTGCGCTGGATGGCGGACAGATAGCTGCCGCTGCCGCTGATCCCGTAGCCGTTCTCCGTCAGCACCTTTTCCACGATGGACCAGGCGTCCGTGCCGCCCGGCACCGTTACCTCCGTGGGAGGCACCAGATACCCCAAGCCCACGGTGGTGGCCTCTACGCTGACGGTGACGGTGATGTCGCCGTTTTCATAGTAGACCGTCCAGCTGCGGGTGGCGGAATAGCCGTCCGCGTCCGTGGCGGTGATGGTGATAGTATTGGCGCCCTCGTTGGAGAGATAGGTGGAATAGCCGAACTTACTTCCGGACTGGCTCACCGGCGCAGGCACCACCATACCGTTCACCGACACGGTGTAGTTGCTGGAATAGAGCTGCTTTCCGGTATAGCTGTGGCCATCCACCAGCAGGATGATATCCGGGTTCTTCAGTGTCAGGCCATCCGTCAGGCCGATGATGGTGCCGTCCATTTCGATCTCAGGCGAGATCGTAGGCTGGCGGTCCTCCGGGGTATCCTCCGCGCCGCGCTGGAAATGCAGCTGGTACTTATAAGTTTTAAGCTGCCCCAGGGAATCCTTGTAGTCGATATACAGCTTCCGGTCCTCGCGGCCCATCTGCACGGTATACCAGCCGTCACTCTCCTGTGTCAGAGAAGTGGCCCCGGTGCTGTCGCTGACGCGGACGTTCGTGATGGCCTCCCTGCCGGTGCTCTGGATCAGCTGGAGCCAAAAACGATACCGTTCGCTGTCCACTGGCACCTTTTCAAAGGAAGCAGAACTCTGTGCCGTATTGTCGTCAATGACGGTATCGGAAATACTGGTTTTGATCCGGAAGGCATTGGCGTTGTATGTGATGGTATAGGTCTCCTCGGCGGAGGAAGATTGATAGCTTCCCTTGATCCGGATCGTGTTCGCTCCGGAGTTCAGACTGGCCGTATAGGTATCGCCGATACCCGTCAGCGTCCTTCCGTTCAGCGTTACGGACTGCACGGGGTACTCATTGCCGTCCTGCACCATACTGGCGGTAAAGGTCAGTTCACCATCTGTAACAGTTGCCAGCTCGTTCAGGGGTTTATTGTCTGACACCCGCTTGGCAACGATGATCAGCTCTCCTGCCTGTGCGTAATAAACCATGTAGCTCTTGGACGCGCAAACAGTGCTGCCATCCGCCTCGCGGTAGTTCACGCTGACTGTAATGGTATTGGCCCCTGTTGCCAGACGTACATTCATATAGCGGCTGTTGGCCGGGAATAGATATTCCTTCCCATTCACCGCCGCAGACATCCCGGTGACCTCAAGGGTGGTCTGCTGGCGAATCGAGAAGCCATAGGTTTCTTTTTCCACCGTTTCACCGTCGGTGATGCTGGTGGTGAAGTAGGCCGCGGGATCTTTGACCTCCGGAACAGTGATGGCGTCAGTGGGGGTGCGGTCAGGGATCTGCCCACCGGAGCCGCCGCCGTTATCCACAATGTCCAGGATGTCATCAATATTGCCCCGGCCCTCTGACGTTGTACCGTCGCCGGAGGAGAGATTATCCTCATCAGGCGTTTGGGGATCCTGCCGGTCGTTCTCCGGCGTCTGAGCCGGCTCGGTCTGCTGATCCTCTGGCGTATCCGACTCATCCGGTGTATCCGGTTCGTCTGGCGTATCATTTTCCTGATCCTCGCCGTCATTGGCGCTGTCCATGCCCGCGATGCGGTCGCCGTCATACAGCACCTCACCCTGCGAGAGCAGCATACGGGACGCCGCGTTGGCCTCCTCCTGGGGTGCGCGGCCGATTTGCAGCTGCGTCACACACAGTGCCGTGGCCAGACAAAGAAGCAGGGCAACAGCGGTCTGTATGACGCTTCCCAGCCTTTTTTTCATGTTTCACGCTCCTCCTGTAAACGCCACAGGAAGGGGGCGGTGTTTCACCTCCCCCTTCTTGCGGGTATTACGTTTCTTTCTTCTGTTTGGCACGCCGCATGGCGATAAACCAGCGGATCACAAAGGTAATAACGCCTGCCGCCGCCAGAATACCCAGGCTGATCCAGACGATGCTCCAATCGAAGGGCGTGTCCTCCGTCTGTACCTCATCCGGTACCAACAGCTGGTCGGTCGGTACCTTCTCGCCGTTTGCATCGGTGGTCTGCTCCAGCAGCTCCTTATAGCGGGCAGAGGCATCCTGTAACTGCTGCACCAGCTTGGCGTCCACCAACTTCTTCTGCGTGGCCGTCAGCTTGTTATAGGCCTCGGTGGCCTTCTGGATGGCGTCATAGCTGTCCTTTGTCACCGTGCCGATTGCACGGATCAGATCCTCTGTCGCCTTGGCTGCCGCGTAATTCGTCTCGTAGGTCTGATAGGCAGCCGCCGCAGCCTGCAAGTCGGCGTAATTGGTCACCATCTGCTTCTGATCCGCCGTCAGCTTATTGTAGGCGTCCTGCACAGCCTGAAGCTTCTTTTTGACCGCATCGGCTTCCGTTCTGGTCATGACCTCATTCACCTTGCCGATGCTCTTGATAAGCTCCATGACATTCTTGGCTGCCGCATAGTTCTGCTCATAAGCCTTATAGGCGGTATCCGCAGCCTGCAAAGCCGTATAGCTGGTCACCAGTTTTTTCTGATCAGCCGATAGGTTGCCGTAGGCAGCCTGAGCGCGCTGGATCTTCGACTTTACCTGGGCCGCTTCCTGCTCGGTCATAACGGTCTTGACTGTGCCGACAGACTTGATCAGCTCCATCACGACCCCGGCGCAGTAGCCGTTCAGCGCCTTGGCCGCGCCGTCCTTGTCCACGCTGGTCTCCAGCTCCTTGCGGGCAGTCGCGGCCAGACTGTTCAGCGCTGTATTCAGGTCTGTATACTTACTCTGATCCTCGCTGCTCCACTTGTTCAGGCTCTCCGCGGCCTTCGTGTAAACGGCCAGCAGTTCCTTGGCTGCGGCGCAGTTTGCCACCTGAGCCTTCTCCAGCAGGGCTTTCTGTTCCTCGGTCAGACCGTTGATGGCAGCAGATGCCTGCTCGATCACCTGAGAGAGCTTGTTCAGCTCACCCAGCGTGGTCTTGCCTGCGGTGAAGTTGAGCTTCTCCAGCAGGAGACGTGCCACACCGGCAGAATAGTCGTTCAACACCCTGGTCATACCGGCGGCACTTGTGCAGCCTTCCAGCTTTGTACGGGTCTCCGCTGCCAGCTTACCGAGCTCGGTTTTCACTGCGGAATACTTGTCCTTATCGCTGGTTTCCCACTGCTTCAGCGATTCAAGATCACGCTCATAGGTGGCCAGCAGGTTCTGCGCATCCGTCAGCTTTTTGCCGTTGACCAGCATCTCCTTCTGCGCCGCGGTCAGCTCCTTGTAGGCCGCCGTTACCTCCGGCAGCGTGGCGGAAAGCTCCTTCATGGTCACGCCGGTCTTGACCCGTGCCGTGATCAGCAGATCCACCACACCGGCAGAGAACCGATCCAGCTCCGTGTCCGTATCCGAGGACTTGGTACAGGCCTCGATGGCGGCCTTTTGTGTTTCATACAGCTTGTTCAGCTGTTCTGCAATATCCTTATAATTCTTCTTTGCGCTGCCATACAGCTTATCCAGCTGCTTCTGCGCGGCTTCCTTTGCTGCCGCCAGCAGGTCGTCCGCGCTCATGCGCGCCAATACCTTTTCATAGGCGGCGGCCATTTCCGCCGTGGTCTTGGCGGTGCGGATGGTCTCCGCCGTCTCTGCCAGCAGCTTTTCGATCTCCTGGCATTGGGCCGTGGTGGCGATAGGCTTGATCTCCCGCTCATAGCGGTCGTTCAGATAGCTGACCACCTCTTCGCGGCTCTGCTGCTCCAGAAGCTGCCAGTCAAACAGAGGATAGCCGCTGTTGACGCCGCCAATGCTGTCCACCAGTCCCTCAAAGAGAGAATCAGCTGTCAGGGTCGTGCTTTCCTCCACGCTGTCGCCCTGGCTGCACTTCCAGCCCATCACGAACCGGCAAGCGCCCTTGCGTATCGTCAGGCCCGTATAATACTGACCGTCTATGGGATAGCCTGCCAGAGAGCCTACCAGCGTAGCAGCCGTGCCCACCTGCAAGTCACCTGCGTTATAGCAGTTCTCCAGCGTCAGGTTCTGGTTGCCGTACTGACTGGAGGTATGCTCGCCCTTTTCGCCGCCCAGGATGCCACCAACGATGGCGCTGCCCGCCACGGCGCCGGTATTATAGCAGCTGCTTACCGTGACACTGCCCGTCGGCGCAAGACCGATGATACCGCCTGTGCCGCCCTTTCTCAGCAGCACTCCCCCGGTATCATTGGACACCGCACCCTGATTGGCGCACTGATTCAGCGTGATGTTAACGCCGCTGTCACCGGCATTGCCCACGATACCGCCCACGCCGGCCGCCCGGCCTGCATAGACCGTGCCGGTATTGACGCAGCATTCCATCTGCGCACTGGCACCGATAAAGCCCACGATGCCGCCCTGGCCGCCGTTACTGCCGGAACCACCCAGATAGTAGGCGCCCGGCTCGAAGGCGGTATAGATCCGGCCCTCATTCCGGCAATTCGTGATCTCATGGCTGCCGCTGCCGGAGAGACGGCCTACCAGACCGCCCACTGCGGAATTCTGGGCTTTCTGATCGTTGACGAAGGAGACGGAGATATCTACCTGCGACACGCAGCTGCGGATGGTCACGCCGCCGCCCTCGCCGCTTCCCAGCACTCCGCCGATGATATAGCCTGTCGTCGTATCGTAGGATCTGACACCGGTCAGATCGATATTGCCTCGTACTGTCAGGTTCTCAATGACCGCATCCTGTGCTACGCCGAACAGGCCCAGCTTCTGACGACCGCCCAAAGACGTGATATTCAGGCCGGACACCGTGTGACCCTGTCCGTCAAAGGTGCCGGTATAGGCACGCTGACCGTTGCTGCTGAGGACGCCGATAACCGGCCACTGGCAATAGCCAAGGTCGATATCTGCTGTTAGCACTGCGCAGTAGCCCTCGCTCTCCATCTGGTTATTCACCGCATAGGCCAGCCATGCCATCTCCTGTGCCGTGCCGATCTGGTAGGGTTCGTCCTCTGTACCCTTGCCATGGGGCTGACTGGTGGTGATGCCATTCCAGCCGTCCTCGGCACGGGCGGAATCCAGCAGTTTCTTCAGCTTGCCGCTGGCGGAGGTATATGCCTGTTCGATGGCAGCCAGGCCTTCCTGCCGCGCCTGCTCGATGGCGGCATAGTCGCTCAGATCGTCCAACTCCACTGCTGCCGCCGTTTCAATGGCGGTTTTGCCGCGCTCCAACGCATCGGTCAGCAGCTTCTGGCGTTCTTCATCGAAGCTGCTGATGTCGCCCAGCTGGGCTGTCAGCTCCGCAATGTGCTGCTGCGCCAGTGTATCCAGCTCCTGCTGCGCCGTATCGCGGGCTTTTTGCAGAGCCGCCGCTGCCGCCGCGTCCATATCCGGTGCCGTCTCGCCCTCCGTGAAGGTGGCTGTCAGGTCGGTCAGTGCCTTTCCGGCGTCGGCCTTGATGATCTCGATTTCCTCTGCGGAGGCAGCCTGATCCAGCTTCAGCTTCCAGCCCTCATAGGCGGCCAGCAGCGCGGCCATGTCTTTCTGAGAATACTTCTTATTGGTGATAAATCTGTTATATAGATCCAGCTGAACTTTCGTCGGGTAGGTGATGACCCCACTCAGACTCAGTTCATTACCCTCACCCAGATACTTCAGCCGGATATTATCAATATCCGCAATGGTTTTGGCGGCCTTGATCTCTTCCTCTGCCGCCGCCAGCAGCTCGTTGACCTTCGCCTGTTCCTCAGCCGCGTACACGCGGCTGTCCACATAGGCGTGGAGATCGGCCAGCAACTGCTCACCACCGGCATCCGTACCGCTCAGCACCGTGGCAAGCTGCTCCTCACATTCCTGCACCAGCGCGTCCGCGTCGCCGTCGGCCAGTTCGATGCGCTCTATGTACGACAGCACAATGCCGTTATAGCGGATGCTCTGCTCCGTACCATAGATATTGTAATTCTTGTCGCCGGGACGGATCAGCTTTACCAGCAGCCGCGCCGTGGCGGCGACCTTATCCCAACTATCGCCATTCATGGTAAAAGCGGGCATCACGCAGGACACACGGGCCGCGTCGTGGCTGTTGGTATTCGCCACGTCCACCATGCCCCACAGCATATTGGCAGACGCACTCTGCACATGCCGGATCTCGCCGCCGTGCCAATTGCCCACGATACCGCCGACACCCTGTGCCGTGGTACTACCGTTATCTGTTACGCTGCCGGTATTATAGCCATAGGAAAGGGTGCATGGGCCGGTGAGGCCGGTGTTGCTGCCGGTATCGATACAGCCCACAATGCCGCCTGTACCATAGTTCATGGCGGGGGAGCCGCTGCTGCCGCTGACAGGGGCCTTGTTCAGCACGTTCATGATGATAACGTCCAGCACGCTGCCGGAGATATATTTATCCAGGCAGGCCCAGCCGACAATACCGCCCACGCGGCTCTCGCCCTGTACAGCGCTGCTGTTCTCGCACAGGCGTACCTGCGCGTAGTCTGTCAGCAGGCCTACAATGCCGCCCACGCCCTGAACGCCATTGACTGCGCCTTCGTTGCCGTTGGTGCAGTAGCGAATCACTGCATTTTCACATGCTACACCTACGATGCCACCCGCGTAATTGATATTCTTCTGGCTGCCCACCGTGCCGTAGTTGTTGCAGCTGTCCACGATGGCGTCCTCTGCTGCTCTTCCCACGATACCGCCGGCTACAGCGCTGTAGTTCGTACCGGTGTTGCTGATATCCACTGAAGAGGAACACTGGAAGATCGTGCCTTTGCAGTAGCCTGCGATACCGCCCGCCCCTACATTGTCGATACCATTACCGGAAACACTTGTTATGGAGATCGTACCGGCCACGATCAGGCGCTCTACAACACCGGACGCTCCGATCACACCGAACAGGCCCGCATAACTTTTATCGGATACTTGCAATCCATTGACTGTGCTGTTGCATCCGTCAAAGGTGCCCTGATAATTCTTGCTGCTACCGAAACTGCCGATGGGTGTCCAAGGGTGCCCATTCAGGTCGATATCAGCCGTCAGCTTGGCGCACAGCGTTACCTTGCCGTTCTTGACCTGATCCGCAAACCACGCCAGCTCTGCACCGATGCCGATAAGATACGGATCATTCTTCGTACCGCTGCCGGAGGCAGGCTGGGTCATAGTCTTACCGTCCCACTTATTCTCCTCCGGGACGTCGTTGGCCTGTACGGCCACCTGTAAGTCCTCCACGATCTTTTGCATGGCAGCCTCACAGTTTTCGGCCAGCGCGTCTACTTCCGCTGTGGTCTTGCAGTCGTTCAGCGCCGTCAAGGCCGTGGCCTGCTGCTGTTCCAGTGCCCCACGGGCCGCGTCCAGCTGCTCACGACCTGTCATGGTCAGGGACAGCCAGACGCCCCGGCTGCTCTCATCAAAAACAGCTTCTTTTTCCTCCAGCTGTTTCAGATACTTCTCATATAGCACCTGGATACGCCGGATGGCAGCCTGTTTTTCCTCCGCTGTCAGTTCCGTATATGTTTTACCTGGGATGGCCGCCATTTCTGCCATCAGCTCCGACAGCAGCGGCAGTTCTTCCACCGTCCGTGCGGCGGCAATGGCCGCCAGCGCATCGTTATAGAGCTTCGTCAGTGCCGCCCAATCCTCCGGTTCATAGGTGGCTTCGTGGTATTGGCTCCATACCTCCGCAAGCTGAGACTTCAACGTCTCCTTCTTGCTGTCCCGCTCCGTATCTGGTGTCTGAGGCTGAGTCAGCTCCCAGCGCAGCAGCGGCCATCCGCCGTTCTCCGCCGTCAGTAAGAAGCCGTTGGGATCATCCGCCGCCGTGTCGTCGTTCAAGGCTGCCAGCACGGTATTTGTATCCATCTCCTCGAACTGGCCACCGGAAGGGACGGCGTCCGTCCCGAACGCCTTGCCGGACCAGAACAGCGCTTTGCTCTCCACGCTGAACGTACCTTCGCCGCACAGTGCACCGGCTTTTTCGCCGCTGACGGTCTTTACCTCACCCCAGCCCGACAGGGAGAAGATTTCCGTATTTTCCACAGCTGACGTTACGGCGGCATAGCTGTACGATGCCGTACATTCTGCCTGCTCCGCCAGCTGGCCCATCAGGCCCCCAGCGCACACGCCGCCCAACACGTCGCCGTACTGATAGCTCCGCTGGATCGTGACACTGCCGGACAGAACGCTGCCCACCAGACCGCCCGCGGCGGCGCTGTTCAGTGCCTTTACCGTACCCGCGTTCGCGCAGCCCGTCAGGGTCAGCGTACCGCCGGTGACGCTGCCCACAAGGCCGCCTACATGGCTGTCAGAAGTGGAGACGCTGATCTGTACCTCACTGCGGCAACTACTCACTATGGTATCACCGGACACCATACCGGCCAGTGCGCCCACGCTCTGCGCGGGGCTGTCCTCTGCGACAGCCAGCTCGCCGGCAAGCCGCAGATCCCGAATCGCCGCGCCGTTCAGGGCGCGGAACAGTCCCCACGACGCAGCTGTATCGTCCGCCGTTACATGGAGCGCCAGCGTCACCGAGTGGTATGCGCCGTCAAGACTACCAGTAAACGTCTTGTCATAGGGCACGTCCACCGCGATGTCCGCGCCGAGACGGTATGTGCCGTCCGGCTTCATGGCGGCAAATTCCTCCGCCGTGGTAATGACCGTTGTCTCCTGCGCCGCCGTATTGTTGTCGGACGGTTCCACTGCCAGTGCCGAGACCGGCAGCAGGCTCACCGTCATGACACAAGCCAGCAGCAGGGCTATGATCCTGTTTCTCATCGTGTATCCCTCGTTATGTCGACGCTTACAGCCACTTGGCGTACAGCGTCATGCTCTTCTCTACCTTGTCGTTGTCAAAGTCCCAGGGCTTTGTGCAGGCGGTATCCTGATACCAGCCGCCGAAGCCGCAGCCCTCCTTCTCCGGGACGGGAGGACGGGTCAGCCTCTCGCCGCGCTTGGCCTTGCGGCTGCCGATGGCCGTGCCGCCGAAGGTCTCAAACTTCACCGTCTTCCGGCCCAGCAGCAAGAGCAGAACCACCGCCAGCAGCACCGCCCCCAGCGCGAGCCAGCCCCACAGCGGCATATGGAAACCCTGAGCGGGCAGCTGGGAGGCGTCCACCCACTTGGCGTACAGCGTCATGCTGCCCTGCACCGTGTCCTTATCAAAATCCCACTCCCTGGTCATATCGAAGTCACTGTACCAGCCGGCCAGCGCGAAGCCCTCCTTGGTGGGGTCCTCCGGGCGGGTCACCTTCTGGCCCAGCTTCACCTTCTGGTCCGGGACGGAGGTGCCGCCGTTGCTCTCGAACCGCACAGTGCATTCGTCCGTCACCACCACGGTCACGTCACGGCCGGTGGCGGCGTAGCTGTCCATGCCGCCCTCGACGGCCACCTGCATTTCCGTGTTGCGGATCACAGAGGAGCCGGAGGTGCCGATGACCTTCAGCTGGAATGTGCCGATCATGGTGGAGGCGTCCCAGTTCTCGCCGCCGCCCATGGACACGAAGTTCATGTAGAACGACCGCAGGCCGCCCCGCAGGGCGATGTCCGTCGTCTCGATGGAAGCCGCCGTCATGGCGCTGTTCTCCACCAGCTCGAAAAATTCAGGGTCGTAGCACAGCTCGTCCTGCATGGCGTACATGGTGTAGCCCTCGTCCGCGTCGGTACGCTTCAGGGCCAGCGCCACCGTGACGATATCGCCGGTGGCGGCCTGCTTCGTGTCGCTGCCGTCGATGGACAGCTCAAATAGGTATGACTGGCTCTCGTCCACGGCCATGACCGAGACGACTGACGCCAGCAGCGTCAGGGCCGCCAGCAGTGCGCATAACAGTTTCTTCATTTCGTGGTTCTCCTTCTGCTTCTTTTTATTCAGAAATTCGTTTCTATTCCTCTTTTTCCGCGTCTCAAGAGACACATAAACAAACCTCCGAAAAACGGGGTATTTCCCCTGCCCCTTTCGGGGCAGGGGAAATCATGCACGATATGGGCAGTATTCACCCTATAAGAGGGAGTTACTGGATCTTCGCCACAACGGCGGCAGCATCGCTCACATCGACCGTCTTTCTGCCGTTCATGTCGGCAGCAAGGAACATTGCCATGGTGGTATTGTCGAAGCTGTCATACTTGGCGTTGTAGATGTTGTACACCAGCTGGGCATCGTTGATATCCACCAGTCCGGTGCCGTTCACATCGCCGTTGACATTGAAGGTCTGAGCAGTACCGTCCACCTCGGTGATCTGACCTGCCTTCTCGGCCTCGGCCTTTACCTCATCCAACGTCTTGTCGGAAATGACCAGATAGGCATAGGCGCCGTCATAACGCTCCGTGTTCTGGAACATGGCGTTATTGCCGTAGGCCAGCACCTTACCCTCAGCCAGCGTTACACCTTCGTTCAGCTTGGCGGTGATCAGGAACACAGACTGTGCCTTGCCCTCCGCGTTCGCATCGAGCTTTACAAACTCAGTGACTTCAACGGTGTACTTGGTCTCGATGAGCTTCTTTTCCACGGTAACGGTGATCACATCACCCGCGGCGATATCCGTACCCGCGATGGTGTAGGTGCCGTCGCCATTATCCTTGACGGCAACTTCGCTACCATCCTTCTTGGTGGCCGTTACGGTGTACTCATAGCCATTTTCCTTATTAATGGAGAACTTGAAGTCCTGACCTGGTTCAGCTGTCTGGGATGTACTGCCATTCACAACATCGGCCGAACCGCTGCCCTTGAAGTTGATCTGAGCCTTGTTTGCTTCCTTGGTCACGGTAATGACCACGTCGCCTGTGATATCCGTGCCGTTGATGGTGTAGGTCTTGCCATCTGCATCCTGCGCAGATGTGACCGTCTTACCGCCCGCGGTAACCGTTACGGTGTAGGCATAATTATCGGCCTTGTTCAGCGTAAAGGTGTAATTCGTGCCATAAGTGGCGGTATTATCACTCAGGGTGACGTCGTTCGCGCCAGTGCCATCTTTGGTGACAGTGTAGGTCTTGCCCACAGCAGTGATGGTGATGTCGCCGGTAACATCTTCCTTAGGAATAGTGTAGCTGCCGTCTGCATTAGCCGTCAGCGTCTTTTCCACACCGCCAACGGTGTACTTTACGTCCATGTACTTGCCGTCCAGGCCGTTTGCCAGCTTGAAGGTGTAATCCTTGCCAGCCTCAGCTTTGGAATTACCATCCACAACATTTGTATCTCTGTTCACGTTGTAGGTCTGGCCCACGGTGATGGCGGCAGAACCGGTCACAGTGGCCGCAGGAGCATTCTGCATGTTGGCGTTGGCCGCTTCATCCACCTTGGCCTCGGTGACCTTTACCTCACCCGTGCCACCGGCTTTGCCGGTGAAAGCCAGCTGGATCTCAGCAGTGCGATCCGCACCGTAGAACTGGATACGCAGGCTTCCGTTGGTATCGGTAACGGTCGCCTCGGCCGGCAGGTTGATGCAGCTGTCTTTATCGAAGCTGAGCACGTTGGCATCATAGGTCAGCTTCATGTCAACAGCGTTGTAATGATCTACCTTGGGATTGGTGATATCCAGCTTTACCATAGCCTTATCGCCAGTTTGGATCGTGGTATTGCCGGACACCGCTACCGTATAGCCTTCAGCCGCGGGGGTGTTGTCCTTGACGGTGAGGGTGACGGAAGTATTGCTTGCAGTGGTAAGAACTTTCGTTTTACCATAGCCTTTTGCTGCATCAACGTTTGTGATCTTCAGCTCATAGGTACCTGCTGCAACATTTACAGGAACCTGCAATGTGTAAATCGCAAAATTCGTGATGTCATAGTCCTCAGTGTCTTCAGACTGCCAACTTATTGTTCCCGCTTTCAGATTATAATCGGCTTTTGTCAGTGGCGCATTTGCGTCATCATTTTCAATTGCGGTAACTACCCAATCCTCACTAGGTACAATGAGCTTCATTCCGTAGTTGCAAATACTGACTGTCTGCGCCGCACGCACTCTTACTTTTACTTCTTGCGTCTCTGCACTGGAGGCTATTTCGCTCTTGTCTAAAGTGGCGTTGACTTTAATATCATCAACAGCCAATGCATTTACAAAGAGCGATAAAACCATTAGTACAGCCAGAAACAGAGAAATTGACTTTTTTGTAACCTGTTTCATTTTATTTTCCTTTCTCGTTTTGGCATATTACCAGTCAATGGTTGTTCTCTCCAAGGTCACTGCTTTGATAAGTGCTACTTCCGAACTGGTAATGCTACTTCCGTTAGTGACGAGTGCAGCATAGAAGTAGTGACCTTCAAGCGTAGTTTTTTCCAGAGTCACCGCTTTGCAAACCACAACATCCGAACTGGTAAGCTTACCATCACCATCCACATCGCCCTTCAGGGCCACAACGATGCTGTCGTCTGCTGCCAGTGTCGCGGTAAAGCTGTGGGTGCCGTCCTCGCCGGTGGTGGCTGCCAGCTTCTCATAGCTGCCGTCTGCCTTCTTCACCAGCACCACGCAGGCCACATCATTGTCGCTTGACACGGTGAAGGTGTTCTCAGCGTCCAGCTTCCAGCCAGCCGCGGGAGCGGTGACCTTGATCTCAGGCGCATCTGCGGAAGTTCCGGCCTTGAAGGTGGTCACACCGTCCACGGTGGTGCCGTCCGTTGTGCCGTTGCCGATCTTAATGTCAGACTTGTGCTGAGTCAAAGGCACTGTCTTGGTGGACAGCGTGTAGTTGCCCACATTGGTACCGTAGGTATAGACTGCCTCGGGCTGGCCATCGTCGTTGGTACGATATGTCACCACATTGGTCACGTCGCGTTCCATGCCGTTGGCCAGCTTTGCCACGATCTTGCCGCCGGTGACCTGAACTTTGCTTCCGTCCACATCTACGCTTTCGGGAGCTTCTGCCACCACCAGCTCCTTGACCGCGCTGGTCAGGGCAATCAGGTTGCCGCTGTCGTTCTTGAAGTACAGTGTGCCGTACTCATCCACCACGGGGCTGCTGATGCAGTACTGCGCCAGGGGGCCTTCCGGCTTGAACACCACGGGTGCGCAGTTGTCCTTGCCGTTCTCGGTAATGCCGTTCTTCAGAGATGTCTGACCTGCGCTGTCGTTGATCACGCGCATGACGCCGGGGGTGTAGTTATCCATGAAGTAGACGTTCACGCTGCCATCCTCGGTGTTGGTGGACAGCAGGCCGCTGGTCTGAGGATAACCCTGCGTGGTGGCGGTGTATGCCACGCTCCAGCTGTTCAGATCCAGCACCGCGATGTGGTGGCCGCTGTAGGCGGTGAACTGACCGTCGCCGGACACGCCCACATAGGCGCGGCCATTGTACACCACGGGGGTGGAGGTGCTCATGCCGCCCAGATCGATGGCCTGAGAGCCGGAGAGCTTACCATCCGCGCCAAGGACTTCGCTGTAGAAATAGCCGCCCTTGGAGGTGAAGTACACGCGGCCGTCCGCATAAGCGATGTTGGAGCGGATATCGCCGGTGTAGCTTTCCTTGGAATCCACGATCTCGCCGGTGCGCTTGTCGAACACCACCAGCTTGGCAGTCTGGGAGGTATAGCCGCTCTGGCCATCGTCGGTGCCGACGACCACATACTTGTCATTGGCGTAAGCACCGGCCCAATAGAAGCCGCCCTGACTGGTATAGCGCCACAGGGCCTCCTTGGTGGAGGTGCCCTCATAGTCCGCCGTCAGGCACACGAAGTTGGCGGCACCGCTCTCGCCGTTCCAGAAGCCCACATACACATACCCGTCAGAGTAGGTGATGGGGGAGTTGGACTGGCCCTTCAGCGGATCCTGATAGACCCACAGGGACGTCAGATTATCGGCGCGGAACGCCTGCACGCGGCCCTCCTTCAGCGCCACAAAGATCATGCCGTCGGCATAGGTGGGCGGGATGATGGCGAAGTCGGAGTTGCTGACCATGTTGGCGGAGGCCACGGTCTCGCCGGTGGCGGGATCCAGCTTCAGCAGTCTGCTGCCCGCGTAGGCGTACATGTAGCCGCCCACGAAGATGGGGGAGCCCACCGCGTCGCTGCCATAGCCGCTGCCGCTGGCGCTGGCCCACAGCAGCTCCACATCGGAGGACTCGGTCTCCGCGTCGATCTGGCCGGTGGGGGTCTTGACGCTGGTGATGGCCATGTTCTGGTCATTGCCGCGGAAGTTGGGCCAGAAAGCATCATACTTCGGCAGGGTGAGCGTCGGTGCGGCGGTCAGCGTCACGTTCAGCACGCCGTCGGTCAGGTCGGCGGAGCCGGACAGGGTGCCGGTCTTGGTGACGTAACCCTTGGCCACCACAACGTAGCGGTAGGTCTTGTCGGTGCGCAGGCTGTATACGCCGTTCTTGCCGGGGGTGACCAGCGTGTCGCCCTGATAGACGCGCACCTGCGCGCCGACGGCGTTGGTGGTGATCTTCGCGTCGTAGATGCCGATGCGCTCCACCGTGTAGGTGTACACGGTCTTGACCGCGCCGGTCTCCGCATCGGAGACGGTGATGGTGAACTTGCCGTTATCCAGCTTGTCCAGCGGGATCTTGCCGTTCTCCAGAGCGGGGGAGTACGTCATGTTAACGCCGTCGCTCAGGGTAGCGGTCACGGTGGGGGTCAGGGAATCGACACTGCTGGGTACGCCCAGTTTGTAGTTCAGCGTCTCGGGCGCGAAAGCCACATCCTGCTCCAGACCTTCCTCGGCAAAGGTGACGGTTTTCAGCGTGGGCAGGACGGTCAGCTTGAAGGTGTACACCGTCTCCTTGCCGTTGCCGTTCTCCGGCGGGGTCACGGTCAGGGTCAGGGTGTTCTCGCCCAGCTTCAGCAGATTAGCGTAGCTGATGCTCTTAGTGGTATCCACCGTCGAGATATCCGCCGTCATATCCGTGGTGGCGGCGATGGCCTGAGTTCTGTCCCCGATGGCGGCAGTCATGGTCGCGCCGGTCTCAGCAGGGACAGCCCAAATGAAATACTTGTGATACGGGGACATTCCCAGTCCGTTGGCCGTCACCTGCGTATCAAACCGATCAAATGTATACCCAGTTTTGTCCTGCTGGAAATCATTGACGTCCAACAGGATCGTACCCATTGTTGCGTCCACCTCGCCGAGGTTGCGGGCGCTCAGCCGCAGCGCGGTCAGGCCGTTAGCGCTGGCTGCCGCCGTCACGGTGACGGGATAGGTCTGGTTGTGGGTGCCGTCCTCCGCCGTAACAACGAAGTTCACGGGGCCGTTGGCGAAGTTCACCACGCCGTCGGCGGGACTGATGGTAGCACGGGGGCTGATGGTGGTGGTGATCTCCACCTTGGTCAGATCCGTGCCATGGGGCAGCACAAAGTAATAGTCGCCGCTCTTATCCAGCAGGGCCGTATTGCCGTTGACGGTCAGACCCGTCAGGTCGCAGGCGTAGTTCTTCAGTGTCTCGAAGCTATCGCACACCGGCAGATTCTGACTTTCGCTGTCTCCCTGCTTCCACATCACGCCGCGCAGGGAGATGTTGGTATACTCGTTCAGCTTGTCCACAAATGCCGGAGCCTGCATGGCGTTTAGGGTCATGCCAGTAGCATGGTCGCCCGCGTCATAGTCGCCGACGGCGGGCAGGATACCCACCTGCTGATAGTACAGGCTGCCCAGCGCCTTTTCATTATCGCCGCTGCCTGCCAGACTGCCAATCAGGTGGCCCGCCACAGGCTCGGCTTCCTCCGCGCCGTACTGGACGGAACCGGCATGGTAGCTGTTGAACACGCCGATCTTATCCGTATAGTTGCTGGTATTATAAGCAATTCCCACAAGGCCGCCCACGGTGGTTTTGCTGACCTTGACGGTACCCAGGTTATAGCAGTCCTCCATGATGCCGCTCAGCTCGCCCACCAGACCGCCGGCCCGTTCGTCGGCGTTGACAGTGCCGTAGTTGGCGCAGCCGGAAATGACGCCGCGTTCTTCGTCAGCGTTGTCGTCGGGTGTATTCAGTTCCGCGCAGATACCGCCGACTTTCGTGCCGGAGGCGGTGACGGTGCCATAATTGCGGCAGTTTACGGCGTTATAGCAGGTGGCTGCCAGACCGCCGACCATGCCGCCGCCGTTGATCGTAATGTCACCATAGTTGGCACAGCCGACCATCTTTCCCACGTTTTTTGCTAAACCGCCGATGCTGGCATTTGCATTGTCTGCGCCGGTGGTCTGTGCCGTCACAGTTGCGTAATTGAAGCAATTTTCAATATAATCAACATGATATGCCAGCGTTCCGCTCCAGGAACGGAGTTTAAAGGTACAGGTCTTGTCTATCGTTAGATTCTTCAGAACAGAGACCTGACCAAACAGGCCAATGTATCGTGTGTCACCGCTTTGCTTATTGCAATCGACATTCCAATTGACGATTTTGTGCCCGCCACCATCATAAGTCGCTTTAAACGGATATTTTGAACTGGTGTTGACAACAAAGCCAATTGCGTTCCAACTCTCTACGCCGGACATGTCGATGTCCGCCGTCTGGAGGAAATATTGGCCTTCATAGGTCACTCCATGATTATTAACATTCCCTTGGAGTGCCTGAAGCTCGAATAAAGAGTTGATTTTATACGGATTTGTTTTTGTGCCGTCACCTTCAAACTGATAAGGCTTTTCTTTGAGCGTTATAGACAGCTTTAAGGTTTGCGCTTCCCCACGGATCCCTTCTTTCGGTGTAAGGACAACGCTTCCATCAACTTGCCATGCGTTGCTCGTTTTCGTGACATTGAGTTCTTTCGGCATAGTGACGATCGCATCCGTAAACGGTTGACCGTCCTTAGTCAATGTCAGTCCGGCATTTTCAATGGTAAAATCGCCCTGCGTCGCTTCGCTGTCCACCTCATAGGTAAACAATGCCAGAGATACGTTGAGGTACACCTGTGATTCCAGCGCCTTACCATCTTCCGTAAAAGTAAATGTCACGCCTTCAAGCCATGCGTAGGGTGACACGTCAACTTTTTCGTAGCCGTCACCGGAAGCGCTCTTATAGTAAACCGATGCTGAGCCCCACCAGTTTTGACCATAGGTAACGACTTTATCGGATTCCGCCAACGTCATTTCTATGTAAATCTCTTTGCCGTCATCAGAACCGGTAAAGGCATCTTTGCCGATTTTTCTGATAGATGCAGGAATAGTGACTTTGGTCAAAGCTGTGCTGACAGAGAAGCAGCTATCCCCGATCTCCTCTAACCCAGCTGGCAAATTGATCGTTGCCAGCTTGCTGCATGATGAAAAAGCGGAGCTGTTCAGTCTTTTCATCGTGCTCGGCAGCGTGACCGATTCCAGCTGCTTATAGCCGGAAAAACACTGATCGCACAGTTCCGTTACGCCTTCCCCTACGACAACTGTTCTTGCCGTGTCCACAGCGGCTGTATTTGTAGACGTATCCTTAAAAGTGGTGACATTCAGTTTGCTTGTAACGGCGCCCGTATCTGTGCCGGACTTGCCTGTAACATAAACTTCGACTCTTGCGTCTTTGCCATAGAATGCAGCGCGAACCGTGCCGTCTGTGTTTGCCTTTATAATCTTGGGTATTGCAAGTTCGCTGCCAGCACTCTCGCTTGTCACATTGCACATGATTTTTGCCTTCGTCGTGGCATTTGGCACAGTACCTATTTCAAAATCTTTGAGTATTTTCTGTAGGACAGTGTTCTCATCCTCAGAGAAGTTAAACGTCTTGCCGGGACAAGCCGCGAAGGCTCCGGTTTCAATCGTAGATACCTTGGCGGGAATGTTCATGACCGCCAGATTTCTTGTTGACATAAACGCTTTTTGGCCGATGCTCTCCAGCGTAGCAGGCAGACTGACGGAAATCAGTGCGGTATGTGAAGCAAAAGCAAAGTTTCCGACACGGGTAACACCCTCGTCGATAATAATGATTTTTGTCTTAGCTTTGTAAGCATTCCACGGCGTAACATTAACGCTCGCATAATCCTTCATCGCGCCCGTACCGCTGATGGTCAGGGTCGTGGTGTCCGCGTCATATTTCCAAGTGACGCTGCCGTCACCGGCGGCGCTGCAATCGTTATCCGCGGCCCATGTCACCGTCGGCAGCAGGCTGAACGTCATCACAAACGCCAGCAGCAGCGCCAACAGCCGATGGGCCTTGTTGCTTCTCATGTTGTTTTCCTCCTTGTGTGTATTCTCTATCTCCAAACGCCGCAGCGTGATAAAGGAATCAGGGCGGATCACGCCGCCGGTATCGAGCCGATGGGTATGCGATAAGAGAGGAGGCGGGAGGGGCGGCTTTTCCCCTCCCACCCTTATGGAAAGCTGACAGTCTCCGTTCAGACTGTCTCGGCTTGACAAGGGTTGGTGCCTTTTTCGGCAGCCGCTTTCTTTGCTTCGGCGGCTTCCCGCTCTGCGCGGCGCTTCACGGCCTTTTCATGGGCAAGCTGGCCCTGCTGCAGGTTCTTCTCGGTCTGTTTCTGGCGCTTCTTCTCCTTACGCTCCGCCAGAAACAGCGGCTCCTGTATGGCCCGCTCCTTGCGGTAGCGGACCGTGCTGTTCAGCTTCGCCTTCGTCCGCGTAGGCGGCAGACACGCTGCCTGTAAGGCTGCGTCCCAGCTGCCGAAGCGTTGTTCGATGAACGTGCCGCCGTCCACCTCACAGGGTGCTGGGCTGTGGCGCAGGGTGCGGGCACACCGGGCCAGATACAGCGCCAGCTCTCGCAGGGGCGTGCCTGCGTGCTTTTCGGCAAAGGCCGCGTCCCGCGCCGCCAACGCGTCCTTGGTGCGCTGGGCGATCTGCTGGTCGCGCCAGTTATTGTAGTCGAATTTCCGATTCGGATCCCAGTGGCTCATTGGCGCACCTCCCCAAGGTCGTATTTTGGGCAAGAAAAAACGCCGACGTCTTACGTCAGCGTACACTCCTACCTATGTTACAACGAGGGTGCGCCGCTGCAAACAAGTTCTCCTTCGTGTAATTCTACTGCCCTCGCGCCACGGGATCTCTCCCTCGTACACGACCTACCTTCTCAGGACTCGCGTCCCAATGGCGGGTATTACCCAGCGGCTCAAAGCCGTTTCGGTCGTTTCCTTGCGCTCACAGTGCCGTCCGCGGTGGGTTTGGTTACCCATGTTCCTTTAAGGCTGTACCCTGACGAAAAAACGTCTTTACAACGCACAGCCACACAACGTCACAGAACTCAGCTGTATGAAATTCTCGGTTCTTTTGAACAGTTTTTTCGCAAAGTAACATACTTTGCGAAAACTTTCCAATTTCAACCAAATAACAGTATATACCAGTCGTTTTTCCGTGTCAACAACGAGTTCTATTTTTCGACTTTTTTCTGGCATAAATCTGGAATGCCTTGCAGCACAAGGCGTCCCGCGCGTTTTCGCAAAGTATGTTACTTTGCGAAAATTTTTGTGCCATTTTTTGGATAAAGGACGCCGAACGGCGTCCTTTTCTACGTTATTCCCTTGAGAAAGCCGATCCCTTCCACGGCTCTGCGCTTGTAGTCCATGGACGAGTGAACGTACAGCCGCAGGGTAGTGCGGACGTCGGCGTGGCCCAGAAGCTCACTGACGCTTTTCACGTCCACCCCGCGCTCCACACACCGCGTGGCGTAGCTGTGCCGCAGGCAATGGAAATTCCGATACCGCACACCGCAGCGCTCCAACAACACCTTATAGCGGTATTGCATCGCCCGCGGGTCAGGGACGATCTCCCCGCCGGTCAGCAGGTAGCTGTCCGGCTGCTTTGTCTCTGGCTTCAGCATCCGCAGCATCTCTTTCGGAATGGGTATCCAGCGTTCGGAATTTTCCGTTTTCGGTGGCTGCACCGTCAGGCACGTCCCGCCGCCTATCTGCGCGATGCGCTCCACCGTCCGCTGGATGTGCAGCAGTCCCGCGCCGACGTCCACGTCCTGCCATTGCAGGCCGCACAGCTCTCCCAGCCGCAATCCGGTGTAGGCTGTCAGCAGCACCCCCAGTCCCGTCCTGTCCGGACGGCGCAGAATGACCTGCCCCATCTGCTTCAGTTCCGGCTCGGTGAACACCTCCACGGCCTTCTGCCGCACCTTCGGCAGCGTCACATCCTCGCCGTAGCCCACGCCGGCCATACCTACGATCCGCAGCAGAAGGCCACCGATTTCTCGCACCAGCTTGGGCGAATAGTCCTCCTGTAACTGCTGGATGTAGTCGTTGATCTCCGCCGCCGTCAGTTCCGCTGCCACGCACTCGCCCAGCGCCGGCAGGATGTGGCATTGGATGTTGCGGCGGTAGCACGCCAGCGTGGAGGGCTTTACGCTCCCCTCCATATCCTCTAAAAAGATAGCGGACAACCGTTCCACCGTGGCGTCCCTGCGGACGTATTTCCTGCGTTCTCCCATTTTTTCAAGCACCTTTCCGTCCCCCATAGGTGCCCTGACTTCATGCAAAAAGCGCCGGCAAATGCCGACGCTTCTCTCGTGTAAACGGGCGCGAAGCCCCCGTTCATGCAGCTCGGTTTCAGGCGTGTGCATTGTGACGCTTACCGGCGCGACCTGACTTATCTCCTGCCTCAGAGGAGCCTCACAGTGACCTGTTCGCGGGGACTTTGACCCACATTCCAACTTTCACCGAAACGCCGCAGCGTTTCAGACCGGTAAGCCTATTCACTTTTCGGGGGCTACGGGTGCTATTATGATGAACACCCCGCCGTTTTGCAAGAGGGTATTTGTTTCGCGGAAGGATACATTTTTGCGGCGTCGTTTGTTCGTTCCCGCAAAGCCGTATGGGAACTGCGTTCTTGTCTGTATTACATGACGTGTTCTCATGATTTTTTAGCGAAAGTTGAACGTTTATGTATTCCCGTTTTCCACCACCCACGTCCGCACATAGTCCACGAACAGACGGGTGGAGTTGGAAAGTGCCTTCTTGTCCTTGACACCGATGCCGATGGTACGGTAGAAATGCAGGGGCGCATGGCAGACCTTGATGGGCGTAGGACTGTGCCGCACCATCAGCTCCGGCAGCAGGCTGATGCCCAGCCCCTCCGACACCATGGCGAGGATGGTCCGATCCTCCCGGGCGATGTACTTCACGTTGGGGCGGATGCCCATCTCGTCAAAGGCCGCCATGATCTCGTAGTCGTCGCCCTCCTCCAGCTGGATGAAGGGTTCCTCTGCCAGCGCGGACACGGGGAACGGGTCACGGTCGGCGTAGGGGTGGTCACAGGGGACGATGACCTGCAATTCATCACGGTGCAGAGCGTAGGTCTGCAAGCGCTTCACCGACGGCAGACGCAGAAAGCCGCAGTCCACCGTTCCGTTGACGATCCAGCCCTCGATCTGGTCATAGAAATCGCCGGTAACTACTTCAAACTCGATGTTGGGATATACCTTCCCGAAGCTCTTGAGGATGCGGGGCAGCCACTGGGCGGACACACTGGAGAACGTGGCGATCTTCACCAAGCCGCTGTCCATGTCCTTCAGCCCCTCCACCGTCTGCATCAAGGAGTGGTGGGCGGCGCACAGCTTTTCGATCTTGGGCAGCACTGCCCGTCCGTCCGCCGTCAGCACCACGCCGCCGCGGTTGCGGCTCAACAGCTTCACGCCCAGCTCGTTTTCCAGCGAGTTAATGGCGTGGCTGATGCCGGACTGGGTGAAGTTCATGGCCTCCGCCGCCTTGGAGAAGCTGCCGCAGGAGACGGTTTTCAGAAATACCTGATATTTGGAAATACTCATGGCGCACCTCATTTCGAGGAGCATTATACTATACAAATCCTCATGTTTTCAAGAACAAAGATGCGCTTCACGAACACTATTCGACCTGCTATGATAAGGACATGGTTCAGCCAACCATACTTTTACTTTTCTTTTCCATGAGGAACATCACCTCAAAGCAGCACCGGCAGCGTGTGGGTAACGCCGCCGGTGCTGTTTTATTCACTTCGCCACCGGCGCGTCCGGTGGTTTTGCCTCCTTATTCGAGTACAGAAAACAACTCGCCTTCAAGCGACAGAACATCATCCATCGGTATCCTTGTCCCGTCCTGCATGATAATTGTCTGCTCGAAGTCATCTATCTTTCTGACTGCTCCGACTGTGGTCACATACGCGCCGCCAGCCTTCCTTTCGTCGGGCTCGAAATAGGTGACCCTGACCTCCGGCCTTTTCTCCAGAGCATCCGTGAGCATCTGATACCGCACATTCAATGCGGTCAGACTTTCCTCGTCCAGCTCTATCTTCTCGTCGGTCAGCCGCCCGGTTTCTTTGACGGCAGCGTCGTAGCCGGTGAGGGCGGCAAAGGGCGAAAACTGCGCCGCACGATCCGACATGGGCATCTGCGGACGGGTTTTAGAGACATGGTGCGGAAGGTCAATGATCTCGTCATATTTTCTGCTTGCGTGCATTCTTCATCTCCCACCTCCACAAATTCGATTTACTTTATGCCTTATGCCCGCCGATCTGGGCATTGCGGTCTTTGGCAGTCGCACCTTCTTCAAGGTTCATTCCCTTGAGGATGGCGTTCTTTCCGTATTTCTTCTTGATGGCAAGGGTAGCCGCCTGTATCTTCCGTTCACGCTCCAGAGCAGCATCCTCGGCTTTCTGTTTTTCTGCTTCCGCGGCATAGTCCGTAAAAAGGTCGAGCTGGACGGCGCCGCCATTCTTCTGCGGTGCATCCGCTTCCGGCAGGACGTGGTTGGCCACAACATACATACGGCGGACAAGCAGGCTCTTGTCCACGATTCGGTCATACAGCTCCGTCACTGCACACATTATTTTGCGTGTAGAGGATGTGTGTCCGTCAAGATTGATAGAACCATGAGCCTGCTTCGGAATCTGCCGTCCATAGCGGTCTGTTTCGATCACGCCGTGGTACTTTGCCCGCCGTGACGGGTCAGTCAGGTTGTCGATGTCATAGCCTACCGTAAGGACGATCTGATCGGTGACAAGTCCTTTGTCCACCAAGTCCAGCACAAGCAGGTCTGTCATCTCGCGGATGACGAGCTTTGCCTTCTCGGCGTCATAGGGACAGTGCAGTACCTGCCCAGAGCTGATGCTGTTTGTACTGGGGCGATATGCCTTGATCGCCGCGATGGTCGTCGGCTCCCAGCCCCACGCATGGTCGATGAGAAGTTCCGCGTTCTTTCCGAACAGCTTGTAGAGCAGGTCTTCATTCCGTTCCGAGCAAAGGGCGACATCACCCATCGTGAACATCCCGTTCTTCTCAAGTTTTTGGGCAATGCCTCTGCCTACACGCCAGAAGTCCGTAAGAGGTCGATGCGCCTACAGTTCGCGCCGGAATTTCATCTCATCCAGTTCCGCGATGCGGACGCCGTTCTTGTCTGCGGGGATATGCTTCGCCACGATGTCCATGGCCACCTTGCTGAGAAAAAGGTTCGTGCCGATGCCTGCCGTCGCCGTGATGCCGGTGGTCGCAAGCACATCAAGGATGATCTTCATGGCCAGGTCATGGGGTGTCAGCTTATAGGTGTCTAAATAGTTCGTCACATCCATGAACACCTCGTCGATGGAATAGACCACGATGTCCTCTGGAGCAATATATTTGAGGTATATCTGATAGATCTGTGTGCTGACCTCCATGTAGAGCGCCATGCGTGGCGGTGCAACGATGAAGTCAACGGCAAGAGAAGGATCAGATTGCAGTTCGGAATAGAAATGCGATGAGCCATTTAGCTTGCGTCCCGACGCATCATGCTGGTGCTTGGCATTTGCCTCTCTGACGTGCTGCTTGACCTCAAACAGCCGTGCGCGGCCAGGGATGCCATAGCTCTTGAGGGAGGGCGTGACGGCAAGGCAGATGGTCTTATCCGTCCGGCTCTCATCCGCGACCACGAGGTTGGTGTCCATGGGGTCTAAGCCCCGTTCCCTGCATTCCACGGAGGCGTAGAAGCTCTTGAGGTCGATGGCAATATAAGTCCGCTGTTTCATCTTCTCCGCCTCCTTCTTAGAGTTTTTGCCCTGCGGCTTCCCACATTCACGCCGCCGTATAACAATTATAGATACAGCCGTCACAGGAGGTCAAGTGCCTATCTGTAAATTGTGGTACGGCATAGAGCCTGACCTCTGTCTCCACATAAGTGAAGGCAGGTGCGCGGATTGCGTACCTGCCGTTTTTTGGGTATTCTGTTGCGCGGACGGCACAGCTTTTTTCGTAAATCAGCATCATTCAGGAAACCTGCGCCGCCGCGCCTTGCCGCACGGCGGCTTTTGCTGCGCCTGACGGGATTTCTGACGGCGCAAGGTCTGTGTTTCCGCAGATGGGCAGGAAGCAGATGCTCTGCACCGCCTGCTGCTTATGCCGCAGGGAGACATGGACATAGGTTTGCAGCGTGATCCGCACGTCGCTGTGGCCCAGCATCTCGCTGACGCTTTTGACATCCACATTCTGCTCGATGCAGCGTGTGGCGTAGGTGTGCCGCAGGGCATGGAAATTTCGATACGGGACGCCCGCTCGTTTCAACAGCGACCTATATCGGTTCTGCATAGTACGCGGTTCCAGCGGATCGCCGGAGCTTGTCAGCAGGCAGAAACTGCCCGCGTTCTCGGGTCTGTGCGCTGCCAGCAGGGACAGGATATCCGCCGGAAGCGGTATCCTGCGGCAGGAAGACTCGCTCTTGGGCGGCTGTACGACAAGCCTCGTATGGCCTTTTTCATAGAGTCGCTGAACCTCCCGTTCCACCTGCAGAAAACCCGCGTGGATGTCAATGTCCGACCACCGCAGCGCACACAACTCTCCCAGACGAAGGCCGCTGTTCAGCGTCAGTAGAACGCCAAGACCGGTCAGGTCAGGCTCGTTTACGATATGATGCGCCAGCCGCAGGATCTCCGGCTCGGTGAATATCTCCACCTGCCGCTTCCTGTACGCCGGCAGTTCGGCGTTCAGGCCCGTGCAGAAGCACCCCCGCTTGGCCGCCATCCGCAGAATGGCTCGCAGCAGTACGCCAACATCCCGTGTACTTTTGGCCGACAGGCCCTGCTCCTGGAGCTTCCGGTAAAAATCCGCTACCCGCTGCTCCGTCAGCGCATACAGCGGCGCAGCGCCCAGATGAGGCTGGATATACTGCCGTACCACATACCGATACCGGCTGACGGTGGACTCCTTCAGCTTCCGTTTCTGTTCCCGTTCCACGAAAAATAGCTCCACAGCCTCCGGCAATGTCATGTTATTGCTTGGCGTGATCTCACGGGGCAGCTCCCGCAGACGCTGCCGCCGTTTTTCCCGACAGGCGCTGTAGGTGGCGGCGTAGACGTAGCCGTACTGCGCCCGTCCCTCCGGCGTCCGACCTCGGATATAGCGGCCCTCCCAGCGGCCATCTCCGCGCTTATAGATGTTCTCCCCTCTGCGTGCCATTTCGTACTCCTCCTGACGCGATTTTTGACGGCGAACACCCTTTTTATCATCCATCATCGCGGAAAGGCTCGGCGGATATACCTCCCGTTTCGGTCTCCAGCGACTGTTTTCGCCCTGACACCGATGCCATACTTGACTTCCCGCCTCGCAAATGCTATCGTTTTACCATAGCCGGTGGCGAAAAATGCTTTCCTGAATGATGCTGATTTACGAAGGATGTCGCTCCATCTGGCTGAGTCTATTATGCCCAGGAGGGACACAAAAATGCCACAGGTCAACGGTGATAACCTGCTGCATCAGCAGATCGTCAAACGCACCATCGAGGCCCTGCAAGCGCAGGACGAGGCTTTTGCGATAGAATATGAAACCGCCAGCGACGCCGACCTCATCGCCTATGTACGTCAGTGCGTCGATGTGTCCTATACGCCCGCACCCTGCGAGGTCGTGGGTGGTGCGTACATCGCCCAGCGCTTCGGTAACTGGTCTGCGGCGCTGAAGGCCGCAGAGCTGCCTTCACAGTACAAGCCGCCGCGGGAGCATCACTATCCCCGCTACGAGCAGGAGTACCAGCGGCAGGAGGTGCAGCTCTTGCAGGAACGAAAAGCGAAACGGCAGGCCAAGGCCGATCTCGTCGCTCAACGCAAGAACCGCGACAAGGCCCGCGCCGCCGCCAACGCCGCGAAGAAGAATGAGAAAAAATGACGGGTGTATCGACTGATACACCCGTCATTTTTATGCTTCCGCTGTCACTTGGTGAGCAGGCCGCCCACCAGCGCAAAGTAGTCCGGCGCTTTGCCATCCCTGCCCCACAGCATGGGCAGGTGGAAGTAGTGCTGCAAACAGCCCTCCACATCGCCGCCCAGCGCCTCGATGGAGTAGCGCAGCAGCTCCGGTCTGCCGCAGGGATGTCCCTGTACCTTTTCGCACGTCTCGCACTGGTCGCAGGTGCCCGCCAGCAGCATCTGGCTCTCCGGCGTTTCCCGCTCCCACCGCTGGAGCTTCTGCCGGTATAGACGCTTTTCCTGCTTCAGTGCCGCCACCGCCTCGTCCAGCGGCTGCTCCGGCACATCTGCCTGTAAGATGCGGGCATACAGGCGCAGTCCCGTGTAGCTCCGCCAGATGGTCATGGGATCAAAGTCGAAAGGCGGGCACGTCCAGCGGGTATTGTAGCTGCCGCACTGCTGGCAGAAAGGCAAGAACTTTTCCACACGGACAAAGCGTGTCACGAATTCTTCTGCGCTTGTCTCCGCCGTCATTTCGCGGACATGGTATTGGAACGCCATCTCAGACACCTCCTTGGCTCAATGCCGACAGTATAGCACACGGCATGATCTTTGTCATCTCGCGTCATGGGCAGCAGAGATCTGTTTTGTGGTCAGTTCTGTCGGATGCAGCAGCACCAGCGACTTGTGCTGCCCCTCTGCGTAGGCCAACGCTCTATCCTCCGCACTGCTTGTGGCCGGTATGTCCGTATCGTAGACGCACAGCACCACATCGGCGAGGTCGATGATCTTCTTGTAGGCTTGGAGCTGCGCGCCCGGTGCGCCAGCTTCGCACACAGCAGACAGGTAGATGCAGGCGGTCAGCATATCGAAGTACCGTTCCCGCAAATAGGGCGCCCATTTTGTCGCCTGCTCCTCATGGGGCGTGTAGCAAATGAGCATCAGGTCATGGTCGGTCGTTGCCCGCAGACCGTTGACGATCTCAGCGGCGTACAGTCCCACACCGCAGTCACAGGCCACAAGGAACTGCGACACACCATTCTGGCGCAGCACCATGATCTGCTGCGCCAGTTCCATCTTCATTTTGCCGCAGGACTCATCTTCTTCATCGAAGCCCCACGGAAAGCGCATAGGATGCTGCCCGATAATCGCACAGCGTATCGGTTTGTCCATTTCCATCGTTCACCTTGTCTGCAACAATATATCTTTGTCTTATTAGGAAAGCATTTGATTGTTTTAGATTATACTATTGCCACCATCTCGTGTCAAACGCTTTCTATTTCAGACAGAAAGTGGCGTGGAGAAACAGTATAATTTACCCATACCACGAAAGGCAAGGACATTCCGCATGAGTAAAACTGTTTCGTTCAAAAATAATGACCGCTTTATCCAAATCGGCATTGCCATCGTCACCCTCCGCAAGCTGCGTGGAATGTCACAGGAAAAGCTGGCCGAGAAAGCTGGTATCAGCCGTTCACTTCTGAGCGTCATCGAAGCGCCCGGAACGGCACACAACTTCACGCTGGATGTGTTCTTCGATATTGCGGATGCACTGGAAGTTGATCCTGCCGATCTCATCAGCGCGTCTATGATCCCCGACAAGATGCTCAAAGGACGTGAAACACGGAATACTGCCGAATAAAAAATGAAGGGTGTATCGAGCGATACACCCTTCATCAATTTTTATTACGTTCTCCGTGCCAGTGTCTGCGTATGTAAGAGGGCATCCATCAGCATCCGTCCATCCTCGCGGTCATTCCACCAATATGGGCGGAGGAATAGCAGTGCGTTCTCCAGCCAAACGTAATCGTCCCTGGTCAGCACACGGCTTTGAAGTCCCTCGCTGATCCTGGTATATGATTCCCTGACCTTTTCACTGGCGTGTTCCCGCACCAGGTAGGCGTTGAGCAGACCAGTAATTACAGATATTTCTTCGTCGGTATAGAACATGACTATCCTCCCTGTAGACAAACACACAGGCCAGAGTATAGCACATTTACTCTGCGTCTACAAGAAGTCTTGTCTCATTCTTTCCTCTGTCTTAGTACCTCCGATAGAGTGAGTCCTTCCGGGTGCGCCATGGTGACGCTACCCTTATGACAGTTCAAGAGCGCACCTCCCCCTTGGCGGGAGGTGCGCTCTTTCCCTGCTCACTTGACGCGGTACAGGTTGCTGGTCAGACTGCCGTTGGGACGGCGGCGATGGGTGCGCTCCAGAAATCCATGTCGCTCCAAGTCTGACAAGGCCCTCTGCACCGTGCGGCGGGACAGCTTCAAGTCCTCCGCTATTCTGCGGACGCTGGGCCAGCAGGTGTCTCTTACGTTGGAGCGATCCTTCAGGTACATATAGACCGTCCTGGCGCGATGAGACAGCTCCTGATCTGCATAGATGCTTCCAAAGTAGCTCATGGCCTTGTGTCCTCGCTGTAGAGTCCCATGGCCGAGCGAGGCGCTTTTCTCTGTGTGGCCGATGCCTGCTGCGCCTGTGCGGGCTGGTCGCTGCTGCTATATCTTTTGCTGATACTGAGGAACAATTCCTGACGGCTGGCGTAGGCCACAGGTCGGGCGGCGTGTTCCGGCGTGGCATAGACCGCATCGAAGGTAATGCCCCAATCGAGGAACAGCCGCAGCTTTGTCTGCATGGGATGTGTTCCCGTTTTCATCACCACAAAGCTGCCCTTGGGAATGGATTTCAACTCGTCCGGCGTCATCAGCGGACGCTCCATCATCTGTAGGCTCTGACTGGGATCGTTCTTTCCCTTACTGACAGAGCCGCTGAGTACCGTGCGGCTGCCCAGCGATTTGGAGAGCTGCTCCGCCGTCTGACTGTTGGGCGCAAAGCCGCCGAAGATGGTATCCTGACAGTTGTCAGTCAATATTTCTGCGCCTTCTCTGCCGTAATTCTTCTCCAACTGCGCCAGTGATTGGATGATAGGTACCAGTGTGATACCTCGGGAACGTCCCGCACTGAACAATGCCTCCACGTCAAAGGCAGGCATTGTGCCAAACTCATCACAATAGAACACCACGCGGCTGGGCAGATGCCCACCGTTCTCGTCCGCCACGGCGAACAACTCCCGTGCCAGCGTCTGTATCATCAGCCCTGCCATGAAGTTCTTGGTGGTGTCCTCCTCCGGCAGGATGAGGAAGATAGCGGACTTCTCCGCCGCAAACTGCTCGGCGTTGGTGGCACTGTCGAAGCACAGCACCTGCTCCAGCTCCGAGTCCAGGAAGGCGTTGAGCCGGGACAGCACCGTGGACATGACGGAGGCCATGGCCTGTTCGGAGGTATTCAGCGTTGCACCGGCAAACCACCGGGCCTTGTGTACGTCCGGCAGTCTGTCCATCAGAAGTGCAAACCAGTTTTTGCCGCGAACGCCGGAGGGTGCTAATAGTTCCTGCACCAGCTTGAATACGGACACGATGTGTCGGCGCTCTGTGGGGCATTTGCTGTCCGGCGGCAGGAACTCCGCCAGCAGAAGCACCACGGAGGTCAGCAAGCCCTCCGCCGCATCGTAGAAGTAGGCGTTCTGTCCGTAGTCTGTGTCGCCGTTCGGAGACACGACGGTCTTGGCCAGTATCTTTGCGTACTTCTCCGCTTTGGCGCGTGCTGCGATATTACCTGTTGCCTGTGCTTCATCCATGTAGTGGTTGATAAGCGTCATGAGATTGTAGCCATCCGAGCGCGTGGGGTTACGCAGATCCACCACAGAAACATGATAGCCGTAATATTTCTGTGCCACCGCGCCGTAGTTGCGGGCGAGGTCACCCTTGGTATCCAGTGCCAGGAAGCTCATACCGCTGGCGCAGGCATATTCCAAGTTTGGGTACAAAAAGTACGCTGTCTTACCCACGCCGGATGCGCCGATCATAAGACAATGCACATCGTCCTTGTCCACCAGCGCCGTGATGCCGTGCTTGCCGGAAACGCTGCCCAGCACCAAGCCCTGCTTTTCCGGCAGGCGTTTTCCAGCACGCCAGTCCGATACCTGAAATGGCACAGGGGTGTAGGTGTCTCGGATCTCCTTTTCCGTAGCCCAGCGCGCCGTGCCGTGCTGACCGTCGCCTACGGTTTTGGCCTTGATATTGTTCAGCGTGTAGTGATCACCCAGCAGCGACAGCCCGCCGATGACCGCCACCATGACACCCGCCGCCGCAATGAGTATCCAGAGGTTATCTGTCACAGGATTTCTCCTTTCTTTTTTTATTGATTTATGTTACTATTGTTGCATAGAATTAGGGGAGGGACACTACATGCGCCATCTCGTTGCCACCGAATATAAATGCTTTGAGGACATTCGTAGAACGCGCTCTGACGGTTCCGAGTATTGGTATGCCAGAGAACTGGCTTCGGTCCTGGATTATGCAAAATGGGAAAACTTTGCCAAGGTCATCAAGCGCGCTATGATCGCCTGTGAAAACAGCGGACATGATGCATCTGCCGATTTTCCCGAGGTCAGGAAAATCGTTGAAGCCGGTGCAGCAACGAAAGGCATTGTTGACTATGAGTTGTCCCGCTACGCCTGCTATCTGATTGTGCAGAACGGTGATCCGCGCAAAGAGGTCATCGCGTTGGGGCAAACCTATTTTGCCATCCAAACCTACCGTCAGGAAGTGGCAGACCGGTTTAATCAACTGGACGAAGACAGCCGCCGACTGGTCGTTCGCGGCGATATCAAGCAGTGGAATCAACTGCTTGCCGAAGCCGCACGGAACGCCGGTGTGATTACGGCAGAGGAATTCGCTGTATTTCAAAATGCCGGATATATGGGTTTGTATGGCGGTATGACCGTGGACGACATTCATCGAAAGAAGAATTTGGAAGTCGGTCAGAAAATTCTCGACTACATGGGCAGCACAGAACTGATCGCAAACCTGTTCCGTATTTCTCAGACCGAGGAAAAGCTGCGGAAAGATAGTGTGAACAGTGCCGATGCCGCCACCGCCGTTCATTACAAGGTCGGCAGTGAAGTAAGAGAAGCCATCGAAAAAATCGGTGGCACAATGCCGGAAGATCTGCCCACTCCCGAAAAGAGCATTGCCCAGCTGGAAAAGGAACAGCTCCAGCGACTAAAACAGCAGGCGTTGGATGGACAGTTGATGTTGGATGAATGAAGGTTTCAGCAACCTTGTGCTGGTAGCCATTTTACGTCTATTGCCGCCAAATACTGTTGAACATAGCGCCTTTCCTTTTTAGCTGTTTTGTGTTACTATGTGAAAAAGTGGTACGATGATTTTTTCTTGCTGTGCCATAGTTATACACTCCTCACGTTACCAGCTTTTGCTGATCCTGCTGCGCGGACATTGCTTGCTCGTTTGTCGCCTTTGCCGCCCTCACCGGTCGGCGGGGGCGGGACGGCACCGACTTACTATCCACATACTCTCGCACCGCTTCAGGCACCTCCGCTTCGTAGAGTTGTTGGAGCAGCTCTGCCATGCGCCGCTGTACAGACGACCGCTGCTTGCGGAGCGCAAACTCCAGCGCATCCATCTTGGCCACATCAAAATTGATCGTGATATTGGTTTCTTCCATTCGCTCCTCCTTACGCATAGTTGATATAGTGCAGCATTCCCGGCAGTCGTTCCCGTGTGACGCGGATGGGGAAAGCCTCGATTTCACTGGCCCACAGGGGCACAACGCCGTTATGGATGGCCGTCAGCGGGAAGCCTCCTATTCCATCGAAAAGACTTCCCATGGTGATAACTCTCATTTCGCCGCGGCCACCACCGTCCGCGCCATACTGACCGCGCTTTGTGCCGTGTAGACCGCCGAGGAGATATTGGCCCGCGTGGTGGTATCCAGCCCGA
>ERZ773235.1034-NODE-1034-length-31611-cov-14.506750_pt1 | contig 31611 bp, 39 predicted proteins | sample MGYA00580522_ERZ773235 | MGnify/ENA primary metagenome ERZ773235 (study PRJEB29015, sample SAMEA2737797) | human gut metagenome | biome: human gut; feature: human-associated habitat; material: faeces | place: China | collected 2012 ...
AGGTGTTACAAGAGTAATTTGTGAAAACCCTAAACACAAACAAAGACAAGGGTAAATTTTTAATTAGCTAATATATAAAAATAGTGCGGCTGTCTTAAAAATTTAAGAATATCTATTTTTATTTATTAATATAAACAATCCAAAAAAAGAAAATAATTAAAGAGGTGAAAGAAATTATGGCACGTATAGCAGGTGTAGACTTACCTAAGGAAAAAAGAGTAGAAATTGGTTTAACATATATCTATGGAATAGGTAGAGCAAGCTCTAACAAAATATTAGCAGCAGCTAATGTTAATCCAGATATAAGAGTAAAAGACTTAACAGATGATCAAGTACAAGATATTAGAAAGGCTATGGAAGGTTACAAAGTTGAAGGCGATTTAAGAAGAGAAGTAGCATTAAACATTAAAAGACTTACAGAAATAGGATGCTTTAGAGGAACAAGACATAAAAGAGGCTTACCAGTAAGAGGTCAAAGAACAAAAACAAATGCTAGAACAAGAAAAGGTCCTAGAAAAGTAGTAAGCAAGAAAAGCAGTAAATAGAAAATAATAAAAAGAGGAGGAAAAACTTAAAATGGCAAAACCAACTACACAAAAAGTAACTAGAAGAAGAGATAGAAAAAACATTGAAAAAGGAGAAGCACATATTCATTCTAGTTTTAATAATACAATAGTTACAATTACTGATGAAAGAGGAAATGTAATTTCATGGGCAAGTGCTGGAGAACTAGGATTCAAAGGTTCAAGAAAAAGCACACCATTTGCTGCTGGAGAAGCTGCATTAACAGCTGCAAAAGCAGGTATGGAACATGGATTAAAAAGTGTTGCAGTATTTGTAAAAGGACCAGGTTCAGGAAGAGAAGCAGCTATTAGATCATTACAAACAGCAGGACTTGAGATTACAGCAATAAAGGATGTAACACCAATTCCACATAATGGTTGTAGACCACCAAAAAGAAGAAGAGTTTAATTAATATATTCACTAAAAAGAAATGGAGGAAAGAAAATGTCAAGATATAAAGACGAACAATGTCGTATTTGCCGTAGAGAAGGGCAAAAATTGTTCTTAAAAGGTTCAAGATGTTATACAGATAAATGTAGTGTAACAAGAAGAAACTATGCACCAGGAGAACATGGACAAGGAAAGAAAAAATTATCTGAATATGGAACACAATTAAGAGAAAAACAAAAAACAAAATCATTTTACGGAGTAGGAGAAAAACAATTTAGAAAATACTTCGAAATGGCTGAAAATAAAAAAGGTATTACAGGTGAAAACCTATTACAAATATTAGAAAGTAGACTAGACAACGTAGTATATAGAGCAGGTTTTGGAACATCAAGAGCACAAGCAAGACAACTTGTAAATCATGGACATTTTGATGTAAATGGTCAAAAAGTTGATATACCATCATACTTAATAAAAGCAGGAGATGTAATAACAGTTAGAGAAATTAAACAAGACAATAAAACAATTAAAGAAAACATCGAAGCAAATAAAGCAAGACCAATACCAGAATGGTTAGAAAAAGACAATGATAAATTACAAGTAAAAGTATTAAGATTAGCAGCAAGAGAAGACGTAGATATTCCAGTAGAAGAACACTTAATCGTAGAGTTATACTCTAGATAATTAGAAATTAAAAGTTTAAATTTAGAGGTTAGATTTGATGCAATATTTTTAAAATATCATCTAGTTTCTAACATCTAAATAGGAGGTTAAAATTAATGATTGAATTTGAAAAACCAAACATTGAATGCCTAGCAATAAATGAAGATGAAAGCTATGGAAAATTCGTATGTGAACCATTAGAGAGAGGTTATGGAATGACAATAGGAAATTCTTTAAGAAGAATTTTATTATCATCATTACCAGGAGCAGCTATAACAAGCGTAAAAATCGAAGGTGTATTACATGAATTTTCTAGTATTCCAAATGTAGTAGAAGATGTACCAGAAATTATTGTTAATTTAAAATGCGTAAGATTAAAAATGCATGAAAACGAAGTTAAAACTATAAAAATAGATTTTAATGGCGAAGGCGAAGTTAAAGCAGGAGATATAATTACAGATTCATCTATACAAATATTAAATCCAGACTTACATATAGCAACAGTAGCAGAAGGTGGTTCTTTAAAAATGGAAATGACTGTTGACAGAGGAAGAGGATATAATGTAGCAGAAAAGAACAAAGTTCCAAATCAAGCAATAGATGTATTACCAATAGACTCTATATTTACTCCAGTTAAAAAAGTAAACTACCAAGTTGAAAATACTAGAGTAGGTCAAACAGTTGATTATGATAAATTAACAATAGAAGTTTGGACAGATGGAAGCTTAAAAGCTTATGAAGCATTAAGCTTAGCAGCAAAAGTAATGACAGGACATTTAGAACTATTTATAGATTTATCAGAAGCAGCTAGAAATACTAAAGTTATGGTAGAAAAAGCAGAAACTAAGAGAGAAAGAATATTGGAAATGCCAATAGAAGATTTAGAGTTATCAGTAAGATCATATAATTGCTTAAAAAGAGCAGGAATATCAACAGTTCAAGACTTAGCAAATAAGACAGAAGCAGATATGATGAAAGTAAGAAATCTAGGTAAAAAATCACTAGATGAAGTAGTAAACAAATTACATTCATTAGAATTAAATTTTGCTTCTGAAGAAGAATAAATTTAAAAGGGAGGCTGAAAAAATTGGCTAGAAAATTAGGAAGAACAACAGACCAAAGAATGGCAATGTTAAAAAGCTTAACAACTGATTTATTAGTATATGGAAAAGTTGAAACAACTGAAGGAAGAGCTAAAGAAGTAAGAAGTTTAGCAGAAAATTTAATCGCATTAGGAATCAAAGAAAAAGATAACTTTGAAACAGTTGAAGTAAAGGTTGTTAAAGCAAAATTAGACAGCAAGGGAAATAAAGAATTAGAAAAAGTTACAAGCAAAAATGGTAAAGAATATTTAAGAGTAGTTAAAGAAGAAAAAATGGAAAAAAGACAAAAAGATATGCCAACAAGATTAAATGCAAGAAGAAAAATAATGGCAAAAACAAACAAAGTAAAAGATTCAGAAGGAAATAAAATAGACTTACCAGCAAAACTTTTTGGAGAAATGGCTGAAAAATATGCAGGTAGACAAGGCGGATATACAAGAATATATAAAATGGGTCCAAGAAGAGGAGATGCAGCTGAAACAGTTATAATTGAATTAGTATAAAGGAGATGAAGAATTATGCTTGCAAAATCATGGAAAAAGATATGTTTAATTATACTTATAATTGCATGTTTGTGGAACATAATTTCAAAAATTTCATATAAAGTATCATTTAAAGAACTTGTAGATAGTTATCAAAATAGATATGAACAAACCGATACTAATAAGGTATAACCAATGTTGTATGGTAAAATAAAATTAAGAAAAAGGAGTGAAGTCTAGAATGAAAAAAGAAATACAACCACAATATGGTGAAACAACAATAACATGTGCTTGCGGAAAAGTATATAAAGTTGGTTCAACAAAAAAAGACTTAAAAGTAGATATATGCTCTAATTGTCATGCTTTTTGGACAGGTAACTTAAAGAGAGACACATCAGGAGGAAGAGCAGACAAATTCAAAAAGAAATATGGAATTGAGTAATAAAAAAAGAGCCATGGCTCTTTTTTTTATTCTCCTTTATACATGAATGGATATGCTACTAAAGCTATAATTCCAATAAGAAGTAAATAAAATCCAAATGCTAATTTTCCTAATCCGTATGTATCTTGGTTTGCAGATACAATAAGCAATATTAAGGCAATTGCTGCTGGAATTAGAATTAACTTTTGATTTCTTAAATTTAAAAGAAAAGTAGCTTTCCCTTCAGGAATTTTGCTTATAATAAAATCAATAAATATCATTGCTAAAGATATAATGCCAACAATTAGCATTATTTTACCTGTTGTATTTTCAATTAATTTTACAGAAGCTTTAATACCTAAAAATGATACTGTGTAAAAAGGAAACAATGTTCCAATTATTAACAATATACTTCCTACTATTCCTAAGATTTTAGTGCTTTTTAAAACTGATAAAACTTTATCCATAAAATATCTCCTTCCTCAAACTAATATATTATATAAACCAGAAATTGTCAAGAATTTTTCTAAAAATATATAAAGTAAATGAAAGAATAATGTCGGAAAATCTCTGATGTTGGCAAATAGAAAAATAATACAAAGAAAAAGAGTGTAAAATTATGAAAAATAAGAAAAAATGACGTACGAAAATTAACAAAAAATCGACTTTTTCGCCATTTTATATTGACCTTTCTGTAAAAATATGGTATTTTATTGTATATCAAAAAACAATAGCTTTTATTTAATCATAAGATAAACATTAGAAAAAAGGAGAGTGCATATTATGGTAAATAAACAAATCCTTAAACTAAGAGAAAAACTAAATAATAGCATTATAAACGGAGAAAAATATGAAGTAATATATAAATTGAGTGTTGAACTAGACGAACTAATAACACAGTATTATAAGGAGCAAATAGATAGATAGAACCTAATTTTAGGTTCTATTTATTTAGTTCAAGGTATATAATTAACTAAAAAATGTACAAATTTTACCAAATAGCTATACAAATTATAAAAAAAATATTATAATAGATGATGGTAAAATAAAAAGATTATGAGTAAGAGTATTTTATATACGTTTGATATACAAAAAAATTACCTTATAATATTTCCAAGGAGGAAAAAACATGGAATTAAAATCTATTATTGCAGGGATAGAAGGATTAAAAGCAAAAGGAAACCTTGATTTAGATATAACTGGAATTGAAAGTGATTCTAGAAAAATAACCGAAAATGGTATGTTTGTAGCAATAGTTGGTTTTCAAACTGATGGGCACAAATTCATAAAGCAAGCAATAGAAAATGGAGCAAAGGTTGTAATGATTCAGGAAGGCACAAAAATAAAAAAGGAGGACATAACTGATGATGTAACAGTAATAATGGCTCCAGATACAAGAATAGCTACAGCTAAAATGGCATGCAACTTCTATAAGAATCCTTCAACAAAGTTCAAACTAATAGGCGTAACAGGAACTAAAGGCAAAACAACAACAACTTTTATGATTAAAGCAATACTAGAAGCAAAAGGCGAAAAAGTTGGATTAGTAGGAACAGTTGCAAACTACATAGGTAGCAAAAATTTAGGAGAAAGCTCAAGAACAACACCAGATAGTTTAGAACTTCAAAAACTATTTAGCCAAATGTTAAGTGAAAAGGTAGACAGTGTAATTATGGAGGTTTCTTCACAAGCACTAAAACTACATAGAGTTGATGGATGTGATTTTGATATTGGAGTATTCACTAATTTTTCAGAAGACCACATAAGTGCACATGAACATCCAGATATGCAAGATTATTTTAATTCAAAATTAAAATTAATGGAAATGAGTAAGAAAAGCTTTATAAATGCTGACGATTTCAAAGTATCAAAAATTAAAAAACTTTTACCTGAAAAAGATATAAAATCTTATGGAATAGATAACGAAGCAGATTTAATAGCAAAAGATATTACAATAACCAATTCAAGTGTAGACTTTAAAGTAAAAATTGATGGAAAAAATGAAAGAATTAAAACAGGAATACCAGGAAGATTCAGCGTGTATAATTCTTTAGCAGCAATAAGTGTTGCAACAAAACTTGGTGCAAATGCAGAGCAAATAAAAGAAGCCTTATTAAATGTAAGAGTTCCAGGAAGAAGCGAATTAGTAGATAATAAAAAAGGCTTAACAATAATGATTGACTATGCACATTCACCAGAAAGTTTGCAAAATATACTAAGTGCAGTAAAAAGCTATACAAGAGGAAAAGTAATTTCAGTATTTGGTTGTGGAGGAGATAGAGATACAACTAAAAGACCAATAATGGGACAAATTTCAGCAAATATTGCAGACTTTACAATAATAACATCAGACAATCCTCGAACAGAAAAGCCAGAAGAAATAGTAAAACAAATAGAAGAAGGGGCTAAAAAAACAAAAGGAAAATATATATGTTTAGTAGATAGAACAGAAGCAATAAAATATGCAATAAATATGGCTACAAAAACAGATATAATAGTTTTAGCAGGAAAAGGCCATGAAACTTACCAAGAAATAAATGGCGTAAAAAATCACTATGATGAAAGAGAAATCATAAAGGAGGTAATATAAATTGTATTTTCAGACAAGAATACTGTTTGTGTCATTTATTGCCACAGTAATTCTAGCAATATTTATAATACCAATACTTAAGAGATTCAAAATAGGCCAAATAGAAAGAGAAGAAGGACCGGAAAGCCATTTAGGAAAAAAAGGAACACCAACAATGGGAGGAATAATTATTGCAGCTGGAATAATTATTGGTACCATAGGTGGATATATATATTATTCTAAAACAGACAAAATTGTTGGAGAAAAACTATTACCACTATTGCTTATTTCAATAGGATTTGGACTTATAGGCTTTATAGATGATTACAAAAAACTAGTGTTAAAAAACACAAAGGGATTAAAACCCTCTAGCAAAATGTTAGGATTACTTATAATTTCAGTGTTGTTTACTTTGTATTTATTAAAAGGAGTAAACTTAGGAACAGCAACAATTATACCATTCTTAAAAAAAGAAATAGTGTTACCAGTGCTGGTATATATACCATTTGCCATTTTTGTAATGTTAGGAACAACAAACGCAGTGAACTTAACAGATGGAATAGATGGACTAAGTACTAGTGTAGCAGCAATTATAACAACCTGTTTAACAGTAATTGCAATTATTTTAGATGTAAAAGAAATAGTAGTATTTGGAAGTATAATAGTAGGAGCATGCTTAGGATTTTTAATATTTAACTTAAACACAGCCAAAGTGTTTATGGGAGATACAGGGTCATTGCTACTAGGAGGAGTAATTTCAGCAATGGCATTATATTTACAAATGCCACTTATACTATTAATAATTGCAGCAATTCCAGTAGTTGAAACAATATCAGTTGTACTTCAAGTAGTTTACTTTAAGAAAACAGGAGGAAGAAGACTTTTCAAAATGGCACCATTGCATCATCATTTTGAACTATCAGGATGGAAGGAAAATAAAGTAGTATCTGTATTTTGTATATTTACTTTAATGCTTTGCATTATAGGTCTTTGTTCTATATAAACAAAAGAAACATAGTATATAAGAGAGGTATTTATGAAAAACGAAACAAATGTAAGGGCAAGCAATACTCGCCCCCCAAAGGATAAAAATAAGCCTTTTGACTTTATTTTATTTATAGTAGTTTTAATATTATTAGGAATGGGAGTAACAATGGTACTTTCAGCAAGTTCACCAATGTCACTTTCAACAACATCAAGCAGTTATACATATGCATATAAACAAGCTATTGCAGCAGTATTAGGAATAATTGTTATGTTAATAATATCAAAAATTGACTATAAGATACTTGCAAAATTTTATAAACCAATTTGGGTTATTTCAATAGTTGGATTAGCAGCTGTTTTAATACCAGGAGTTGGTGTTAACGTAAATGGTGCGTTAAGGTGGATAAAATTTCCAGTATTTAAAACAATACAACCATCTGAAATTACAAAACTAGGATTAATAATCTTTTTTGCGGCATATCTTACAATACATAGAAGCGAGCTAAAAAGCTTAGGAAAGGGATTCTTTAAACCATTAATACTATTTGTAGCACCAGCTATAGCTATATTAATGGTTGTACAATCACACTTAAGTGCTTCTGTAATAATAATTATTACAATATCAGTTATGATGATTATGGCAGGATGCAAAGTATCTCATTTTGCTATATTTGGTGGTTCAGGAGCAATTTTAGGAGCAACAGGACTATATGTACTTGCTAAAGAATTTGGAATAGGTGAATATAGACTAAAAAGATTAATAGCATTTGCAGATCCATGGGCAGATCCACTAGATACAGGTTGGCAAATAATACAAGGCTTGTATGCTATTGGTTCAGGGGGACTATTTGGAGTAGGGCTTGGAAATAGTAGACAAAAGTATTTATATATATCAGAGCCACACAACGACTATATTTTTGCTGTTTTGGCAGAAGAACTAGGCTTTATAGGATGCATAATAGTTATATTGCTTTTTGCAATATTTATTTGGAGAGGAATAATAATAGCAATGAAAGCACCAGATATGTTTGGAAGCTTACTAGCATGTGGAATAACAGCTTTAATAGGATTTCAAGCAATTATCAATATAGCAGTTGTAACATCATCAATACCAGTAACAGGAATAGCTTTGCCATTCTTTAGTTATGGAGGAACATCACTTATAATCCTACTTGCATCAGTACGGCGTACTTTTGAATATTTCAAGGCAAAGTAATAAAATTTAAAAAAATTAAGGGCAGCGATTAGCTTGCCCATTATTAAAATTAGGGAGGAAGCATATATGAAGGTTATTATTGCAGCAGCTGGAACAGGTGGGCACATAAACCCAGGAATAGCAATGGCAAACGAAATAAAAAAGCATTATCCAAATGCAGAAATAACATTTATTGGAACTCCAAGAGGACTAGAAAACGATTTAGTTCCAAGAGCAGGATACAAACTAAAAGTAATTGAGGCTTATGGAATTAAAAGAAAAATTAGTTTTAGTAATTTGAAAAACGCTTGCAAAACTTTAAAAAGTTATAAAATCGCAAGAAAAATAATAAAGGAAATAAAACCCGATATAGTAATAGGAACAGGAGGATATATTTGTGGACCTGTATTCTCAGGAGCATTCAAATACGGAATACCAACTGTAATACATGAAAGCAATGCTTTTCCAGGAGTTGCAGTGAAATTATTATCTAAAAAAGCTAATACTGTTTTAGTAGGTTTTGAAGATGCTAAAAAACGTTTACCAAAGGCCAAAAATGTAATTGTTACAGGAACACCTACAAAAGTAAAAAATCTTAATTTAAGTGATGAACAAAAATTAGAAATAAAAAAACAATTTAGAATAAACAATAACTTACCAATAGTAACTGTATTTGGAGGAAGCCAAGGGGCAGAAACAATAAATAAATGCTTCATAGAAATTATTAATAAAAAAATGAACAAAGAATACCAAATAATTTGGGCTGTAGGTTCAAAAAAATATGAAGAAGTTAGAAAAAATATTAAGGAAACATATAATGCCTCAATAGTTCCATATATATATAACATGGAAGAGGTTTTGAACTTGGCAGATTTAGTAGTTTCAAGAAGCGGAGCAATGACAATAACAGAAGTTGCAAAATGTGGAAAACCTGCAATATTTATTCCCTATCCTTATGCAACAGAAAATCACCAAGAATATAATGCAAAGGTACTTGCAAATGCAGATGCAGCAAGAATTATACTAGATAAAGACTTAAATACTAGTAAATTAAACCAAACAATAAACGAAATAATATTAGATAAAGTAAAATTAAAACAAATGGGCGAAAATGCCAAAAAAGTTTCAATTAAAAATGTAGAAGAAAAGATATTTAATGAAATTGAAAAACTAATTAAATAGATTTACAAAAGGTCAGGCACATTTATTTATTCTTAACATATAATTTGTTATAGATAAATGGAGGTGCTTTTTTGTTGTTTTATTTAATAAGTTTTATAGAATTTTGCAAAACTGCTTTTTTCGTTCTAGGATATATATCAAACAATAGCTTGTTCCCAGAACCATTATCACAAGAAGAGGAAAAAGAATATCTGGAAAAATATATTAATGGAGACGAAGAGGCAAGAAATGTATTAATAGAAAGGAATTTAAGACTTGTAGCACATATATGTAAGAAATATAATATACCCAATATAGAAACAGATGATTTAATATCAATAGGAACAATAGGCTTAATAAAAGGAATAAACACATTTAATTTAGACAAAAATGTACGTTTAGCAACGTATGCTTCAAGATGTATAGAAAAATCTATACTAACATAGTGGCAACAAAAAACAATATAAATAGCTTATTTAATAAATTAAGGGAAAATATAAATTGTAATATTAAATTGGAATTACCAAAATTAATAAATGTAGATTATAGTAATGTGAAAAAATGGTTAAAAGGACAAGCAGTAATGAGTAAAACCAGTTATAATAAAATTAGAAATATATATGAAATTTAAGTATATCGTTTTGATATACACTAAAAAAATTATAATAACGCTAAAAGCCACGCTTTTAGGCTCTTATGCGGAGTATGTATATACGCCTGTTCCTGCAAAATTATCCTGTGGGATAATTTTGACAGAATAATTAAGTTTATGGTATTATTATATAAACATATGAAAAAACATTATGATTTTAAAGAGTATAAAGAAAAAGGTGGATACGATGGAAAGATTAACAAAATTAGCAAATCAAATTTTAACATATTCTATAAAGGTAAAAGAAAATGAAAATTTATTAATTGAATTATTTGGAACAGATGGTATTCCACTAGCAAAGGAACTAATTAGTCAAGCACACAATTTAAAAATTAATGTTTTTTTTAATATAATAGAGTATGAAGTTTTAGAAGAATTTTTAAAGAATGCTACCAAAGAAGAAATAAAGAGGTATGCTTTATATGATTTGAATAGAATGAAAGAAATGGATGCTTACATAGGAATTAGTGCAAAAAGGAAAGAAAATGAGTTTGATAAAGTCCCTATGGAAAAAATGGAGTTATATAATACAGAATATATGCTACCAGTTCATTTTAAAGAAAGAGTGAAAAAGAAATGGTGTATATTAAGATATCCAAATGATTTTTTTGCAGAAATGAATAAAATGAGTTTAGAACAAGCAGAAGATTTTTACTTTAATGTTTGTAATTTGGATTATGGAAAAATGTCAAATTCAATGAATAAATTGGTTGAATTAATGAATAAAACAGATAAAGTTAGAATTATAGGAATAAATACTGATTTGATTTTTAGCATAAAGGGAATAAAAGCAGAAAAATATATAGGCAATTATAATTTACCAGATGGAGAAGTTGCAACAGCTCCAGTAAAGAACAGTTTAAACGGATATATAACATATAATACACAAACAAAATATAATGGAAAAACATTTAATAATATTAGATTTGAATTTAAAAACGGAAAAATTATAAATGCAACAGCTAATGATACTGAAGCCTTAAATGAAATATTAGATATAGATGAAGGAGCAAGATATATTGGAGAATTTGCTATTGGGTTAAATCCGTATATAACAAAAGTAAATTCTGATGTATTATTTGATGAAAAAGTATGTGGAAGCTTTCACTTAACACCAGGCAATGCTTTACAAGAAAGTGATAATGGAAATAGATCTTCTATTCATTGGGATATTGTAAATATACAAACACCAGAATATGGTGGAGGAGAAATTTGGTTTGATGATGTATTAATAATGAAGGACGGAAGATTTATATTAAAAGAATTGGAATGTCTAAACCCAGAAGAAATAAAGTAGAGTATAAATGAACTCTACTTTATTTCTTGAGCAGAATCATAATAAAATTCATCATATAATTTTGAATCTAATATCCAAGCATTGTCATTTAAAATTTTTCGAACTTCTGGTCTAGAAAGTTTTAATTTTTTAATATTGATTTTAGAAATTTCTAGTGGAAATGTTGAAATTAACCCTTTTTTTATAATTGGAAGATAATTAGGGGTTAAGCCAGTAATAAAACAGTTAAAAAAATCTGAAGTATTGCTTAAAGGCAAACTTATAATTATTTGTACTCTTTCTATTCCTAATTTGTGAGCACTTACATTTTTTAAATTAACATATGCTATATTATCTAAAAATTCAAGTGAACCTTCATAATAATAAGCACAGCTTGCAATATCAGTTTTTACACCATTATAAAATTGAGCTTGGAAAACATCAGAAGTATTATTATTTATCTTTATTATTGAAGATATTAACTTGTTTGCTGTAACATAATACAAATATAAAGTATCAGTATTAAAAGGATTTGAGAAGATAGTGTTTTCAGTATTTAATGACAATATATCTGACAAATTGATGCCAAGAACATTGCATAATTCTAGTGTTGTAATAAAATCTGGGATTATTGCACCTTTTTCATATTTAGAGATAGTTGCCTTACTTTTATAAATTTTATTGCCAACATCTTCTAAACTCAAATGTTTAATTTTCCTATAATTCCTTAAGATTTCTCCAATATTAGTTTGATTGGTATTGTACATAAAATCACCTATAAAATCAAAAGTTTCTTAAAAATATATTTTTTATTAAAAAAAGTCTATTTTGTAAAATTATACCCAAAAACATAAAAAAAGTCAACTCATACGAAACTTTTTTAGGGAAACAACAACGCCAAAAGAGTGTAATGACTGGAAAAATTTTGCAAAAGTATTGCCATTATGCTATAATTTCCAAAGAAATTAATGAATAAGGAGAATAAAAGATGGATAATAATTGTGAAGATTTAAACTTAAGTAAAAAAAAGTTGCAGTATATTGATGTGGATAAACGAGAAGATTTCCCGCCAGCACCACAGGGAACGAGATATATTCATTTTTATGGAGGAACAAAAAATTATAGAGCATACATAGCACCAGAAGATATTTCGAGAGCAGATTTTATGGAACAATATCCAGAATATGTGCCAGAACAAAATATACCTATTTATGAAAATAATGGAATAGTGGTTAGAGCAGACCCTAAATATCCGTGCCCAGGATTTTATATTTTTGGACTAAACAAGACTTATAGAGCGTTTGACATTTTAGATGATATAACTTTTCTTAGATTTTCTTTTATTCTTAAGAAAATAAAAGAAGGTATGAGAAAGGAATTAGGGTTAAATTATGCACACCTTCTTTCAAATGAGAAATCAGACCCTTTTGTAAATGTGCATTTTTGGTTAGTACCAGTGGATGGAACAGAATCACCAGATTTATTAGATTTTGATGTGAAAGAATATTTAAAGAGTTTTGAACCAAGCGAACAAATAGAAAAAATACTTTCATATAATAACAAATTAAAAGAATATATAAGAAAAATAAACTTAGTAGAGAAGGATAATGAATTAACTAAAAAATTAGAAGAAAATAACAAATAACATTATTAGAGTACCAAAGTTAAGCATTAAAATAAGGCAAAGCTGAGGAGGATAAAGATGCATTTGAATGTTTTTGTAAGTCAAAGTTGCTTTTTACATTGTAAAGGATGTTACAGCTTTTCTAGAGAAGAAGAAAAAGGTAAAATAGTGTCTACAGATAATTTAGTAAAATTTTTGGAATTTGCTCATAGTGTCGGAGTAGATAAAATTACTCTTTGCGGTGGGGATCCACTAACTCGTTCAGATATTATAGATTTACTTGAAAAAATAAAAAAAATAGGCTTCAATATATCATTAGATACAGTTGGAACTTCAATTCTTAATGATGTGGTTTGCGGAGATAGAGTAATTGCAAAGAAAACAGATGCAAAAAAAATTGCTAATCTTGTTGATACAATTGGCATACCAATTGATGGCTCTACTAATGAAATTTTTAGACGTTTTAGACAAACAAATACTGATATAATAAATCAACAAATGAAAATATGTCAAGAACTTCATAGATTTGGTGGAAATATTTGTATTAATACGGTCGTTCACAAAGGGAACCTAGAAGATGCTTATTCATTAGCAATGTTAATAAAAAATATGGGATTCATAAATAAATGGCAAATTTTTCAATATATGCCAATGGGCAAATTTGGACTAAAAAATAGAGAATGTTTTGAAATTAGTGAAAAGGAATTTAAACAATTTCAAACTGAAGTTTTAAAAATATTTGATAAAGAAAGTGAGAAGGTACAATTTAAAGACTGGAACAAGAGGAAAAATATTTATATGCTAATTGATAATTCTGGCAATGCTTGGATACCTTCAATGGAAAAAAATGATTTATCTAATAATTCATATAACTTAAATGCAAATACAATAATAGGAAATATTACTCATCCTGAAGATTGGACTAAAATTTGCGAATATTTAGATGAAACTCATATTGGTAAATTAGAAAACATAACAGAGAAGGATACTAATATAATAACTTTAAGAAGGGGATTAATAAATTTAGTTTCTAATAATAACGAATTACAAACAATATAAAAATATGATATAAATGGAGGTTAATATATGATGAAGAAAATTGTTGCAATAGGTGGAGGCGAAAATGGAAGAATATTAGATGATGGCAAGGAATTTCCTTACGAAACAGAAATAATGGACAGAGAAATAATAAGGCTAACAGGCAAGGAAAAACCTAATTTCCTATTTATGGTTCACGCACAGGATTCGTTAGAAAGTCAAGAAGAGTATTTTCAAACAATGAAAAGAATTTATGACAAAAAATTTGGTTGTCAGTGTTTGGATTTGAAGAGCAATGAGCTAGATAATATGGAGAAAGTAAAAGAAAAAATAGATTGGGCTGATATTATTTATGAAGGTGGAGGGGACACTGAAATAATGCTTGAACTATGGAGAAATAGTGGGTTCGATGAATTATTATACAATGCTTGGAATGCAGGCAAAGTAATAAGTGGAATTTCTGCTGGTGCTGTTTGTTGGTTTAAATCTTGCGATTCAGAAAGGGATAATGGCAAGCCTACTAATGTAGAATGCTTAAATTGGTTTAATGCACATCTTACACCACATTGTGAAGAGCATGGAAGATATGAAACAACAAAAGAAAACTTAAAGAAAAATAAATTAGTAGGAATTATTCTTTCTGATTGCGCAGCATTAGAAATAATTGACAATCAATACAGAATGCTTGTAAGTGAGCCTTTATGCCATAATATAAAACAAGCGTATGGAAAAAAAGTGTATTGGATTAATGATGCTGAATATAAGGAAGAGATAATATTACCATCAAAAGAATTCAAAAATATAGATATTTTATTAAGTAAAAGAAAAGAACGCAATCACGAAGATGAAAGATAATATGTGATAAATAAGTTAATAAAAGAAAGAGAGTATATTTATGGATAATAAAAAAAACATAACGATTGGAATAGATTTAGATGATACAATATCAAGTTCAAATGAAATGTTTATAAAATATGCAAAACTATATAACAAGGAGAAAAAAATTAATTTTAAAATTGATGAAACACAATGGGATTTAGACAAGTCTTTTGGTTGGAATGACAATAATTATAAAGAATTTTGCAAGCAATATTTAAGGACATTACTTAATGAAGCTGAAATAAAATATAATGCAGCGGAAAAGATAAACAAATTAAAAAATGAAGGATATAAAATAATAATTATCACATCTCGCAATGAAAAAGAATTGAATGATATGTATTCTTTTACAGAAAAATGGCTAAAAAATCATAATATAAATTATGATAAATTAATTATTAATAGTTTGCAGAAAGAAGAAGAATGCTTAAAAAATAAAGTAAATATATTTATAGATGATAATATGAAAAATTGTATGAATGTATATAAGAAATTACAAATACCTGTATTTTTGTTTGATGGCTTATATAATACAAATGATAAATATTCAAATATTGAAAGAGTTTATTCTTGGGATGAAATATATTTAAAAATAAAAAATATTGTAGAGGAGAACTAATATGCTATATGAAATGAATAAAAAATCAGATGAAAAAGATATAGCTAAATATGGAAAAGCTCAAGGAACAGTATTATTAAAAAAATTATTACCAGATATTAGTAGAACCAAAAATTTATTTATCATAGATAGCTATGAAGAATTTAAAAAGATAGAAGATAAACTTCCAGAAGTTTTTTCTCTAAGAGCAGATGCCAAAACAGGCGAGCAACCAACCTTACGGAGTTGAAGGAAGATTTGCAAGAAAAACAGATGTTGAAGAATATGTAAGGCGTGTAAAAGAGAAAAATCCAAATGGTGTTGTGGTATGTATAGATACAGAAGAAGGAACTCATGAAAAAATAAAAACAGATGGGGCATTTAATGTATATATGCAATTATATGATAAAGTATTTGTTGATTATCTTGGCAAAGGCTTTGATATGGGAGCAATTACAAAAGGAAAAGAAATACATGAATCTTGGGTAATAGATTGGAAGGATGTTTTATTTTTAAAGCCAAGTAATATTAATGAGCAACGAACTTTTTTGATTTCACAAGATGATTATTTGGAATCAGCAAGAAGAAGATTAGCACATTTATTAAATATTGGATATGAGCCTGAAGAAATTAAAGGTAAAATACCTAAAACATACACTCCAATGTCGCTAACGATTAAAGATATGTTAATTAATGATGTTATTGTTCCTTTATATTTTCAAAAGAATAAATTAAAAGCAGCTGGATTAAATTCATTTGGGGTTCAAGGTATGATAATAAATAAAGAGCTTTTTCCAATAGAAGTTAATAGAGAAGCAAGATTTTCAAAAAAAGGATTCTATGATAAAAAAGATGAAACAGAAAGATAAAATTTAAAAGGAAGGAGGAGATTGGTTGTGGAAATTATTGTTGGAACAATTGTTATAAAAAACAATAAAATTTTAATGGTAAAAGAGGCAAAGGAAAATTGCTATGGGAAATGGGCATTCCCAGCAGGACATTTAGAAGAAAATGAAACAATATTTGAAGGTGTAAAAAGAGAAACCAAGGAAGAAACAGGATGTGATATTGAATTAAAACAGGTTTTCCCAATAATCACAAATGGTAAAAATATTATTATGATACATATTTTAGCTGATTTAGTTAATGACTCTATACAATATAATAAAGATGAAATCATAGAAACTAAATGGATTGAATTAGAAGAATTAAAGAAAATGAAAGATGATGAATTAAGGAGTTGTCCAGTTGTTGATTTTATAGTACAAAATTTAGAAAAGAAAAAACTTTATGAACTTGATATGATTCAAAATTTAACAAATTTATAAAAAAAGGAAAAATTTTTATGGCTAATAAGATGAATTTAAATGTAGTTGCTGAAACAGATGAAGAAAAAAGAATAGAAGCATTTTTAAATTTATTGCATAAAAGTGAAGAAATAAAGAATTTTTTAAATTTAATGGAAGAAGAAGCAAAAAAAAGAGATGTTTTTAAATTTAGATGCAGAGTGAAAAATGTTGATTCTGCAATTAGAACTCATCGAATTAACAAAAAAGGACTTGATGAAGTTCGAGATTATGTCGGAATATCTTTTATTACAAAAGATGAAAAAAGTATATATCCTATAATTGAATTTTTAAAAACAAAGCTACCAAATGGAGATTATGTTGATTTTGTCGCAGAAGAAATGATATATTCACCATTAGTTTATACAAAGTGGGTGCCACCATTAGGTTATAATATCCTTGCAAAGGAAAAGCTTATTCCAAATGAAATGGAAGTTCCAATTGAAATAAGGGTTTGCTCAAAAGAGGCATATATATCAGAACAATCAGCATATTATTCAGTACAAAAAAATGATACAACTAATTTGCCAATGCAAATAAAAAATAATTTGAGAAATTTAGTACAACATATAACATATAAATTGGCATTACTTAATACAAGAGAACTTTCTTCTGAAGAAAGAGAGCAACATGAAAAAGAATTGATGGATATAATTGAAAAAAACAAAGAGTTTTTAAAAGAAAACAATTTATTAGTTAAAGATGCAGTACTTGATTTTGGAAAATTGTTTTATAAATGTGAAAAGGAAAAAGAAATATCTGAAATAAATTTGTCAAGTCAATATACAGAAAAAATAGATGAAAAAATAAAAAACATTTTTGAAAATCTCTTAGATGAAACAGATGGAAAATTAGTTGATAAAGTGAATAAATCGCTTGAGAAGCTACTTAAATGCCAATATGAAGATTTTATAAATGCAATTAAAGATGAATAATTAGTATAATATAAAACCATAATAAAAAAATTTATTGTATTTTTAAAAACTACAATAAATTTTTTTATTTTTGTTCTACATCATTAAACATTGGATCATCGAAAAACTCTTTTAAAGTAATATCAAAACCTTCACAAATATGAAGAAGAGTTTTCTAAATTAATATTTTTTTATCTCCTCGCATAAAAGAACTAAGTGTTGACATTGGAATACCAGTGCTTTTATATAAGCCCCATAAATTAGTTTTATTTAATTTAAGAAAATATTTAATTCGTTTCCTGATTGCATCTGCAAATAGCATATAATAGCCTCCCGATAAAAGTATAACAAGGATAAATGACAAAATAATACGCTACAAGAGGAAAAGCAAATTATTATGTTACAAGAGACACAGAAGGTATTTCTAGGGAGGAACTATGTGATTTTTACAATATAGGTAAGATATATAGAAAAGAATAGAAATATAGAATTAATATTTATTAAAATATGAATGATTTTAAAAAAATTAAGTTAATTGTCCAAGCTGTTAGTGAATAGCTTTTGAATAGAGGGATGCTTTATGAACTTAATTTTAAATTTCCCAAAAGATGAAAAAAATTTAAAAGAAGGAGTAGCAATATTCAAAGCAATACTTATAAGTAGAAGTATTGATAATTTAGAGGTAGAAGATAATAAAAAACAAAAAATAAAGGAAAAATTAATAAAAGAATTAGAAAGAGCTTGAATGGAATAAAAAACAGAGTTAGAACACACAAAAAATGGGTCGGTATTAAGACCGACCCCAAAAGGAGAATTTATGAAAATAGTTGCAGTTTATAGCAGAAAATCAAAGCAAACAGATAAGGGAGAATCAATCGAAACACAAATAAATCTATGCAGGGATTATATAAAAAGGATATTTCCAAGTGAAGAAATTAAAATACTTTTATATAATGAGGGCGAAGGGGTTTCAGGTGGTGATTCTGAAAGAAAGAAGTTTAATGAACTAATTAGAGATGCTAAAAATAAAAAATATAATGTACTAATATGTTATAGACTAGATAGGGTTACAAGAAGTGTTGCTGATTTTTCTAATTTAATAGAAGAATTAAACGATAATAATATTAGCTTTATATCTGTTAAAGAACAATTTGATACTTCTACACCAATGGGAAGAGCTATGATGTATATTGCATCTGTTTTTGCGCAACTTGAAAGAGAAATTGGTGCAGAGAGAATAAAAGATAATATGAGGGAACTTGCAAAAACAGGCAGATGGCTTGGCGGGACTACACCTACAGGATATGAATCAGTTGGATTTGAACTTTTAAATATTAAGGAAACAAATGAAAATAATGAGATTGAAAGAAAAACAAAAAAGGCTTATATGCTTAAAGAAATTAACGAAGAAATGATAATTATTAAAATTATATTTCAAAAATTTTTAGAACTAAAATCTTTAACTGCGTTAGAAACTTTTGCGATTAATAATAATATAAAAACTAAAAACAAAAAAGAATTTACAAGGTTTACTTTAAAAACAATACTTACAAACCCTGTATATGCAATAAGTGATTTAGATATGTATGAGTATTTTTTAGAAAATGAAATTGAAGTGTTTTCAAGAAAAGACGAGTTTGATGGAATACATGGAATAATGGCATATAATAAAACATTACAAATTAAGCATAAAGCAAACAAAAGAAATGATATGAATGAGTGGATTATAGCTGTTCGGAAAGCATAAAGGGTTTATTACTGGAAAAGATTGGATTAATGTTCAAAAATTATTAAATATTAATAAAGTAAAAAGTTATAGAAAACCTCAAAAAAACACAGCATTACTTACAGGAATTATAAGATGTAGAGAATGTGGTTCAATTATGAGACCTAGATTACTTACAAATAGATTTGATGAAGAAGGAAAACAAAAATATATATACGCATGTACTTTAAAAGAAAAGAGTAGAGGCAAAAAATGCAGAGGTAAAAATATAGATGGCAATAAATTAGACAAACTATTGCTAGAAGAAATAAAAAAATTAACTGCTCCAAACGAAAAAATATGTGATGAACTAAGGAAAATATCAAGCACAAAAATAGATATAGTAAATAAAGATGATGAATACATAGAATTAAAAGCCAGATATGATAAAAATCAAAAAAGCTTAGATAATTTAATCCAAAGAATAAAATATGTTGATATAGAAATAATAGACGAAATAAATAAAGAGATTAAGAAGATAAAAAAAGAAAATGAAGAACTTGAAAAAAGATTAAGTGAATATAAAAGTCAAGAAAAAGTAAATCAATTAGAAATAGACGTATCTAAAATAGTTCTTGAAATAATAGAAAAACATTTTGAAGCATTTGAAACATTAGATATTGTTGAAAAGAAGAATTTACTTAGACTAATAATAGATAATGTAGTGGGAAATGGTGACACAGTAGAGATAAACCTATTATCACAAAGTTCTAATAATTTTTTTGATACTACTTTGTTGCCAATAGGTGAGTATAGAAAATGAAATATTAATGTATCTAAGGAGTATAAAAAAATTAGGAGCAGAAGTATACTTAAATGAGCCAATAGGTAAAGACAAAGACGATAATGAAATATCATTGATAGATATTTTAGAAAATGACGAAAAAAACATAGAAGAAGAAATAGACTTTAAATTAAAAATGAAACAAATATATGAAAAAATCAAATCAGTATTAAAACAAAGAGAACAGATAATAATTGAACTAAGATTTGGATTAGGTGGTAAAAAACCAAAAACTCAAAACGAAGTTGCTAAAATTCTAGGAATATCACGTTCTTATGTTTCAAGAATCGAAACAAAGGCAATAAATCAACTAAATAAAGAGCTAAAAGGAGTGCAAGAATAATATGGCTTTTTCAGATAGAGAATTAATAGCAAGGCTAGTGCAATGTGAGGCAGGAGGAGAAGGAGAAAACGGTATGAAGGCTGTTGCAACAGTAATTATGAATAGAGTAAATAGCAGTAATCGGAGAATATGCAAGAATATCACAAGGCCGGCAGCATTAGAAACATTATATTTCAAACAGGACAGTTTGATTGTGCAAGAGAATCAATAAATTATCAATACAACCCACAAAACATATATAATATGGTACCTCAGGATATACACTATCAAATAGCAGACTGGGCAATGGCAGGAAACAAAATAAACGAGGTAGGCGAGTGTTTGTGGTATGTGAATCCATATAATCCAACTTGCCCTACAACATTTCCATATAACGGAACAGGAACAATACACACAAGGATAAATGATCACTGCTTTTATAGACCAACACCAGCGTATGCTGAGACATAAAAAGGAGGTAAAAATGGAAAATTACAATGAAACTAGAGCAAATGGTAACAACAATGTAGTACCAGAAACTGTTACAAATGAGCTATATACGCCAGCTTTTTTAAGACAGCATATTGGGAAACTAGTAAGAGTAGAATTCTTAATTGGAACAAATTATCTAGAAGATAGAACAGGAATTTTAGTAGAAGTAGGAGCAAGTTATATTGTTTTAAGGTCAATACAAGATGGAAACTTATTGTATTGCGATATATATTCAATAAAATTTGTAACAATATCAGAAAATCCATTTGTGTATAACCCAAATTTTCAAAATATTCCAAATTTTTAAAATAAAAACTCTACCTTCACCAAAAGGTAGAGCTATTTTTTATAGATTAGTAATTGAATTATTATCAATAAAACGAGAGATGTTTTTAACAGAAACTCCAGTGTTATAAGATAAATTATCAATAGAAGTTGCAGAAGGAGATGTAACAATATAATTGCTTAAATTGTAAATATCTTGTTTATCCTTTGCTTCACAATTAGAGCAAACATCATTAGGAGAAGAAAAAAAACATCCACATCTAACACATTTTTTTAATTCCATACATTATCAATCCTTTCTCAAATTAACTATTTGATAGTATTCTATCACAAACTTAAAAAAAATGAAAGAAAAAAACTAAAAAAAGTAAAAAATGTAGAAAAATTAGATTTACTGCTGTAAAGTCAGCCAAATCTTATCAAGGTTTGATAAATATAAAAATCAAGCTCTGGAATTTGAAAAATATTTCCAACATACTCTTGACATAAATAGATATTAAATGTAAAATATAATAGTACAGAAATTAATATATTAAAAAATAGATATATATAATAAATCTGAACATTGAAAATTTAATAAGTAAAGAGGTGTTTTTATGAATGTAACTATAGTAGCCATAATCACCTTTCTTATCTCAGCAGCTATTTTTATTCCAGTTGGAATAATGGTTAGAAAAAAATCAGCTGAATCTAAAATTAAAAGCGCAGAAAGTGAAGCAAATAGAATTTTATCAAATGCTAGAAAAGAAGCAGAAAACGCAAAAAAAGAGGAAATTCTAAAAGCTAAGGAAGAAGCTTTACAAACAAAAAATGAATTAGATAAGGAGATAAAAGAAAGAAGAGGCGAAGTACAACAACAAGAAAAGAGATTATTTCAAAGAGAAGAAGCGTTAGAGAGACGCTCAGACAATTTTGAGAGAAGAGAAAAAGAGCTAGAAAGAAACATTCAAGAATTAGACAAAAAACAAAAATCACTAGAGGAAGTTTATAGCAAACAAATTGCTGAATTACAAAGAATAGCAGGACTATCAAGAGAAGAAGCTAAAAAAATGTTATTACAACAATTAGATAGAACTTTAACTGATGAAAAAGCAGCATTAATAAAATCAGTTGAAGCAGAAGCAAAGGAAACAGCAAACAAAAAGGCTAAAGAAATTATTAGTTACACAATACAAAAATGTGCAGCAGATCATACCTCAGAAACAACAGTATCTGTTGTAGCACTTCCAAATGATGATATGAAAGGAAGAATAATAGGACGTGAAGGTCGTAACATAAAAATGTTAGAGACTTTAACAGGAATAGACTTAATAATAGATGATACACCAGAAGCGGTAATACTTTCAGGATTTGATCCATTAAGAAGAGAAGTTGCAAGAATAGCATTAGAAAAATTAATAGAAGATGGAAGAATTCATCCAGCTAAAATTGAAGAAATGGTTGAAAAGGCTAAAGAAGAAGTTGAAGAAACCATTAAAGAAGAAGGCGAAAGAGCCATAATGGAAACTGGTGTGCATGGTTTACATCCAGACTTAGTTAGACTACTTGGAAAATTAAAATACAGAACAAGTTATGGACAAAATGTATTAAATCACTCAATAGAAGTTTCAAATTTAGCAAGAATAATGGCAGAAGAATTAGGACTAGATCCTAGAATTGCAAGAAGAGCAGGACTACTTCATGATATTGGAAAAGCTCTAGACCATGATATGGAAGGAACACACGTACAAATAGGTGTAGACGTGCTTAAAAAATACAAAGAAAATGATGTAATAATTAATGCCGTAGAAGCACATCATGGAGATGTTGAGCCAAAAACATTAGAAGCAGTTTTAATACAAGCAGCAGATGCAATATCAGCATCAAGACCAGGAGCAAGAAGAGAAACATTAGAAACATATATTAAAAGACTAGAAAAATTAGAATCAATAGCAGATTCTTTTGAAGGCGTAGAAAAATCTTACGCAATACAAGCTGGACGTGAAATCCGTTTAATAGTAAAACCAGAAAAAGTATCAGACAGCCAAATGGTAACAATGGCAAGAGAAGTTGCACAAAAGGTCGAAAGCGAAATGGAATATCCAGGACAGATAAAAGTAAATGTAATAAGAGAAACAAGAGCAATAGATTATGCAAAATAAAATAAGAAAGACTTACCTAAAAAGGTAGGTCTTTTTGCTTTAAAATAAAAAAATGAGCAAAAAGTGTCGAAAAAAGTCAAGTTTTTGCTCATTTGAGCAAAAACTTGACAAAACATTTTTAATGTAATATAATTAAAGTGGTGATGAAAATGAAAACAATATATCGTAAAGAGTATATGGAAAAGCTAGAGAATTTGAAGGATAAAAAGATAATTAAAGTTTTAACAGGAATTAGAAGATGCGGAAAGTCAACTATATTAAATGAATTTAGAAAAAAACTAATAGCTGAAGGTGTTAGCGAAAAAAACATTATATCAATAAATTTTGATGATAATAGTTATAATAATCTGTTGGATTCCAATACCTTACATGAATATATTATAAAAAGGGTTGATCCTAAAAAAATGAACTATATATTTTTAGATGAGATTCAAAATGTAAATGAATTCCAAAAGTGTGTAGATAGCTTATTTTTAAGAGATTATTTAGACATATATATAACTGGCTCAAATTCATATATGTTATCAGGAGAGCTTGCTACATATCTTACAGGCAGATATATTCAAATTCATGTTTTACCGCTATCATTTAAAGAATATATTAGTTATTATGGCGAAAGTGATGAACTTAAAAAGTATAATGATTATGTGTTATATGGTGGTTTTCCATATTTAATAAACTTAGAAAATTCTACAGATAAAATAACTTATTTGGAAAGCATTTATAATACCGTTATAATGAAAGATGTAATAAATAGAAAAAAAATAAATGATCCTTTAATTTTAGAAAGTATGTGTAGATTTTTGTTTGATAACATTGGTTCAAATGTTTCAACAAAGAAAATAAGTGATACATTATCATCAGCAGGTAGAAAAAATTCTGTTCACACAATAGAAGAATACCTAAACAGCTTGTTAGAAAGTTATATATTATATAAGGTAAATAGATACGATATAAAGGGAAAACAACTATTAAAAACACAAGAAAAATATTATTTATCAGATTTAGGTTTAAAAACTTATCTGTTAGGAAAATCGTACAACAGAGATTTAGGACATATTTTAGAAAATGTTATTTTCTTGGAGTTAAAACGTAGAGGTTATAGGGTATATATTGGTAAGAATGATGTAAACGAAGTAGATTTTGTAGTTGAAACAGAAGATGATTTTATGTATATACAGGTGGCACTTTCAGTAAGAGATGAGAAGACTTTAGAAAAAGAATTAAAGCCATTAGAGAATATAGCAGACCATTACAGGAAGTATATTATAACATTAGATTATGAAGCTAATAATTATAACGGAATAAAACAAATATGTGCATTGGATTTTTTGCTTGGAAGAGTAGAGATATAGAGAATAAAAGGCTTACCTTATGGCGAGTCTTTTTTGGTTATAATTGTTACAATTATATTACAAATTACAAAAAGAGTTGCAATTTGTAACTTTTTATTATAGAATAAACTAAAGTAAAGCATGGTAGATATTTGAAAAAAGTATATATGAATAGAGAGAAAAAACAAAGGAGAGAGTTTATGAAACAAGCAATGGCTATAAGCCTTGATACTGTAGAGAGAGAGAGAGAGAGAGAGAGAGAGAGAGCTACAATTCTAGAAAACGGAAAAGCAGAATTGTTAAGGACTCGAACACACACACTATGTTCATTAGAAAATAAACCAAGCATAAATTTTTATGCTTTATTAAAGTTGTACGCAAGAGATGGATAGGTCTGTCTCTTTTTTGCATGCAAAAAATTAATTTTAAGTGTATTTATATATTTTTTCTCAAATGGAAAGTCAAGGCACGAGGGTCTTAGCCGCAGAAGAAACGGGTATTCCCTTAAGGTGCCAGAAACCTCATTGACTTTTCATTTTCGAAATAAATATATAAAAACAAGCACAAAGTAGCCAAACGCAGGAGCTTTTGTATTTAGAAAAAAATCGAAGACCCCCGAAAAACATCGTAGGCGTATCAAACGTGGGTTCGATTTTAAATAAATACAAAACTCCGACGAGATTTGGCGGACTAGAAAGAAAAAATAAAAGAAGGAGAGAGTTGAAAATGAGAAGAGACAAAGGTATAACGTTAGTAGCGTTAATAATAACAATAGTAGTAATGCTAATACTAGTGGCAGTAAGTGTGAATGTAATAGTAAATAGTGACTTAATAGGCCACGCAGAGAAAATAGGGGATGCATATAAAAATGCAATAGCAGAGGAAGAAAGATATAATCCAAGCATAGGAAATGGAAAAACATTAGAAGATTATATGAAAGACGCAAAAATAGTAGAAGAAATACATAATTGGGTAAGAACAGGAGATAACTTAACATGTAAATGTAACCAATGTACAGAAAATGGAGCAAAACCAGAAGGAAGAACAGTAACAATAGGGCAACAATTAAATTACACAAAAACAGGAACAGGAAGTTCTAAAATATCAGGAGATATGAGTGGAGTAAAGCAAGGAATTGCAGATGGAAACTTAACAGCAGCAGATTTTGGAACAGATGGAGAACAAACAATAAATAAAGATGCAGAAACAAAATGGGTAGTATTAGGAGCAAAAGATGTAAACGAAAGCGGAACAAATGAAACATTATTATTAACAACACTAAAACCAACAACAAAAAAGATAGTGCTATATGGAGCAGCAGCATACAACAATGGACCAACAGAAATAAATAGAATGTGTAGAGAATTATACGGAAAAGATGCAAGAGGCATGACAATAGAGGATGTAAATAATTGTTTAGGCTACACAAACCCAAAGGGAATGTATAGGGATAAAAGCGGAAACGAACAAACAGTAAATAATTTAACAACAAAATTAAGCAGTTTACCAATATGGAACGACATAAAAAATAACCATCAAACACCAGATGGAAGAAATACAGAGGCAGCACTAGGAGAATACCCATTAGATGGATATTATTATAGTATTTCCTCAACAGAAGCAACAGACGCAAGAAAAAATTTAATTTTAGCCTCAAATACACCATACTGGCTGGCTTCCCGTGGGGTCAATGCGGATTCTAGTTTTGCTTTCTTTGGCCCAGGGGCTGTGAATGAAGGCCGTGCAAGCTCTTACGACTACTTGTTCTACTCTAATGGCGGTTCTAGCGGCGGTGAGTTTCCCCTTCGTGCCGTAGTTTCTCTAAGGTCTGATATCCCAGCGGTTGTAGAATAGGATAGGGCGAAAGCTTTAAGATTTGAAGTGATGATGTAGTGTAGCCTCGTAACTGCCAGCACTTCCCAGCCGGCTTCTGGTCGGCTGGGAATTAAGGAGGAACTGGAGCAAAGTGGTTTTGTCAGGTTTTGTCAACTCTAGTGTGGACATTTTTAAATATTATTTTACAGAAGTGATATAGTAAACATGAAACTATATTGCTTCTTTTTATAAAATTGTCGATGGTGTATTATCTAGTGTGCTATTTTAATTTACACACTAGATAATACACCATCCAAAATTTAAATTTTGATTTGCACAGTTTTTTTTCTTATGTTCCTCAAAAATTTGACTTTCCCAAAAAAAAGTAGTATAATAATAAAAGTGGTGCCTAATTTTAGGCCAAATTGAGATTTATATATGTTTAATAAAAGTAGTATTCGGGTAAAATTAAAATAGGAAAGAAGAACAAATGGGAGAAGTTTTGTTCTAAATTTAAGCTGAGAAAAAATAATAAGGAAAGGAGCTTTTTTAAAGCATAAGAATAAATCAAAGAGAAAATAGGAGGAGAAAATTTTAATAATGGAAGAAAACGTAAAACATGAGAAAACAATGAGAAAAAACAAACCAAACAAAAGAGAAAATAACAAAATTTTTAAAAAATCAAATTTAAAAATAATTCCTTTAGGGGGATTATTAGAAATTGGTAAGAATATTACAGTTATAGAGTATGAAGATGATATTGTAATTGTAGATTGTGGGTTAGGGTTCCCAGAGGATGATATGCTTGGTGTAGACCTTGTTATTCCTGATATAACTTACTTGGAGAAAAATAAGGATAAAATAAGAGGGTTGGTTATAACACACGGACACGAAGATCACATAGGGGGAATTCCATATTTATTAAAACAAATAAATGTGCCAATTTATGCAACAAAGCTAACTGTAGGGTTAATTTCTAATAAATTGGAAGAGCATAATTTATTAAGAAGTACAAAAATGAAAGAAGTAAGACCAGGGCAAACTATAACACTTGGTTCAATGAAGGTAGAGTTTATTAAGATTACACATAGTATACCAGATGCTTGTGCACTTGCTATACACACACCTGTTGGTACAATAGTTCATACAGGAGATTTTAAAATAGACTATACACCAATAGATGGAGAGGTTATTGATTTAGGAAGATTAGCAGCTATTGGTAATAAAGGTGTTTTAGCTCTTATGTCTGACAGTACAAATGCAGAAAGAAAAGGGTATACAATGTCTGAAAGTACGGTTGGTGAAGTGCTTGATAAGCTATTTGTAAATTGTACAAAAAGAATAGTTGTTGCTACTTTCTCATCAAATGTGCACAGGGTTCAACAAATAGTAAATTCAGCTGTAAAATATAACAGAAAAGTTGCTATATGTGGAAGAAGTATGTGCAATATGATAGAAACTGCGAGAAAGCTTGGATATATTGATGTTCCAGATAATGTATTTATAGATATAGATAGCATAAAATCATATCCAGATGATAGATTAGTTATAATAACAACAGGTAGCCAAGGTGAGCCTATGTCAGCATTAACCAGAATGGCATCAGGAGAACATAAAAAGGTTCAAATAACACCAAATGATTTGATAATAATATCTGCAAACCCAATACCAGGAAACGAAAAATATATTTCAAAAGTAATAGATGATTTAATGGCAATAGGTGCAGAAGTTATATATAATGCACTTCAAGACATACACGTTTCAGGACATGCATGCCAAGAGGAGCAAAAATTAATGCTTACACTTGTAAAACCAAAATACTTTATACCAGTACATGGCGAATATAGACAATTAATAGCACATGCAGAAACAGCTAAAACACTTGGTATATCTAGTGAAAATATATTCTTAACAGAAAATGGAAAAGTACTTGAATTAAACGAAAATGAAGCAAAATTTACAGGACATGTAACATCAGGTAAAGTACTAGTAGATGGTCTAGGCGTTGGTGATGTAGGAAATATAGTATTAAAAGATAGACAAAAATTATCACAAGATGGACTAATAACAGTAGTAATTACATTAGACTCAAGAAGTGGAAGAATTATTGCTGGACCAGATGTAATAAGCCGTGGATTTGTGTATGTAAGAGAATCTGAAAACTTAATGGAAGATATAAAGAAACTACTAAGAGAAGAATTATCAAAATGTGAAGAAAAACACATAACAGATTGGGCAACACTAAAACTAGTAATTAAAGAAGAATTAGGAAATTATATATACAAAAAAACAAAACGTCAACCAATGTTAATACCAATAATAATGGAAGTTTAATCTTAAAATACAAATTGCAAAAATACTTGCAGTTTGTATTTTTTTCTTGTAAATAAAAATGATTTACAAAAATGTGATAAAAAGATTAAAAATGCTTGCAAAAGTGTGAACAAAACATCAAAAAACTTTACAAAAATGTGATAAAGATGTGTAATTAATAAAAGTTCCACTTTTCATGGCAGAATATATGAAAAAATTTTTGATTTGACAAATGCTAGGGGTTAATATATAATAATTTTCGGTGGAATAATAATGTTAAAAAAAATATATAAATTAGGCGAACTAGCTTTAATGAATAATTATAAAAAACTAGAAAGAGAAAAACATACACTAATTGACTTGTTTTGGGAGTGCACTTTAACTTGTAATGCTAAATGTAAACATTGTGGGAGTAGCGCCGAAAAAAGAAAATATGAAGGAGAGCTTACAACAGACGAAATTAAAACAGCATTTAAACAAATTGCAACAGATATGAATGCAGCTAAAATTTTAATAAATGTTACAGGTGGGGAGCCATTAGTTAGGCAAGATTTGTGTGAAGTGATGGAATATGCTACAAATGAATTAGGGTTTCATTGGGGAATGACAACAAATGGTATATTATTAAACGAGAAAAATATTGAAAAATTAAAAAAAGCTAATATGGAAACAATTTCTATAAGTATTGATGGCTTAGAGGAAACACATGATACATTTAGAGGTGTACCAGGCTCATATAAGATAATAACTAATAATATAAAAAAATTAAAAGAGGCAAATTTTGTGAAATATATCCAAGTTACAACTGTATTTCATAAAGATAATATAAATCAATTAAATGAGTTATATAATGTAATGATAGAATTAGGAATAGATTCATGGAGATTAGTTTCAATGGATCCAATAGGAAGAGCAAATGAAAATAATAATTTATTACTTGATGGAAAAGAGTTAAGGCAATTACTAGATTTTATTAAATCAAAGAAAAATGATAAAAGATTAGAACTTACATATGGTTGCCCTAGCTTTTTAGGATTAGATTACGAAAAAGAAGTTAGAAAATATTATTTCTATTGTAGAACTGGAATTAATATTGCAAGTATTCTATATAATGGAGATTTATTTGTTTGCCCTAATGTACCAAGAATAGAAAGATTTATACAAGGAAATATTAGAAAAGATAATTTTAAATATGTATGGGATAATAAATATAAAGAATTTAGAAATAAGAATAGAACAAAATGTGAAGAATGCAGTAAATGCGAGCAATGGGAATACTGCTTAGGGGGTTCTTTTCATACTTGGAATTTTACGGATAACGAACAAAATAAGTGTGTTTATAAAATGATTAATGAATAGTAGGAGGTATTATATATGATAAAAAAGATAATAAAAGGACTAGGTGCATTCTTTTTAACAATACAGACTAAAGTATTTGCTTTAAACCAAACAATAATTCCACAACCTGCGTATGGGGTAATTAATCCAAACGAAAAAATTGAGAAGATATGGAATTTCATTAGATTTTTTATTGTGCCAATAATAATATTATTAGGTATAATATTATATTTAAAAAAAAGCAAAGATAATAAAAAAAGAAAAATAATTACAGTATTGCTTATAATAGTTGCTGTTGTATTATTATACTATGTAATCGATTTAGCAATTCAGAATGTAAGTTTATATTAAAAATTGACAAAAAAGCATTATTGCAAATTTTTTAAAGCCATACAATTAGTTAAATAATTGTATGGCTTTAAAGTTTATGGCTAAAAATTTCCTACCACCATTGACATTTTTTCTATTTCGATATATACTGTGAACGTAGAAGTTTCTTAAAGGAGGTTTATTTAATGAATGATTTAATCGAAATCAGATGGCATGGTCGTGGGGGACAAGGGGCAAAAACAGCATCATTACTATTAGCAGATGCGGCTTTTAATACTGGCAAATATATTCAAGGTTTTCCAGAATATGGACCAGAAAGAATGGGTGCTCCAATTACTGCATATAACAGAATAAGTACAAAACCAATAACAATACATAGCAATATTTATGAACCAGATTATGTTGTTGTTGTAGATGATACTTTAATTGAAAGCGTAGATGTAACAGCAGGGTTAAAGAAAACAGGAGCTGTTGTAATTAATACTACTAAAGATGGAGAGTATTTAAAAAAACATTTGAAAGGATATGAGGGAGAAATATATAAAATTGATGCAAGGAAAATATCTATGGAAACATTAGGTAAATATTTCCCAAACACACCAATGCTTGCAGCAATAGTGAAGGTAAGCAAGGTTATGACTGATGAAGAATTTTTAAATGATATGCAAGGTTCATTTAAACATAAATTTGCTAAAAAACCAGAGGTTATAGAGGGTAATATGAAAGCACTAGAAATGGCATTAAAGGAGGTAGAAAGAGTATGACCGAAATAAATGCGAAAACACCAATGGAAAAATTAACAGAAGGTGGAACAATTTATACAGCAGGAAATG